>MWVY01000202.1_pt1 | contig 14450 bp, 15 predicted proteins | sample 1047251 | NCBI WGS metagenome assembly MWVY01 (sample SAMN06349983, study PRJNA376086) | soil metagenome | isolation source: MS7-5 sample Antarctic (ecotone) soil | place: Antarctica | collected 2015-01-13
GCAATTGTAAAACATCTAGCAAATCAAACATCACCCTCTTAAATTTCAACTAGAAATTGGACATATTCTTGTAAACAACTAATAATCAATATACTGTATCTATTTAACGGCTACATTATCAAAAAAGTCTAAGAGATCAGTAAACATATTTTTGAAAAACGGGAATATTACACTTAATGCATTTATAACCTTTGGAGCCAAAGGCTGTAATATTGGAAATGCAACAGAATTCTGCATTGTTTCCGGTTTTATTAAATGAAGCTGTTCTGCATAAAATAATATGATGCTGAAAATGAAGAGATATATAAAGACAAATAAAATGATCCCACCGAGTCTGTTTGCCCACCCCAACATCGTCATTTTAATTACAGCTTCTATTGCCCTTGCACCAAGGCCCACCAGGAAAACCACTAATACAAATACAAGTATAAAAGCAAGTACCGGTAGCCATCGTTGTGAAATATTAATAGAATTTCCTAAGTGAAATGCGGCTACTGTAGAAAGTTTTATTGCGGCAGCAAGGCCAATAATGAAAGCTAAAAAGGAAAACAGCCCAACTACAAATCCTTTTCGTAAACCTTTAAAGGTGGCAAACAGTAACAGGATTACGACAACAATATCAATAAACACTTTTAAAATTTACTGGCTCAGTAACTGCCTTCCTATTGCGGATATGGTTTTTCCATCTGCACGGCCGGCTAATTTCTTTGTAGCAACTCCCATTACTTTACCTATTTCTGCAGGCGATGAAGCACCGGTCTCCTGAATTATATTTTGTATTTCTATCCTGAGTTCTTCTTCATCTAATTGCTTCGGTAAAAATCTTTCTATAATTTGTAGCTCTTCCTTTTCTTTCTTTACCAGATCTTCACGATTCTGCTGCTGATAAATTTCCAGTGAATCTTTCCGCTGCTTCACCATCTTTTGCAACATCTTTATTTCGGCTTCGTCCGACAATTCTCCACTGGCGCCAGGTTCTGTTTTGGCTTTTAATATCTCGGCTTTTATAGCTCTTAGACTCCGCAATGCTGCTTCATCTTTGGCTTTCATAGCCTCCTTCATTTCAGCCATTATTGTTTGTTCTAATGACATAGTTGTAATTGATTATTATTGTTGATGTGCTTAGTCTCTGCTGTTATACTAAATTAGCTTGTGCCTTACTGCTGTTATCTTCTGAGTTTGTAATTGATTATTGATCCTTGCACCTTGTGCCTTGTACCTTCACACCCACTTACGCCTTATTATCTTTTAATTGTTGTTCCTGGAATTTCTTATAAAAATTTTGAGCAAAACTTTTCATTTCATCTGTTAGTTCCTTTTGTCTCGTTGCACGTTCAAATGTGTCGGCCATTGTCATAAAAGTTTGATAATAGAAATCTGCCATTTCATCAATCATCATTTTTTGTGTCCACAGATCTATTCGCAAAGCTGTTTTCTCTGCACCATCCCAAAATCCCAACATCATAGCCTTAGCTGATTGTGGTGCTGGAACTGTGCTTTCAGTTGCTTTCCATTCAATATTTTGAGGTACCCTGTTCTCGTCAAGTTCCACTTCAATTTGTATAGTAGATGTAGCCATTGTAATTTTTGAGGGGCTAAGATATCAGTTTAATTATTTGCCGCATGTAAAATTGACTTCCATAAGAGGTCAGCGGTTCGCTGCCAGTTGTATTTGTTTACTACTTTACTCCCTTTTTCAATTAGCACATTTCTTAATGCTTCATCTTTATATATAAGCATCAATTTATCTGCAATGTCTGCCGAATCTGTTGCATTAAAATACAAGGCTGCTTCTTCTGTAATTTCCTGCATTGCAGAGTTACTGCTCGTTAAAGCCGGTACCGCTGATTGCATAGCTTCAAGAACAGGAACACCGAATCCTTCATAATAAGAAGGGTAAACCAAAGCATAAGTAGAAGAAGTAAGATCTGCCAGTTCATCTTCCGTAATGTAGCCTGTAAGAACTACGTCGTCTTTATACTTATACGTTCTGTACAGTTTAAGAAATTCATCATTCTTCCAGGCTAATCTTCCTGCTAAAACCAGCTTCATATTACTTCGCTGCCTTTTTTTAAATATTGAAAACGCCTTTAATAGGTTAATCAAATTTTTACGGGGATGAATAGCACCAACATATAAAAAGAACTCTTTACCATCTGTATATTTTTCTTTTAATAGAGCCTGCTGCTGAATACTACAAGGTTTAAAGATTTCTCTTGCAGCACTATATACTACATCTATTTTATTAGCATTTATATTGTACTTCTGCACAATATCACTTTTACTAAATTCAGAAACTGTTGCAATTCTTTGTACCTTTTTTAAAAACTTTGGTGTGTACCTTCTATAAAAAAATGTATGGCTCTTTTTATATGAATCCGGGTGGTGAATAAAACCTAAGTCATGTATAACTAAACATTGAGGGACTTTTGTGGTAAGTGAACAAAAACCATCCGGAGATACAAAAACATCTGCTTTGATGCGTTTTAAACAGTATGAAACCTTTACATCATACCAATACTTCCAGAGTAAAGGGTGGCGGGCAGGTGGTGATAAAACAAGTGGTGTTATATTAGCTGAAAAAATAAATTCTGAACTGAACGGTCTGTCAAACAGAAAATAGAATTGGTGTTCGGGGTGTTGCATCGACAATCTGCTGAAAACTTCCTTTATAAAGTATCCATAACCTTCCAACTGATCCTTTAATAAAAAGCGGGTGTTTACAGCAATAATCATATAAATATTAAAGATAGCGGCTAATCAAAGTTTGCTATAAACATGGAGTGTCATATAAAAATGGGGAAACTGTTTACTTTTTTCGGCAAACTTCTTCTGCTACTGTTGTAAAAATTCAACAAAATATATCTTTTCAGGTGCAGGGAAGTTAATTTCCATCTGAATTTCTGCTGGTATGTAATTTGTAAAATTTAATGCAGATAACAAGAAACTCAAGATATTTTAAACGGCCTCTTTGGTGGAAGAGGATGGTGGCTTGTAAAAAGGGACCTACACTCAAAACGGTCCCTTTCTTTTTTATACCCCGGTTTTTTACTTTCTTTACTGAATTATTTGAATTAAATCCTACTAAATAAACGTAACAATAACAAAAGCAGTAAGCAAACTACTCCCTGATTAATTACATTTACAACCTGCAAAAAAATTTAATGGAATATAATACCACCCGTAACGCTCTTGTAATACGTGAGTATGGGCGACACATTCAAAGAATGGTTGAACACCTGTTAACTATCGAAGATCCTGAGCGCAGACAAAAAAATGCACAGGTTGTAATAGAATTAATGGGATTTTTAAACCCGCATTTAAAAAATGTAGACGACTTCCGTCACAAGCTTTGGGACCATCTTTTTTTAATAGCTGATTTTAAGATCGATGTTGAATCTCCTTACCCGACACCAACAAGGGAAAAAATTAAAGGAAAACCTCAGCCGTTAAGTTACCCTAAACGGTACCCTAAATTTTCTCACCTGGGAAAAAATCTTGAGGTGGTTATTGACAAAGCTTTGAGTGAGGAAGATCCTGAAAAGCGCCAGGGATTTGCAAATGCCATAGCATACTATATGAAGTTGGCATATAACAATTGGCATAAGGATATTGTTCATGATGATGCTATCCAAAGCGAATTGAACTCAATAACAAAGGGTCAGTTAGAATTTACTAATACTCCGTATGTAAAAGCTTACAGGCCACAACAGGAAAATCGTGATCGTGGCGGATACGGAAGAGATGGTAGGCCTCGTGGAAAATTTCAGCAGCGTGGCGGTAATAATGGTCGTAATGACAACCGAAGAAATGAAGGTGGTGGAGGCAAGTACGGTAAAAAGAGATACTAAATTCAGTTCGTTAAAGTAATTAAACCATTGCTCCACTCAATTTTATTATATAGTTGAGAGATGATAATTATGTAGCCAACTTTTCATTCACTATTCAACTTCGTTGCGTCGCACTCTTCAACGTTCAATTCACTAATCATCACTTATAAATGGCACACACCGGTGTAATACAGAGCTCCACTTTCACCGGCGGTAAATCCTCTTTTGAAGTTTACGGTGGGAAAAGATTGAAAGGTGAAATCATTCCTCAAGGTGCTAAAAATGAAGCACTGCAAATTATAAGTGCTGCATTGCTTACAGATGAGAAAGTAACTATCACAAACATTCCTGATATTTCAGATGTAAACATGCAAATAGAACTGTTGCATGACATGAATGTTAAAGTAGAAAGACCACAAAGAAGTACCTGCATTTTGCAGGCAGATGATGTGAATATTGATTATTTATCAAGTGATGAATTTAAAAAGAAGAGTGGAAGATTGCGTGGTTCAGTAATGCTGGCAGGACCTATGCTGGCCAGGTTCAAAAAAGCTTTTATTCCTAAACCCGGCGGCGATAAAATTGGTCGTAGGAGGTTAGATACGCACATCATTAATTTCGAAAAATTAGGAGCACATTTTAACTATCAATCCGGAGATCACTTTTTTAACCTGGAAACTTCAGGACTACAGGGAACATATCTTTTGCTTGATGAACCATCTGTAACTGGTACAGCAAACATTATAATGGCTGCAGTTATGGCTGAAGGCATAACAACCATCTATAATGCCGCATGTGAACCATATGTACAGCAGTTATGCAAAATGCTCAACCACATGGGTGCAAACATCAGGGGTGTAGGAAGTAATCTACTAACTATCCAGGGTGTTGAAAAATTATATGGTACTGAACATCATGTTTTGCCGGATATGATTGAAATAGGTTCATTTATTGGCATGGCAGCAATGACGCAAAGTGATCTGGTGATAAAAAATGTTAGCCGTGAAAATTTAGGTGTAATACCAGAAAAGTTTCAGCAGTTAGGAATTCAAATGGAAATGAGGGGAGATGACATTCATGTTCCGGAGCAGGATGTATATGAAATTCAAAGTTATTTGGATGGGGGAGTACTAACTATTTACGATCATCCGTGGCCGGGCCTCACTCCCGATTTACTCAGTATTTTATTGGTGGTAGCAACCCAGGCGAAAGGTTCCGTACTGATCCATCAGAAAATGTTTGAAAGCAGGTTATTCTTCGTTGATAAACTGATAGAAATGGGTGCTAAGATCATTTTATGCGATCCGCACCGAGCAGCTGTTATTGGCCTGGAAAGAGAGTTTAATTTAAGAGGTATAAATATGAGCAGCCCCGATATTCGTGCAGGTGTGGCACTACTTATTGCTGCACTTAGCGCTGAAGGTAAAAGCGTAATTCAGAACATCGAACAAATAGACAGAGGATATCAATATATTGACCAAAGGTTGAATGCTTTGGGTGCTGAAATAAGACGAGTATAAAATCATACCTGATCATGCTTTAAAATTTTTCATGTAAAAATCTGACACGAGTTTTTTTTTAACTACTCTATTTTATCCATTCATAGCTTTCTCTTGACTGTTAGTACAGTTTAGATTTTCTGACCATAAATATTTTCTGTGTTTTGATGAAAATTATGTGGTTATGAAATGTTTAGTTACACTTATTTTTTCTTTTTTGTTCACCAGTAGTTTATTCAGCCAGGACTCAGCACGAGGTAAGGCATCTGTAATGGTATACAATGAGAATAATGCACCTCTTGAAATGCTACTGTTGAATTACGGCGTAGCAAGGATTCATCACAATTGGAAAAATTAAACATGATAGGAGGTGTTGACTTCAAAAGTTAACTTCGCCGTTTCGTTACAGAATGGATCAAAGGATAATAATCATCACGGCACCTTCCGGTGCAGGTAAAACTACTATTACCCGGCATTTACTTGCGTCACTACCTGATAATCTTATGTTTTCTGTTTCTGCAGCAACACGTGAACCCCGCAAAAATGAAAAGCATGGGATTGATTATTATTTTTTAAGTGAGGATGAATTCAAACAAAAGATTCAACAGGAGGAATTCATAGAATGGGAGATGGTATATGAAGGTAAATATTATGGTACATTAAAATCTGAACTACAGCGTATATGGAGTGAAGATAAAGTTCCATTACTGGATATTGATGTAAAAGGTGCCATTCATATTGACCAGCAAATGCCTGAAACAACTTTTACCATATTCATAGAACCACCTTCCATAGATGAGTTGCAACGGCGGTTGAGATTAAGGGGCACAGAAAAAGCGGAATCTGTGGAAGCTCGCATCAGTAAAGCAGCTTATGAACTAACTTTTAAAAATTCCTTTGATCACGTTATGATTAATACAAACCTGCAACAAGCAAGTGAAGAAGCAGTTCAGGTTGTAAAGAAGTTCCTCAAATCCACTTAACCGTTTCTTATCTTTACTTTAATGATTAGCACAAGTGTTTTTATCTGGTTTTTTGTAACCATTTTAATGATGGCATTTTTTGCCGGAATTGAAATGGCGTTCTATAGTGTTAACCGTTTAGGTATAGAGCTAAAGAAAAAACAAGGCAAACCCGGAGCACAGATTCTATCGCGTTTTTTTGATGCACCGGAAAATTTTTTAGGAACTACTGTTCTAGGGTTTGTGATTTTCCTGGTATGCTTTGTATTGCTTTTTAGAATTGTAATGCAGCCTGTTTGGAATATTGTGGGGTTAAATAATGATGGTGTTAGGCTTGCCTTAAATATTATTTTATCAACCTTTATAGTTCTAATATTTGGCGAATTTATCCCCAGGGCAAATTTCAGGGCACGAAGTAACTGGCTTCTTTCAAGACTTGTTTGGGTTATTAATGTTTTTTACCAATTGTTGCAGCCAATAGCAGCATTTTTCATCAAACTATCCAATTGGGCATTAAAGTATGTTTTCAATATCCGCATTCATGATAAGAAAGATGTGTTTAGTCGTGGTGACCTGGAAACCTTATACAATAAGGATGATGAGGATGAATATGAGCCGGAAGAAATGGATACACAGCTTTTTGAAAATGTATTGGAGCTTTCAAAAGTAAAAATACGGGAATGTCTTGTGCCACGAAAAGAAGTGATTGGAGTGGAGTTTAGAACAAGTATTGAACAGGTTCGTGAAAAATTAATTGAAACTAAACTAAGCAAACTGATAGTTTTTGAAAACAGCATAGATAACATTACCGGGTACATACACCAGTTGGATCTTTTTAAAGATCCAAAGAGTTTACAGGATATTCTGTTACCCATTCCTGCAGTTCCGGAAACTATGAATGCAATAGACCTGATTAATAAACTAATAAAAGAAAGAAAAAGTATCGCATGGGTGGTAGATGAATTTGGTGGCACGGCAGGTATTGTAACACTGGAAGATGTGCTTGAAGAGATCTTCGGGGAAATTGATGATGAATATGATAGAGAAGAATTTGTAGAAAAACAGATTGCAGAGAATGAGTATATTTTTTCAGGAAGATTGGAGTTGGATTATCTCACAAGAAAATACGAATTAACTTTTGATGATGATGAATCAGAAACATTGTCCGGTTACATTATCAATCATCATGAAACTATACCACGTCAGAGAGAAAGAATAATTATAGATAATTATGAATTTGATGTTTTAAACGTTAGTGAAACAAGAATTGAAATGGTAAAGCTGAAGGTTTTAAAGTAAGAAGCCACTACTGTTTTATCGTTTACATAGGGAATGTTAGCTATCGCTTCACAATATTTTTCAAAACTGATTTATGTACTTCTGCGTATATAAATTCGATCTGAAAGTTCAGACATCCACATTCCATACATATTATCTTTGCCCCACTTAATATGGCTTTATTCAGAAGAAGAAAAATTATTACTGATTCTACAGGCCAGACAGAAATGTCGTTTGTTGATCACCTTGAAATTCTACGTGGTCATTTGATCAGGAGCGTATTAGCTATTGTGGTTGGTGCTGCTGTGATAGGTATTTACAATGATTTTTTTGTAAAAAAAATTCTATTAGGCCCCACATATGCGGACTTCCCGACATACAGATTATTATGTAAAATCGGACACAGTTTAGGATTTGGTGAAAAGTTTTGCATGGCAGAAGTTGGATTGAAGATGCAAAGTACCACTGTGGGTGGCCAATTCAGTATGTTTTTTACTGTTGTATTCATTGGTGGCTTTATTATAGCCTTTCCTTATGTTTTTTGGGAGTTTTGGAAATTCATAAAACCGGCACTCACAAAAAGAGAATTGGATAGAACAAGGGGCGTTATTTTTTGGGTATCCTTATTATTTTTTACAGGTGTTTTATTTGGGTACTTTGTAATTGCCCCGTACACAATAAATTTCTTTGCAAACTTTCAATTAGATGAAAGAATAGAAAATATATGGACCATCACCAGTTATGTAGAAACATTAGCTCCCCTGATTTTGGGTGCAGGCCTTGGTTTCCAGCTACCGCTGGTAATACATTTTTTGGCAAAAGCAGGTGTTGTAACAGCAGCTTATTTGCGCAAAGTACGTAAGTATGCTATTGTGATAATTATTGTTTTAGCAGGAGTAATTACACCTCCCGATGTTATCAGCCAGATAATAGTTTCCTTGCCCCTTTTATTTCTGTATGAGATTAGTATCAGGCTAAGTGCAAGAGTAGAAAGAGATAATAAATTAGAAGAAGTGGAATGGAGTTAGTAAGGATTACCATCTCATATCTTACTTTACTTTCTCTTTATAATACCTTTGAAAAAAAATACTATGGCTTCAAAATTCGATTTAAATAAACCTATCGCAGTGGGTGCAGATCACGCTGGTTATGAATACAAAACCATGATTGTTGATCTACTGGAAAATAAAGGTTTTACCGTGAAAGATTTTGGCACAAATAGTAAGGATTCTGTTGATTATCCAGACTTTGCCCACCCTGTTGCAGAAGCAGTTGGAAATAATGAATGTGGAGTAGGAATTTTAGTTTGCGGCAGTGCAAATGGTGTGGCGATAGCTGCCAATAAGCACAAAAATATTCGTGCAGCAGTTTGCTGGGAAAAAGAAATTGCACAACTTGCCCGACAGCACAACAATGCTAATATTATTTGTATCCCTTCCCGTTTTGTTCCGGCACCTGAGGCAGAGGAGATGGTAAATTTATTTCTGGATACTTCTTTTGAAGGAGGAAGGCATGAAAGAAGAGTTGAGAAAATAGCTTGCGCCTGATCATTACATACATTAGATAAAGAATTAGAAAAATTAAGATTAATGTTATAAAACATGAGACAATTTTTGTTTTTAATACTGCTTCTGCCGATTTTATCAACTGCTCAAAAAAATCGCAACCCTGAAAAATTTGCTTCAACCATTACTGCAGCCGATTTAAAAAAGCACCTGTATATACTAGCCGGACCGGAAATGGAAGGCAGGGAAGCAACTACAGCAGGTGAACGCAAGGCAGCAGCGTATATTGAAAACGAATTTCGTCGCATTGGATTACAGCCCGGGAACAATGGATCTTATCAAATGTATTTTCCTCTTTACCAGGACTCTCTATTACAATCAAATTTGGAAGTAAATGGTCAGAAATTTCAACTGGATATAGATTTCGGTCTGAGCCTGAATAATTATCCGGCAATGATGGCTTTCAATGAAGTTCTTTATCTGCCACAGAATATATCACTAGACTCGCTGCAAAAAACTGATGTGGCCGGAAGGTTGGTAATGGTTCATGGTGTTTCACAAAATAGAAATGAATTATTACGCTCAAAAGGAGCTGCTGCTATTTTAAGTATATCATCTACTATGTTTCCCAGGAGAACACCTGCATCACGCAAATCAAATGTAACTATGAGTTTCTTCAGGAGAACAATGGGTCCGCAGCAATTTATTATTTCCGAAAATGTGTCGAAAGCAATATTAGCATCTACTTCAGATACAAATAGAACTGCGACAGTGCCTGTTATTGCAAAGGCCAATGTACAGCTTGACGTGCAAAAGAGAACTTATATTTTACAAAGCAGTAATGTTGTTGGAATACTCCCTGGTACAGATAAAAAAGATGAGTACCTGATTATAACTGCACACTACGATCATGAGGGAAAAAGAGGCGATTCCGTAATCTATTATGGTGCTGACGATGATGGTTCCGGAACTGTTGGTGTGTTGGAGATAGCCGAAGCTTTTGCCCAGGCAAAAAAGGCAGGCAATGGTCCAAGGCGTACTGTGGTTTTTATGCCGGTGAGTGGTGAAGAAAAAGGCTTGTTGGGATCAGCCTATTATGCAGCTAATCCAATTTTTCCATTAGAAAAAACAACTGCTAATATTAACATAGATATGATCGGTAGAATTGATCCCACACGTAAAGAAGGTGATTCCCTGAATTATGTTTATATAATAGGTGATAACCAGATTAGCTCTGATCTACGTACCATCAATGAAACTGCTAATAAGCGTACAAAGCTGGAGCTTGATTATAAATTCAATGATCCTAATGACCCAAATCGATTTTACTTCCGAAGTGATCACTACAATTTTGCTAAAATGGGTGTTCCAATTATTTTCTTTTTCAATGGAACGCATCCTGATTATCACCGGCCAACCGATACACCTGATAAAATAAATTATACGTTACTCGCAAAAAGAGCGCAATTAATTTTTTATACAGCATGGGAAATGGCAAATAAAGATCAGATGCTAAAACGTGATATGGAGCTACCGCAAATTAGGCGTTCATTTTAATCAGCTTTTCTCATTTATAGAAGTATTTAAGGTATTTTATATTTTGTTGATTAAGGAACACTTGCTATCCTTATTATAATTTTTTATAACTTGTTCCCAACAGAAGTAGCAGTCACTTCATTTTATCTAAGTGATTGAAAATTCTGCTAAGGAACTGCTATTCATTAACCAAAAACTTTGCTATGAAAGTATTCATCAGCCATTCCTGAAATGATAAATCACTTGCAACTGAAATAAACGAAACGTTACAAAAAGATGGACATGAAGTTTGGTATGATGTGCATCAATTAATCCCGGGTGATAACATTCAAACTGTAATAGATGCTTATATTAAAAAGTGCGATGTTGTAGTGCTTTTATGGAGTATCCATGCTTTTGCTTCAGATGGTGTAGAAGCAGAAATTAAAACAGCTAAAAGAATGGAGAAACGGATTATTCCGTTACAAACTGACAATACTCCTTTAGATCACCAAAATGAATTAAAAGGTTTATTAAGTATTCCGATTGATGATAAAGACACCGGCAAGTTGATGCTGCAACGAGCTTTGCTGATGTTGATGGCATCAGAAAGCGATAAACAAGCAGACTGGTTCAAAGAAATTTTTGGTAATGTAGTTGACTTAGGTGGTTACTTAAATTATGTAAATACATACAGACTCAAACAAGATAAAAATGAAGACGGTGCTAAAGAACAATGGTCAAATCGGTTGGAAGTGCTAAAAAGCAAGAATGAGTATATGCAACAGGAAGTTATGCCCAAGGCTAAGGGTACAATGCAGGAATTACAAAGCATAATGGCAAAGCTGGAAGAAGGTAATGCATCCATGGCTGAATTAAATCAATGGAAGCAATGGGCTTCAGATAATGAAAGCTTCCACCCGGAGCTTATGGGTAAATTGAAAATGTTTATTGAAAACGACATCAAACGAATTGATAATGGTGGAACACCAGTAAGTACTTTAAATATACAGGCGGCAGAAGAACTAGTGCAGCACTTAAATTCAGCTATTGAACAGAAGAAAGAATCTGCTTACCAGGAACTCTCACAAAGAATAAAAAAATATACAGGATTTTTGTTAGGAGAAAAGATGACCGATTCAATTGTAACCGGTTACTTAAAATATGTAACTATCAGTCCGCAAATCTTACAAGAACTGGTGAATGAAGCAAAATTATCGGAATATGTAGCTGTAAGAGAAGTAACCAATAACTTAATCCAATATTTAGACCGGCAGGATAAGGGCCTTAAAATGCGGAAAACCCACCTGGATGGATATTTTGAAGATGCTTATCTAATAAATCATACGGTTCAATTATTAATTGAGGCAGACCTGGTAGCAAAAAATAATTTCTCGTTGGATTTTGTATCAAGCAAACTTGTTGATAAATATGTTTCATACTTACTCAATAGACAAACAAAAGCTAAGCTAGATGAAGTGCTGCAAAACATCAGAAATTTAATCGGCCTCAAGAAACATGAAATTAATTGGGGAAAGGTAGCTGCGGTAGTTGTAGCAGCCGCAGCTATTACGAATGGCCTTCCTTATTTTCCTGGACAATCTGTCGCAGGTGCATCAGGTGGTGATTCTTCTATGTTCGAAGACCGTATTGCGGATTTTAATGCAAGATTTGGTGGTGGAATAGATACTTCTTCACCAGTTCAGTATTAACAGCTCAATTACATATTCGCGTTTACCAAGATGCATAGCGAAAAGAACGATGAATGGAGCCTGCCTACCGGACAGGCAGGCTTCGCAAGCAAAGCTTCATCAGGGCGATGAAGCCGGTAAACAAATCATCTATTACCATCCTAAAACATATGCAAATACTAAGGGTGCTACAATTGTAGCATCACTCTCAATAATATATTTCGGAGTGTTAATGTCCAGCTTTCCTCATGTAATTTTTTATGAAGGTAAGGACGATAGGGAGCATCGCTATAAGAATATGCCTTTTTCGAATATTTTCAGTAAATCTCCATTGTTGAAGATGTATTAGAAATGAAAGTGAGCCTAATGGGTAGGAGGAATTTCGGCATACTCTGGAAGTGAGAGACTATTATGGAATGTTGAATCTTATTATGTAATAAATGTATCTGCAGGCTATTTCTGAATGTAAAATTATCGGTCACTGCAAATGAATTAATAACGAGTGCAGCTGAATTTACTTTCTTTTAATTATACTTTGCAGGCACTTCCGCACAATCAATTTTATTGAAAGTCTGGTTTTCAGGATAATAAATAGCAGAATGATCAGTAAAATAAGCCGTGTCCTTTTTTGCATCAACGGGACCTATGCCACGTACTACCCCTTTATCCTGCTTTCTAAAGAATAATTCCATAACACTGTTCATGCCTTCTGAGGTGAAATTATACCAAAGTTGAATCACATCTCCCTTTACTTTACCATGGACTGTACCGGAGCTGCCATCCTTCTGATAATTATCAAAAATCATTTTTCCTGTTACATCATCACCATTTTGCTCTAAGTGCAAAATCATTGTATCACGCTGTAATAGTTTCATGTAGCATCCTCGTACGTTTACCAATACAGGATTATTTTTTAATGAACTATCTGAACCCTTATTATCTCCATCCTTTCCGCTTACAGGTTGCTGTGTAATCATATCCTTTTTATTTTCGCTAATAGAATTATTGTTATTGCAGGACGCCAAAACCGAAATGGCAATCAACAAGGTTACTATATACATTTTCATACAGAAGCAAATCTTTTTTTGTACCATAATAAAAAATTTTACCATCCTAAAACATATGCAAATACTAAGGGTGCTACAATTGTGGCATCACTCTCAATTATATATTTAGGAGTGTTAATGTCCAGCTTTCCCCATGTAATTTTTTCATTAGGGTGCGCACCGGAATACGAACCATAAGAAGTTGTAGAATCTGAGATTTGACAGAAGTAACTCCAGAAAGGTATTTCATGCATTTCGAGATCCTGGTACATCATCGGAACAACACAAATTGGAAAATCGCCGGCAATACCTCCACCAATCTGGAAAAAACCAATGCCTTTACCGGCACTATTATCCTTATAATAGTTTGCCAGCCACACCATATATTCAATGCCACTCTTCATAGTACTGGCTTTTAATTCGCCTTTATATACATATGAAGCGAATATGTTACCCATTGTACTGTCTTCCCAACCGCCTACTATTATTGGCAGGTTTTTTTCTGCAGCTGCAATCATCCAACTATCTTTTGGATCTATCTGGTAATATTCCATCATTACTCCGCTCAATAGCAATTGATACATATATTCATGAGGAAAAAATCTTTCTCCTCTTTCATCAGCATCTTTCCAGATCTTATGTATGTGCTTTTGTATTCTGCGGAATGCTTCTTCTTCAGGAATGCAAGTATCAGTAACACGGTTTAAGCCTCGTTCTAACAAATCCCACTCCTGTTGAGGTGTAAGATCCCGCCAATTCGGTATTCTTTCATAATGATTATGTGCTACCAAATTCATAATATCTTCTTCAAGGTTAGCCCCGGTGCAGGAAATGGATTGAACTTTATCCTGACGAATCATTTCTGCTAATGAAATTCCCAATTCTGCAGTGCTCATAGCTCCTGCTATTGTAACCATCATTTTTCCGCCTTCCATTAAGTGCTGCTCGTATCCTTTTGCTGCATCTACTATAGCAGCCGCATTAAAATGCCTGTAATGATGCTGAATAAATTGTGATACTGGTCCTTTGCTCATTGTAATATTTTATCAGGTAAACAGGCGCAAATGTATCCTATAAAAACAAAATCCTGCCCGAAGGCAGGACTTGTATACACACACTGAAAA
>MWVY01000203.1_pt1 | contig 14408 bp, 16 predicted proteins | sample 1047251 | NCBI WGS metagenome assembly MWVY01 (sample SAMN06349983, study PRJNA376086) | soil metagenome | isolation source: MS7-5 sample Antarctic (ecotone) soil | place: Antarctica | collected 2015-01-13
CCGTCTGCGACACCCGAAGGTTTTCTATTTCACGCTGTAGTGCTTCCAGCTTTTCTGTAATCGGACCTGCTACCTCATCACGTAAAGTACGCACCTCACTTAGCAACACCTGTAACGCCTCACCTATAGCAGCGTCAGCGCCCGTCTGACGGCTTGCAAAGTCAATCTCGACTCCCTCGACCTCTACACCGTCTCGGATGGCCTCTAGCGCGGCCTCAATTGTGCGGTATGGTCTACCCCGCCCGGTTACGCCCCGCGCTGCCTGTAAGCGTTCTATTGCTTCAGTAGTCCATTCACGAGACCGTTTAGATTCATCACCTTTGCCGACCCGTTTTAATTCACCAAATACGGATTCGTAAATGGGGGCTAATCGACGCAGGCCGGAGGCACTAACGCCCAAAAGGTCAGCAGCCCGTGCTGGGTCGTAAACGATGGTGTTACTCATGGCGTCACTGTAGCAGCATGAGTAACGTTACACAACACACGACACATACACCTGACGCTAGTTAAAACGCTATATGTGGGTACTATACTTTCTGTTGTTTAACCGAACTAGGTTTATGATAATGTTTTATGAGAGTTTTGTTAGCCCGACCCAGCAAAGTTTTTCAGTCGCCGCCGACCGACTTAATTTCTTTTTCGCCACGAATTCTCCCTGTTGAATAGAACGGCAGAAATCGTTCTCTGTGTCAACCCCCAGCGCAGCTAGGGAACATAGTACCTAATAGCCCTAAGAGAAAAAAGATGAAGAGAATTCCGCCGCAGCCGATAGTAGGTTCGTCTTTTACGACTACAACTTCCTTCGGGTACCTGAACCTGTTTCTTCCCATTACCAGTCAGCCTCCAATTTCTTGACAAGAGTTTCAACGAAAGGACTTTATATGCAGCATAATCTTACTACATTTCAGCCCTCTACCACACTATATCTACCTCCCCCGCCCGAAAATATTTTTGCCGCAAAGACTGACAGTAGTTGGGATACTGCTAGAAAATATAGAGATTCACTAGACAATGAATCCCCAACTGAGAAGGCGCACCGCTACTTTGCCAAGTATCCGAACTATCCGCCCGACCGTTTCAATATCAGCACCTCCAAATGTAAAAAGGCTGCTAAAGCTGCGCTACTGCCCGTAGGATGGGCCTCGCGCCTTCTCCTGCAATTGGAATACCCGAACACCCCGGTCTACTTCTATACGCTGGCTGTCGGCAACCTGGGGCTACCTATCGACTACAGCGACCCGCGCTATCTGTACGCCCCAACTGTCATAGATGAGATTAAAGCTGCAATTGCTAAGCACGTACCACAGCCTTACCACTGGCGCATCGAAGTTGGTACCCACGGGACTTTACATGTTCATGCCATCGGGCCTCACGCCCCGGCGCTGGCACACTTGGCACACCCGAACAGCTTGCGCGTACAGGCTATCCAGCCTGATACGGAATTAAGAACTTTTGCCTATTTACATAAACCAGTCGCGCTGTGGTCGGCTGCTAACTATGGAATCTACCTACAAGCCAAGGCTACTAAACAGACTAAAGCACTTCCAAATCTGTCAGGTCAAATCGGCTTGAAAAGACCACGTAAAAAGCAATCCTAATGCCTCCGTAGTTACTAATTGAAAACGGGTTTTTGGTTTTGGCTTGAAATATCATCACCGCATCTGATTACTTCGCTTACCGGGCTAGCGTGGTTGATTACTGCCCTTTGTTTCTTTGGTTTGTAGTCTTTGGGGTTTTTCTTTGGTCTTGATTACTGCCCTTTGTGTAGTTTTTTGATTACTAAAAGGCGTTTTTTACCCCGCCCGAAAAAAAATTGGCGGCGGAGAATGAAGTCTGCATGAACATTCACAGTAGTGAAACAATTATCCTATTAGCTAGATTACAACTCTTAGCTTGATAGACACATTGCTATTCAATCCACATTGCTATTTTTAACCGTGTTTCGTGTCCTTCACAGTGTTTCTATCCCAAGACCTGATACAGCATACTATCTATTTCGGAGGCAGCAAACAGCAACCCACAAAGTACCCCGGTAGGGTGTACCCCCTTCATAGTTGCTAGATTCACAGAGGGTAACTATCTTTTGGCTGATTCAGCTTACAAGCTGCAATTTTAGCCGCTGGCATAGCAAAACCTACTCAAATCCGCAAGATGACCAATACTTTGGTACCCCCCCTCGGTTAGAAGGTGGTTCCATATCAGCCCAAATTATTTTTCGGCGGCAAAAACTATGGACTTCGCATAATCTCATCCCAAAAGGCTGTATCTTTTAGTCTCGAGACAAACAAAGCACCACCTTTGCGACTAAAATTCTCAACTCTATCGACGCGCGCCCTTATCGCCATTTGATAAATAGTCTGAAAGTGGTCTCTACCCTTCTCAGATGCGCGTAGCGCCCCCCAAACCAAAAGCCTGTAGAAATTCACGCTGCTATGGTCTGCTAAGCCCTCAGACAGCGCCTGGGCCGCAAGGTCTACCTTCTGTACAGTGTCCCGACCCGGCGCAGCTCCCGTAACATCTAGCAGCGCCAAAAGCACAGCATTCTTAGGCTTGCAACCGTAAGGTACTAACGGGGTTTGGCTAGTATCAGGTAACAACGTCCACGCTAAGAGTCTTGATATATCTAACTTTTTAGTAGAGGTTTTACTTACAGTTGCATCCCTTGCTTTTAGCATCCTGAACGCTGTTCTCTTGCGCCGCACATCTTTGTCTAAGTCCCGCCACTTGTACCTTTTCTCGTGGTAGCTAAGCCGCGCCTTACTGCCGCTTACAGGATTCAAGCGCACCTCGAAAAGTGTCCCTGTGTTCCTAGTCTCACCTCTGAGGGTTCCCTTATGGCTTACGAAGTCAATCAGCCCCAACTCACGCAACGCTGGGAGATGTCGCCACGCTGTAACTCTGTGCATCCCGCACACGTCGGCTAGGATTATCAGCGGCATGTGCAGGCTGACGTGCGTCACGCTGGGGCTGTAGCCTCTACCCCGTGCAGTCTCGACGGCAGTTGCTACCAGCGCCGTATAAAGTATTCTAGCCTTGCTAGACAGTGTTCTAGAAACTTTTGAGGTTAAAATTTCGGCGGCGGATATGGAATCGTTTACTGCAAAAGGGCTGTAATTACTAAGCTGTGGCATTAAAAAACGTCCTCACATGTCGAAAACTACTTGACGGGTAGGACGCTAGACATTACTCTGTTTTTAGTGTGATACAGAGATTGTCTAGATTCCCTCGGTGTTCCATCACCGGGGGTTTCGTCCTTTACGGTGTTGGGCGCTTCCGGCGCTGCTAATCGGTTCTCAATGGCAGCACACTAACATCTTTCCGGCGAAAAATAAAATTTTCGGCGCAAAGATTAAAGTAAAGTGAGGTAGAGTACGGAATCATAATCCGAATAAACCTCTATGTTAGTTAAGAAAGGTAAAAAACCGTATGAAGTATCTAAGAATCCAAGTAGCTTTACTTCTCTGCATGTTTTTCTCGCTGTGTTTTGCGGATATGGCCTCTGCTTTACACTTTCATCTATCCGGAGTCGATTCGTTTGGCAGAGAAATTAGATGTTCCAGTGAATACCTTAATGAAGAACTAAATGATGTTGCTGAAGAGGTGCGTTGCTATCAGCGTGATTCTGAAATATTTTATACAAGGAATCTAGTAAATAGGACTGTCGAAGACGAAGTTGAAGCGGATGTAATGAAAGGCAATGGTTATACCTATGAACTAGGCAAGTTCAAAGAAGTCAGTGGTGTAGACACAAAAGTCGTAAATGTCAGTGGTGAGTTGGGTCCTTATGCTGATTTTGCAGGCACTTTCAAAGACAACTACACAATCCAGTTATATAATCAGGGTGGAACGACTATTGTGACTGTATACGTTGTGGCGAGTCAGACGCCATATTGAGGATATGTGATACTTTTGCCAGAAACAAAACTTTGGGGATTATACGGGAAAGTAGTCAATCTATTTTCAACCATCTACGGATAAGGCCACGAATACCACCGGGTTTAGAATTATCTGAAAAACCTACTACTTGAACGGGTTCATCTTTCACGGTATCCATTTGGGTAACCGTCTGCGACACCCGAAGGTTTTCTATTTCACGCTGTAGTGCTTCCAGCTTTTCTGTAATCGGACCTGCTACCTCATCACGTAAAGTACGCACCTCACTTAGCAACACCTGTAACGCCTCACCTATCGCGCCCTCAGCGCCCGCGTGACGGCCTCCAAAGTCAATCTCGATTCCCTCGACCTCGACACCCTCACGAATAGCCCCTAGCGCGGCCTCAATTGTGCGGTACGGTCTACCCCGCCCGGTTACGCCCCGCGCTGCCTGTAAGCGTTCTATTGCTTCAGTCGTCCACTCACGAGGCCGTTTGGACTCATCCCCACGGCCTATCCTTTTCAAGTCTCCGAACACATTCTCGTATATCGGCGCAAGTCGCCTCAATCCTGAAGCCGAAACGCCTAGCAGGTCAGCGGCCCGCGCCGGGTCATAGACTATATCAGCGTCATTCATGGCGTTCACTGTAGCAGCATGTATGACGTTACACAACACACGACACATACACCTGACGCTATTTAAAACGCTAGTGTGTTGATGCTTCACTACTCTCGTAGTAACGATGTATGCGAGAAGCGTTGAAAATTCCTCGCATCCCTCAAAAGTGCATGCGGTAAGTTAGTACATGCCGATTCCCGACTACCAAACCATCATGCTGCCCCTTCTCAAAACTCTTGAGGATGGGAAAGATTATGTTCTTCGAGACGTTTTTGAACCGCTAGCGATACATTTTCGACTCACACCAGAAGAACGGAAAGAACTGCTTCCAAGTGGAACACGTCCAACTTTTGATGACCGTGTCGGTTGGGCACGAACCTATTTGAAGAAGGCAGGACTTGTTGATTCACCAAAGCGTGGCGTCGTGCATATCTCACCTCGGGGTAAACAAGTGTTGGCAAGCAATCCCACAAAGATAAACAACTCGTTCCTTTCCCAATTCGAGGAGTTCGTCGAATTTCTCGATAACAATAAAAGGAGTAATGCGACTGACCAACCTGTACTAGCATCAGTTCCTATTACAACGCAGACCCAAATACCGCGAGAAGTCCTAGGAATTGCCCATCTGACGCTAACGCAGACAGAAACACCAGAAGAAGCCCTTGGAACTGCCTATCAAACGCTTAGGGACAATCTTTCGGATGAACTACTAACCACCATCAAAGGGTGTTCACCCGCATTCTTTGAAAGGCTTGTAGTTGATGTGATTGTCAGCATAGGTTATGGCGGTTCCCGACGCGAGGCAGGGAGGGCTATTGGCGGTACTGGGGATGATGGTATTGACGGCATTATCAACGAGGACCGTCTTGGACTGGATAGCATTTACCTTCAAGCCAAGCGTTGGGAAGGCACGGTAGGCCGTCCGGAAATTCAAAAGTTTGCCGGGGCGCTGCAAGGTTATCGCGCCCGCAAGGGAATTTTCATAACCACGTCCAGCTTCACAAAGGACGCGCAGGACTATACGCAAAGGATTGATTCAAAGATTGTGCTGATTGACGGCAAAAGGCTTAGCAACCTTATGATTGACCATAACGTGGGAGTGACTTCGGAAGCGGTTTATGAAGTAAAGCGCACCGATTCGGACTATTTCTCGGAAGGCTAGGGTTTGCTAGAACGAATTGCCCGCATCGTCTTGACGAATGGTGCATATGGCGGTAAACTAAAAGAATCAAAGCGCCCGAGATGGCGCGATTTTTTTTGCACCCCAACTAAAAATTCGTCTAAGGTCTAAGACCATCTGGTCCCACATCTGGACTGTCTATAAATCAAATTTTCGGCGGGTTATTCGAACATTGGTAAATGGACGGGTTTTCGGACACCAAAAGCGCCGAGGAACACGATAAGAATTCCAACTTGACACGCGTCTCGAAAACGAAGGTTTTTAGGACATTGCGATTTGGGCACGTAGGCTGAAAACTACCCCTCTAAGTTCTTCGATACTTGTTAGTTCCTTGCCTTGATGCAGCATCCTGTGGCAGTTTGCACACACAATCGCAAGGTCAGACAGCTTTGTTTTGTCGTTGGGCTGGAAAGTAGATAATGGCTTGGTGTGGTGGCATTCAGCAAAGCCTACGCCGAGGTCGCCATAAGTTATAGCAAAGTCAAACTCGCAGACTTCACATAACAGCTTGCTTGTTTCCTTTAGGACATGTTCTTTCTTCTTCTTTACAAGGCTTTGGTTCCGTTCTCGAAGGATATGAAGTCTTGTTAGCAACCGCCCTTCAGCAAACTCTTCCTCAGCTTCATCATCCTGGCTAATAGGAATGTCAACAAGCCTATAATTGTCTTTGATTGCATTAGCAGTGGCTTCAAGCCTTTCACGGTCATGGGCAAACTCGTCCCATACCTCGCGGTCAAGCTTCGACACAGAAGCCAGACCTTTGATCTTCACCCGTTTTCTCGGAGTCAAAGTTAAGCAGCTTTAGCGAAGTGTACCCTCTCGAAGTCGTCGGGAGATAGATAGCCTAACGACGAATGCCTCCGCTTGGGATTGTAAAAGCTCTCCAGGTAGCTGAAGATGCTGGTCTTAGCTTGTTGGCGGGTCTCATATCCTGAGCCCTCGACCTCCTCGGTTTTGAGACTAGCGAAGAAACTTTCCACTACCGCGTTGTCGTAGCAGTTGCCCTTGCCTGACATGCTTTGGCAGATGCCATTAGCACGTAGTGCAGCTCTAAACCCGCTGCTGGCATATTGAACCCCCTGATCGGAATGATGAAGTAGGTTTGTCGGAGTAGGTCGCTGCTGCGTCGCCATCTCTAATGCTGTAAGGGTCAGGCTGTCTGAAAGTCTGTCTGAAAATGCCCAACCAACGACCTTGCGGCTGAACAGGTCGAGCGTCACGGCTAGATAGAGCCAACCCTCCGAAGTAGAAATGTAGCTGACGTCGCTCGCCCAGAGCGTGTTAGGAGTTGTCACGTCAAAGTTTTGCTGGACGAGATTCTCAGCTCTAGGACGCTGGTGCTGAGAGATTGTCGTCGTCTTGAACTTCCGTTTTGTTTTGCCCCGCAGACCAGCGTTTCTCATCAGGCGCGCCACGCGCTTACGCCCCACATTGTGTCCAGCAGCTTTCAGGTCCTTGTGGATGCGCGGCGAACCGTAGGTGCATCGGCTCCCGCAGTGAAACATCACGATCTTCTCGGTCAGCACTTCATCTTCCTCGGCTCGCTTACTTTTCCCTCGCCTCAACCAGTCGTAAAAGCCGCTGACTGATACCGCTAGTACCTGCGCCAGCAGACTTACCACCCATTGACCGCAATTTGCCTTGATAAAGGCGTACCTCACCGGCTTTCCCTGGCAAAGTACATCGTGGCTTTTTTTAGGATGTCACGCTCCTGTTTGACCCGCTCGAGTTCTCTCTTCAAGCGCACGTTCTCTTGCTGCTCGGCGGTCAAGGCAACTTTGCCGTTCCCCGGAAAGGCGAGTTCTCCGCTCTCCCTAGCGTGTTTCCGCCATTTATACAAGCTGTAGTCGGATACGCCCAGCTCCTGAGCTATCTGCGCTACGCTCACCCCCGCTTGTTCGCTCAACCGTACCGCTTCTCGTTTGAACTCTGCTGTATAGACCCTACGTTCTTTCATCATGCCTCCATTCTTGCTCAGAGGCTTAACTCGGTCTCCGTTTTAACGGGTCAATATCACTTTACCCGAGTAGCTAGGGTCAAGGCTAAGGAAGTTCCCCATCTTCATGTAAACACCGTTTGGATTGCGAAAGTCCGGTCCGGTGGTGCTTGAGTCGTGGATTGGAAGCTGTCGCAGCAATTCGCTAAGTTCAATTACCGCGGGATGGCGGTTATTAATGGTTGAAGGATTGTGCCGGAAGTAAAGGTCAAGCGCCAAAATGACTTCGTCTTGTACCCAAGACGGATTACGAATCGTCTTTGACCGAAGCCTGCCTACTTCATCCTTGTCTAATTCTTGAATCCGTGCAACAGCATTGTCGGTCAGCTTCCGAAGGGTATTTGCGTTACTTGCGGCTAAAACCTCATCAGCTAGTTCGTGCAAATATGCTGTGCCTTCGTCAGTAATGGCCCATGTGTCTCTTATTGAGTCATCAACAAGCTTTCTATCAGCCAAGTTCTTCCGAACAAACGCTAAATCGTTGCGCCAGTGAAGTTCGTTACGGTTACTCTTCAGCCTTAAATCAGCCGGAGTTAATACTATGTAACCTTGGAGTTCGATATTGTCCAAGACCTGCTTCTTGGTTCCACTCCCACCTATGTCTTTGATGGAAGCAAGCAGCGCAAAGCTTTTTTCATCACGCAGATTCATATCTAGTCATAACAGAAACCAATCTTAAGCACCGCAATTTTTTACTCCTCAGTTCAGCAATCCAGAGTTCCCCGTATCGCCTTGACGAATAGCGTATACGGCGGTACACTAAAAGAATCAAAGCGCCCGAGAACGGCGCGATTTTTTTTGCCCTTTTGAAAGCTTTGTTGCAAAGCATAGGCATAGCGAAGCCTCAGCTTAAGTAGGTTCGAGTAGAAGCTTGGGTGTATTGCCGCTTTGACTCGGTACCAGTAGCGGATTTAATGCGCGGCCCTTGGCCCGGTTCGTCTCACTTACTGACACATGCCTGCTGCTGAGGCTTGGACTATCTCTTTTGTTCTATTAGGAATATCTATATAAGCTATACCTCCCTTTAAGCTGTTATCTCCTCTAGTAGCTTGTTAAGCCTTCCTTTCAGTACCTAGCCGTGTAAGGTTCTTGTCCGTTTACAAAGCCTCCAAACTCCTCTAAGGGTTCTAGAGGTATGTCAGAGTTGTAATGGGCATACGAACTAACCCAGGCTTTCCCGTCTACCACCTTCTTAACGCTTCCGACATGCTGCTTGATGCCATTTTCATATTCTCTCTCTTTCCACCGCGAGTTTTTTTCTTCCCGCCGCTTTACTTTCAGTTTCCCCTCCGGAATCTGCAACTCTAGCCACGTCTCGTAAGCAGTGTGGTCAGGATTGGGGTACTGACTTACCTTGAAGCCCAGAAAGGTGAATCCCGGTTCATCAGGCACGTGATAGAAACCGTCACGCCTCAAGTTGTATGCACGCATCTGATACGCCAAAGTCGTTCCCGATGCCGTTTTCTGGTCATTCAACGCTAAACCTGTGTTGGATAGGTACCTCTCTAGTCTGTCTTTAGCCACCTGCAAGACCTCGGCATCAGGACTCATCAGAAGCAGGTCATCGACATAGCGGGCAAAGAATAGTTCGTCTTCGCTGAACCCCTGTGTGATGTATTCGCCTAAGTCTCGTAAAGCGATTTCAAGGGTCAGCGCAGCAAGTGAACTACCTTGTGCTACGCCCGTTTCAGCATCCCAGATGCTTTGCCCGTCAGTAAACTCTGCCAGCAAGAAGGGCTTAAGTCTTTCATAGCTAAACGTGGTCTGTTCTTCTTGTAGTCGCGTGAGAAGATATTCGTGGTTTACGGCGTCGAAACAAGACTTGATATCAAGCTTGAGATAAAACATAGGACGACCAAAAATATAATCTGCAACGGCCTTTAACGCCTGTGGCACGCCACCGCCCTTAACACCGTAGCTGTGGGGGTCCAACCTGCCTTGCCACTCGGCTTCCAGCAACCATCTGACTAAAGTTTCCCTTGCTGTGTCTTCTAAACTTCCTGTGGTCGATATCTGCCTAATGCTGCCATCTGGTTTAGCCTTGTCAAAAATGGGGCGAGGGTATACCCAATCTTGTTGCCAGTCCATCGACGCAGCGCCACTCAAAAGTGAATCAGCTATTTGCAAAAAATCGGCGGGGGAGAAGGGAAGGATTGAATGCTTCCTAACCGCTGCCTTATAAGCTTCGTATTGCACGAAGGGTGAATGGTAAGCGTCCTTCTGGCATCTGATTAGCTTCGGCCCGTTGCCAGCCGCTTTTGCGTCACTTGGAGTTGGTAAGGGTTGAACGGACACAAAAGTTTAACTCAGGCGGCCAACCTTGCCAAGCCCTGGGTCTCGAAATCGTTGGGACACCGGTAGCCGAGACTGCTATGAAGCCGCCAGCTGTTGTAGTACATGTTGATGAACTCGCTGACGGCTAATCTAGCCTCTTCACGGGTGGCAAAAGAGGATTGATAGACGAGTTCTTTTTTGAGTGTAGCGAAGAAGCTTTCGATATAAGCGTTGTCTAAACATGCCCCGGTGCCGGTAAAGCTGGGGCGCATCCCCTGAGCTGCCAGCTCGCGCTGATAGGCGTGGGAAGTATACTGGCTACCTTTGTCACTGTGGTGGATAAGCCCTTTAACGACCTGGCGCTGTTTAGCCGCCATTCTCAGCGCCTGAATCACAAGGTCGGTCTTCATGTTGCCGTCCATGGCGTAGCCAACGATGCGCTTGGAGTAGGCGTCCATCACGGCGGCGAGATAAAGCCAGCCTTCTCCTGTCTTCACAAAGGTAATGTCTGTATACCAGACCTGATTGACCTTGACGAGATTAGGCTTGGGGACGAGCAAATTGGCGGCTGCCGACAACGTTTCCAGCGTTTTGCGACGCCGATACTTACGCTTGGGTAGAGCGTAAATGCCAGCTTCACGCATAAGTCTTTTGACCCGCTTCAAGGAGCACACGACGTGGCACTTGTGTAACTCGGCGTGGATACGGGGGCTGCCATAGCGTTTGCTGCTCTCCTCAAAAATCTCCGTAATCTGCTTGAGAAGCGCAATATCTTCTTGTTCGCGCTTTGGAAGCTCTCGACTTACCCGAGTCAGATAGTCGTAAAACCCACTCCGCGACACGCCCATCACCCGGCACATCAGTATCACTGGGTAGAAGAGGCGGTGATCTGCGATAAAATCGAACTTTACCGCTGGTTCTTCGCAAAGTAGGCGCTCGCCTTTTTTAGGATTTCATTCTCCAACTCGAGCTGCTTGACCTGTGCTTGTAGACGTCGTACTTCAGCTTCTTGCTCAGTCGGTTGCGCTTGCTTATGCCCCATTTGCAGTTTGCCTTGGCGATATTGCCGTACCCATCTGACGATATTCCCTGACGGCACGCCTAAGCGCTCGCTCGTTTCGGGCACGCTGTAGCCCTGATCCGCTACTAGTTTTGCTGCGTCGATCTTGAACCCTATGTCGTACTGCCTTTTCATACCGACAACTCCTCCTGGAACTTGTGTTCCTACAGTAGTTGTCCGTTATCCCTTACCCAAGTCCAACTGACCTTCTGTAGTAAGCGGTCTTTCTCCGCTTGAATCCTGACTACGCCCTTATGCGTTCGGCTTAGTTCCTCAAGACCGGCCTGACTCATGAGACAAGCCTTTCTAGGGCTTCTCTCGGAATCAGCACTCTTCGGCCTAATTGTCTTGAGGGCAGCGTACCGTCCTTTACCAGCCTAACCACGGTCTGCTTACTCACACCTAGCCTTTTCGCTGCATCATCGTAGCTGTAAGCCAGTACGTCGTTATCTCTTTCCATGTCAACTCTTTTCCAGGTATGAACCTTCTTTGATTTGGGATTGTTAGCGGTCCTGCTATCAGTCGAAACTTACTAACTACCTATGTATATCTTAGCACATAATGAATAACAATGCTATACCTTGTGACGTATCGACGAAAGATATAAGGCCTTTGCCGTGGCGTTTGTCAAGTTTAAGACGCATTAAGCTTGACAAACAACCCGGCATCACACCATAGAAGTGTTTGTATTTATATACATGTTTATGCATAATTCTATTAGCATTTCGAGGTTTTTTAGCGCACAACGGAAAAACTACTTATTTGCTACTGCGTAATTTCGAGTGCCTACGTCGTGCTGAAGGCAAAAAGTGGTGCAGCGAGTAGAAAAAATGGCGTTAAAAAAGGACCCCAAAAAGTGCCTGGTAGAAAAGCCTATGTTTATCGCAGTTTTATTCGCATCTAGAGTAAAAGGCGGGCAGAGTACAAGCATGACAGCAAAGCTTGCAGGGAAAGTACCTGCTGCTTGGATACCGACCTGGGTGGGGCGGCTAGCTACTTTTGCCCAAAATGAGAGACAAAGGGGACCCAGCGGCACGATTTCTAATGTTCAATACCCCCGGCTGGGTCTGTTCGACCTGCTAAAAAGACTTACCTCCCCTGCCGACTTAAAAAAATTTCGGCGCGGAAATGGCGCACGCCAATCTCAGTTGAGTACACGCAAGAGTGCTACCATACGCGAGACTTTGGGCAGCATCTCCGCCACTCGCTGCCCCGCCCGGTGGAGATGCTGCCCAAGTCCTTTAATCCTTCAAAACATGCCCTTTACACCACCCAGCATGACAACCGCCTGTATCTATTGCTGACAATAGAAGCCTATGCTGCTTGATACCGCCGGGGATGGCAGCGGTGCAGATGCGTCAAAAGCCCATGAGGGTAACACCTCATTGGGTTTCTCTAATTTTTCGGCGCAAAAGGTCAGGTCTTCAATTTGGCCTAGTCCCTACTCTGTTCGGCGGCGCGCCCATAATCCAGTCGTAAAAATCCGCTTGCTTCAATCGACTTACAAACAATGCGCCGGGATGCCTTGCAAAGCCTTCCAGATTGTCTGTGCGGGCGCGCACAGCTATTAAGTAGACTTGATAGCTGTAATCGTCCCCGGTGGCGTCAGCGCGCCTTAAAAGCTGCCACAACAGCTTCTGATACCACCCGGTAGACTTAGCATCGTTTAGCGCCTGTGCCATCGCAACAGCAGCTAACTCGACCATCTGGTTACGTTCTTCTTTTCTTGCGTGCCTCACGTCTAAAATGGCCTCTAGTGACGCTTTGCAACCGTAAGGTGTAACGGGGTTTTGGCTAGTGTCGGGTTTTAACGTCGTCCACTCTAAGAGTCTTGATATATCTAACTCTTTGGTAGAGGTTTTACTTACGGTTGCATCCCTTGCTTTTAGCATCCTGAACGCTGTTCGCTTGCGCCTCACGTCCCTATCCAAATCCCTCCACTTGTACCTTTTCTCGTGGTAGCTAAGCCTTGCTTTTGTCCCGCTTACAGGATTCAAGCGCACCTCGAAAAGTGTTCCGGTGTTCCTAGTCTCACCTCTGAGGGTTCCTTTATGGCTTACGAAATCAATAAGCCCCAAGTCACGCAGCGCCGGTAAGTTTCGCCATGCTGTAACGCGGTGCATTCCGCACACGTCGGCTAGGATTACCAGCGGCATGTGCAGGCTGACGTGCGTCACGCCGGGGCCGTAGCCTCTACCCCGTGCAGTCTCGACGGCAGTCAAAACCAAAGCTTTATACAGCAATTTTGCTTTGCTAGACAGTGTTTCAGGGACTTTTGAGGTTAAAATTTCTGCGGCGGATATAGAATCGTTTACTGCAAAAGGGCTGTAATTACTGAGTTGTGGCATTAAAAAACGTCCTTACGTGTCGAAAAACTACTTGACGGGTAGGACGCTAGACATTACTCTGTTTTTAGTGTGATACAGAGATTGTCTAGATTCCCTCGGTGTTCCATCACCGGGGGTATCGTCCTTTGGCTGTAGGTCAGCGTCCGGCGCTGCTATCGGTTTTCAATATCGGCACCCTAACATCTTTGCGGCGAAAAATAAAATTTTCGCCGCAAAGATTAAAGTAAAGTGAGGTAGAGTACAGAATCATAATCCGAATAAACCTCTATGTTAGTTAAGAAAGGTAAAAAACTGTATGAAGTATCTAAGATTCCAAGTAGCTTTACTTCTCTGCATGTTTTTCTCGCTGTGTTTTGCGGATATGGCCTCTGCTTTACACTTTCATCTATCCGGAGTCGATTCGTTTGGCAGAGAAATTAGATGTTCCAGTGAATACCTTAATGAAGAACTAAATGATGTTGCTGAAGAGGTGCGTTGCTATCAGCGTGATTCTGAAATATTTTATACAAGGAATCTAGTAAATAGGACTGTCGAAGACGAAGTTGAAGCGGATGTAATGAAAGGCAATGGTTATACCTATGAACTAGGCAAGTTCAAAGAAGTCAGTGGTGTAGACACAAAAGTCGTAAATGTCAGTGGTGAGTTGGGTCCTTATGCTGATTTTGCAGGCACTTTCAAAGACAACTACACAATCCAGTTATATAATCAGGGTGGAACGACTATTGTGACTGTATACGTTGTGGCGAGTCAGACGCCATATTGAGGATATGTGATACTTTTGCCAGAAACAAAACTTTGGGGATTATACGGGAAAGTAGTCAATCTATTTTCAACCATCTACGGATAAGGCCACGAATACCACCGGGTTTAGAATTATCTGAAAAACCTACTACTTGAACGGGTTCATCTTTCACGGTATCCATTTGGGTAACCGTCTGCGACACCCGAAGGTTTTCTATTTCACGCTGTAGTGCTTCCAGCTTTTCTGTAATCGGACCTGCTACCTCATCACGTAAAGTACGCACCTCACTTAGCAACACCTGTAACGCCTCACCTAT
>MWVY01000204.1_pt1 | contig 14388 bp, 13 predicted proteins | sample 1047251 | NCBI WGS metagenome assembly MWVY01 (sample SAMN06349983, study PRJNA376086) | soil metagenome | isolation source: MS7-5 sample Antarctic (ecotone) soil | place: Antarctica | collected 2015-01-13
TTTGCAAGCATATTTTAATCTGCAAGATTTTGAATATAAATTTCAATTTTCTTGCAGACTATTTCATGCTTTTTTTTCCTCAAACTCTTACCAATTGTGGATTACTTGTATTTTTAAGGGACGACTAGTTACATTATTAGTTGTTGATGGATTTTTAATAGTGGTTACCTTATTGCCGTACAAGATTTCCCTGTTCAGCAATTAATACCCAGCTCGTATCTCTTTTTTGCCATACTGCTGTGTAACGTTCATGTAAGTTTACAAGGTTGCCTCTATAACTTCCTGTTGCCAGGAAAGCACCTGTCATTACAGCTACATCACCGTAAAATTGTACTTGTACATCTTCGCTTTTGCCATTTTCCAATTGTAAATCAGATGTGGCAATAGACATAATCTGCTGGTCTTTATTCAGGAGTTTACCTTCAGGACTTGTATACACAAAACTTTCTGCATATAGTTTGCTCAGAAAAGCAGTGTCACGATTTAGCAGAGCACTGTCGTATTTATTGTTAAGATTTACTAGTTGTGATTCAACGGGGTTTTCTTTTTTACTGCAGGCCTTGAGAATCACCACAGTAATTAATAGCCATAGAAAAGTTCGCATACAAGGTTGTTAGATAGTTAATATTATTAACCTCAAAAGTAAAGAATACTTCCATTTTCTTGTTAAGCCCAGCTTACTAACTGTATTACCTGATATTCCCTGGGACAAGTTCAACATTGAATTAATTTTTATAACTATAAATTCTCACCATGCTGCGAAAGATCCAATCCGAGGCTTTCTTCGTGTTCGTTAACTCTCAGAGGAGCTATCCAATCCGTGATTTTTAGTAAGATCCATGTACCAACAAAAGCAAAAATGGATACACCAATCATAGTGATGAATTGTATTCCAAAAAGTCCGGTTTCACCAAAGAATAATCCGTTTGTGGTTACTGCAGCATTAATTCCTTTGTTTGCAAAAACACCAGTCAGCAACATGCCCATAATACCGCCAATACCATGACAGGGAAATACATCAAGAGTATCATCGATTGAAGTACGACTCCTCAACTCAACTACAAGGTTACTTACAATACTGCTGAATATCCCTACCAATATAGAATGTGGAATCGAAATGAACCCGGCTGCCGGAGTAATTGCAACCAATCCAACAACTATTCCTATGCAAGTGCCCATTGCAGTGGGTTTTCTACCTCTTAAAATGTCAAAAGTTACCCAGGCAAAAGCAGCTGCTGCTGATGCTGTTGTGGTGGTAGCCAAAGCCGTGGCTGCAAGGTTGTTGGCACCAAAAGCAGATCCCGCATTAAAGCCAAACCATCCAAACCAAAGCATGCCTGTACCTAACAATACATAGCTAATCCTGGCAGGCACATGTGATGGTTCCGACCGCTTTTTCATGTATAATGCACTAGCTAATGCAGCCCATCCTGCACTCATATGTACTACTGTGCCACCTGCAAAATCTAATACTCCCCATTTAAAAAGAATACCATCAGGATGCCAGGTTGCATGTGCTAAAGGAGAATAAATAAATATTGAAAAAAGGCAGATAAATAATAAGTAAGATGTGAACCGTATTCTTTCAGCAAATGCACCTGTAATTAAAGCTGGAGTGATGATCGCAAACTTTAATTGAAAAAAAGCAAACATGATAAGTGGAATAGTTGAGGCTAACGGCCACGGCGATCCATCAGCAACACCATTCATCATGAAAAAGGTTGATGGATTGCCAATAATACCTAAAATGGAATCGCCAAATGCAAGACTAAAACCAAATACAACCCAAAGTATCGTAAGCAGTACCATGCTTATGAAACTCTGAAGCATTGTAGAAAGAACATTTTTTTTACTAACCATTCCACCATAAAAAAATGCAAGACCAGGTGTCATTAAAAGTACCAGCGCAGTGGCTGTTAACATCCATGCAGTGTCTGCAAAGCTTATTTCACTATATGTTTTTACAGCAGACGGAACACTTGGAAAAGTTATGCAAAGACCAATAAGGGTTAATAATATAAATAATGGGAAAAGAGCAATTCTATTTGTTTTAATGTGATTGATGACAGCATCCTGCTTTACCTTGAATGTTTCAATAGTTGTTTTCATTTGACAGAAAATCTATTAAGAATTAAGAGATCATATTGCTCCTTAAACAATAGCTGATATTTACTTTTCAAAAATAAATATTCCAGTGACTGTAAAAGCAACAAACATTACTACAACTCAAAACAGAAACTCATTTATTTTTACGCATGCCTGATCTCTTCTCTCCTGACACTGTTCTTGCTAACCTGAATATCGAAGCTTTAAATAATATGCAGGAAGCTGCTTTAAAGGCTACTAAAGAGCATGATAATGTGATCATACTCTCCGCAACAGGTTCCGGAAAAACAATAGCTTATTTATTACCCATTCTCCGTTCCCTGCATCGGGGTTTAAATAAAACAGAAGCTATTATAATAGTACCATCAAGAGAACTGGCACTTCAGATTGAGCAGGTATTCCGTTCAATGGGTACAGGACAAAAGATTACTTGTTGCTATGGCGGACATAAAAGGGAGATAGAAGAAAATAACCTGGTGCAACCACCTGCACTGATAGTAGGCACCCCGGGAAGAATAGCCGATCATTTGCGGCGTGGTAATATTACAGCCGAAAGCATACATACACTTGTGCTGGATGAATTTGATAAGCAACTTGAAATGGGATTTGTTGATGAAATTTCATTTATCATCAGTTCTTTACCCGGTGTGAAAAAAAGAATGCTAACCTCTGCAACATCAGTAGATATCCCAAGTTTTGTAGGTGCTGAAGATGCAGTAACCCTCAACTTTTTACCTGAAGGTGGTGAACCTTCTACTGCATTAGCCATTCAGTGGGTTGGCTCACCCGAAAAAGATAAAATTAATACATTGTTTCGGCTCATCTGTTACTTAGGTAATCGCTCTACAATTATATTCTGTAATCACCGCGAATCAGTTGAAAGAACTAGTACTGCATTAAATGAAAAAGGTATTGTTGCTGGCTTTTATCATGGAGCAATGGAACAACGGGAACGGGAAATAGCGTTGGCAAGATTTAGAAATGGAACTACTAATTTTTTGGTGACTACGGACCTGGCATCACGTGGCCTGGATGTACCTAACATCCGCTATATTATTCATTACCATTTACCGGCCACAGAAGAGATCTTTACACATAGAAATGGAAGAACAGCAAGGATGGATGCCAGTGGTACGGCTATTTTAATATTAAATTCCGAGGAGAAGCTTCCTGACTATATAAAAACACCTGTAGAAAAAATAAAACTTCCAGAAACAATTAAACTACCAGGTAAACCAAAATGGACAACATTATTCATTGGCGCCGGTAAAAAAGATAAAGTGAATAAAGTTGATATCGTAGGGTTTCTATCTAAAAGAGGAGAACTCAAAAAAGAAGACATTGGTTTAATTGAAGTAAAGGATTTTTTTTCCTTTGTAGCAGTGAGAAAAACAACCGCTAGTCATGTATTACAATTAGTGAAAGACCAGAGGATAAAGAATAAAAAAGTGATTATACAAGTGGCAAAGTGAAATGAATACTGTAATCCCATTAATATTCACTTAGTTATTCTGCTGATGCTGTCCTTGAGGCAATTACTTAAATTTGTAGAATAAAACTCAATATGGCATTACCGAATAAAAACGATCAAAAAGGAAAATCTAATAAGAAGAATACACAGAATCAGCAGAGTTCGAAATTTATCAACAAGCCTGCTAGCTCCGGTAGCAATACCAAAAAGCCACATAAGACAGGCGGAACAAGAGGAAGCTAATTTCTGCCTGTTAATTCTTATAATCAATTCTGAAAAGTGATTGGAAGTCTTAAGTACTTTTAATTGCCAGCAGATAATCGCCAGCGTTATAGTTTCAACATTTAATAAGTAACTATGGATCAGAAAATAATAGACTTATATGATGAGTATACTCATCGTCCTTTAAGTCGTCAACAATTTTTAAAACAACTGGCAATCCTTACAGGCGGAACAGCTGCAGCCATGGCTATATTACCTCTGTTAGAAAGCAATTATGCTCAAGCTGCCGTAACAGATAATGATGATTTGTTTATTGAAACAATTCAATATCCTGGTGTGCCTAACCAAATGTCAGCTTATATAGCACGTCCAAAAGCAAGTAAAAAGTATAGTGCAGTAGTAGTGATTCACGAAAACCGCGGATTAACACCACATGTTGAGGATGTTGCACGCAGAGTGGCTAAAGCAGGTTACCTGGCTATTGCACCCAATGCGCTTTCAGCACTGGGAAAAACACCTGCTAATGAAGATGAAGCCCGTGCCTGGTTCAGTGAACTGAAAGCAGAAAATAACCTGCAGAATTTTATTAATGCTTTTCCTTATTTAAAAACACGTTCCGACTTTGACGGCAAGGCAGGATGTGTAGGATTTTGCTGGGGTGGTGCAATGGCAAATAATTTAGCTGTGCATGTAAATGAATTAAGAGCAGCAGTTGCATTCTATGGCCGGCAACCGGCAATAGAAGATGTGCCTAAAATAAAATCCGCAGTACAGTTGCATTATGCTGAGCATGATGAAAGAGTTAATGCAGGTATTGCTGCTTACGAAGAAGCTTTAAAAAAAGCAGGTGTACCATTTGAGTTATATATGTATCGCGATACGCAGCATGCTTTTCATAACGATACTTCAGCAGCACGGTATAATGAACCGGCTGCTAAAATTGCCTGGGCACGTACCTTAGGTTTTTTTGCGAAACACCTGAAGTAATTTGTTACTCAAGTACAAAGAAGATTGAATTTCTTGTTCTCCTTTTTACTCCTACAACACCCAGCCAGCTCATAATTTAATAATTGTATACCTCTCTATAGAAGTTCATTTTTGGTAGTTCAGGAATTTAAGGTTGACGGGATTCCTACAAAATTTGTTATTGACCCTAATGGTAACATAAGGTTCAAAAGCGTAGGTTATAGTGGTAGCCCAGATATGCTGGTGAATGAGTTGGTAGCTATGATTGATCTGGCTAAGGAAAGTAGTACAAAGCAATTCTAATACTGAAGTCTTGCTTCACGATTTTTAAAGACATACAGGAATCAGCCACTAAGGTTCAAAGGCACAAAAGTTTAATACCGCTAAACCATAACCTGACATATACGAGTTAAAGCTTAGTTGGTTTAAGTTGAAATTATTTAAATCTTGAACTATAGTTAATAGCCTCTTGTAGAATTTTGTCTTCTGTAACTTTTTGCTTTGTTAGATCTATAAGTAGAGCGGGTTTGAAATTTTCTCTTGGAGTTCCATTTACATGAAATAGCTTTTCTGCCGGAATCGAAAATCGAATTCCGGTATGTGGCATAGTAAAAGAATAAATAGCTCCATTCAAACCTGCCATTTCAGTACCTATTATTGTGGCTCTTTTAAATGCATCAAAGCCGATAGTTATACCTTCTCCCACACTTCCGGTCCCAGTGATTAACCAGTAGTATTAACGGTTTTGTATAAACAAACTTCCGGGGAGAGGCAATTTCTACCCAGCTGCGTTTTATTCCAAATTCTTTTTCTTCAGCAGAGAATTCATGCTTTTGAAAAAAACCTTCCTTGGTAATAAAGCTTCCCAAAATTGCACGGGCAACAGTAGTATTACCGCCAGACGGTGTTTCTCTTAAATCCAAAATAAGTGCTTTGGTATTTTTTACAGATTGTAAAACAGAGTCGAATAAAGGGATCAACTTATTATCCCAAAGCCTGTTATTAATACGTATGTAACCAATGTTATTTGTTATGTTAGATTCTATATCACCATTATACTTATGCTCCTTTAAAAGATTCACCGGCTCATCAGGATAAAAATGTAAGAGCTTATTTTGATGCCGAACTGTGATCTTTCTTTTTTCTGAATGTTTACCCGCCAGTAGCACACGTAATGCATAATTTTTTACTTCATTATCAACTTCCTTTAAAGCTTTGCCGATAAAGGGTTGTATGGCAGTTTGAATTGGAACATCATTAAAAGCAATAATTTCCATTTCTGCTGTTAAGCCTGACATATATGCACCGAAGCCATGTCGAACTTCAGTTATAGTTGGTTTGTTATTTATGAATGCTGCCCATATATCTGTTCCTGATGGAACTAATCTTTGCGATTCTGGAGTATTAGTATTTAGTGATGCATGATGGTCATATAATTCATAAAATATTTTTTCCAATAGCAATACAAAACTTCTTCTACCTGTGATGGTATCTATTTGTGGTTCATGGATGTCTCTAACTTTATTCCAATCAGTTTGCTTTTTATTCCAATAACTATAATAATCATTAATGGTTTTCCAGAAGTATTTAAAATCTTCTTTAAAATGTGTGTTTTTAATTTCCTGTGTTGAACCTGTAGAGGAAGTGATTATTATGATTACAAATAAAAAAATAGTTCTCATACTTTATGAAGAATGCAGAGTAAAAAATTTAAACTGCCCGGCTTTTAAAATAAAAATAAAAAGGAACACCACTCAACACAAGTGCCAATCCAATTAAAGACTGTTTTGGTTGTGCAACAACAGTAGTATATATAAGGGCAACAGAAAATAAAATAATAATGATCGGCACCCATGGATAACCGATTACTTTAGTTTTAACTGCACCATTTCTTTTCATTTTAATTAAAGCCACAGCAAGCAAACCATAAAATAAAAAACCGGCAAATATCACCATATCCGTGAGCATATCAAATGTGCCAGAGATCACCAAAATGCAACTCCACACCAGGGTATATAATAATGATATGTATGGCGTTCTATATGTAGGATGAACATTGGCGGCATTTTTAAAAAAATAGTTCTCCTGCGCCATGCGATAATAAATACGTGAATGGGCAAGAATAATTCCGTTCAAGGCACCAAATACACTTACCATAATTAGTATGGTTATTAATGTTCTGCCAATAGAACCTATCATTGTTTCTGCTACAACCACAGCACCTATACTGTTTTGATCCACTGCTCTTAATGCCTCCAATGATAAAACATTCATGTATGCATAATTAATGAGCACATATAAAGTCATTGCTATTGTTACACCAGCAATAATTGCTATGGGTACATTTTTCTTTGGGTTTTTTATTTCTCCTGTAATAAAAGAAACATTTGACCACCCGTCATAAGCCCAAAAGGCACTGAGCATGGCAGCAAAAAGTGCAGTAAAAAAAGCACCGCTTCCGGGTACTTTCTCAATTTTTTCTACGCCAATTATTGGCTCTGTCACAGGTGCTGAATACAATAAACCAAGTACGATGATGAGGAGAATACCAATGATCTTAGCTGATGTTATTATATTATTGATAAAGCCTCCTTTTTTAACACCACGGTAGTTTACCCATGTAAGGATTATTATAGTGGCAATAGCAAGGATCTTAATACCGGAACTGTCAAAAGGATTAATAATTCCACCGATTGAAATACCTGATAATGGTTGTAACGGATTTGGTAATGGTATTAAAACATTAATAGTTTGAGCAAAAATAAATCCCAATGCTGCTATGGATGCAGTACCAATAATTGTAAAATCGGTCCACCCAAATAAAAAGGAAAAGAAATTACCAAAAGAAAGTCTGAGGTATTCATAAACGCCACCTGACTCTTCTGTAAGAGTAGCAAGTCCGGAAAGTGTAAAAGCACCAAACATGGTTATAATACCTGCAATGATCCATGCACCCAATATCCATGTTTCACTTAATCCTGACTGTGACATGGGTATTATTTTCTTGAACACTCCTGAACCGATCATCATTCCGGCTACTAATAATATCCCGGTTGGAAGTCCTAAGGCCCGGATAAGAGGGATCTTCGATTCATCTGTGGTTGATATTCTTTCCATAGCAGTTGCAGCTTTCACACTGAAGATCGGATATATTGATAATTAATTCAACTTGTCTATATTGAATAATAAATATTAACATCGATAACTGTAGTTTTATAATCGATCTGTGAAAATGAAACCGCTGAATTAATACTTCAGTTCAGTAGTTATAGTAGTTTATAATATCATCCTGCATCTTATGAGATTAATTGTTATTCTAATCACTTTTTTAATGACCATAAATTCAAACGGTCAGGAATTCTACTTATTTATAGGCACATATACAAACAACGGCAGCAAAGGCATCTATGTCTATAAGTTTAACACTGCAACAGGTAAAGCAGATTGGGTAAGCAATACGGATAGTGTTGTAAATCCTTCTTACCTCCACATTGCAGCAGATGGCAAGTATGTATATGCGGTGAATGAAACAGGCGGCAACCAGCCTGGTGGTGTAAGTGCATTTGCTTTTGATAAAAACACTGGTAAACTTTTATTTATTAATAGTCAACTTAGTGGAGGTGACCATCCATGTTATATTACGGCTGATAATAAAACAACCTTGGTTGTGGTTGCTAATTATACAGGTGGTAATTTATCTGTTTTCCCTATTGCTGAAGATGGTGCATTATTACCACTTAAACAGATGGTGCAACATGCCGGCAGTAGTCTCAATAAACAACGGCAGGAAAAACCTCATGTACATGCGGTTGTTTTTTCACCGGCACAGGATTACCTGTTTGCAACAGATCTTGGTACAGATAAGATTAACGGTTACAGATTCAATAGTAAAGAAAATGCTCCTTTAGAACCAGCAAAGCAACCATTTACAGCAAGTGCACCGGGCAGCGGACCAAGACATATTACTTTCCATCCCAAAGGTAAATTCGCCTATGTAATTGAAGAATTGAGCGGTACTGTATCAGCATATAGATACAGTAACGGAAGTTTAATTTTTATGCAACACATATCTGCTCATCCAAAAAGTTATAAAGGCGCAATCGGTAGTGCAGATATACATTTATCTCCTGATGGTAAATTCTTATATGCATCAAATAGAGGTGATGCAAATTCAATAACCATTTTTTCTGTTTTAAAGAATGGTATTTTACAATGGAAAGGATATCAGCCGACCCTGGGAGTACATCCACGAAATTTTGTAATTGATCCTACCGGATCATACTTATTAGTAGCAAACAGGGATACTAACAACATTGTTATCTTTAAAAGAAATAAAACAACTGGATTATTACAGGACACCGGTCATCAAATTGAAATTCCGAGCCCGGTTTGTTTGAAGATGACGCGGTAGAAATAAAATGTGATTACTTTCAGTTAATAAGTTTTCTAAACAGGAATTCACTTCCAAATCTAGCAGTACAACCAATTATTTCTTTTTCTGGTCATATTCAAATCATTCAGGATAAGCAAATTTGATTGAATAGTTTTGATTAAAGATCATAGTTGTTGTTGTTTTATATAATGAGTTTATGAAAATTATTCATCGTTCACTAATTCTCATACTATTTATTTCCTTGTGCATTCCACTTTATTGCAAAGCCTATTCTATTCTAAGTCACCAGGCTATAATAGATGCAGCATGGAAACCATCGATTCTACCGCAGCTTAAAAAGAAATTTCCTTCATCAAATGATTCTTTGTTGAAAGATGCACATGCATTTGCATATGGAGGGTCTGTAGCCGCTGACATGGGTTATTTTCCATTTGGCAGTATGGTCTACAGCAACTTAGTTCATTATGTTCGAAGCGGTGATTTTATAGAAATTATGTTGCAGGAGGCAACCACTTTAAATGAATATGCATTTGCACTTGGATTTTTAAGCCATTATAATGCTGATAAATATGGGCATGCAATAGCTACAAACATCAGTGCTCCATTGCTATATCCTAAGGTTAAAAAGAAATACGGAAATATTGTTACCTACGAGGAAGACCCAACAGCTCATGTACGTACAGAATTTGGGTTTGATGTATTGCAATTAGCCCGTGGTGCGTATGAGGCACAGGCTTACCGTGATTTTATTGGTTTCCAGATATCTAAAGAGTTGCTGGAAAGAGCGTTTTTAAAAACATATGCACTTGATATCAATGAAATTTTTGGCAGTTATTCATTAGCTATAGGTTCGTTTCGATGGGCAGTAAAAAACCTGATACCAACACTCACTAATGCGGCATGGAAAACAAAGAAGAAGGAGATTCAACAATTGCAGCCGGGTATTACCAGCAGACAATTTAAATACCGCATGAACAGGAAAACTTATTATAAGCAATTTGGAAAGGAGCGATATAAACCAGGTTTCGGCGCATCACTATTATCTATTGGGGTCTGCATACTACCGAAAATAGGCCCACTTAAAAAACTAAAATTTAAAGTTCCCGGACCAGAAGTGGAAAAATTATATATACAAAGTTTTGATACGGTATCGTATCACTATGGATTTAATATAAAACAGGCAGCAACAGCAAAAATCAATTTGGCCAATATTGATTTTGATACAGGAAAGAGTACATTACCCGGCGAATACAATCTTGCAGATGAAACGTATGTTGACTTATTACTGAGATTATATGCTAACGATTTCAATAATGTGACAACTGGTTTACAACAAAATATTTTAAAGTTTTTTACTCATTCTAGTGCAACGAAACTATTGGAGAGTAATATAGGGGAGAAAGAAAAAATCAGAAAAGCACTTGAGGAGCTGACTAAATACAAACCCGAGGTATCAACCAAATAAAGAGGTTATTATACGGAGCTTAAATAGATTAAAAAACTAAGTACAGATTAACCTGCACTTAATGTTCTTCTTCTAATATTTTGAGAGTTATTTGTTCTTTGTTGAGAAGGAACAACTGCCTGTATAGCTTCAAATGGATGTTCAACAGCAGGTATCTTTTGACCAATTAGTTTATTAATATCCTTAAGAAGTCCCATTTCTTCACGTCCATCACAAAAAGACAGCGCATTACCTGAAGCTCCAGCTCTACCTGTACGTCCTATACGGTGTACATAAGTTTCAGGTACATCCGGCAGATCAAAATTGATCACTTGTTCCAATGAATCAACATCAATACCTCTTGCTGCAATATCAGTGGCAATCAACACCCTTAGCTTACCTGTTTTAAAGCTATTTAATGCACTTTGTCTTGCCGGCTGTGATTTATTGCTATGGATGGAATTTGAATGAATGTTTGCTTTTTTAAGCTCTTTTACCAGCTTATCTGCGCCATGTTTAGTACGGGTAAACACAAGTGTGCTTGCACTTTTCTTTTCATTAAGTAAATGCACCAGTAATGATTGTTTTTGTTGCTTTTGAACAAAATATACTGACTGCTCAATAATATCAACTGTTGATGCTACTGGAGTAACCTCTACCCGTACCGGGTTTCTAAGTAATGAGTTTGATAAAGTAGCAATTTGCTGCGGCATTGTAGCAGAAAATAATAATGTTTGCTTTTGTGTCGGTAGTTGCTTTATCAGCTTTTTTACGTCATTGATAAAACCCATGTCCAGCATACGGTCTGCTTCATCTAACACAAATACTTCAAGATGATCCAAGTGTACATAGCCCTGGTTCATCAGGTCGAGTAAACGTCCTGGTGTAGCTATTAAAATATCAGTACCATTACGTAAAGCAATAGTTTGCGTGTGCTGCGATACACCACCAAAAATTACCTGCTGGCTTATTCCGGTATAGCGGCCATAAGTGGCAAAGCTTTCTGCTATCTGCACCGCCAACTCTCTTGTAGGTGTTAATATCAATGCTCTTGTATGACGATAGCCATTACTTTTTGAATGTTGTTTATGTAACAGTTGTAATATAGGCATTGCAAATGCCGCTGTTTTACCCGTGCCTGTTTGTGCCAATCCTAACACGTCTTTACCTTCCAAAACTAATGGAATGCATTGTTGCTGTATAGCCGTAGGCGTAGTATAGCCTGTTGCTTTGATTGCTTTTTGTATAGGCGCAATCAGGCCTAATTGTTCAAATAACATGTAAAAAAATATTCTTGTTGTGATTAAAAATTGGCTCTATTCAGAGCTTCTCATCATCAGGACCGGATGAGCTTCTATCGTGAAAAGGGAAAGAAATTTATCGAGTCGTTAATCAGAGTACGGTGTAAAGATAGAAGATTTGTTGTGAAGATTATGATAAGTTATCCTGTATGTGCTCACCAGACTATAAGTATTCGACCATAATCAGTAAATATCCACCACAATCTAAATGTAAGATTCTAAGCTAACCGTGTAGTTAATGACGAAATAGTTTTTACAAGTGGATATAATCTTTCAACATCTGCTTTACGGCAAAGTTCTGTTCCCTCATTCATTGTAGCTGCAGTTCCACACGCAATACCATATCGTAATGCATCAGGTAGCGATCTTCCCTGCGACAGGTACAACACCATTCCTGCAACCATACTATCTCCGGCACCTACAGTACTTTTTCTCCTCACTACCGGTGGCATCATTTGAATTACATGTTCTTTGCTAACAAGCATAGCGCCTGCTGAACCTAACGAAATTACAATGGCCTCACAATTGCCTTGTTCAATTATATCAGTTGCAACTTCATCAACCAATTCAGCGTTAATTTCTTCCCTGCCAACAAGGGAACTTAATTCAGCAAGGTTAGGTTTTATAAGGTAAACACCTTCTTTTAATGCCTGTTTTAATGCATCCCCCGAAGTGTCAATAATAAGCTTAGCATCTATTCGTTTTGCAATAGCAGCAATTTCTCCATAAATATCGGCAGGCACTCCCCTCGCAAGACTACCGCTGGCAACAATATATTCTGCGCTTTTTTGTTCCTCTAATAATTGCAAACACTTCTGCCATTCATCTTCTTGTAATTCAGGCCCTGGCATTCCAAACCGGAATTGCTGGTTACTGGCATTACTTAAAACAATAAGGTTTTCTCTTGTATGACTTTTAATATCTACGACTTTATAGGCAATATCCTCCTGTTCTACTAACTTTTGTAAAAATTTCCCTGAGTAACCACCAGTAGGAAAAAGGGCAAGTGATTCACCTCCTAATTTTCTTATAGCTCGTGAAACATTTAATCCACCTCCTCCAGGTTCAAAGTTTGGCGGTGTACAACGTAGCTTCTTTTCCGGGACTATAGCATCAACTACAGTACTCTTATCAATACATGGATTAAAAGTAATAGTAACAATTTTTGCCATTGATGTATTCTTAAATTACTCCAAAGCTTTTACAATAATCGTTCCCTGTTGCGAAGTCATTCTTTTAGATATTACTTCTCGTTATACCGGAAATTGCAGGAAAACATTTATAAACTGTACCCATTTTATAAAAAATGAGATTATTTATAGTCATAATAATCAGTGATACTTTACCGTTACTTATTTTTACATTCTTTTTCAAACCAAGTCCATGAAAAAACTAATTTTTTTATTCATTGTACTTATATCTGCAACTTATAGCTTTTCACAGAAGGTTCATCTTAACTTATTTGCCGGAGTAGCTAATTATAAAGGTGATCTGCAGTACAACTCCAGTAATGGTAAACAATTTACACTACGGCAAGCAAAGCCTGCAATTGGTGTTGGTGCAGAATATGAGTTATCGGATAAATTTTATTTACGTGGCGGATTAACCTTTGGAAAAATTACTGCTGATGATAAAAAAGGTGACACACTACAACAGCTAAGAAATTTAAATTTTACATCACCGATCACAGATGTAATGCTTGGTTTAGAATATTACATCATTAACCCATACGAACATAAGGTGAGCCCATATGTATTTGCCGGCATAGCTTTTTTCAAGTTTAACCCATACACCACTGACACTACAGGTCAAAAAGTTTATTTAGAACCTCTTAGAACTGAGGGGCAGGGTTTTGTTGACGGTAGAGATCCTTACAAATTAACCCAATTCTCTATTCCGTTTGGCGGTGGTGTTAAGTTCTCACTTAGCGAAACCATACGTTTAGGTGTTGAAGTAAGCATGAGAAAAACTTTTACTGACTACCTTGATGATGTGAGTACAACTTATGTTGATGAGAATTTATTATTGGCTAATAGAGGTTCACAGGCAGTAGAATTAGCTTACAGGGGAGATGAAGTAAAGATAGGATCAACATACCCGGCGGAAGGCACTGCAAGAGGAACTGAAATTGCTAATGACTGGTATTATTTTACAGGTTTAACTTTATCAATAAGGTTAGGTGGTGGAGGAGGTGGTTTCCTCAAGGGAAAAGGAAAGTATGGTTGTCCTGCAGTAAACTAATACATAACTTATATTACTTGATATATGTTTCCTGGGCCACAAAAAAATGACACCAATAAACCAAATTCAGAAAACTTTTCTGAATTTGCAACTGGTAATGCAAGCAATCCCTCCCCCCAAAACAATGAATTAGAAACACCCGGGAATCAATTACTTAATGAAAAAGCAGAAAAATATTTGCGTGAAGTTGCCAGTATTGAAGATGTCCCTGATGCACAGGATCAACAGGAAATGGATAATATAA
>MWVY01000205.1_pt1 | contig 14334 bp, 15 predicted proteins | sample 1047251 | NCBI WGS metagenome assembly MWVY01 (sample SAMN06349983, study PRJNA376086) | soil metagenome | isolation source: MS7-5 sample Antarctic (ecotone) soil | place: Antarctica | collected 2015-01-13
TGTCGAGGGCACCCAACTGATCTTGTTCTGGCGCTGACCGCTACGAACGAAGGTCTCGAATGCCTGCTTGTCCGACATTTGTTTCGCGTTGCTCATGACGATGCCTTTCCAGCCAGGTAGCTAGCGCAGCGTTGGTCGATGCGTTGAACCGCTTCGTCTTGAAATTCAAGGCCAATCCTGTCGATGATCGCGCCGACGTCGAGGCCAAAATTGAACACGGGAGCGGGCGACTCGCGCATAGAGACGCCGTGAAACCGGCGCATCCGACCAAGGGCTTCGTCGAGTTCCCAGGCCTTGATGCTTGCGCCGACCCAGCCACGGTATGCGACAAAGACGTCGCCTCCATTCCGAACGGCTTGGTCAAGCACCTGGTAGGCATCGGCAACGGTTGTTGTCGCCTGGCGGCGCGCATCCGGCCATTCTTCGGCGAGCAAATCCAGGTAGGCGCGATTAGCAACCTCGCGTTCCTGTTCGGCACGCTCGCGGGCACGATCGGCTTTGTGGCGGGCGACTTCTGCAGCGGCAAGCGCTTTCGCGGCGGCGTCCTGGGCCTCGGCTTCGGCGCGGGTGATTTGGTCGAGTGTCTGATTTGCGGTGGTCATGATTCCAGTCCCTTCGAATGGTAGGAATATCGTAGTGGCCGCTGTGAGGCACCTGAAGGCCCCGTGACGCGCTTAGGGCCCCTGAATGGCTCTAGATGCCTGTTGTCCGGGCCATCCCGCTGCTTATCCTCGTGGCTGACTAGCGGCCTGGGCGGTTGCTCCTGAAGATCGGCAAGGCGGTCAGCGAGGGCGAAGAGGTCCCGGATGTCAGCGCTCATGTCGTGGATCCTCCTCAATAGAAGCGACAAGCTCATAATCGCGGGCGTGGTTCAGGCAATGACTCAGCCGATGCCCTAACGCGGGCGGGTGATCAATCGAGCCGCCTCCGTGGCTGTGAACTTTTGCACAGAATGGACACCTGAGCTCGAGCACCCAATACCGATCGTAGCGGGATCGCGACGGGTGGATTGTGACTTCAACTTTGGGGCAGGCGGCGTCGTTGGTGGCCGCGACACGTTCCTGGAGCGTCATGGTCATGGTGTTGGCGTTAGTCATGACGTCCACCGATCCAGCCCAGCCTCGCCAGGATAGAGCGATGCCCAGTGATCAGGTGGCGCGTCGGGATCGGGCGGGTTCCTATGCCGCATCTTGCCGGATAGGGAACTAGCCACAGTGTGGTTATCTATAGATGGAGCATCTTGCGGCATAGGGCTGCCGGGCTCCCCGGTCTCACTTTCGTGCCTGAAAGCATGATGCTGGATAGGGTCCGGGGCGCGGATGAACTCCCGGGTTGGCGTCCCGATCTCGATGTCGTTTGTCGCGAGCGGCGTGTGGCATTGGGCGCACTCACGGGTAACGCGTCGTGTTGTTTTGGTGCGGCGGATGATTCCCGCGAGCGGGTGGTCGGGGCAGACGTTGCGATCGGGTTTCCCGCCGTGCTTGGGCGCGGCGTCCGGAACGAGCGCCGCGAGGATGTATCCGAATGCGGATGGCTCGACTCCGGGACCGATCCACACTTCCCGGTGTGGCGTGGTGATCTCGCCTGTCGACTCATCGACTGATGCCAGGATGTCCCGGGTCTCGGCATGCAGGACCGGGGCGCCGTCATCGGTGCGGTATGTCGCGAGTTGTTTCAGGTGTTTGGAGCAGGTGTCCGGGGAGAGCCCAGTTCGTTCGGCGAGTTTGGCGAGCGGCATGCGGTAGGGTGTCGCGCTGTCCGGTTCCCGTGGGCGTTCGCTTTGGAACAGGCTCGCGAGTGCAGCCCCTGTCTGCCGGGCGCTGCCGAGTTTCGTATTGCGATAGATCGCCTCTCGCTGATCGGACATCTTCGCCCGCACCTGGAGGGTGGCGACCGTCGCCTCGAGTTCCCGTATCCGACGTCGTGCGACCGCCAGTTGCGCGGGGCAGGCATCGCTTTCACCGTGTGATTCTGGTTCGTTGTCGCCAGCGTTTTCGTGCCCAGAAGCATTATGCTGGATAGGGTCATCACCCCTCGTGATGATGACGGGGCTATTCGGCCGGTCCCACTCAAACCACCATGATTGTTTTCCTCGTGCTGACTCAATGGTGCGTGGCAAGTAGTCGGCGCGGTCGAACTTTTGGCGGAATAGGCCGCTGGAGCGCATGATGTCCGAAACCTGATCATCATCATCGGCGAAGCCGCAGAGGATCATCGCGAGTGCGGCGTCGGCTTCGGAGCTGAACCCGGGATCGCTTTGCGATTCGGGGTATCCGGCGATGTCGCCAGAATGGAGTTGTCGAAACTTCTGACTAACCCTCGAGGCAGCCTCGATAATCTCATCATTGGTGTGGCTGCCACCGACGTAGGTTGGTCGGGGTTTTGGTGGCTGTTCGGCTGCACGAAGGGGAAACCCAAGTGCTTCGTGCCACGCCTCGAGGTCGCCGGTGTCTGCGTTGAAGGTGTCCGGCGTGCCAATGATGCGCTGGTCAAGATTGACGGTCACGAATCGTAACCGGCTATACGCTTCGGCCTTGCATACACAGTTCGACCTGTTGGTCGTCATGTATCGCCGGTCAAGCGACGCGCCGAAGATAAAGCGAATCCCTGTCCCCGATGGGCTCCAGCACGTCCAGGTGTTGGCGACCCTGATAACACGGCGGACGTCGGCGGGAAGTGCTGATTCGTCGAACGCGTTCTCTTGAGGGATAACGTGGTCGAGGTCGCCGCCGGTGACTCCGAGCGACTCATCGATCAGGATGCAGAGTCCCTCGTACTTGCCAGTGGCAAGCGCGCGTTCAGCCTTGGCTCGAGTCCCAAACGTTCCGGCGGCGTTGGGTTTGGCATTGTTGCCAGTGCGGGGGTTAACCGGAACCTTGGTCCCGTTCTCACGCTTCCAGATGCCCCAGTAGGGCATGGCATCAAGAGATTGCGGGGTGGTGAGTGTGTTCGCCGATGCAGTTGTGGTGTATGATGTCTTTGACATCTGATCGTGTCCCTTCGGTGAAACGCCCCTGGCCCGGTAAGCCATTAAGGGGGCGTTTTGCTGTTAAGCCGCGACTACGGGTTCGGCCCGGGTTACTGGTTCAATCCGTGTGAGCTTGGGCAGGTCTCTCACGTCAAGCATTCTCTGACGGCGATCATGGCCATTGATGAAGGCCTGCACACCACCGCGCTGGACTCGATAGTTGAGCACCCTCGGCGACAGGCCGGTGAGATCGCGCACCTTGCGATAACTGATCAGATTGCTCGTATCCACCGTTGCCCTCCACTGCGCTCGTTGACCAGTACGCTTCGTTACACCTCAGTTTACCACAGGTTCATACTCGAATTACTAGTCTGTTTCATTGTTATCGTGTGGGGCAATGGGCAGCGGGTACTTCGTGGCGCGTCCATTGGTCCCAAACACATGCACCTCGACCCGATCGACATCGACGCCCTGGAGGTGAGCCCACCATCGGCTGAGGCGTTCCAGTTCTTCCACGAGGACGGGCCAGAGGGCGATCTGCTCGGGGGCCTGCACACGTTGGCCGATTTCGTCATCAATGGCACCCCTGCCGTAGCCGAGCGTCATCCGGGCGTAAGCGCGCATCCGTGGTCGGACCTCTTCAAGGGAATAGCCTTCACGCTGGAGCTGGCGAACGTTGCGGATGAGATACGCCTGCCAGCGGGGGTAGAGTGCGTACTGCGCATCGCCTCGACGGCGCCGGATGGGCCGGGGACACACGCCGAGTTTCTCCCACAGCTGCAGATCGCTGGCGCGAACGGGTTTGCTGAGTGTCCCGATCAGGGTATTGGCCTGGTCGACAATCTCGGCACGAGTGAACAGTTCATCAGGTTCCTGATCGCCTCCCATCCAGTCGCGCCAGGTCTCGCGTTTTGTGGTCGGTGGTGACTCGGTCTTGCTGTGGGACATAGGGGTTTCCCTTGGTCGTGCGAGGGTGTCGGTCATGGTGCCCTCCCTTCGGGCTGTCCTAAGTGCTAATCTTTTACTAATTAGCACTTAGGGCGGTGGACAAAGCGGAGTTGGGGCTTGGGGTACCGCCGGGAATCGTTGTAGGTCGGTACCAGGAGGCCACGCTTGACCAGGCTGTGCACCGCGCGGTGGAACGCCACGCTGAAGGCGTTTTCCATATAGTCGTCAGCGCCATAACAGCGGCGGGCACGGTCAGCGTAGGCCACCGCCCTCTTGACCGCACGCAGGTCGTACACGCCCTCGCGAAGGGGCAGTATGGTCCCGCGATAATGGACGACCGGGCCTGATCCAAGGCTGGATTCCTTCAAATTCCTCCCGCCGTGGTAACGGGGAAGGTCGCGTGACGCCTCCAGGCTGTCGAGAATCTCCCGTTGCAGTTTTCCGAGTCCCCGGCTCATGGCGCGACACCTCCCAGTACAATGAACGGGCCCTCCACCCCTGCAAGGGTCGAGGCGCTTCTGCGGCGATCGCGTGCTACTTCACGCGATCGCTTTTTTTATGAAGTCCTCTTCCAGCACAATCTCATCTGTGGTCACGCCGAAGAACTCGGCCAGTCTCCGGAGCTGGGAGACTCTTGGCTCGTGCTTCCCGTTTTCCCAGTTGTAGATGCTTGCCAGCGATACCTTGAGCGCGGCGGCAACATCGACTGGCGATAGTCCGCGCTCCTCCCTCAATTCCTTGAGTGTCTTCATTCCTGGTCCTCCTTGAACGCTAAGGTACTACTCCACCATTCTAGCATAAATAGCTTGACTAGTCTAGAACAAACAACTATACTAACTAGACAAGGTTGCAGAAGCGCCTTTGACCCATTTGTTCGCCGGATCACCGTTGCAGCGGTTCCGGCACTCGCCCAAGGAGGCATCATGGTCACCACACGCGCGGCGGAAACGATCGATGAGGCACGGGTTCGGCTGGCAGCAAGGGCCCGCCAGGATGGCGTCACGCTGACGGTGGAAGAGGACGGCCGGCACTACGCCACGTCGACCAGCACTCCTGGCAAGCGATACCTGGTCACCGGGTACAGCTGTGATTGTCGCGGCTTTGCGGTTCATCAACGGTGCAAGCATCACAGCGCACTCTTGAGCGCCATGGGCTGGCTCGACGATGCTGACCCTGAGCCACCAAGGCCGGGGCCTCCGGTCTCCGTTATCCACAGTGCCGGCCACTGGATAACTGGCGGCTGGCTGGTCTGCGACGGTTGCCCGGTATGGCAACCATCTGTTACAGAAATCACAATTGGCGGTGAGGACGTGCTGCGGGTTGTGGGCGACCAATTCAATGTCACCGCCCACTGGATCGAGAACGGCCACGCGGGTGACAACATGACCAGCGCCACGCCATCCGGCATGACCCACCGCGCGGCGGTGGAGTATTGGGTCAGAGCGCTCGCCACCAGTGTGGACGTCGATAGCCTGCTGTTTGACGCTGGACTCCATGAGGATCGCGACGCTTGGGACGACTTGCCGGTCGGCGCCACCGATGTCACCGATGTCGACGAACTGGGAGAGGTGGCTTGACCATGGCAATCGATCTTGAAGCCCTACCAGCGATTGGCGAACGCTCCGCTGAACAGATACTCGAGCTCCTCGGAAAACCGTTCCGGTCTGAGCTGATCCGATCCCGACGAATCGCGGGTCGGGATGTCAACTATGTCCCGGTTGCCGCCGTCATCGAGCGGTTGAACCGGGCATGCAACAGTTGGTCGTTCAGGATTGTTTCGCACGAAACGATCACAATGATGCTGAACCGGCGACCGGAGCCGAGAGAGACGCCGGTGTTCGTCGTGACCGGCGAACTTGAAATCCCCGAATTGGGGGTAAGGCAGGGGCTCGGCGTGCAGGCGATCGATGACGGTGGCGGCGAGGATTTATTGAAGGGCGCATCGTCGGACGCGTTGAAGAAGGCTGCCCAACTCTTCGGACTGTGGCAGCCGCCTGAGACGCGCTAGGATGCCCAGGACGACCGTTGCCCCAATGGCGGCTGGCCGTAGAAGCTACGGACAGCATTTAGGAGAACAGCACCATGACTCAGGACCAAAAGATCACACTGCCGGCTTTTATCCCGACGACGTGGAATGAGGGCGGCGAGCCGGATGTGTTCACGCCCATCGAGGAGTGCACGACCGGTCAGATCAATACGTACATCCTCAATATACTGGACCAGGTGCGGGCACTGCAGAACGAGATCGCGCTCCTCACGTTGTACAAGACCCACTCCGCGGTGCTCGCCGCCGCCACGAGTGACGATACCCCGTAGACGCGCTAGGATGCCCCAGGACGAACGGAAACACCGAGGAAGGCCCAGGCACCTGGGCCTTCCTCGCGCGCATATGGCGGCCATCCTCGAGGTGTGCGATCATCGCCGCCATGAACGACCAACCAACCGACCAGGCAAACGACCAGATGGTCGATGCCGACCAACCACCTGATGATGCCGACCAACCAGCGACCGACCAGGCGACCACACCGGCGCTGGTCTCCCTGGAGGATGCCGCAACCACGCTCGGAATCACGGTGAACGCCGTCCGCCAACGCATCAAGCGCGGCACACTAATCGGCATCAAGACGGATGCGGGGTGGTTGGTCGATATGGTCGCGACCAACCAGGAATCAGGGACCGACCGACCAACCAGGCGACCAACCAACCGCACAGCTCCACCGACCGACCACCGACCAACCATCGACCTGGCGCCGATGGTTAACCACATCGCCACACTCGAAGAGCAGGTGCAGCGACTCACCGAGGCGTCGACGATGTGGCAGGTCCGCGCCAGGCAGGCCGAAGACAAACTCCTCCAGCTGCAGGCCGTCAATGTGGACCCGGCATCGTCACAGGACAGCCCTACAATTGACGCCTGGACGTTCAGGCCGCTCCAGGCGATCGACGAGGCCCCAACAGGTGTCTGGTCATGGATGAAGCGGTTGTGGCGGCCCTAGAACCACACTTTGCGGACAATTTACATTGTCGGCAAAGCATCCCGACCCATTCTGATCGTTGCAAGGTGAGGCGCAGCGAAGACGTTGTGATCGCGGGGGTCTCGCCATCACAACGCCTTCGATCGTGAACCGGGAAATGACGAAAATTTCGTCATTCGGCTTCCTGATGATTGTGAGGTTGGACTCGCACCCACAGCCCGGCACGAAACGAGCTCGCTGGCAGCTTAGCACCAGTCAAAAAACCAGCGGGCTTACGTGCCGGGCTGTGGGGGCGCGCGATTCAGGATGCCGTCATTCCAACCAGGCGCCCCGCAATCAGCGACTCGAACTGACCTCTACTCCGTTGCTGCCTCCAGGCCCGATCTTCGCCGAAACGATCCCGGTCCCAATTCCAAATCGCCTCGACAATTGAGCCGGCAATCGCCGACGCGTCCTGTGCGTAGTGCGGGAACGCCTCCCGTTGGATCAGAATCGCGAGATCGATCACATCGAGCCGCTGGGATCCGCGTAGCTCATCGACGGCGTTGATCGTGGTGTTGACCGCTTCGATTAATTCGAGTATCTCCATCGGCGTCACGCCGCCGAATCCGGACTCCGCCTGGTGCCGATCGATCGCGAAGAAATGTGCCGTTGGACATTCTTCGGGACGAAGGCTCCGCGCCACGGTCTCAAGGTCGCGCATTCGTTGAGATGGTGAGTTCATTAGGCGATCCTCCTGATCTGAGGATTGGCGTCCTGGAGAGACTCCTCCAGCGCATCGAGCCTTTCGTACAAACTTGCATCCTTTGCAAAATCGCGCGGGAACCGCCGCTCGAGCAACCACGCCGCTGCGCGCCAATCATCGGTTGCGGCCCTGCTAATCAGTCCGCTAAGCCTGAGCGCGGACTCTCCTCGCGCACGCGTAAGTTGCGCCGGAAACGACGCCTTGAGCGACCGGTTGGCTCCTCGTGGGAGCTTCCCCGCCTGCCAGCACGTAAACGTTGTTTCGCTGATTCCGGCCGCTTCGGCGGCAAGTCGAAACGGCAGGCCAGCGCGAACACCAACCATGAGCGTATTGACGGTTGCCTCGGTGAACTTGGTCGGTGCAACCATCAAGAGCCATCCTCTACATCATTGAGGCTCTTCCAAGGATACGGTTGACCATCCTCTTCAGGGTCGTCCTTGCCTGCGGCACGTCTGATCGCCTGGTTCAGGCTGTCGCGATCAGCGGCTCGATCGGCGGGATCGAGGCTTGTCGAGGGCACCCAACTGATCTTGTTCTGGCGCTGACCGCTACGAACGAAGGTCTCGAATGCCTGCTTGTCCGACATTTGTTTCGCGTTGCTCATGACGATGCCTTTCCAGCCAGGTAGCTAGCGCAGCGTTGGTCGATGCGTTGAACCGCTTCGTCTTGAAATTCAAGGCCAATCCTGTCGATGATCGCGCCGACGTCGAGGCCAAAATTGAACACGGGAGCGGGCGACTCGCGCATAGAGACGCCGTGAAACCGGCGCATCCGACCAAGGGCTTCGTCGAGTTCCCAGGCCTTGATGCTTGCGCCGACCCAGCCACGGTATGCGACAAAGACGTCGCCTCCATTCCGAACGGCTTGGTCAAGCACCTGGTAGGCATCGGCAACGGTTGTTGTCGCCTGGCGGCGCGCATCCGGCCATTCTTCGGCGAGCAAATCCAGGTAGGCGCGATTAGCAACCTCGCGTTCCTGTTCGGCACGCTCGCGGGCACGATCGGCTTTGTGGCGGGCGACTTCTGCAGCGGCAAGCGCTTTCGCGGCGGCGTCCTGGGCCTCGGCTTCGGCGCGGGTGATTTGGTCGAGTGTCTGATTTGCGGTGGTCATGATTCCAGTCCCTTCGAATGGTAGGAATATCGTAGTGGCCGCTGTGAGGCACCTGAAGGCCCCGTGACGCGCTTAGGGCCCCTGAATGGCTCTAGATGCCTGTTGTCCGGGCCATCCCGCTGCTTATCCTCGTGGCTGACTAGCGGCCTGGGCGGTTGCTCCTGAAGATCGGCAAGGCGGTCAGCGAGGGCGAAGAGGTCCCGGATGTCAGCGCTCATGTCGTGGATCCTCCTCAATAGAAGCGACAAGCTCATAATCGCGGGCGTGGTTCAGGCAATGACTCAGCCGATGCCCTAACGCGGGCGGGTGATCAATCGAGCCGCCTCCGTGGCTGTGAACTTTTGCACAGAATGGACACCTGAGCTCGAGCACCCAATACCGATCGTAGCGGGATCGCGACGGGTGGATTGTGACTTCAACTTTGGGGCAGGCGGCGTCGTTGGTGGCCGCGACACGTTCCTGGAGCGTCATGGTCATGGTGTTGGCGTTAGTCATGACGTCCACCGATCCAGCCCAGCCTCGCCAGGATAGAGCGATGCCCAGTGATCAGGTGGCGCGTCGGGATCGGGCGGGTTCCTATGCCGCATCTTGCCGGATAGGGAACTAGCCACAGTGTGGTTATCTATAGATGGAGCATCTTGCGGCATAGGGCTGCCGGGCTCCCCGGTCTCACTTTCGTGCCTGAAAGCATGATGCTGGATAGGGTCCGGGGCGCGGATGAACTCCCGGGTTGGCGTCCCGATCTCGATGTCGTTTGTCGCGAGCGGCGTGTGGCATTGGGCGCACTCACGGGTAACGCGTCGTGTTGTTTTGGTGCGGCGGATGATTCCCGCGAGCGGGTGGTCGGGGCAGACGTTGCGATCGGGTTTCCCGCCGTGCTTGGGCGCGGCGTCCGGAACGAGCGCCGCGAGGATGTATCCGAATGCGGATGGCTCGACTCCGGGACCGATCCACACTTCCCGGTGTGGCGTGGTGATCTCGCCTGTCGACTCATCGACTGATGCCAGGATGTCCCGGGTCTCGGCATGCAGGACCGGGGCGCCGTCATCGGTGCGGTATGTCGCGAGTTGTTTCAGGTGTTTGGAGCAGGTGTCCGGGGAGAGCCCAGTTCGTTCGGCGAGTTTGGCGAGCGGCATGCGGTAGGGTGTCGCGCTGTCCGGTTCCCGTGGGCGTTCGCTTTGGAACAGGCTCGCGAGTGCAGCCCCTGTCTGCCGGGCGCTGCCGAGTTTCGTATTGCGATAGATCGCCTCTCGCTGATCGGACATCTTCGCCCGCACCTGGAGGGTGGCGACCGTCGCCTCGAGTTCCCGTATCCGACGTCGTGCGACCGCCAGTTGCGCGGGGCAGGCATCGCTTTCACCGTGTGATTCTGGTTCGTTGTCGCCAGCGTTTTCGTGCCCAGAAGCATTATGCTGGATAGGGTCATCACCCCTCGTGATGATGACGGGGCTATTCGGCCGGTCCCACTCAAACCACCATGATTGTTTTCCTCGTGCTGACTCAATGGTGCGTGGCAAGTAGTCGGCGCGGTCGAACTTTTGGCGGAATAGGCCGCTGGAGCGCATGATGTCCGAAACCTGATCATCATCATCGGCGAAGCCGCAGAGGATCATCGCGAGTGCGGCGTCGGCTTCGGAGCTGAACCCGGGATCGCTTTGCGATTCGGGGTATCCGGCGATGTCGCCAGAATGGAGTTGTCGAAACTTCTGACTAACCCTCGAGGCAGCCTCGATAATCTCATCATTGGTGTGGCTGCCACCGACGTAGGTTGGTCGGGGTTTTGGTGGCTGTTCGGCTGCACGAAGGGGAAACCCAAGTGCTTCGTGCCACGCCTCGAGGTCGCCGGTGTCTGCGTTGAAGGTGTCCGGCGTGCCAATGATGCGCTGGTCAAGATTGACGGTCACGAATCGTAACCGGCTATACGCTTCGGCCTTGCATACACAGTTCGACCTGTTGGTCGTCATGTATCGCCGGTCAAGCGACGCGCCGAAGATAAAGCGAATCCCTGTCCCCGATGGGCTCCAGCACGTCCAGGTGTTGGCGACCCTGATAACACGGCGGACGTCGGCGGGAAGTGCTGATTCGTCGAACGCGTTCTCTTGAGGGATAACGTGGTCGAGGTCGCCGCCGGTGACTCCGAGCGACTCATCGATCAGGATGCAGAGTCCCTCGTACTTGCCAGTGGCAAGCGCGCGTTCAGCCTTGGCTCGAGTCCCAAACGTTCCGGCGGCGTTGGGTTTGGCATTGTTGCCAGTGCGGGGGTTAACCGGAACCTTGGTCCCGTTCTCACGCTTCCAGATGCCCCAGTAGGGCATGGCATCAAGAGATTGCGGGGTGGTGAGTGTGTTCGCCGATGCAGTTGTGGTGTATGATGTCTTTGACATCTGATCGTGTCCCTTCGGTGAAACGCCCCTGGCCCGGTAAGCCATTAAGGGGGCGTTTTGCTGTTAAGCCGCGACTACGGGTTCGGCCCGGGTTACTGGTTCAATCCGTGTGAGCTTGGGCAGGTCTCTCACGTCAAGCATTCTCTGACGGCGATCATGGCCATTGATGAAGGCCTGCACACCACCGCGCTGGACTCGATAGTTGAGCACCCTCGGCGACAGGCCGGTGAGATCGCGCACCTTGCGATAACTGATCAGATTGCTCGTATCCACCGTTGCCCTCCACTGCGCTCGTTGACCAGTACGCTTCGTTACACCTCAGTTTACCACAGGTTCATACTCGAATTACTAGTCTGTTTCATTGTTATCGTGTGGGGCAATGGGCAGCGGGTACTTCGTGGCGCGTCCATTGGTCCCAAACACATGCACCTCGACCCGATCGACATCGACGCCCTGGAGGTGAGCCCACCATCGGCTGAGGCGTTCCAGTTCTTCCACGAGGACGGGCCAGAGGGCGATCTGCTCGGGGGCCTGCACACGTTGGCCGATTTCGTCATCAATGGCACCCCTGCCGTAGCCGAGCGTCATCCGGGCGTAAGCGCGCATCCGTGGTCGGACCTCTTCAAGGGAATAGCCTTCACGCTGGAGCTGGCGAACGTTGCGGATGAGATACGCCTGCCAGCGGGGGTAGAGTGCGTACTGCGCATCGCCTCGACGGCGCCGGATGGGCCGGGGACACACGCCGAGTTTCTCCCACAGCTGCAGATCGCTGGCGCGAACGGGTTTGCTGAGTGTCCCGATCAGGGTATTGGCCTGGTCGACAATCTCGGCACGAGTGAACAGTTCATCAGGTTCCTGATCGCCTCCCATCCAGTCGCGCCAGGTCTCGCGTTTTGTGGTCGGTGGTGACTCGGTCTTGCTGTGGGACATAGGGGTTTCCCTTGGTCGTGCGAGGGTGTCGGTCATGGTGCCCTCCCTTCGGGCTGTCCTAAGTGCTAATCTTTTACTAATTAGCACTTAGGGCGGTGGACAAAGCGGAGTTGGGGCTTGGGGTACCGCCGGGAATCGTTGTAGGTCGGTACCAGGAGGCCACGCTTGACCAGGCTGTGCACCGCGCGGTGGAACGCCACGCTGAAGGCGTTTTCCATATAGTCGTCAGCGCCATAACAGCGGCGGGCACGGTCAGCGTAGGCCACCGCCCTCTTGACCGCACGCAGGTCGTACACGCCCTCGCGAAGGGGCAGTATGGTCCCGCGATAATGGACGACCGGGCCTGATCCAAGGCTGGATTCCTTCAAATTCCTCCCGCCGTGGTAACGGGGAAGGTCGCGTGACGCCTCCAGGCTGTCGAGAATCTCCCGTTGCAGTTTTCCGAGTCCCCGGCTCATGGCGCGACACCTCCCAGTACAATGAACGGGCCCTCCACCCCTGCAAGGGTCGAGGCGCTTCTGCGGCGATCGCGTGCTACTTCACGCGATCGCTTTTTTTATGAAGTCCTCTTCCAGCACAATCTCATCTGTGGTCACGCCGAAGAACTCGGCCAGTCTCCGGAGCTGGGAGACTCTTGGCTCGTGCTTCCCGTTTTCCCAGTTGTAGATGCTTGCCAGCGATACCTTGAGCGCGGCGGCAACATCGACTGGCGATAGTCCGCGCTCCTCCCTCAATTCCTTGAGTGTCTTCATTCCTGGTCCTCCTTGAACGCTAAGGTACTACTCCACCATTCTAGCATAAATAGCTTGACTAGTCTAGAACAAACAACTATACTAACTAGACAAGGTTGCAGAAGCGCCTTTGACCCATTTGTTCGCCGGATCACCGTTGCAGCGGTTCCGGCACTCGCCCAAGGAGGCATCATGGTCACCACACGCGCGGCGGAAACGATCGATGAGGCACGGGTTCGGCTGGCAGCAAGGGCCCGCCAGGATGGCGTCACGCTGACGGTGGAAGAGGACGGCCGGCACTACGCCACGTCGACCAGCACTCCTGGCAAGCGATACCTGGTCACCGGGTACAGCTGTGATTGTCGCGGCTTTGCGGTTCATCAACGGTGCAAGCATCACAGCGCACTCTTGAGCGCCATGGGCTGGCTCGACGATGCTGACCCTGAGCCACCAAGGCCGGGGCCTCCGGTCTCCGTTATCCACAGTGCCGGCCACTGGATAACTGGCGGCTGGCTGGTCTGCGACGGTTGCCCGGTATGGCAACCATCTGTTACAGAAATCACAATTGGCGGTGAGGACGTGCTGCGGGTTGTGGGCGACCAATTCAATGTCACCGCCCACTGGATCGAGAACGGCCACGCGGGTGACAACATGACCAGCGCCACGCCATCCGGCATGACCCACCGCGCGGCGGTGGAGTATTGGGTCAGAGCGCTCGCCACCAGTGTGGACGTCGATAGCCTGCTGTTTGACGCTGGACTCCATGAGGATCGCGACGCTTGGGACGACTTGCCGGTCGGCGCCACCGATGTCACCGATGTCGACGAACTGGGAGAGGTGGCTTGACCATGGCAATCGATCTTGAAGCCCTACCAGCGATTGGCGAACGCTCCGCTGAACAGATACTCGAGCTCCTCGGAAAACCGTTCCGGTCTGAGCTGATCCGATCCCGACGAATCGCGGGTCGGGATGTCAACTATGTCCCGGTTGCCGCCGTCATCGAGCGGTTGAACCGGGCATGCAACAGTTGGTCGTTCAGGATTGTTTCGCACGAAACGATCACAATGATGCTGAACCGGCGACCGGAGCCGAGAGAGACGCCGGTGTTCGTCGTGACCGGCGAACTTGAAATCCCCGAATTGGGGGTAAGGCAGGGGCTCGGCGTGCAGGCGATCGATGACGGTGGCGGCGAGGATTTATTGAAGGGCGCATCGTCGGACGCGTTGAAGAAGGCTGCCCAACTCTTCGGACTGTGGCAGCCGCCTGAGACGCGCTAGGATGCCCAGGACGACCGTTGCCCCAATGGCGGCTGGCCGTAGAAGCTACGGACAGCATTTAGGAGAACAGCACCATGACTCAGGACCAAAAGATCACACTGCCGGCTTTTATCCCGACGACGTGGAATGAGGGCGGCGAGCCGGATGTGTTCACGCCCATCGAGGAGTGCACGACCGGTCAGGTCAATACGTACATCCTCAATATACTGGACCAGGTGCGGGCACTGCAGAACGAGATCGCGCTCCTCACGTTGTACAAGACCCAC
>MWVY01000206.1_pt1 | contig 14320 bp, 8 predicted proteins | sample 1047251 | NCBI WGS metagenome assembly MWVY01 (sample SAMN06349983, study PRJNA376086) | soil metagenome | isolation source: MS7-5 sample Antarctic (ecotone) soil | place: Antarctica | collected 2015-01-13
AAAATAACCATCACCACACCCATATCAAAAACAAAAGAATCAAGATTACATTTACCGAATGAAGAACAAAAAAATTTATTGGAATTATTCAAAATTTAAATTGGGTGTCCTAGTGCGGAAAACAGGAAAAAGTGCGGAAAACAGGAGGATACCAGTTACATCTGTATGATTCTTCTGAAATATTTCAGCTGGTAATTATTTCACTAACAACAGGTGATTGCCAGCCGGTAAAATAACATCAGTGGTTATCGTTGCTATTCTTAAAGACTTACCATCAACTACTAGCTCTGAACCTTTTATCAACTGCAATTGCGAAACTGGTATTCTGCCAGAGATACCGTTCGGAAGCTGTAATTGCATCGAATTATCTTTTTTACTTATGGTTATAATTCCCTGCGGCGAAGGCACTTTTCCGGAGAATGTTTTATATGGTGTAGTCAGTGAGGTGATGATTACTTCTTTTATTCCCGGAGCTGCGGGATGTATGCCTAACACCCAGCGGGATAGCGTGGAAGCGGGAAAGGTATTTTCACCCTGCGCAGTTGACCACGATTGTGGCCGCCATTCGTCTTTAGCACCAGGCATTGCTTTACCAATATTGGTAACATGAATATTAGCATACTCCCACAACGTGCCTATCTCCTTATCATTTACCATGTACTGATACCGCTTCTTTAGGAAGTCCATCGCAGCTGAAATGTGGCCTTGTTTACATATGGCTTCGGCTATCCAGTAGTTGAATAGTACCGCTTCTTCCATTACACGGTTCTTTTCATTATTTATAATTTTTTGCACTATTATTTTCGCCTGTTCATCTGTTGCAATACCTGCAATTACAGCAAGTGCATTGGCATGTTCTGAAAAATTTGCATCAAGTTTTCCATTGTTCCTGTTATCAGCAAACATTTGTTTATCAGTGCTCCAGAATGGTTTCAATGACTGCTTCATCTTATCTGCTTCGGCATTCCATTTTGCTGCTAAAGCATCCTCACCCAACCATGTTAGCAATTCAGCGTAATCTTTAAAAGCAAGCAACTGTAAAGTGTTGATGATAAAATTCTGGTCACCTTGTGCCAGCTTCGCCCAGTCAATCCAGTACGAATAAGGCGGTTTATATATCAAATTATCTTTTCGCTGCACCTGGTGAATTGCCTGTGCACAACGCTCTGCATTTACCAATAATTCACGTGTGGTTTTTTCATCGCCTGTAAACAAATAATAGTCGTGCAATCCCATTAACCAGAAATGGTTTGCTTCAAAAATGCCGGGCACATTTGTTTCTCCTTCATAAATACCCCACGGTGCCCACATGGGCATTATACCATCCGGCAATTGGTTCTGTGCATGCTGAACAAGATACCGGCGTTGTAAATAAGGATCACCAAAGCTGGCGTAGTTTGCTCTTGATGCATAGAAAGAAGTTTGAACATACTGCCTTCTTTCGTGGTAATTATCAGTGTATGCATCGGTTGTAATGGACAGCAATGTATTTTCGCTGGCATTCCATAGAGCTTTGAGAAAAGGTTCAGCATCTACAGTTATATCACCGTTTTTTTGAAAAGGATATTCTTCTTCACGGAAACCAATTTTTTGGAAGGTAACCGGTTCATCACCCCTTACCGTGACTGACATATATCGAAAGGTTCGCAATTCGGGAACTTCCCATACATCATCGCCTCCGGACAGTACTAAGCGGTCAGAAAAATTCTGCATTAACACACCGGGCATGAAACTGTTGTCAATGAGGTAGGGCACATAATTAACATCTATAACAGTACCTGCTTTGCCTTTCATTTTCATGTATGGATAGCCATCAAGCACTTTATCAAAATCGAAAACAAGAGTTGTATGAAATGCAGGTTGTCTCACAAATTTTTCTTTTGGATAGGAATTGGAGACAATGAGTGGAGCCTTGCCTTTTAAAAAATTATCAAGGTTTTTTACCTCACTAAATCTGAGAGGCTTTTGCACATCCTGCATTGTGGAAAAAAGCGAATTATCTACTTGTCTTCCCCCTCCCCACATGTCATATTTACTATACTGCGGCGCCTCTGTTACCTGCAAAACTTTGTATACATCAATATCTCTTTCCACCAGCGGTGGCAAATCCCGCCCTACTAAACTCACCCACGGCTTTTGAACAGCGTAAGGTTCGTATTGCGGTGGCTTGGAGGGCCATGTATTTAATCCAAACTGGTAAACAGCCGGAGACCATGAGTTGTCGCTGAAATTTACAGATTGCCAATTTGAAGTGGCGCTATTAAAATCATAAATAGACGAAAAGTTATTTGCATTCACATGATTCACCCACTTCGTATTAGAATCCCAACCGGCATCTTTGATGACTTTCCATGTTTTATCTGTTTTGATGTATTGCTTGTTTTCATTTTCACCGAGCTCTAATTGCACTAACAGACCTGGATAGGCAGCATTATAATAGGATTTCATAATGCCATGATAATGCACCTGCACTGCAATTACGTTTTTACCTGGTGTAAGTACAGGAGCCACATCAACTATATCGTACGACTGATGATGTGCATCGCATCTGGCGGGGCCACGTGTAACAAATTTTCCATTCACCCAAAGTTTATAATGACTGTCTGCTGTTATATACAGCATTGCCTTTGAAGGAATATTATCCACCTCAAAGGTTTTGCGGGCCAGCATGATGTGATTTTTCATTTCGTTTGATACACCGGGAATCCATATCCAGCTTGCCTTCCATTCTTCAGGACCTGATTTTTCCTTTTCAATTGTGTAGTATTTTTTTACACCACCTTCGCTCAAAACTTCTTCAGTCTTTTGAGCAAAAGAAATGGAGAAAAGCTGAAACCAAAATGCGATAAAGAAAAACTGTTTTACCATCCTTATTTTAATCATGAATATGAAATCCATTGATGTGCAGATGAGCCGTCCTCATACAAATCAACTACAGCAAATGCCGGCTTGAATTCCTGGAAATCGCCTTTCCACCAGTTGCCGGAAACGGCGCCATTTACCAGGTATTTTATTCCGAGATAGTGTACTTCCTCCTGCATGTGTAAGTGACCTGCTATGCATAACTTTATATTTTTATGCTGGTGAAAAAGGTTCTTGATATCCCAGGCATCCTGGTGCATTAATCCGCGCCTGGAGAATTGAATTGGACCGGGATTATTTCTTTTTTCTCCAGCCCAGAATTGTGAACTAAAACTAAGAATAGGAATGTGTGACAATACCAGTACAGGAGTGGTGGCAGGCGTACTTGCCAAATCTTTTTTTAACCACTCAAACTGCTGCTCATCAAGATCTGCAGTGTAAACACCTTCGTTTGTATAATGCGGACTATCCAAAACAATAAAATGCCAACCGGCTCTGTCAAAGCTGTAGTACCTGTTACTCAGCCCAAATTCTTCTAAAGCCCATTGTTTACCATAACGCTTGTCTTCTGTTATAGATTTATCTTCTTTCAAGCCCCAGCCCCATACATCGTGATTGCCAATAGTATGTACTATAGGTAAGCTGTTCTCGCTCTTCAACACTTTTTGCCACAAGTCCCATTGTGCTTTGGTTGCTGCTTTAGTTCTTTTTGATGAATCGAATATGGAATCTCCACCATTAAATATCACATCGGGTTTTGGGTTTAATGACTGTGCTGCATGAAGCGCTTTTTCAAATCCGTTAGCAGAAGGTCCTTCAGGCTCCAGATGTATATCGGTTAAATGGGCTATTCTTAAAGCCTGTTTTTTGGATGTTGAAGATGAACTGACCAGTGCCGATGGCGAACAGGCGCTAACCGCTAAAGCAGCACCTGCAAATTGTAAGAATGATTTACGTTTCATAATTGTTTAGTTTAGTTTGTTTGACCCGGTCATAGTTTGGCTTTTTATAATAGACTGATGCTGCAGTAATTTCAGCAATTGGCGTTTCATGTCTTTCTTTTGAGAGAAATACGCAGGGTCTGCTGCAATGTTATGCCATTCCAGAGGATCGTTTCTATGATTATAAAGTTCTTCCTCATTTCCTCCTGTAAGAATATACCGCCAGTGCTTGCTGCGAATGCTAAAATGTGGTGGTACATTTTCTTTCTTTAAATGGGTTGGATCCATCATGTAATCTTTCCCCGGAATTACGGTTAAGGCTACTGAAGGGCCATCCCATTTTCCATTTGGTTTCTTTAATAATGGCTGCAGGCTATACCCATCCAATAGATAACCATTTCCATTTGCATTAGGATGGAGCGGCAGTTCGCACAAATCAATGAGTGTGGGATATATATCAATTAATGAAACAGGCTTTCTGCTGCTGCCGGCGCTTTTTGTGATTCCTGGTGCATATATGATCAGTGGAATACGAGCACTTTCTTCCCAGCCCGTCTGCTTGAATAAAAAGCTTTTTTCGCCCATGTGATAGCCATGGTCACTGGTAAGAATAATAATAGTATTGTTTGCGGAAGGACTTTGCTCTAATGCATCCAGCACTTTGGCTATCTGGTCGTCTACAAAAGCTACATTTGCCAGGTAGGCCTGTATCCACTTCTTCCATAAATCATCTCCTCCTGCTGTTTGCAGCTGCTTAAATCGCCGGAAGCCATACAGGTAAGATGGAGCATGAGTCCGGGCCACATCTGCAGTATCATCTTTTAAGTGAGGGGGGAACTGAATTTTATCAAGTGGAAACTGGTCAAAATATTTCTGCGGTGCATATAAAGGTGTATGGGGGCGGTTAAATCCAACACCTAAAAAGAATGGCTTCTCATGCTGTTGATTAATGATGCTTATAGCCCACTCAGCTGATAATTCATCCGGCATCAGATCGCGTTCATTGTCATTAATGTACTTGAAATGAGCTCCATCTAACATCCAGCCCCGGAACCCGGGAACTCCGGTAACGGTATCATCCTTCCATTCAGGGATGTTTGATAATGGCCCGAAAGTAGCTTCCCAGCGAAACGGAGTATTTACCGAGTCAAAAATGTACTTCATTCCCGGATGTTCAAGCATCTGTTTTTTCTTTGCAGTATCTCCATCCCACGGAAAAGGACCTAAGTTAGCTTTCGGGCCAAACGCTGTGTAGGCGCTGTAATCTTCGACACCTCCATGATTAATTTTCCCGGTGCCATATACATTATAACCATTATTAAGAAAATGATTTAAAAAGGACACCGAGGATTTTAAAATTGGATTTTGTCGCCAGTCATCAAACCAGTCTAATTTGGTGGTTTGAGGATAGAGACCACTTAAGAAGCTTGCACGGGAGGGTGCACAAATCGGCGAATTGGCTTGTGCATTTGTAAATTCCACACCTTTTCGTCGTAACCTGTCAATGCCTGGCGTAGGCATGCTTATCCTTTTCGGATGTGCTTGTACTACATAGTTTAAATCATCGCAAATGATAAATAATACATTAGGTTTTGATTGAGAAAAGCTAACGGAAACTACAGCAACGAATAATACCATAAGGCATGACCTGGTTATAAATTCAAAGCGCAAGTATTCGTTATTCCTCATGGTAACATAATTTAATTCTTCATCTTATTTTTTTAGTTCAGCCAATGCCTGCAGTAACTGGTTAAGATGTTTTCCTGAAGTCACAGTGACAGCTTTTTTCAGACCTCATAATTCCGTTTTTCCAGGTATATCCATCCTACTTCAGATTTCTCAACATGCCCAATCCTCACAACCATCATTGTTCATATGCCGGTGTATTCGGCACCAGCCCTAAACTGCCTAAAAATTCCATACAGGCAGCTTTATTGTTATAGGTCAGATTTTTGTTTTTATACACTTCTTTAATGGTGCTGATAAAAGGTTCCTTATTTTTTACATACTGCAGATAATTGATAGCCATTAGCGACAATATCGGGTTGTTGTTTTTACAAAATACTTTTAAAGCATTTTCAGCTCCTTTATCATTATAATGCTGATACGCAATTGCAGAAGCTGTAATTGCCACCGGCGGGTAGCCATCTTTCATGGCAGCTATAATAATGGCTTTGTACGGACGTACAGTAGCTTCACTTTGCGAACGCAAGCCTGTAATCCCCCAATACCTTACAATTCTGTTTTTGCTCGTTAAGAATTTTATCTGTTGTATGGTAATATCTTTCCCTCTTTTTCCTGCCAGTGAAGCAGCTGCATATATTTCTTTCAAAGGGAAATTTTTCTCATCCAAGCGATATTCATAAGGAGTAGTACTTTCTGCAATCAGACCTATTTCATATTCGGGTAAAAACATGATATCTCTTGTTTTGAAAACTTCATCATGCAACTGCTTACGCATACGATTGAGTATGTGGCGGGATGCAGGGTCATTAACCAGGTTCTTTACTTCCCAGATGTCGTTAGCAATATCAAAAAGAAATTCGGCAGGTCTTTCTTCAAATATTTTATTTTGAACTGCATTCAGATTACCTGCAGCAAAGTCTTTGCGCATTTGCTGTTTAATATCTGAAATTTCCATATACCTGATATAGCGGGCTTCAGGTATAAAAGGCATGTAATTCCGTGAATAAAAATACCGGCCATCCGTAACGCTTCTGACCATATCAATTCCATTATCAGAACGGTCACTGGAAAGCACCAGGTGGTCCACCGGCTTTGAACGGTTTGCACCAATCAGAACACGTCCTTTCATATGTTGCGGAACACTTGCTCCTGCAAGGCTAAGCATCGTGGGCGCCAGATCTTCAAAGTCAATCAATTCATCTGTTACAATACCACCCGTTTTCCATGGAGAAAGATGTTTATACATGTCGGGAAACCAGGCAATGAATGGAATGCGATAGCCCAGATTAATTCCGTTGGTTTTACCCCTCGGAATTCCCTCGCCGTTATCGGCATAGCAAAAGATAATGGTGCTGTCCATTAGATTATCACCCTTCAGTCGGTTCAGCAGTTCGCCAATTTTATTATCCGCAAGTTTGAGTGCATTATAAACACGGGCAAATTGCTTGCGCATTTCGGGAGAGTCTTTATAAAAAGGCGGCATGCTAAAAGCATTATCATTGATTCTGTCCGTAACCGGCAACTTGTCCCAAACCTGCTTTACATAATTCTGATAGGTGGAAGTCATGGTTCTGGACTGGTGAGATTCCATGAAATTAAAAACAGCAAAAAATGGCTGGCCGGGGTTTCTATTCCACCATCCTGCTTTCTCCGAGCTTTCGTTCCATGCATCTTTGATAAAACGATCTTCGTTTTTTACATTATAATCTGTTTTTACATTGTTAGTTGTGTAATAACCCACTTGCTGCATGTAAAAAGGAAAGCCATGTACATAATCAGGTACAGGATAATAGCTTCGGTGATTGCCGGTGCCGGACGCATAGGTTTTTAAGCCTGTAATTAATGTATAACGTGAAGGCGAACAAACAGTTCCTGTAGCAAATGCATTCGTAAAACGTATTCCGCTTTTCGCAAGACTATCCATTACCTGTGTTTTAGCATCTTTATTGCCATAACAGCCAATGAATTGCGGAGACGTATCTTCAAATGTTATCCAAAGGATATTCGGCTTCTGTTGCGAGAAGGCTGTCAGTTGAAGAAAAATCAGAAGCAGTATAATTTGAATGATTTTCATTTTTTAGCCGATGATTCGTTAAGACATAAAATAGTGTTTCAGCGTTTCTTTATATTACTCATTCACTTGGCGACAGGCGTTCGTTTTTATTTGCTCTGATTTTTTTTAATAGAGCAGCCAGTTCGTTCACTTTGTCTGGATTTTTTTCTGCCAGATTATTTCTTTCGCCTATATCCGTTTTTAAACAATACAGTTGGGGCAATGGATTATTGGCAGTTTCCATATTTTTGTTTTTTATTAATGGATTACCTGAAGACGGTTCAATATATTTCCAGTCTCCCTTGATAATTGCTAATCCACCAGTTCCGTGTTGTATTAAATTTGTCCTTCCTTTTTTTGTTTTTCCAAGCATTGCGTCCAGCATGTCAAAGCTATCCGGAGCTGCATCCTGCTTAAGCGGCTGCCCGGTAAGTTTGGCGAAAGATGCAACAAAATCCACCTGACTTATCATTGCATCAGTGACTGAATTCGGTTTGATTACTCCGGGCCATTTCATTACCATAGGCATGCGTGTACCTGCTTCAAATTTGCTGTACTTTCCTCCACGCATACTGCCTGCAGGAGTATGGCCATTTAATTTTTCTACAGCTTCATCTACATACCCATCGTCCAGTACAGGACCGTTGTCACTGGTAAAAATTACAATTGTGTTTTTGCTAAGCTGCAGGCTGTCGAGTACCTGCAAAAGGGCACCGATACTATAATCCAGTTCAAGTATAGCATCGCCGCGGGATCCCATTCCACTCTTGCCTGCAAAACGGCGATTGGGCACACGTGGCACATGAATGTCGTGAATGTTGAAATAGAGAAAGAATGGCTTTGCTTTATTTTCTACAATAAAATTTTTGGCTCTATCCGTAAGTTCATCTGCCATCAATTCGTCTTTCCACCATGCAGCTTTACCACCGCTCATGTATCCAATACGGCTAACACTGTCGATAATCGTTTGGTCATGATTGTGAGAAAACATCATCTTCAGCAGATGGGGATGTGTCTTCCCTGTGGGTTCATTACCTACCGGTTTATCATAGTCTACTGTAATCGGGTCATTAGGGTCGAGATTGTAAACACGATGATTTTCTACATACACACACGGTACTCTGTCCGGCGTGGCAGGGATAATGAATGAATAATGGAACCCTAGCTCAAGAGGTCCCGGCTTGATTTCTCCATTCCAGTCAACTCCGGATTTGGGGCCCAATCCAAGATGCCATTTACCGATAACACTTGTTTGGTAGCCTGCATCTTTCATGACAGATGCAAGTGTAGTTTGACTAACATCTATAATAGATGAAGCATCGCCGGCAGCAATAGAAGTATTTTTTTTGCGCCACGCATATTGTCCGGTTAGAATGGAATACCGGGAAGGTGTGCAGGTAGATGAAGTGGCATAACTATTCGTGAAACGAATTCCCTCCGCAGCAATTTTATCAATATTAGGAGTTTTGATTTTAGTGGCGCCATTGCGACTAATGTCACCATAGCCCACATCATCTGCATAAATAAGTACAACGTTCGGCTTAACTGCACTCTGTGCATGTGTAAAAGATGCCAAGAGCATCACCGCTGCCGTTATTATTACGCTCCATATTTTCATTCAGTACCTATTTAAATAATTCGAAAATGTTGCTATTCATGTTTACTCAGCGGAAAAATGCAGTGGCAGGAATTGCTCTTTGTGAAAAAGAAGGTACCTGCCATTTTAAATCCAGTATGCTTTTTACATCAGGTGTAGCAGCATAATGGATGGTATAAGGATGCAAACCTGCTTTTAATTTTAGTGTGCTTTCCTTTGGAGTTCCGGGCACATACCCATAATCCGCATCTATAACAATAGCTTCGTGTATACGCATAAAAGCTTTGCTGCCGGCAGTTAAATAAAAAGTGTATTCACCGTCTTCAGGAACACGGATATATCCTTCAAATACATAAACATCATTAGCGGCTTTTTTAATTTGCTGAACATCAGGCCTGCTGCTTTTTCCATCAGTTACTGCCTTTAGAGTGCTCACATCCGGCAGCCATGAAGATTTGGAATTATATCCTTTCCACCTTACACCATTTTTCGCTTTTCGGACATATGATGCAGGCATAAAAACATTATCATACGGTCTGGGCGCTGAAGTATCCACCCGGCGCACCTGCAATACTTTTTCTTTCATCGTTTTTTGCAAAGCAGCCATCCTGCCATTGCCGCTAAGGTCATTAGCCTGTTGTTTGTCTTCTTTTATATTAAATATTCCAAAATCATCATCGGCTGATTTTACATCATACCGTAGCCCAATAAAATCTCCCAAACGTATCATCTGCATTTGGTTTCTTGTCCTTTTCCGGTTAACGGGAGCAAACTCCTGGTAGTCCGGGGATACCGGTCTTGAAAAGTATTCGATATATACCAGGCTTTCTTTTTGTTTGCCCCTGCCTGTAAGTGAAGGCAGCAACGACACACCATCAACAGTTACCGGAGCAGGTATTCCTGCTGCTTCTGTAAAGGTGGGTAACCAGTCGTAAGACATGCTTGGGGTGTTGATAATCTTATTTTCAGGAATACGGCCCGGCCACCAGGCAATTGTAGGCACTCTGGTGCCCCCCTCTAATACATCTCTTTTGATGCCATCGAATGGCCCATACGTGCTGAAAAAATTAGCCTTGTTAGGCACATAAGTTTGAGGCAGATATGATTCAATAGAAGGTCCGTTATCGGAAGTGAAAACAACCAGTGTGTTGGAATCAATTTTTAGGTCAGCCAGTAATTTCAGTATATCACCAATAGCATCATCAATCCTGCGGGTACTGGATGCGTAACGCTTATACGTGTCCGGCCATGGAATCTCCGGTGTTGCACTATTATTATCGTGGTCATAAGTGGCATTGGCATAATCAGGATGCATCCACGAATCCGGTGTGCCACTTGCGGTGTTTATCATATTACCAGGCTTACCAATCCATTGAAGCCCGCCACTAAGTCCGCCACCAGCAGGATAGGGTTGCGTTGCTAATTCAAGAACAGCATGCGGTGTATCATAAGCGAGGTATAATAAAAATGGCTGATTGTTGCTTTGCCCCTTTGTTTGATCAACAATCCATTTTTTTGCGACAGCAGTCCATAGATCACCGGTGTAGCATTTATCTAAACCTTTACTCACTTCCCTATAATTCTCCCATACTTCTTTTGAGCCACGATAGATCCCTTCCACCGGGTAATGTTCGTGACCATCTGAATGACGTATATAGCCATAGTAATAATCAAATCCACGCTTGAGCGGATGTGCCGGCCAATTGCCATTCTTCGTTCCTTTATCATTACCCTGCAGCCCCCATTTTCCAATTGCTGCTGTAGTATATCCTGCTTTTTGTAACACGTTGCCAATTGTATAGGTGTCCGCCAACTCCTTGTCAAACTGGTTATCCCGCACATTCGCATGGCCCTGACTTAATCCTGTAAGGAAAGATGCTCTTGACGGAGCACAAACAGGTGCAGCACAATAATGGTCTGTAAGCATAGCACCCAGGTCTGCCATTTTATCAAGATTCGGAGTAAAAGTCCAGGGTTTACTACGGTCATTATTTTTTGCCCGCTGGTTCTGAAAAAACGACCCCAAATCTCCAAAGCCCATGTCATCAGTCATGATGAAAATAATGTTTGGCTTAGCAGCAACAGGTTTCATTACCTGGCTGCTGGCATGGCTGCCAATAAGCAGAAGAGATGCGATTAGTAAACTATAAGTGAGTTTCATAATGAGAAATAATAATGATGTACAATTATTTTGTTTTAATTCTTTTATCCGTTATCCAATCCGGCATTTTACATTCATTGCCGTAAAATTTTATGCGGTGATTGCCTGCTTACAATATTCTAAACACTTCCTTATTTCATCTACAGTATCTGCACCTTTATATTCATATTCTATATTGGCAGGAATAGCCCAATTATTTTCATGCAACAATCTTAGTACTTCTACAATAGGTGTGTCACCTTGTCCAAATGGAAGATTCTCGCCATTGTTTTTCTTTCGGTCTTTCAGGTGCAGGCATACAATTTTTTGATGATTTTTTCTGATGTAGTCCACTGCATCAAAATTGGCTGCAGTAAAATGACCAATGTCAAGATTGATACGGATGTAGTCAGAATTGCCTGCCATACCCCGGCTGAAAGAATCAGGGGTAGAAAACTCATTAGGATTTTCAGTGTGCGCATGATTGTGCATGCCTACTTTTATTTTGTATTGCTGTGCAAATGGGTCAACTCGCTTCATTACACTCACTGTTGCAGATGTGGTAATGGTATCTGTTCCTAATGCATTTGCCATTTGAAAAAAACGTTTGATTTCTTCATCAGTTGAATTGTCTCTAATAGAAAGGGTATACGCTTGTATACGAATGCCGGCATCCTGGAATTTATTTCTGATGTCTGTAAAATATTGCATTGGTACAGTCAATCGCCAGTTCAGCATTTCAGTTCTATTTCTTGTTAGTTCTTTTGGTTCCACATGCCCTTGCCACAGTTCACAACTTGTTATACCTAACTCCTTCATTCCTTCAATAGCTTCATCCAATCCCCTGTCCCTGAAACTATACGTTTGCAAGCCAATGATCACACTGGATTTTCCAGGTTCCCCTTTGCTGTTCGTTGCAGTATTACCCGTCTTCATTTTATGAGATGAACTGCAGGAAGGTAGCACGAATGCTGCAAGCCCTGTTGCTGCAAGTACAGTCCATTCACGCCGGGTAAATTTTTTTGGCATCTTTTAATTCGTTTCTTTTATTGCTTCTTTATTATTTCACTTATTCCGGATCAGGTCCGTCTTTCACACATCTGAACCCTAAGTTGTTGGAGCCACTTGTTACTTCACCTTTGCCCCGACTGCCAGGCCGGTAGCGAATACAATACTGATCACTGCATAAAAATGACCCTCCTTTCTGCACCCTTTTTACAGCACCTGGTTCATGTGGATCATAACTGTCTGCCGGACCTTGTGGATTATTTGCCGGACTCTGCTGAAAATAGTCAGGACGGTAAAAATCGTTACACCACTCCCATACATTTCCTTCCATGTCATATAAGCCATAGCCGTTTGGCGCGTAGCGTTTTACAGGCGCTATACCCACAAATCCATCTTCGCCTAAATCTTTATGCGGAAATGTTCCCTGGAAAATATTCGCCTGCCATTTGCCACCAGGTTTTAATTCATTTCCCCAATAATATTTTTGATTCGACTTGCCGCCCCATGCTGCATACTCCCACTCAGCTTCTGTAGGTAAACGCTTGCCTGCCCATTTTGCATAAGCCAGTGCATCATCATAACTCACATGTATTACAGGAAGATTGGGTTCATTCTTTATAGTGCTTTTCGGACCATAGGGAAAGCGCCAGCTTGCGCCGGGAATATACTTCCACCACTGCATAGGGTCATGGAGCGATACCGGATCAGAAGGTGCGGTGAATGTTCCTGAACCAGGAACTAAATTCTCTGGCGGCACACCGGGATAATCTTTAGGATTCAATGGCCTTTCGGCAGTAGTGACATAATTAGTAGCTTCTACAAATTTTTGAAATTCTGCATTTGTCACTTCATGTTCGTCCATCCAAAAGCCTTTTAATTCTACAGTATGAACCGGATTAGCATCCGGAAATGCCGGATCGTTTGTACCCATTTGAAAAGAACCTGAAGGTATCCATACCATCTTAGAAGGCTCCACATCAACAGGTGCAGAAGCTTCTGTAACGCTCTTCAATTCATTCCCACTTTCCTCCTTCTGTGAGTTGCAGGCATGGATAAAAAAAGCAGAGACTGAGTAAAAGAAAATTATTATTGTTTTTTTCATCATTCTTTTCTATTCAACGATTTTCATTTTTCATTTAAAATCTAAAAATTTAATTCTGCAGTCAAAATTTCCCACTATCCACTATCCACTATCTACTATCCATTATCCATTATCCATTATCCATTTTTCATTCTTCAACCTTACCAGGTGCCTTTATACTTATGATCAAATTTCCTATTGCTGATTCTTTTTAAAGGAATGCTTGTTCCCTTTGTTGTTTCCAGCCAGTCCCATACTTCTTCATTCAATTTTTTTGCAATTTCCTGGTGGTCTGCACTTCGTATAAGATTGTTTACTTCCAGCGGATCTTTTTCTAAGTCATATAATTCATTGATGTCCCACACCCCCTGGCTCCTGATGTATTTATAATTGCCTGAACGGATACCAAAAGTGGTGGGCGTTTGCGGAAATTCATTTTCCCAATAATATTCATAGAACACTTTATCACGCCACGCCACTTTTTGCCCTTTCATCAATGGTAAAAAAGAACGACCCTGCATTTGTGCAGGTGTTTTTACGCCGGCCATTTCCAGAATGGAAGGACCAATATCGAGGTTGACCACCAATTCTGTTATTTTAGTTCCCGGCTTTATCAATGCAGGACAACGGGCTACCAGCGGCACACGCATAGATTCTTCATACATATGTCGTTTATCAATAAGGCCGTGTTCTCCAAATGAAAAACCATTATCGCCCATGTAAATAACCAACGTTTCTTTATCTAATCCACTTTCTTTTAAATAATCTAACACTCTTCCAATACTCCTGTCAATACCTAAAAGTGTTTCCAGGTACCTCTGGTAAAAATCATCAAACTGAATGGCATCATTATACATGTAATCCACGCCATGCCAGCTATGCCTTTGTGTCCTTACCCAATTCGGAATATCATTCAGATTTACTACAGGTACACCCCCGGCAGGTACCTGCA
>MWVY01000207.1_pt1 | contig 14267 bp, 16 predicted proteins | sample 1047251 | NCBI WGS metagenome assembly MWVY01 (sample SAMN06349983, study PRJNA376086) | soil metagenome | isolation source: MS7-5 sample Antarctic (ecotone) soil | place: Antarctica | collected 2015-01-13
ACGGCAGGAACTGTGGGGTGTGAGTGTTGACCAGTTGCGGGCGCTGTTGCCGCGTGCCGTCGCGGTGCTGGCGGAGGAATTGGACGGCGGCAATGACCGGGCCGGGGTGGCGTTGTCCATCCTGCGGTTAGGCGGTATTGACCGGACGAAAGCGCCGCAGAAGCTCGATACGTTCCTCGTTGGCCCGACCGATCCCGACGCCATTATTGACGCCGAAGTCAGGCGGCGGCGGCCCGACCGTGCGGCATATCTCAACGATCTCCTGAACGGTGACGGCGCGATCACCGAGCTTGAGCGGGCCGAAGTGTTAGTGGAATGGGAGAGCCAATGGGCATGACGACGCCGAGGCGGAAATATTCACCGAAAGGGGAACGGTCCCCGAGCGCGGCGAAGTCGGTTATCGCGGCGGTGCGTCCACGCGACGCACGCGGCCACTTCGTGCCGAACGTTGCTGATCGTGTTGCTGATCGTGATCCTGTGAGTGGCGTTGTACGACCAGCGACGTATGTGGGGCGTGGGGAGCCTCAGGCGGGTGATTCTGTGGCGCTGAACGGTCCTGACGCGGCCTGAGAGGCACGAAAACGCTGTGGTAGTCCCGGAATTGCCCGCAACACCTTGCGCGCCACAACTTGACCGTTTAGGATTGGAGGAAATCGTAGTGTACGTGCACTCTTAGTGAGTGCGCTGAACATGAAGAAGTCCGTCGCGGTGTATTGCCTGCCAGCGTCCCGCGACGGACTTCCGTAACCCGACGGACCCCCGGCTCGTGACCAAGGAATCTGTCGACGTTTGCCTATTATGCGGCAAGGTTGGCAGCAAGGCAAGACCAATTGCTACCAATGATACTCTCGTACGAACGCCCGCTATTATCTTTCCCGGTGCTCCCAGACCGGCCCCAAAGCGTGCCCGGCGCTCCCCTTGGGAAAGATACGAGTAAAGTTGCCAACTCGGCTGTTTCCCGCGAGCGTCGTTATGGGCTCCAAGCGGTTGCCCGTCGCGTCCTCCCCGATAACTCCCGCCTGAGTGGCTGTTTGCGGACCCGTATCCCGCGTCGTGCGGGCGTCAGCCTCTATGCGCACCCACAGCACCAATCGGCGTCCTACGGCGACCTCATGCGCTGTGGGAACGTCTGGTGCTGCCCGGTGTGCGCGGCGAAAGTGAGCGAGAAGCGCCGGGGCGAGTTGGAGACCGCTATCGCACGCCATAGGGGGGCTGGTGGTGTTGTCCTCCTGGTTTCTTTCACGGTGGCGCATGGTATCGGCGACGACCTCCCGCTGTTGCTGCGACGGTTCACCGCTGCCGAGCGGTCAATGAAGCGGAGCGGTGGGTATGTCCGGTTGAAGGGGCGGAGCGGGCTGGTGGGGACGGTGCGCGCTTTGGAGGTGACCTACGGTCAGGCGAATGGTTTTCACCCGCATGCCCACGCCTTGTACTTCGTCGGGGCGGATATCGACGTGGACGGGTTCACTGCCGAGTTGTTTCGGCTCTGGCGTCACGCCGCCGAGGGTCAAGGATTGACCATGAATGGGCGGGGATTGGACGTGCGGGCGACGGTGGGCGCGGTCGGGTCGTATGTCGCTAAATGGGGCGCGGCGGCGGAGTTGACCAACGCCAGCGCCAAGCGCGGGCGCGCTGGGGGGTTGACGCCGTGGGAGTTGCTGGCCCACTTCGCGGCGACGGGCGAGACCTGGGCGCGGGACCGGTTCCGCGACTATGCGGGGGCGTTCAAGGGTCGGCACCAGCTGACGTACTCGCACGGGTTGAAGGCGGCGCTCGATCTGGGCGCGGTGGCCGAGAAGACCGACGCCGAGCTGGCCGCCGAGGTGGAGCATGGCGGCGGGGAGTGGGTCGGGGAGTTGTCGCCGGGGGCGTGGGGGTTGGTCGTTCGGCATGAGGCGCGCGCGGCGGTCCTCAACGCGGTCGTTGCCGGCGGGTGGGAGGCGGTTGAGGCGGTGTTGGGGCGTCTGTGGGCGGTTGAGGCGCGCGGGCGACCGTTAGCGGCGTGATCGGTGGTTCGTGGTGGCGGATAAACGTTGGAAGGCGACCGAGCGCCGGATAGCGGCCCTGGTAGGCGGGCGGCGCGTGCCGGTGAGCGGGCGCGGTCGCGGTGACCAGCCCGATATCGCGCAGCCCTGGCTCTGGTTGGAAGTCAAAGACCGGGCGACCCTGCCGGCGTGGCTGTTGGACGCCCTCGACCAGGCCGAGGCCAGCGCCACGGCCGCGCAGCTGCCCGTCGCGGTCTTGCACCGGGTGGGCGACCGGCACGATTACGCGCTGATCGTGTTGCGGCTGGGGGCGTTCGTGGACTGGTGTGGCAGGGATTCGGGCAAATAGTGAGGGGGAAGATATATCTTCCCCCTCGGCCCTGGCGGGTCTTCTGTGGTGGTTGTGGCTAGCCTAGGAGGCCGAAGATGCGGTTCAGCAGGTTCGCGATGGCGTTGCCGCTCGTGTTGCCATCCAGCAGGTGGGCGACCGCGCAGAGCAGGTTACCCAGCAGGTTGCCAGGGCCGGGCTGCGCGGTGATGTTGAGGTGGATTGTGGGAAGGACATGGGGGAAGGCGATAGGCTTGAGCCTATCGCCTTCCCCCACTGATGCGATCGGGACGTCGACGAGTTGCGTGCCTACTCGCCATCCATGCCATCGTCACCACCGCGGCCCTGGTGGTCGCCCTGGCGCGCTGGCCTACCGCGCCTTGTAACAGCCGGGGGCCGTCATCGTCTGGCCGTTCTTCTGGTCGTTGCCGAAGGCGCAGCCGCGGCCGTTGCTGTTGCCGTCGTTGTTGCCGTTGTTGCGGTACTTGTCGTTGTTGCCGTTGTTGCCGTTGTTGCGGTACTTGTCGTTGTTGCCGTTGTTGCCGTTGTTGCGGTACTTGTCGTTGTTGCCGTTGTTGCCGTTGTTGCGGTACTTGTCGTTGTTGCCGTTGTTGCCGTTCTTGTCGTTCTTGTCGTTGTTGCCGTTGTTGTCGTTGTTGCCGTTGTTGCCGTTCTTGTCGTTGTTGCCGTTGTTGTCGTTGTTGCCGTTGTTGCCGTTGTTGTCGTTCTTGTCGTTCTTGTCGTTCTTGTCGTTGTTGCCGTTGTTGTCGTTGTTGCCGTTGTTGCCGTTCCGAGCCTTGTAACAGCCGGGGGCCGTCATCGTCTGGCCGTTCTTCTGGTCGTTGCCGAAGGCGCAGCCGCGGCCGTTGCTGTTGCCGTCGTTGTTGCCGGTTGCCCCCGCGACCGTGGGCAGGAAGCCGAACAAAGCCACCGCCATGGTCAGGGTCAGGAAGGCGCGGGAAATCCGTCTGAGACTAGTCATCGCGTAACCCTCTCTCTAATACGCTACTCTTCGACACCAGGGGTTGTCTCGAGCCACAAGTCCCGGCGGCGTGGCGCGCCAGGGAATGGCGCGGGTCATGGCGGAGTCGCTCCACCAAACTCGGGCTTGCGGTGTCACGACCTCGTGACCGTTGCGTTGCCCGCTGCCTCGCATTGTGCACGCTCCCTACCCGGGCCTCCTCCCCACCCTGCGGCGACTAGGTGAACACCGACCCCGATACTGGTCGGCAGGCAGGCACCGGTGCCCCGTGTCCACAGGTACTACGCAGGATAGCCCCCCAGGGATTAAGCGCGACATTCCGAACGCGGGCAAGCCGCCAAGGCGTCGCGTAGCTCTAACGGACGCATATGCTGTGCGAGGGGAGCCTTGGACGGGGAGCGAAGCCGAAGGATTCGCGGGGCAAGGGGGACGGTTCGTGATCTAGCTACTGGTAAGGAGGCATTATCGCTAGTGAGGGTTTATCCTATCGGGATACAGAAAACCGCCGATCACGGCGGGTGGGGGGTGCCAGAACGGGCGCGGCTGGGACGATTCGCACGCCCATCGCGGGGGGAGAACGCTCAGGCAGATCCCCAGCTGTGGCGCTTGCCACCGCGCCCGCGACAGCATAGCAGCAGGCGTAATGGTGAGCGGTGAGGCTGAGGCGGAGCGGGTCAAGGTGTTTACCCGCCGCAGGCGGCGCGTAGCGGCCTTGACGCGCGGTGCAACGGCTCGACCGATACTGGGGAGCGGGGAGGTAAGCACCGCAGTGCGCCACACTCCCCATTCCGAGAACATGACCCGAGCGTCGGGGGTTTTCTGGGTTTTCTGATGCACCTACGCGCGTGGTGAGTGGGGAGGTAACGTTCGTGGCCAAGACGACGAAACCGGACAGAACCGGACAGGGATTGAGTGTCGCGCAACTGAACGCCGTTGATCTCCTGGTGGTGGGCAAGACCGACCAGGAGACGGCGGCGGCGGTGGGCGTGACGCGGCAGACGGTCTGCGGCTGGCGGAACAGCAATCCCTACTTCCAGGCGGGGTTGAACCGGCGACGGCAGGAACTGTGGGGTGTGAGTGTTGACCAGTTGCGGGCGCTGTTGCCGCGTGCCGTCGCGGTGCTGGCGGAGGAATTGGACGGCGGCAATGACCGGGCCGGGGTGGCGTTGTCCATCCTGCGGTTAGGCGGTATTGACCGGACGAAAGCGCCGCAGAAGCTCGATACGTTCCTCGTTGGCCCGACCGATCCCGACGCCATTATTGACGCCGAAGTCAGGCGGCGGCGGCCCGACCGTGCGGCATATCTCAACGATCTCCTGAACGGTGACGGCGCGATCACCGAGCTTGAGCGGGCCGAAGTGTTAGTGGAATGGGAGAGCCAATGGGCATGACGACGCCGAGGCGGAAATATTCACCGAAAGGGGAACGGTCCCCGAGCGCGGCGAAGTCGGTTATCGCGGCGGTGCGTCCACGCGACGCACGCGGCCACTTCGTGCCGAACGTTGCTGATCGTGTTGCTGATCGTGATCCTGTGAGTGGCGTTGTACGACCAGCGACGTATGTGGGGCGTGGGGAGCCTCAGGCGGGTGATTCTGTGGCGCTGAACGGTCCTGACGCGGCCTGAGAGGCACGAAAACGCTGTGGTAGTCCCGGAATTGCCCGCAACACCTTGCGCGCCACAACTTGACCGTTTAGGATTGGAGGAAATCGTAGTGTACGTGCACTCTTAGTGAGTGCGCTGAACATGAAGAAGTCCGTCGCGGTGTATTGCCTGCCAGCGTCCCGCGACGGACTTCCGTAACCCGACGGACCCCCGGCTCGTGACCAAGGAATCTGTCGACGTTTGCCTATTATGCGGCAAGGTTGGCAGCAAGGCAAGACCAATTGCTACCAATGATACTCTCGTACGAACGCCCGCTATTATCTTTCCCGGTGCTCCCAGACCGGCCCCAAAGCGTGCCCGGCGCTCCCCTTGGGAAAGATACGAGTAAAGTTGCCAACTCGGCTGTTTCCCGCGAGCGTCGTTATGGGCTCCAAGCGGTTGCCCGTCGCGTCCTCCCCGATAACTCCCGCCTGAGTGGCTGTTTGCGGACCCGTATCCCGCGTCGTGCGGGCGTCAGCCTCTATGCGCACCCACAGCACCAATCGGCGTCCTACGGCGACCTCATGCGCTGTGGGAACGTCTGGTGCTGCCCGGTGTGCGCGGCGAAAGTGAGCGAGAAGCGCCGGGGCGAGTTGGAGACCGCTATCGCACGCCATAGGGGGGCTGGTGGTGTTGTCCTCCTGGTTTCTTTCACGGTGGCGCATGGTATCGGCGACGACCTCCCGCTGTTGCTGCGACGGTTCACCGCTGCCGAGCGGTCAATGAAGCGGAGCGGTGGGTATGTCCGGTTGAAGGGGCGGAGCGGGCTGGTGGGGACGGTGCGCGCTTTGGAGGTGACCTACGGTCAGGCGAATGGTTTTCACCCGCATGCCCACGCCTTGTACTTCGTCGGGGCGGATATCGACGTGGACGGGTTCACTGCCGAGTTGTTTCGGCTCTGGCGTCACGCCGCCGAGGGTCAAGGATTGACCATGAATGGGCGGGGATTGGACGTGCGGGCGACGGTGGGCGCGGTCGGGTCGTATGTCGCTAAATGGGGCGCGGCGGCGGAGTTGACCAACGCCAGCGCCAAGCGCGGGCGCGCTGGGGGGTTGACGCCGTGGGAGTTGCTGGCCCACTTCGCGGCGACGGGCGAGACCTGGGCGCGGGACCGGTTCCGCGACTATGCGGGGGCGTTCAAGGGTCGGCACCAGCTGACGTACTCGCACGGGTTGAAGGCGGCGCTCGATCTGGGCGCGGTGGCCGAGAAGACCGACGCCGAGCTGGCCGCCGAGGTGGAGCATGGCGGCGGGGAGTGGGTCGGGGAGTTGTCGCCGGGGGCGTGGGGGTTGGTCGTTCGGCATGAGGCGCGCGCGGCGGTCCTCAACGCGGTCGTTGCCGGCGGGTGGGAGGCGGTTGAGGCGGTGTTGGGGCGTCTGTGGGCGGTTGAGGCGCGCGGGCGACCGTTAGCGGCGTGATCGGTGGTTCGTGGTGGCGGATAAACGTTGGAAGGCGACCGAGCGCCGGATAGCGGCCCTGGTAGGCGGGCGGCGCGTGCCGGTGAGCGGGCGCGGTCGCGGTGACCAGCCCGATATCGCGCAGCCCTGGCTCTGGTTGGAAGTCAAAGACCGGGCGACCCTGCCGGCGTGGCTGTTGGACGCCCTCGACCAGGCCGAGGCCAGCGCCACGGCCGCGCAGCTGCCCGTCGCGGTCTTGCACCGGGTGGGCGACCGGCACGATTACGCGCTGATCGTGTTGCGGCTGGGGGCGTTCGTGGACTGGTGTGGCAGGGATTCGGGCAAATAGTGAGGGGGAAGATATATCTTCCCCCTCGGCCCTGGCGGGTCTTCTGTGGTGGTTGTGGCTAGCCTAGGAGGCCGAAGATGCGGTTCAGCAGGTTCGCGATGGCGTTGCCGCTCGTGTTGCCATCCAGCAGGTGGGCGACCGCGCAGAGCAGGTTACCCAGCAGGTTGCCAGGGCCGGGCTGCGCGGTGATGTTGAGGTGGATTGTGGGAAGGACATGGGGGAAGGCGATAGGCTTGAGCCTATCGCCTTCCCCCACTGATGCGATCGGGACGTCGACGAGTTGCGTGCCTACTCGCCATCCATGCCATCGTCACCACCGCGGCCCTGGTGGTCGCCCTGGCGCGCTGGCCTACCGCGCCTTGTAACAGCCGGGGGCCGTCATCGTCTGGCCGTTCTTCTGGTCGTTGCCGAAGGCGCAGCCGCGGCCGTTGCTGTTGCCGTCGTTGTTGCCGTTGTTGCGGTACTTGTCGTTGTTGCCGTTGTTGCCGTTGTTGCGGTACTTGTCGTTGTTGCCGTTGTTGCCGTTGTTGCGGTACTTGTCGTTGTTGCCGTTGTTGCCGTTGTTGCGGTACTTGTCGTTGTTGCCGTTGTTGCCGTTCTTGTCGTTCTTGTCGTTGTTGCCGTTGTTGTCGTTGTTGCCGTTGTTGCCGTTCTTGTCGTTGTTGCCGTTGTTGTCGTTGTTGCCGTTGTTGCCGTTGTTGTCGTTCTTGTCGTTCTTGTCGTTCTTGTCGTTGTTGCCGTTGTTGTCGTTGTTGCCGTTGTTGCCGTTCCGAGCCTTGTAACAGCCGGGGGCCGTCATCGTCTGGCCGTTCTTCTGGTCGTTGCCGAAGGCGCAGCCGCGGCCGTTGCTGTTGCCGTCGTTGTTGCCGGTTGCCCCCGCGACCGTGGGCAGGAAGCCGAACAAAGCCACCGCCATGGTCAGGGTCAGGAAGGCGCGGGAAATCCGTCTGAGACTAGTCATCGCGTAACCCTCTCTCTAATACGCTACTCTTCGACACCAGGGGTTGTCTCGAGCCACAAGTCCCGGCGGCGTGGCGCGCCAGGGAATGGCGCGGGTCATGGCGGAGTCGCTCCACCAAACTCGGGCTTGCGGTGTCACGACCTCGTGACCGTTGCGTTGCCCGCTGCCTCGCGTTGTGCACGCTCCCTACCCGGCGCTCCTCCCCACCCCGCGGCGACTAGGTCAACACTGACCCCGATACTGGTCGGCAGGCAGGCACCACCGCCCCCCTGTCCACAGGAACTACGCAGCATAGCCCCCCAGGGATTAAGCGCGACATTCCGAACGCGGGCAAGCCGCCAAGGCGTCACGTAGCTCTAACGGACGCATATGCTGTGCCACGGGAGCCTTGGACGGGGAGCTAAGCCGAAGGATTCGCGGGGCAAGGGGGACGGTTCGTGATCTAGGTACTGGTAAGGTACCATTATCGCTAGTCAGGATTTAGGCTATCCTGATACGGAAAAGGGCGATTGCGGCGAAACCGCCGATCGCCGCGCCGAATCTGTGGCCCATGGGCCACAAGGGGGACACCATGACCGAAGCGCAGCGAACAGAACCGAAGCGTTGCGCCGGGACGCGCAAGGACGGGACGCCCTGCACGGCGACCGTCATGGGCACCGCCGCCTTCTGCTACGCGCACGACGACACCAGGGGCGCTGAGCGCGACGCGGCGCGCCGGAAGGGCGGAACCAATAGCGCCACCCGCGCCCGCCTCGACCGGCTCGTACCGGCGACCCTGCGGACCATGATCGCCGACCTCCTGGACGCAATGGGCGACGTGCGCGCGGGCACCCTCGACCCCCGGCAAGCGTCGGCCCTCGCCGCGTTGGGTGGTGTCGTGACGCGCGCCTATTCGGTCGGCGTCCTGGAATCGCGGATCGAAGCGCTGGAAAACCAGCAGCGGGAAGGACCAAGCCAAGCATGACGATCGGGCGACGGGTGCAGCAGTTGGAACGGGATCAGGAACAGCGGCTCGACGCGGCGATCGCCGCCTTCGGCGCATATTGGTGGCGACGCCTGGCCGACCCCGCCACGACCGCGCGGCGGGCCGCCGCGTTGCGCGAGGCGGGCTACACCGGGAGCACCATCCAGGCGTTCCGCGCCTGGATCGGGACGGCGCAGACGCCCGCCGAGCGGGCCGAGTCGCGCGCGTACCTCGGGGCGATCGACGCCCTGATGGGGCACCCGGCGGACGGGGCGACGATCCGGGCGGGACTGGCCGCCCTCGCGCCGCACGTCGGCTGTGCGGCGGACGCCGCCCCGGTGGCGATAATCGCCGCCCTGGAGCGGGCGATCGGCGTGTCGGATAGCCCTCCGGCAACGTTGCCAGAGAGCTATGACAAGACCCCGCGCGGGGGGCGTGAAGGAGAGTTGCTCATTTCGAAATGAGCAACCCAAGCGCAAGGGGGCGTGACGTGTCGGAAATACGTATTTCCGATTGGCACAAGCGCACAATGAGAAAGGACAGGGACACCATGACCGGGACGATCAACGGGCTGAAGAGTATCCTCAACGACGCCGAGATCACCTACGAACAGGGCGACGCCGAGATCGCCAAGGCGCTGGAGAAGTTCGCCACCGGGAAGGCGGCGCTCTTCCGTGACAATGGCGCGGCGATCTACGCCGACCAGGTGTACGCGGAAAAGCTGGCGGCGCTCGTCGGCGAACTGCACGCGACCGCCGACCGCGTCGCCGGCCACGCCGAGGCACAGAACGCGACCGTCAACCGGTTGCAGGAGGCCGAGCACACCGACCCGATCGGGAACCTCACCCTCGACCAACAACAACAGGCCGCCGCCCGCGCCACCTTCGTGCGCGAGGACGCCATGTTGCTGACCCTGCCGGACCTGACGCGCCGGCTCGTCGGCGTCGGCGCGGCCGGGAAAGAGAAAGTGGACTGCTACTTGTGGTCGCGTTACGCGCGCCAGCGCGTCGAGGCGCTGCGGACGCAGCGCGAGGACAGCGGCCGCCCGCTCGACCCGACGACCCGCGCGCAACTCGCCAGCCTGATCGACGCGATCACGAACCTGGAGGCGGCGATCGGGGCGACACCCGCGATCACGAGGGTCCAGGCGACGCAGCGAATCGCCGCCGCCCGCCGCTTTCAGCAAGGCGTCCGCAACCGCATCGGCGACGCGGATGGGGCGAAAGAAGCAACGGTACGGGCAATGCTGAGAACCGGGCGCTACGCGAACCTGTGAGCAGGGCGGGGGTTGTCCACGTTAGCCGGGGGCGAGTCTGCCGGGCGACGTTCGGCGGTTCGCTGGTTCGAACCGCCGAACCGTTCAGCCCACGCGGGGACCATCCGTGTTTCGCCCATGGGCGAAATCGGTACTGTCCCGTCACGCCCGCGCGGGGGCTGAACGTTGGCAGCGTTTGGGTCCAATTGGACCCATTCGGACGCCCCGCCAGCGCGCGTTCCCCCAATTGGCAACATTCCCCAATTGGGGAATGTTGCCCCAACGGCATCCCCCCCGCGTATGCGGGCAAAAGAATTCCGCACCGGTGCGGAATTTGCACTAAAGTGCAAAACGCCCGCACACCCCCCCGCGCGTGGGCAAAGGGAACAATTGCGCACATTGGCCGGGGAGGATTTGTGTCCCATGGGACACATTCTGCCCACGCGCCGCTGTGCAAAATTTTGCACAGCCTCCCCCCGAACGTGGCGGTGGGGCTTTGTCCCCAATTGGGGACATTCTACCGTGCTAGAAACGCGCGGGGGTCTGCCGAACGTTGGACATTGCCCAACGGACTAGCCCCGCCACCACCCCCGCAGACGCCCCCACGGGCCGGGGTTGTCGTGTCGTGCCGCTGGGGGGGGTCCCTGCGTTCCTGGGCTATCTGGCGCGCGCTCCTGGCCGACCTCGTCATGCTGGCGTGACAATGCCGCTTCCGCCGCTTCTTTCCAGACTGGACCTAATACACCTTGACGCCACGTCCGGACCTCTGTAGAATCGTCGTGGGCTTCTTCATGCAACAACATTTGTCCGAGGGGCAGGGCACACCGAACAATCGCATAGGCACTACGCTGGAAAGCGTCGCGCCCCCATTGCCAGGTACTAGCACCGGAAGGTGCCCGCCCCTGATGACAGTGGGGGCGTTTTGCTTTAAATTCCCGAAGGAGGTGTATCGTGGACACGCGAAAACGGTTCGAGCTGCGAATCTCTGACGAGGACCGGCAACGGCTCCGCACGCTGGCCGAACAGCAGGCACAAACCGAATCCGCCGCGATCCGCGCGCTGATTCGTGAGGCGCATAACCGAGTAGGTGACGATAGCAAGACCGGGGAGGAGGAACGCACAGCCGCGTAAGGCAAAGAAGTAGCCGGTGGGGTATAGCGACCAAACCAACCCCCACCGGCTCCCTGAAAATTGGACCCGGCAATAACACGCGCTACAGAACAGGTGTTATTGCCTCCGTGGCGATAATAACACGTACGGACTTAATTTGCGCCGGCGCGAAATCCGTACATGACATGATCGCCGCAGAAAGCGCATATCACGTTATGTCAATGATAGCAGATCGGACCCCCGCCGCCCACGCCGCGCCCAGCCTCCCCAAGCCCGCCACGATGCCCCTGCATCCTCCGGGACTGCCCGATGACCCGATCATGCGCGAGGCGCGCTTCGTCGGCTGGCGCTGGATCTGGAACGCCGAGAAAGTGAAGTGGGATAAGCCGCCGCTGCGCCCGCTCGATGGCTACCCGGCCAGCGTGACCGACCCCGGGGGCTGGACCGAGCTCCCCGGCGCTGTGGCGGCCGTCGCCCGTGGCGGCCTGGACGGGCTCGGGATCGTGCTCACCGGCGCCGAAGGGGTCACCGGCATCGACCTGGACAAGTGCCGCGACCCCCTGACCGGGGCGATCGAGCCGTGGGCACAGGCCATCATCGACCGCTTCCGCTCCTACTGGGAACCCTCGGCGAGTGCCACCGGCATCCGCATCTTCATCCGGGGCACGCTCCCGCCGAAGGGACGCCGCAAGGGCCGGATCGAGATGTACGACTCCGGCCGCTACCTCACAATCAACGGCAATCCCGGACCTGCCGCTTCGCGGCAATTCGAGGAACGCCAAGCCGAACTCGACGCCTGGCACGCCGAGGTGTTCCCGCCCGCGCCGCCCGTCCCCCCCCCGGTCCATCTTGGACACCCCCCCGCAGCGGCCGACGATCGCGCGGTGCTCGACCACGCCCGGGGGGCGAAGAACGGCGCGAAGTTCGCCCGCCTCTACGACGCGGGCGACAGCGGCGGCTACCCGAGCCACACAGCGAGGCGCGGCAGGCGGTGTGCTCGATGATCGCATTCTGGTGCTCGGGCGACCGGGACCAATGCGCACGCCTGTTCCAGGGTTCGGCGCTCTACCGCGAGGACAAGTGGCCGCGCGAACGGGACAAGGTGCTCGAGATCGCCTACAGCCGGGGCGACTTCTACCGCTGGCCCGCGCCCGACGCCCGCGTACCCCTGTCCATCTTGGACTCCGCTCCCGTCGTCGCAGGCGGCGTGGCGGACTATCTCGCCATGCCGCACGACGCGCTCGCCCGCCTGGCCGCCGAGCTGGCCGCCGTCGCCGCCGAGCGCGGCCGCCGCCTCGATGCCATCGACGATCTGCTGCTGTGCGCGGAGATGAGCGAGACGGAGAAGGTGACGGCCTACGCCGTCGTCAAGACGGCCGCCGTCGCGCAGGGGCGGCAACCGGACGCGGCCCCGACACACAAGATCGTCGTCAACCAGAAGGCCATCGCTGGCGATATCGGCCTCTCGCGCCAGACCATCGGGAAGAAGCTGCAAATCTGGTCCGGCCAGGGCTACATGGGGAAGGAGACGCGCGGTACCGGCCGGTTCACCAAGGAGGGCCGGGAGATCAAGGAGACGGTGCTCTCCTTGCCCGGGCGGAGCCTGACCGACAACCTCGCGATGGCCTCGACCTGGCACCGCCCGCCCGACGCCAAGCGGCACGGCGGCAACGGCAACCGCTGTCCGCAGTGCGCGGGCACGACGATCAAGACGGAGATCGAAACGAAGACGGTGGTGACGAAGACCCGCCGTTGCGCCGATTGCGGGTACATCCACACGCAGCCCCGCCGCATGGTCGGGAAACCAACGACCACCTATAGCTTCAGCGACGACACGACCCCGCCCATGCTCGACCTCGCCGCCATGCGCGGACACACCGTGTCCAAGATGGACACCCCCCCGATCCCGCCCGCCCCCGACCGCGACAGGGCACGGCGTGGCCGGGGGCGGCGTGCGCCGGTCGCCCCCCCTGTCGCGCCGTTGACACCTCCCCCCTGTGGTACGTCTGTACAGCCCGCGACACCCCCCCGGTGCAAGAACGCCGCGAACCCGGTATTCGGCTGCGTGAGCCCCCCAGCGCCGCCCGTCGCGTCCTGGGACGGCACGCACCCGTGCCGGGACTGTGGCGCGACGGGCTACGCCCGTTCCGGCACGGTCCCGCGCTGCCTACCCTGCACCCGTGGGCGTCCTGACGAGCCGTGGGGCGACGTCGCGGCCGGGGGGGGGGGTGAGTGATGGACACGACATTTCCGCAAGCCCCCGCCATCCTGAAACCGAGTCGGGGGTGTTATCTCTGGATCGTGCCGCGCTGTCCGCTGTGCGGGCGCAAGCATCAGCACGGTGGCGGTCCGCTCACCGGCGACCCGCGCGATTGCTTGGGCCATCGTGTCGCGCACTGCGACGGGCGCGCGCCCGTGGGGGCGACGCGCGGCTATGAACTCGTGGAAATAACGCAGGGGGCGCGCTGATGGCCGACAAGCGCTGGAAGGCCACAGAACGGAGGATCGCCACACTCCTGGGCGGCCGCCGCGTGCCGGTCAGCGGGCGCGGCCGGGGCGACGCCCCCGACATCGCGCACCCCTGGCTCGCGATTGAAGTCAAGGATCGGGGGACCCTGCCGGTGTGGTTGCTCGACGCGCTCGACCAGGGGGAACGTTCCGCCACGGCCGCGCAGCTGCCGGTCGCGGTCTTGCACCGGGCGGGCGACCGGCACGATCACGCGCTGATCGTGTTGCGGCTGGGGGCGTTCGTGGACTGGTGTGGCAGGGATTCGGGCAAATAGTGAGGGGGAAGATATATCTTCCCCCTCGGCCCTGGCGGTTCTTCTGTGGTGGTTGTGGCTAGCCTAGGAGGCCGAAGATGCGGTTCAGCAGGTTTGCGATGGCGTTGCCGCTCGCGTTGCCATCCAGCAGGTGGGGGACCGCGCGGAGCAGGTTACCCAGCAGGTTGCCAGGGCCGGGCTGCGCGGTGATGTTGAGGTGGATCGTGGGAAGGATATGGGGGAAGGCGATAGGCTTGAGCCTATCGCCTTCCCCCACTGATGCGATCGGGACGTCGACGAGTTGCGTGCCTACTCGCCATCCATGGCATCGTCGCCACCGCGGCCCTGGTGGTCGCCCTGGCGCGCTGGCCTACCGCCAACGGGGATCGTGTTAGCGACCGCGGCCGTTGTTGCATGAAGAAGCCCACGACGATTCTACAGAGGTCCGGACGTGGCGTCAAGGTGTATTAGGTCCAGTCTGGAAAGAAGCGGCGGAAGCGGCATTGTCACGCCAGCATGACGAGGTCGGCCA
>MWVY01000208.1_pt1 | contig 14254 bp, 26 predicted proteins | sample 1047251 | NCBI WGS metagenome assembly MWVY01 (sample SAMN06349983, study PRJNA376086) | soil metagenome | isolation source: MS7-5 sample Antarctic (ecotone) soil | place: Antarctica | collected 2015-01-13
TTGAGGATTTCAACGTTGTTGTTGTTGAGGACGTCTTCGATGTTCACGTCTATGTCGTTCCGATTCAGGAAGTTCTGCAGGGCATTCACGTTCACCGTGTTGTTGTTGACCGAATCCTGGACGTTGACCACCTGTACGTCGGTGAGGTCCACGTTCACGTTGTTGAGGACGGAAATCAGGTTGCCCGCGTTGACCTGGGTCGGATTAGTGACGGCCATCGCCGGGGCCGCGACGCTTAGCATCATCACCCCAGCGGTCACGCCGGCAGCTAGCTTTGCTTTCGTTCCGCTCTTCATGTTTCCTCCTAGGAGGTTGCTTGCACATCAGTACCTTTGATTACCCGGAGGTCCAAATCGTTACACCCAGGCCCGGACAGGCCTCGCCCGCCAGGAGGCGCGGTGCGTTCCAGTGGGTATTATCGGTTGTTGGCGAACCCGAAGCCCCGGCAAAGGATGGGACAAAAAAACCGGGGCTCTATTCGGGCGGGGACGATTTCCGCGTCTGAAGGCGGCTCGTTCGTCTGTACGGGTAGGAGGTGTTACTTCCCCCGTGACGCCCCTGTGTTCCTATCGCTGTGCTCTGGCGAGGCCCCAAAGCTGGTTCTGCCCGTCGCGGAGTGTGTCGCGCTCCTTGCGGAGATCGGCGGTCGCGTCCTTCACCGCATCCGGGAGGGCTTCGCGTAGCCGTTCAAGCGCGGTCGCCGTCTCGTTCAGCACATCCAGCGCGGGCTCGCGGCTTTCGTGTTTGACGAGCCGCCGCTGCCCGCCCGAGGGCTCGACCTTCGAGGGGCGTGAGCCACCGGCGACGATACTCGACAGTTCATCCTCAAGCCTGCCGATGCGGGCGGTGGCTACGGGTAGACGTTCACGGGCCTGGACGTAGCGGCGCTGGAGGTCTTCGGCGTCCTCGCCTACGGAGTCGGGGACGAGACCATCGAGGGCGGCCACGTGTACTCGCGGGGGCAGGTCCGCAAGCTCGTGTTTGAGAGCGTGAAGCTCCAAGCGTAGGCGGGCAAGCTCGCCGGTCGTGGCGTCATACCGCTCAAGGGTCTCGTCGGCCTCGGCGCGGAGCCGTTCGGCCTCGGCTAGAGCATCCCGGACGATGGCGGCCACGCCCTCGCGCACCCCGGCCAGGAGATCGGCGGCGGTGGGCGTCTCCCTAACTTCCATCTCGCCTCCCGAATATCGCGGCCATCTCGGCATCCTCGGCTTCGAGGCGGCGGATGTGCCGCTCACGGGCGGCGGAGCCGTCCATCTCGCGGGTGTACTGGAGGTAGGCTTCCGCGTCGGCGTCCTGCATCTCCGAAATGTCCACCTCCGCGCCGTCGATCTCGGCGGTGTTCACGGTCGCCTTCTCCTTCTTGGGGGCGGGCTCGAACGGCAAGCCAGCTGCAAGTTTGATGTCCGGCTGCAACAAATTAGCAATCTTCGCTATTAGCGTCGCCTCCTCCTCCTTCCCCGCTTCGGTCGCTCTCTTCCATAAATGCCTGACAGCACTCTCTCCTCTGCTCGGCGTGGGCGGGGTCTTTTCGTCCTTCGTGGTGGGTGTCTCCGGGTGCATCGCCATGCTCGTGATTTCCTCTCTGCTCGTGGGGGCTGTACTAAATCCGGGGCGGTGCGCCTGTTTAGGTCACGTCCTCACCTCGGGCCTTCTCGGTCTCTTCCAGTCGGGCGAAGACCTCGCTGTACGGACTAAGGCGCTCGCGTGTCGCAAGCTCCTCGCCGCTCAAATCTTCGTCGGGTATGGCTTGGTCGAGGAGCCTCGCGTAGCTGTCCACGGAGAGGCCGGGTTTGCCGTCCCAGCAGGGGAGTCCATCGGCATCCAGCGGTGGACCACCCGAGTTGAAATCCCGAGGCCCGATCCGGCGCTCCAATGCTCGCAGCCGTCTGCTCAGCGGACCCACTGATCTTCTCCGATCCGGCGCTCGATCTCTTCCAGGCGGACTGCTATCTCCCTGGTCTCGACAATCCTCAACTCCAAATCCCAAAGCCGCATCCGCGACTCCACCGCGCTCCTGCGGGCCTCCGCCAACGCCCGCAGGACAAGCGGGAAATCTCCCTGCTTGACTCCCTGGGTTGCCAGGTTGACCGCGATCCGCTCATAGCCGGAAAGTTTTTCTTCTGCGGTCCTGATGCGGGCGAGGAGGTCCGCGCCGCGCTCGATCCCCTTCGCCTCGGCTTCCTGGGCGAGATGATTCCGGCGATGCCGCGCTAACGAGTCCGCAGAAAGCAAATATTTCTGCGCTAAAACGCGAAACGACGCGCCCCCTTCGATCAACACAGAATCAATATCCGCTCTATCAGGATGGCTGCACACGCCGCACTTCCTGCTCATGCCGCCACCTCCAGGATCGACTCCGCGCCCTTGCCCCGACCGCTTCGGCGGCGTAGCTCTGCGACCAAGCGACGGCGCTCCCCCGTCGGAAGCATGCGAACCGCCAGCCGGAGAGACCGCAGCGCCTCGTCGTCGTCTCGATTTTCGAGGATTCTTTGGAGCAGGCTCCGGGCGTTATGCGGTCCACTGGACGCCCGGCGAGGTTGGAGCAGGTGGTGTCCACTGCGGCGGTGCCCCGTAACCGTCGGCGTCGTGAATCCGAAACGCCGCCCGATTTCGCTTGTGTAGGTCCCCGCGTGGAGCGCCGCGTCGATCTCCACCCGCCGCTCGTGTTTACAAACTGAGCACGTCCTCACGCTACCCTCCTCTCGTTCGCCGTCGTTTCGTCAAGGTTTCGTCTCCGACCATTCTAACCGTTCGCTCCGTCTTCCGGGGAGTTTTCGAGGTCGTGGGGGGCTATCAAGACCACCGCCAGCCGCTCTGATAACCACTCCAACTCCACGCCATCCCCGGCGGCGAGGCGCAGTTTTGCGAGAGCGTCGCGGGCCTTCGGGTCCGAGGAGTCGTGCATCACGAGAAGTTGCCCCGTGCGGGCCTTCACGCCGCCTCCGTTCGGGCGGTTGTCTCGTCGTCGTTACATAACGTCCGCACGGCGACGCTCACTACGTCGTGGATCGACCCTAAACCCGTGGTCGAGGGTGTCGGCGCGGGCATGTCAAACCCTCCCGGCGAGCCGCCGCGACTCGGCCTCCTCCGCCTCACCAACACCGTTACCCCCCCCCGCGAGTGGTGTTGGTGGCGTTGGTGGCGTCGGTACGGTCCCTGCTTACCTACACCACCGACGCCACCAACGCCGTTTAGTAACGTGACTGTTGGTGTTGGTAGGGATGTTGGGGCGGGCATCAGCCGACCTCCCTCAGCCGCTCGTACCAGCACTCGACGCATTCGCAGTCGTCCCGGTGTTCGTCCTCGACTTGCTCCGGCTCTCCGATTTCCCCGACGATCACGCCAGTCTCAAGATTCACGAGGTTGCCGCCATGCTCCACGATCACCGGGGAGACGCCGAAGCACGCCCGCTCGGCCTCCGCCCGCTTCTCCTCGGAGAGTAGGCGGAAGAACTCGCGCTCGGTCCTGTGTCGCTCGCGGTCTTGTTCCTCTCGCATCTCCTGAGACGCCACGCACCCGGTCTCCGCGACGAATGCGACCCATCTTCCCACGGCGTGGTCGAATCTCCGCACACCTCGAAGCTGGATCGTGGAGTAGGCTTCGCGTATCGCCTCGGCCTGCCGCTCGGAGTACGCCTCGGGCGTCCAGAGGAGACCGTCCCGCACCTCGACCAACCCGCGCTCCACCAGCGGGAGGAGATGCCGCCGCAGATCACGCGCCCTCGACCAACCGAGCAGGTTGGCAAGCTCCTCGACGGTGCGTCCGGGGTGCGCCTCGATCCAGCACAGGCTGTCCTCGCGGCTATACCCGACCGGCCCCATGTGTCGGTAATGCGCCGTTTCGAGGTCGGCGGCACCAGGGCGCGACCGACCTAGGACACCCCCTTCCGAGCTAAGGGAGGGGCTGGGTTGGGGTGTCCTAACCTCGTCGCGGGGGGTAAGTAGCACGAACGCTCCGCTGCCCGAGCCGGTGGCGGTCTTCCTTCCGACCTCCGACTTATCGTAACGAAGCAAGCCTCGCTCTATCAGGCGATCCCGCACCGCGCACACGGTGTCGGTGCTGCAACTCAGTATCTCTTTCGCTTGGCGGATCGAGAGCGATACGCGCAGCCCGTCCTCCACGGCCTCGGCGTTCGGGTGCGAGATCAAGAGTCGGGCGAAGCGGACTTCGTTTTTGCCGCCGGTCCCGCTTCGCCCCATCCCGTACCACGCCTCGCCAAGACGGTCGATCATCGCCGCGAGTTCGGCGGGCTTGCTCCGCTTGCACGGCTCCTTCGAGAACACCCACCTCGCCATATCCTGGAGGTCGGAGATCGGATCGCCTTCCGGCGTGGAGCCTATCGGCGGCTGACACCGCTCGGCGTTGACTGCGTGGGCGATCTCCGCGAGGTCTTCGAGCGTCCGGGTCCCGTCGTGAGACGCTCCGAGTATGCTGCGGATGGCGGCGTGCCTCATGCCCTCCGGGATCGGGCCGTCGTCCACCGCCCGCTTACCGCCCTCACTACGTCGTGCGGGCTTGGCGGCGGGCTTGGCGGCTCTCATCATCCCGTGAAGCTCCTCCACCGCCTCTTGCGAGTCCACGGGAGCCGTGGAGCCGGTAAGAGCCCATCCCGTTATAGTGAAGAACCGGCCCCGGTCGTACATTTCGGTTTCGTGACCGTCAACAATGGTCTTGCCGACGCTCGACGGCAGGCTCCCCTTGGAAATGATCTTCACGCCGGACCCCGAGGGGGAAACCTCCGCGTACCCGCCGAGCCGCCGTATCCACCCCGCCGCCCACGGGTCCACAACGCCCGTCTCGGGATCGCGGCAGTTGTCGAGGTCGGTTCCGACGTATGGGTCGTCCCCCGAGAAGACGAAGCCGGTTCCCGTTAGCTTGGGGTTCTCCCCGCACACACTCAAGGCGTGCCCGAAGTCTGACCAGGTGGTCGGGTCGTTCGTCCTCGCCATCCTCCCCGAGTATCGGGGGTTTATCGGGAGCTTGGTGATCTTCCCATTCCGCTCGGCGTACCGCCAAACCACCCATTGCGGGAGCGCCTTTAGCTCGGCAGGTGCGCGGCGCGGGTTATAATTGCCTTGACGGGCGAGTGCTTTCACCCTAATATCAGTGTCCAAGATGCCTTCCTTTGGTCGGGTTGTGGGTCTTTGGAATCGGAGTCGGGCGGATACCCGGCTCCTTTCTCTTTGGTCTAAACCAACGCGCCTAGGATGATGCAGGGCGTCTTCGACACGCGGAAATACTCCCGCGCTTCCGGCGTGTCCTCCCCGTGGTCTTCGAGAATCTTCACGGCCTCCCCGATGGTCAAGTCCTCGGGGTCGCGTCCAACCAACAACGCTGCGCGGGCGGACATCCTATGCATGCCTCTCATCGCCTCCTGCCCCGCTGGTGAATTGAGGCGCATCATCCGCCGGTTGAACTCCTCGACCCCCTCGTCCACAAACTTCTCCTTCTCCGTGCGTGTGTCTTGCGTGTTCATGCTAACTCCTCTCCGTTGTTTTCCTCCGTGTCCATCGGGATCACGAGGTCCAGCGCCTCCACGCCGAGCGCCTCCGCGAGCCGCATCACGGTCGTGGCGCGGGCGACCTGGTCACCGCGCTCCAGCCAAATCACCGTATTCCTGCTCACGCCGCTACGATGGGAAAGCTCCAGCTTCGAGACGCCCTCGCGCTCGCGGATGGCCTTCAGGCTCACGAGCCGGTAAGCCCCGCCGCCCGGCAACTTCTTCCCCGGCCTGGGTCTTGCCTTCGACTTCAACAGCGCCTCCTCTTTCGTGTGCAACTCCAGTATACAGCAACTCGCGTAAGAGCGCAGATTATCCTGCAAAAAGGCATGTTTTACCCTATCGCCCCGCCTCTTACGGTGTTACAATTAGGGGTGTAAGAGAAACCAATGCTCCGGCGGTGATTCAGCACCCCGGAGCCCGGCCATCAAGGAGGACTTGATGACACAGGAAAGTGTAGACCAGACCCGACCCAGTACGCGGGCGATCACGGCGGATGAGGCGTTATGCCGACGGATCGCGGGCTTTTTATTCTGCGAACCCGCCCCGATCATGGACGCCTTCCTCGGGGAGCCGATCACGGAGGTCATGGCGATGACGCGCTGGTGTGTCGAGCGCGAAGGCCCCGACTTCGACCCGGAGCGCGTACTGCCCGCCTGGGCGGCGAAGAGAGGCCGGGGGCGTTGGAGCGACAGACCTACCGAGGCGGCCCGGATCGTCCGGGCCGAGGCTCCCGCCAGGGGCGGCGGGTGCGACGGGTGCGGAGACCAAAGCCGCGACTTGATCGTGCTCCACGAGGGCAATCACGACAACCTCACTCATTTTGACGGAGATCAACTCTGCCCGAAGTGCGCGGACGGCGCGGGGGTGTCGGGGTGACCTTCGAGCTAGGTCGGGTCGTCGCCACGCCCGGAGCCCGCGACCTGGGCGTTGATCTGGCCGGACTGCTTGCCCGTCACAGCCGTGGTGATTGGGGTGATCTTGGAGCCTTCGACCGTAAAGCCAACGACCGGGCTCTAAGGAACGGCGAGCGGCTGTTCAGCGTCTACGACACGCCCGCCGGGAAGTTGTGGATCATCACGGAGTCGGCCCGCTCCTCCACCTGCCTGCTGCTGCCGTCGGAGTATTGAGCGTCGGTCTCGTCTAAACTGCGACGCGATGGGAACCGAACATCGTCTCGACTATAAGGGAGCCGCCGCCGCCCTCGGCATATCAATGGACGCCGTGCGGATGCGTGTCCGGCGCGGGACTCTACGCTCGGAGAGGGACGAGGACGGCGTTCGCGTGATCCTGAACGCCGATCAGGTGCGACCGGACCCCGACGAGACCACCGACAGGGACGATCTGGTTGGCGTGCTCCGGGAACAACTCGCGGAGGAGAGGGAGGCCCGCCGCCGTGCCGACACCATAATCCTCAACCTAACCCAGGCGAACGCCACACTAGCCAGCCGCGTCCCGGCCTTACAAGCAGCGTCGAATGAGCGGCGCGACGCTAACGCCTCACGAGACGATCCGGCGGGCGGGTACTCGGGTACCGGATCACGGGGGGACCCGCAGACGCAATCCTCGTGGTGGAAGAGAATCTTCTGAGGGTAGCATTCACCGGCCCCGCCACCATTAGTCCCCAGGCGGAGGAGAGGCTATCTTCCGTATAATACTCAGCGGTGTGTATTATGCCCTCCGGCGGAGGGTCCATCGGGGGTGGAGTTACCGGGCTCTCAGGCATCCACGAGACCGAATAATCATGCAGGCACACTAGATGTAGTGTTGACCACCATGCCTCGTGTGGTGGTGAGAGGTTCTCGGAAGCCTTCGAGGAGCGTTGCATACAGGATCGTGGATACGAGCTTCCGGGAATAGCAAGTATCGGAAAGAGAACGAACCCTGCATTGATCTCGTAACGCCGTGCGCCCCGGTCGGGTATGAGGAAGTGGGCCCGCTTCCTCGGAGGTTACTAACTGACGTGAAAGCTACCCCAAGGAGGCCAAAAGACCGCGCGGGCCCACACGGCGAATGGTAACAAACGACAGCCCCCGCGAAACCCTGAGCAAAAGAGAAGGGCCGGAAACCCGACAAGGACCCCGGCCCGAGATGCGGCGGCGCAAGTCGCTACTAGACGAAGATCACCAAGAGCCCTGTGTCGGTGATCGTTATCCCTTGGATGGTTACCACGTTGTTGAGGATTTCAACGTTGTTGTTGTTGAGGACGTCTTCGATGTTCACTTCTATGTCGTTCCGATTCAGGAAGTTCTGCAGGGCATTCACGTTCACCGTGTTGTTGTTGAGCGAATCCTGGACGTTAACCACCTGTACGTCGGTGAGGTCCACGTTCACGTTGTTGAGGACGGAAATCAGGTTGCCCGCGTTGACCTGGGTCGGATTAGTGACGGCCATCGCCGGGGCCGCGACGCTTAGCATCATCACCCCAGCGGTCACGCCGGCAGCTAGCTTTGCTTTCGTTCCGCTCTTCATGTTTCCTCCTAGGAGGTTGCTTGCACATCAGTACCTTTGATTACCCAGGGGTCCAAATCGTTACACCCAGGCCCGGCAGGTCGGAGCGAAGGAGCGCCGGGCCGGGCTTTAGGAGGGGGTAATCGATGCCGGCCCGACGCCTACGATGATAGCGAGGCGAGATAGCGAAGGTGTTAAAGGAAGGTAACGGTTCGGCAACGGTTCCCCCGTTGCGACACGAGAAAGCCGGGCCCCGAAGAAGGACCCGGCCGCTTCTACCTGCTCGGACAGGCCTCGCCCGCCAAGAGGCGCGGTGCGTTCCAGTGGGTATTATCGGTTGTTGGCGAACCCGAAGCCCCGGCAAAGGATGGGACCAAAAAGCCGGGGCACGAATCGGGCGGGGACGATTTCCGCGTCTGAAGGCGGCTCGTTCGTCTTACGGGTAGGAGGTGTTACTTCCCCCGCGACGCCCCTACTACCTACGCTTTCGCCTGGCCCCAGAGCGAATTCTGGCCGTCCCTGGTCGTGTTCCGCTCGCGGATCAGGTCCTCGCTGGCCTTCTCGACCACATCCGGCAGTTCTTCACGCAGAGCTTCGACGGCCTTCGCCGCTTCTTGGAGAGCGTCCAGGACCGGCTCGCGGCCTTTATGCTTGAGCAGGTGGCGTTCGTTGCGGACTTTGGCGGGCCGTGATCCGCCGGACACGAGGGACGCAAGCTCAGACTCAAGCCGGGCGATCCTGGACTCCGCCACCGGCAACCGTTCCCTAACAGCGACGTACCGCCGTTCGAGGAGGTTGGGGTCCTCGCCTACGCCATAGACCAGGCTGTCGAGCCTCGCTTTGGCGAGCCGGTCGGGGATGCCTTCAACCTCGTGGCGGAGACCGTGAAGCTCCAAGCGCAGCTGGGCAAGCTCGGAGGTGATCCCGTCGTAGTGGGCCAACTTCTCATCCGCCTCCGAGCGCAGGCGTTCGGCCTCGGCCAGAGCGTCGCGCACGTTCACCTCGACGCCTTCACGCACGTGCTCGACTAGATCGTCGGTGGTGGGCGCGGAGCGGGTCTCAGCTTCCATGGGGCCGCCCGATCTCCGCCATCTCCGCATCCTCTTGCTCAAGTCGCCGGACGTGCCGTTCCCTCGCCGCCGATCCGTCCATCTCCTTTGTGTACGCCAAATAATCCGCCGCGTCCCTATCCTCCATCTCGGAAATGTCCACCTCGGAGCCGTCGATCTCGGCGGTGTTCACGGTCGCCTTCTCCTTCTTGGGGGCGGGCTCGAACGGCAAACCGTCGCTCAACTTTATGTCCGGCTTCAGCAAATTCGCTACGCTGGCGATCAGCTTCGCGTCGGCGGCCCGGTCCTCCTCGACCGCCCTCTTGTAGAGGTGCCTGACGGCGCTCTCTCCTCGGCTCGGCGTGGGCGGGGTCTTCGTGTCCGTCTTCGTGTCCTTCGTGTCCGTGCCGTGCATCGTCATGCTCGTCTCCTTGCTCGTTGTCTATCATGGGCGGTGGCTGTTAGGTCACGGCTCCTCCTCCTTCTCGGTCGCGTCTCGTCGCAGCTTCTCGAAGACGGCGGCGTAGGGACTAAGGCGATGCCTGGCCGCAAGCTCGGGTTCCGTCAACTCTTCATCGGGAGCGAAGCCCAGCGCCGCCATGTATCCCTCGGTTGTGAGAGGTTCGGCGTCGTCCCAGCGCGGCAAACCATCCTGGTCCAACGGCGGCGCTCCGCCGCGAAAATCCCGCTCGCCCAGCTTCAGGCGGAGCTTTTGAATTTCCCTTCGTGCGCCGTCCATGCCGCTCATCTGGTTTCCTCGCGATCTCGGACCAGATCGGCCAACTCCGCGAGGTCCTTGCGGATTTCCTCGACCTCCGCAAGCTGCAGCTCGAAAGAATAATGACGGAGCAACGAGGCGTGGACGCGCAGGACCATCGAGTCATCTTCGTCTTTTAGGCGGCGTTTAAGCACCACGAACAAGGTTTTCTCCAAGATTTTCAGTTTTTTGTGGTGGCCATACTCGCGCTCCTCGGCAGCCGCTTGAATCGCGGCTTTCGGCAAGTGATTCGCTTTGTGGCGCGCAATAGAGGACTCCGACAGCACGAAAGTCTGCGATAAGCTGCGATTGGAGCGCCCGCCCTCCGCTAGATTCGCGTCGATCGCGCTTCGATCGGGATGAGCGCACACCGCGCACTTCCTACTCATGCGGCCATCCTCGCCGCGACCTTGCCCCGACCCGACCGCAGTCTTAGCTCCTCGACCAATATGCGGCGCTCCCCCGTCGGAAGCATGCGAACCGCCAGCCGGAGAGACCGCATCGCCTCGTCGTCACCCCGAGAATCCGAGATTCGGCGGAGCAGGGAGGCGGCGTCGTGGGGTCCGGTGTAGACCCGGCGAGGTTGGAGCAGGTGGTGTCCACTGCGGCGGTGCCCCGTAACCGTCGGCTTCGACAGGCCGAATCGCCGCCCGATTTCACTGGAATAGAGGCCCGCGTGGAGGGCCGCGTCGATCTCCCCCCGCCGCTCGTGTTTACAGACGCTGCACGTCCTCACGCTACCCTCCTCTCGTTCGCCGTCGTTTCGTCAATGTTCGTCGTTGTCATTCTACCGTTCATCCTCGTCTTCCGGGGAGTTTTCGAGGTCCGCAGGGACTATCATAGCGACCGCCCTCGAAGGGTCGATCCACTGAATTTCCACACCATCCCCGGCGGCGAGTAGCAGTTTCCCTAGAGCGTCGCGCTGCGAGTCGTCGTCTATGTCGTGCATGACTATCAGCATGGCGGTTCTCGGCATCAGGCCACGTCAATCGCCTGGGAGACCGCCACGTCCGGGGGCAACGCCTCGCCCGTCTCGGGGCTGACCCACAGCCGACATTCGGCTTTCGTATCGCCGTCGAACCGCTTCCAGCCACTCGCCCGCAACACCCGGCCTACTCGATTCTCGCCCAACATCTCAGGCGGTGCCGGTTCTAGCTCCTCGAACGCCACCGTCTCGTCTTCCGGTTGGTCTACGACGAGTCGAAACGCCCGATAGTCCGAACGCTGTTCCTCGTGTTTCTCGGCGGTCTCTTCGTCGCGCTCGTTCTCGCTCAAGCTACGCCCGCGCACCTCCGGCTCGTGGATGACTTCGCCGGTCGCGTGATCCGTCTCCTGGGTCGATTTTCGTAGCAACACGGCGTAGGGCGTGGCTTTGATCTCCTCGACGTTATCGCGGTGATCCGCGACCAACATCCACTTGTCGCCTATCTTCTCCGCGAGGCCCAGGTCCTCCAACCTACGCAGATACCTGTTCTCGACCTCGCTGGCGTTCGACCATCCAACGAACTCGGCAACCTCGTCCCTCGTCATCGGTCCACGCACCTCCAGCAGCGCCTCCACGCCCGCCGCGCCCTTCGCAACCAAGCCACGATGCCTCCAGGTGGGAGTCTCGGCGGGCAGTGCTTCACGGCTCTTGAACACGCGGGCAGGGTCGCGGGGGGTGCTTGGCGTGTTCGGGACCCGTGACGGCGCGGTCAGCACCCACGTGGCCGAGTGCGCCGGGTTCGCCGGGTTCCGCTTCGAGACCAGTTCCGCGTCTTCGAGCCGTCTCGTGCACCCGCCCGAGACTGTTTGATAACTCACGGAGGCGGCCAGGGCCAAGCATCTTACGGACGCGCTGATCTCCACGGAACCATCCGCGCCTAGCCTGCCGTATCTCGACGCAAGCTCCAGGAGGACGCGGTACACGTCCCTGTCGGACTGGCCTCCCAGGCCCTTCCAGCGGCGCTCCCACCACATGCGGATCAGATTTTCGACGGCCTCGCGTAGTTCGGGGCTCTGGGTTCCCGAGCGGATTGGATAGCGCATCGCGCTGGTCGCTATCCTGGCGATCTCCGAATCTTCGAGCGGCTCCTCGCACCGACTTCGATTTTCTTCGAGGAGCGTGTCGAGGACTTCGCTGGCGGAGGCCCCGCCGTCCTTGATCTCCAGGGCGGCAAAAAACAACGTACCGTTGCGGGAGCCCTTCGGTATCGGCTCGCCGTTCGAGGAGGTCGGCTTCCTGTCACGACGTAATGGTTGCGGCGTCGGGTTCTTCGGTCCCCGGATGATCTTCAACAACCACTCCGGGGCCGACGCTATGGGCGTCCTGTCGATGACTTTATAGTCGGGGCTTGGGGGCGCGATCACGTACCCGCCCTTGCCACGAACATCTATCCCGCCGGGCAGGTTGCCGGGAGAGTTTGTCAGTCCTTCGACGGCTGTGAAGTAAAAATGAAGACCGGCTCGCGGGGTCTCCACCGTCCAGGTGGCGGGCAATTCTGCGGGCAACTCCCCAAGCGCTTCGAGACGGTCCACATCTACCACGAAGAATTTGTCTCCCGTCGGTAGTCCTATGCGGGCCTCGGGCCACCGCGACCACCACATGTGGATTTTGCGGGGGTCGCTGCTCGCGTTCTTGAAGCCTCCGCCGATCAACGGTGCTTTGTTTTCTCCGCAAGGGAAGACCGCGACTCCCCTCCGAGCGTAGCTCAGGGCCGCCCCGAGTGCGGCGCTTCGAGTATAATCTGCTTGACGTTCGGGCTCTCGCGCCCTAAAATTGTTGTGCAAGAGAGATTCTCCTTTGGCGGGTGGGTCTTTTGCTTAGGTTCGGAGTCGGGTTGGTCCCCGGCTCCTCTTTCTTTTGCTTACGTCTCCTCAGCCTCCTCCTCTAGCGGGACCACGAGGTCCAGCGGCGAGACGCCCAGACCCCCCGCGATCTTCTCTAGCGTCTTCGCCCTCGCCATCTGATCCCCGCGCTCGATGTACATGATCGTCTGCCTGGTGATCCCGCTGCGGCGGGCTAGCTCGACCTGAGTGACTCCCATCGCCTCCCTCACCCGCTTGAGCGCGACCGGCAAGTACCACCCGCCTCCGGGCTGGCGTAGCAACGGGTTGAATCTCGGTCCTCTCGGCGTCGTCATAGCGCCCATCCTGTTCTCCTTTCTGTTATGTTTCATACTAACACAACTCGCATAAGAGCGCAGATTATCCTGCAAAACAGCATATTCCTATGCCAACCATGTTATAATTAGGGGTGTAAGCGAAACCAAAAGCCCCGGCGAGGTACCAGCCTCCCGGAGCCCGACCAGAGGGAGCGACCCCAATGGCAGAGAGAAGTGTACCGCGACCGAGCACGCGGGCGATCACGGTGGACGAGGCGCTGGCGCGGCGGCTTGCCGGGTTTTTGTTCGCGGACGCGGAGCCGATCATGGACGCATTCGTCGGAGAGCCCGTGGAGGTAGCGTTGGCGATGACGCGGTGGTGCGTCGCGCACGAAGCCCCCGACTTCGACCCCGAGAAGGTCCTGCCCGCCTGGGCGGCAAAGAGAGGCCGGGGACGGTGGAGCGACCGCCCGACGCAAGGCGCGAAGACAATCTGGGGCGACGCGCCCGCAACGCTCCACGGGTGCGCGGGTTGTGGCTCGACCCGGCGCGATGCCCACGAAGTCACGGAGGATCACGGATCGTTGACCTTCCACGCGGGCGACATGATCTGCCCGCAGTGCGCCGCCGATCACGGGGTGACGCTGTGACCCTCGACCTGCACCACGCCGTCCCGAGATGCACGCTCCGGCTGCTGGAGCTTGCTGAGGGCGGGGACGTACCGGCCCGCGTGGAGTTCGAGGACGAGGCGCTGCGGTGGGGCCTGGACGTGACGATCAGCCGGGAGGCGCTGGCCGCGTTGGTGGAGGCGTCCACGGTGATCCTAGACCGCGACGCTCACAAGCTCGTCCACGGGTCCGACTGGGCGAGGTGGGGCGGTCGTGGTGGCCGGGAGACGGTGAGGCGGTACGGGTCCTCGTGGATGGCGGCGCTGGCGCTGAAGCGGTGGGGCCGGATCACCTCCGACGATCTCGACGCGGCGCGGGTAGTCCGGTGAGCGGGTTGTTCGACCTCGGGCGGGTGGTGGCGACCCCCGGCGCTATCGAAGTCCTGGAGCAACAGGGCGTCTCCCCGCCGGACCTGCTCCAACGGCACGAGAGCGGCGACTGGGGCGAGGTCTGCAAGGCCGACGCCCGCGAGAACAACCGGGCGCTGAAGACCGGCGAGCGGGTCCTCTCCGTGTACGAGGTCAACCCGTGCGGCGTGTCCCGGCGGGTGTGGGTGATAACGGAGGCCGACAGGTCGAGCACCTGCCTGCTACTCCCCAGCGAATACTGAGCGTCGGGTCCGCACAACGACTAGACTGCGACGCGATGGGAACCGAACGCCTCACCTACGCGCAGGCCGCCGCCGCCCTGGGCATCTCAACGGACGCGGTGAGGATGCGGGTGCGGCGGGGGACTCTACGCTCGGA
>MWVY01000209.1_pt1 | contig 14172 bp, 19 predicted proteins | sample 1047251 | NCBI WGS metagenome assembly MWVY01 (sample SAMN06349983, study PRJNA376086) | soil metagenome | isolation source: MS7-5 sample Antarctic (ecotone) soil | place: Antarctica | collected 2015-01-13
ACATATGGTAGGGTGAGGAAAGCGACGTGGAGGAGCGCCCCATGGTGACAGTGACGGAAGCCGCAGCGCAGCTCGGCCTGAGTGCGCGTGCCGTCGCCTACCGCCTTGAGCGCGGGATGATGCAGGGCGTCAAGGTGAACCCGCGCCTGTGGCTCGTTCCAAGTGACGAAGTTGAACGGTGGCGCGGGCGCGGGAGACTCCCGCCTGGCCGCAAGCCGAAGACTGCCGAAGGCTAGACAAAAGGAATCGGCCGCGACGCTCGTAACGTCCGGCCGATCGGCAGCACGGCCAAGTGAGGGCCGGCTACGTGAATAACGATCCCACACGCGATCCGGCGGAGCAAGAGCCCGCGCGATCCTTTGACCGTCCGACCGGGGAATCAGAGGAAGCCGCGGCTGCACAGGTGATCGATCGCCACCAGGCGCAGCTCCGGCGCAACGCGACGATCGTCACCGTCGACCGCGAAGACGACGGGCTCTACGCGGTTTCGTTCCGCCATCTCTCACACAGTGAAGCCGAGCGCCTGATCCGTCTGTCCCGGCGGGTGCGTCCTGTGCCGCCCGCCGGCGCGCGTGCTCTCTACCGCCTGGCGCACGCGCCCCACCTGCTCGAACGGCCACGCCCTCGTGCTGGCGGTCGACCGCCAAAGCTCACTACCAGAACCATCCCCGAATACGTCAACGCTCTCCGTCAAACCATCCGTGCGTGGCGCTCGCTCAATCAGCAGCGCATCCCTGACAAAAAGGAGATATTCAACCATGCCGGCAGCGCCTTCGGGTACCGCACCTATCGCGGGTGGCAAGGCTTCATCACCAAGCTAGAGGACGCCGGCTACACATGGCCGGATGCGTACCTCTGAGTTTTGTTCATTTCTGTTCGCGCCGATTGTCAAGCGAACGGCTGTACGTCTGGTAAAGGACCACCCGTCGTTAGATACTGAAGGTACGTAAAACGTCGTTTTGAGCACGAAAGCGAGGGCGCGATGCGACACGGGGCAATCGAGTACCCAACAGTGGTAGGAGTCCGGCTTTCACGCGAGCAGGCCGATCAACTTCGCCAGCTTGCGCGCCGGGACGATCGGCCGGTATCGGCCATCATCCGCCGGCTGGTGACGGAGACCCTGAACAACCAACAGTCGAAGGAGGTCACGGGAGTGAGATGAGGAAACATGCGGAAGGCGCCGGGGAGCTCTCACCCTACCCCAGCGCCTCAATGGTCAGCCGCCGGCTCAGGCACTTAACCAGAACCAGTGTACCAACCGCCCGGATCAGCGGACACTTCCCCACGCGGATAATTCTTGCCTGTCCGTTCTGTCATGCCAGCATCGCCCGGTTCAGCGCGCTCGTCGGAAGGTTTGGCGACAGCGTCGCTACCTGCCCACGCCGGAACTGCCGGCAGCGGGCGCCGCGGGCAGATTGGCGGGTGGCGGCATGACGACCGACACCGCCGCCCTTCACCCGCACCACCAGGCCATGATCGAGGCCTCCGGCATCAGCCCCACGATCGCCGAGCAACGCGGCTATCGCACCATCACGGATCGGGACGAGCTCGCCCGGCTCGGCTTCGCGCCCTATCAGTGCCAGCTCGTGCCGGCGCTGCTCATTCCCGGGACCGACCCCGCCGGCAAGAACGGCCGCTACCAGATTCGCCCGGACCGGCCACGGCTGTCGAATGGCAAGGCGCTGCGGTACGAAAGCCAAGGCGGGAGCAGCCTCTGGCTCAACGCCCACCCGGCCATTCAGGCGCAACTGAGCGACGTGTCCGTCCCGTTGTGGGTCACGGAGGGCTGCAAGAAAGCAGACGCGGCGACCAGCGCCGGCCTCTGCTGCATCTCCATTCAGGGTGTCTGGTCCTGGCGCTGCCTCGCTGACTGGGCGCACATCGCCCTCAAAGGCCGCACCGTCTGCATCTGCTTTGACAGTGACGTCACCACCAAGCCGGAGGTTCAGGACGCGCTCCAGGCCCTCACGGCCTTCCTCACGAGCCTGGGCGCCAAGGTGCGGATCGTCACCCTGCCGGCGGGCCCGAACGCGGAGAAGTGTGGCCTAGACGATTTTCTCGCCGCCGGCCACACGGCCGCGGACCTCGAAGCACTCGCCGGGCCGGTGGTCACACTCCGCGACCTGGCGCGTGACCCGGACGGTGACGAGGCGAAAGAGATCACCCGGCTGCGCGAGCGGGCCGACACGCTCCAGGCACGAAACGAGGCGCTGCAACGGAGCAATGCCCAACTCGGCGAGCGTGACGCGCTCTTGCGCCGCGCGCTCCGCAACCCCGAGGTGAGGGAGGAGGTACCGACGGCGCTGGCCCTCGTGGAAGCCACCACCACGATCAACGGCGACCCAAAGCAGCGCACCGGCTGGCAGAAACTCTACCGCCCCAAGGTGGCGGAGATCGCCAACATCAGCGAGGCCACCGTCAGCCGCCACTTCAAGCGGCTGGCCGCGCTGAACGTCCACCGCCGCAAAGTACGGAACGATGCCAACGGGCGCAGCCGCCTCTGGGCGGGCTCGGACCCGGAGATGGATGTCTTGCGCCGGCTGGCCTATGCCGAGCCGGTCGATGGTGCGGCCACCGTTGCGGAAGGCCGGCGCCGGGACCACGGCAAGTTTCGCTGGCAGTGCAGCGCGCACCCCGACGCCAAGGTCCGCACGCGCGTCATTCGTCAGTGTGCCGAGTGCGGCGCCCTCTGTGACCGGGTACGTGTCGAGGACGGTGACGACGCCACACTACGAGATCAACTTGATCTCGATAGGACAGAGGAGCCGGCAGTCGAGACGAAAGAGGAGGTGCCGACTGCCACCCCCCGAGATCAAGTTGATCTCCTTATATCTATAGATCGAGATCAAGTTGATCTCGGGGGCGCCGATCTGGGCGCCGACCAGCCACCGCCTCCGACCGTGGACGCGCCACACCGCGATCAAGTTGATCCCGCGCGCCGCTGCGCTGACTGCGGCCGTCATCCGCCTGTGCCGTTTCACCCGCGCTGCCAACCGTGTATTCTCGCGCGGCTGCCGGTGCGGTCCGGCCAAACGGCTGCGCCGGACCCTGACCAGTTTGTATTGGCAGCTGCCGGCGGTGACGTATGACAACGACACAACGAGTGAGCCGTCCGTTTGACATGGGCGATCCGACAGCGCCGCGAGGAACGTTGCCCTGGGTACGCTACGTCTTTGAGCAAGCAAAGATCGCGCTCAACGATGCATCGACGATGCGTGAGCATGTTCAGTCGCAGGTGTCGGCACTGCGGACCGGTGACCACTTTCGCCTCCTGACTGATTCGCACGGCCGCAACTTCTTCATGTGGGAGATGTTCACGACCACGGACCAGCCTCACGGGCTGGGGTACGACCAGGAAGCAATCGACGCCATCATCGCGGAGCGCAAGACGATCGCGCAGCGGGATGCTGAGGATCAACGGCGGCAGAGGCCGACGGGTAGACCGCCTAAAACTGGTAACAATGTACCCAATTCCACAAAGAGGCCCGAAGGTAACACAGCCGAAAAGGGCCTCCGGCGACTCCGCAAGGATCGCCCTGACCTGCACCAGCGAGTACTCGCTGGTGAGTTGAGCGCGCACGCGGCGATGGTTCTGGCCGGTTTTCGGACCAAGACGATCACGGTCCCGGCCGAACCCCGTTCCCTTGCCGCCGGCCTTCTTCGGCAGCTCGCGCCGGAGGACTTGGCGATCCTGCTGACCGAGCTACGTGCTCACAGTGAACAGGGCCACCACGGTGAGACGGTCACTGGCGACAGCCGTTCAGCCGAGGCAGCGCCAGTTTTGCGCGCAGGCGGGCCGGCGAGGCTTGTCCAACACAGCGCTGTTTTCGGTCGGGTTGAGACGGAGGTGCGGGAGTTTCGGGTAGGTGATGTGTATCGCTATGGAGAATCCTCGCACTCTGTAGGTATCGACTTTGTTGAGCCTGGCAAGTCTCAGCACTACGCCTTCACGATGCGGACGGACGGCGAGCGCTACCTGACGGTCGAGATGGCGGGGCAGACTGTTTATGACAGCCGGATTGACGTGCCGATCGACATGGACAAGTGGCACGAAACGGATGTCCGGTTTCAAACGCGGCGATCCCTCTCGCTCGTAGGCGGTGACGCATGACGACGAACGCGACCCCCACCAAGACCCCGCTGCACGATCGTGACTGGACTCGCTCGGCTTCCGGCCGCGCCCTCCGTACCCAGTACCGTTCGTTGCACATCTCTATCTGGCGCCGGCCGCAAGGTGGTCCGCTCCAGTTCACGATTTCCGGTCGGATGCCGGAGAGGATCACCACGACCACGGAGGCGATCGCGCTGCTGTGGGATCGGCTGGTGCGGCACCTAGGCCGAGAGGCGGCGTAGCCGCTTCGGGAACCCGTGTCACAAAGGAGGATTTCTGGCACACGCGCCGGCTGGCTCGGACCAATTGGTCCGGCGAAGCTGGCGCTGTGTTCCGCAGCTCATCCGAGAATCAACGTCTCACGATCGGGCGGTGTCGGTGAGTCCTGGAACAAGACCGGCACTCCATCACGCGATCGTCCCATCGGGCTCCGGCAGGTAGCGCCGCACCGCCTTCAGCGCCTGGACGAAGGCGAGATGCTCGTTGGGTGGAAGCTCTTTGATGCACTCTGACCACGGGCATGACACGCACTTATCCCAGACGCTACAGCCACGGTCAGGCGACACCGCGTCAGCAGGGCGTTCACGTGGCCGGCGGGGCTTCGTCACCATTCTGTCACCTCATCCGTCCGCTGGGCCCGAAGACCATGCTGGGCGTCGGGCGGTGTGCGGTCAGGTGGCGCCAGTACCAGGCGGCGATGCACGCGGCGAGCAGCAGGTCATCGTGCTCGTGTTCCCGCCATGCTTCATAGCTATCGTGGCCGCTGGCGACGTTGATCTTGACCTTGAAGTTCTCCATCTCTCGGATGAGCGTGTCCGCGTGCGGCATCCGCCGGGGGATGCGCAGCCGGCTCTGCATCATGAGCATCTGCAGCGCGCCGACGATGTCCCGCTTCGGGACTCGGTAGTCCTGCCCCTCGCGTGAGACGACGTCGCCGCCGGTGATGGTCACGCCAACTGGCTCTAGGCCCGCCTCGTGCAGCTCGTCATAGACCGCTCTGCCGACGCCCGTCTTGTCTACAACCAACACTGCGCGCCCTCGGAACGGGTGCGCGTCCATCAACGCGGCGACACGCCGCACCTGCCGCGGATAGGCGATGCCGCGCCAGCGGTCCAGGTGGCGCAGGCTCAGCGGCATCGGGCTCCCTTCCGGCGGCCGGCCGTGTTCGCCGCTGCGCAGCATCTGGACATGCTCCGACGCAAGCCGATCGGGAGAGATCCAACCGGTGCTCACGGCGCGGAACATCTGGCGCGCCTCGTCACTCTCGACCCAGACGGGCACTTCGAGCGCGGCGACGGCGCTGTAATCGTTCACCTGCCCGAGGTCCAAACCGATGATGTAATCCGGCGCGGTCGTGATCATGACGCCTCCGCCTCGGTGTAGGGCACGAAGAGCGGTTCGATTGCATCGTCAAGGGCGGCGGCGATCCAGTCCGCGCCGAAGACGGCGTCGGTCGTGTCAGTGAACTCGCAGAGGTACTCGCTCGCGTAGACGTGCGGCGGGATGCTGGCGCGTTCGTCAGCGAGGAATCCAGGATCGATGCGGCTGCACTCCGTGGCGGGAACGAGCGTCCGCTCCCAGCCATCGCCGCCGTCGGTCCATGCTTCGTAGAAGTGGCCGCGCTTGCCCCACGCGGTCGTCAGCAGAATCAAGCGGCCGCCTGAGGTCGAGAGCATCGGCCGGACGGCGTGGTGCAGGGCATCATCAACGCGGCTCGCCTCGTCCTCAATCACCAGCGAGGGCGCGCTGAAGCCTCGGATCGTCTGCTCGCGCGATGGCAGCGAGATCACCCGCGCGCCGCCCCAAAGCTCCAAACTCGTCACGTTGTCGACGGCGAGCGCGGCGCCGGCATCGATCAGGACGGCTCGGACTTTGCGCGCCAGCTCGATCGACTGACGCTCGGACGGTGAGATCAGCAGCGTGAGGCTGGCGCGCTGGGATAGCGCCTCGTGTGCGGCAAGCACCGCGGCCGTCGTGCTCTTGCCGACCTGGCGCGCGCACAGCCACAACGCGCGCCGCGACGATGATGCCAACGCGCGCCGCTGCCACGCATCCGTGGGGCCGACGGTGGTCTCGAACAGGGTCACGGCATCCGGGACGGGCACCGTTGCGCCGGCGAGTGCAGCTACCTGGCGCTGCAGCCCGGCGAGCTGTGCTGCGGCGGTCATGCTTGTTTCCGCGAGAGTCGGTCTACCTGATCCTGCAAATCGGCAACCTGCTGCTCAACGGTGGCGCTGGTGTAGACCTTGACGACCGCGCCGGCGAGGCTCGCTACCGCGTTCGCCTGGGCCGGGGCGATCGTGCCGTCCCTCGCCTCCGTGAGCACCTCCAGCAGCAAGGCGAGCACTGGCCGGAGTGTGGACGGCACCAACTTCTCGACACGGGCGAGCCGGCTCTTGCCCTTGCCTCCCTTTACCCGTGCGGCGGCTACTTGGGCCTGTCGAGCGGGGTCATGCATGTGACACAGCCCGCTGGACAGCAGGATGCCGGACGAGCACGGAGACCCGTCTTTGCGCGCAGCTCTGCAGGTACTAACAGGTTCCATCGCGCACCATTGGCCTAGAGGATGTTGTTGTAGCGGCCGGAGGCGCGCAGCGAGACCGTCGTCAGCTCGATCTGCTGCTCCTGAAGCTTCCTCGCCTCGTCGTCCCGGATCGCCGGCCAGACCTTCGTCTCAAAGAGCGTTACCGGCTGCTCTGGGTGCGCGATCACAAACTGGCGCTTGGCTTCCGCCTTGACCGGTGCTAGTTCTTCGTCACGACGGCGCACTGCCTCTTCACCGGCGACGCGGGCCGCATCCTGCCGGCGGGCTTCGGCCGCTTCGTCAGCCGCGTGTTTTCTCACGAGCTGCGCACGCTCAGCGGCGAAGCGCTGCGACAGTGCCTCAACTTCACGGATCGCTTCGGCGCGGCGGTTCGCTGGGTGACCAGGGCCATAGCGCGTCTCTTTGCCGGCGTAGGGGCCGTAGGCGGGAACGTCATCAGTAGGCATGATCCTGCACCTCCGTGATGTGTGGCGACGAGACGGGGACTGCGCCCTCCCCAGGTTGCAGCCCCGCCGCGTCGCGATGAGGGAGGGCGGCGGTGGGCCGCGTGCCTGCCCGCGCCTGCACTCCCTCCGTCAGTCCCCAACGGCGGCGCTCGCGACCCGTCCCCTGCCGTTTGACGATCGCGCGATCGGCTAGCACCTCGTCGAGGTCGTGAACGTCGATCAGCATCCCCAGCGGCGTCTGCTCAACGGGCAGCAGTCCCGATCGCGCCCAGCTCCTGATCGACTGCTCCGAGACACCTGCTCGGCGGGCGGCTGCGCTGGTGGTCAACTTCGCCAAGACGATCGTGCCTGGCATGGCTGGCTCCTCAGTAGAAACCACTTTGTCGTACAAAGTTATGCTCATAGTGTACCAACGCGCCGGATGCTCGTATAGTGCCCAGGGCAATGCACCGGGCACGCGGGAGGTAGCGCATACAGCAATGACGGAGATGACGATCCGAGAGGCGGCAGATGCCCTAGGCGTCTCGATGGACACCATTCGGCGCCGGGTGCGGCGTGGTGAGTTTGCCTCTCGCCGTGATGCCCGCGGCTGGGTGCTGGTCGAGTTGCCTGATACCCTGGGCAGCACCAGCGCTATGCACGCCCCTGCAGCCATAGGCAGCGTGCCTACCGCAGGCGAAGGGATGCCGCTGCCCGAGGTCCTGGCCCGCCTGGAGGAAGAAAACCGCTGGCTGCGCGGACAGCTGGACGAAGCAGCACGGGAGCGAGCGGAACTGCGCCAGCTGCTGGCCGGTGCGATGCGCACGCCGGAGCTGCCGGCGCCAGTCCAGACACCGACGCCAGACACCGCCGTAGCGGCTCAGAGAGCGCAATCTGACGCGGCGGGAACCGATCGGGTGGTAGCAATCGTCGGGCGCAGCCGGCAGCCGTGGTGGCAATTCTGGCGGTGAGGGTACGTGTAACACCTAACTACGTGTTACAGGGGGACGGCCCCCACCTCCGGCCCCTCTCCCGTGTGGCGGGAGAGGGGAGCCTTACCTGTTCCACCGTGGAACAGGTTCGAGAACGTGATCGGCATCAGCATGCCGGGGGACGCGAGAGCGCCGGCCGGGTTGCCCCGCGCCGGCGCTCAGCGCTTCTCCGGGGGCAGAGATTTAACACGGGGTTATGCCGGCGTTGAGGCCGGCATTGAGGCTCCCATCGGACCATAGGGATGGACATTCAGCTATGGGGGGCAAGGGCGCCGGGTTTATTCACCCGGCGCCCTTCTCGTTGTTCTGGCTAAATGGTTAGCTGAGCCGCCCGAACACCACCCCGACGCTTTCATGTCAGGGACTTGTCAGCGAGCTGTCAGCAGTTGCTCGCGTGCAACGAGTAACCTTCCGATCGCCCTCACGTTCCTACAGAGGTAAGAGCCGGGTGATCGCGTGATAGTGGGGGCTGCGCGCGATCACCCGGCATCTTTGCGTCTCAGCTCATAAGATCCTTGTGCAATTGCGGTCCCACCTGTCAGGCTGATCGCGACCCCCGTCGCCCGCGTCGGTGCTCCCAGCCCCCGGTCCCGACGCGCGCCGGGGTTCCGTATGCGCGTACCAACAACCTCCTTGCCCCACATGCTGTGATCTGCGAGCGACGCGCCTGCGTACAAGCATCTGTCTGCGCGTCGCCGGTGGAGTGGCCCTCTTGCCGACGCCGCGCCTCACACGGACCGGGAGAGCACGCAAAGTGGGGGCTGGACGTGCTCTCCCGGTCTCGTTGCGCTGGTACCGAGCGGCCAAGTTCCCCCACGCCGGCGCCTCCGCCGCGTGACGAACTACGAGGACGCGCTCGAGTGAACCGCGAGGTTGCTGAACATCAGCACCTTGCGGTTCACGTCGAAGGACGCGCTGACGCTCATCTGCAGCAGCCGCAGCATGATATCCAGATCCTCCGCGTCTGGGCGCAGGACATACTCCTCCGCGCCCTGATCGAGGATCAACTGGAGCGTGAAGGCACTCTCCTCGCCTCGCTCCCCCTCGGTCCAGCTCGCCTGGACGTGGGTCACCTGCCGGACGAGGATCTGTTGCTCTGTGCTGCGCTCATCCATCGCCATGGTTGTTTGTCCCTCTCCCGCTCTGGGGGTGATCTGGTACGGGGTACTGCCCGACCAACCGAGATGGTCGGACACCCAGGGTCGTACCCTCGTCGGCTCGGAGCAAGGGCCACCGTACGGACTGGAGAGGAATCGGCGCCGGCCAGTCTCCCCGTGCCGGCGCCGTGTTACTTGGTAACACCGAGATGTTCGTCTAGGCCATCCATACGAGCGCCGCGCCGATCGCGAGCCCGGCGACCAGGGCCACGGCCAGCGAGACGAACACCACGCGCATCCGAACCTTCAGCGTCCAGTGCTCCGGTAGTCCACAGCGCGGGCAGGTGTCGGGGTTCATGAATACCCTCCTGAACGTGAATGACGCCGGCCGCGATCGTGAGACCGGGCCGGCGCTGGCATTGGTTATGAGTGGGTGATCGGCCAGCGGCTCCGGCAGATCTGGCAGCGCCACAACTCATGGGCGCCGAGCTTGCCGACGAGCATGACCGGGCCGGCGCAGCGGTAGCAGCGGCTCACGCTACACCTCCAGCGCGGCGAGCACGTCGCGGGTCTCGGCGCTGACGGTGACGGTGCGCTCCTCCAGCGGCTGGCGCTTCGGCTGGGCGACGAGCCCGCACCCGCGCCGGACCTGCTCGACATGCTTGCATGGCTTGGTGCGGCAGAACTGCGCCGCCTTGCACTCGCACGCAAGAAAGCCGCGCGGGTCGGCGGCCACGAGATAGTAGACGTTCGGGTCGCGGCTGCTGCGGACGTAGGTGATAGTCTGGCTTTGCAGGGTGGTTGACTCTCCTGTGCCTGCCCCGGCGGTGGGTTCAACACCGGCCGGGGCCTTTGCTTGCCTGCTGGCCGGTCTCGCCGGCGGTGCCTCCCTTCACTCTTATTATGCACGACACTGTGCATGACTGTCCAACTGAAGCTGTCTATACTGCGAGGGCGCTGCATAGGCCCGCTCTATATCTTGCACGACACTGTGCACGTCTGGTAGGATGCGGATGGAGGGATTTATGACGGTCACGCAAGCAGCGGCAGCCCTGGGCGTGGACGGGTCAGTGATTCGCCGGCGGCTCTTGAGCGGTGACATGCGCGGCGAGCGCCTGCACGATCGCCTCTGGCTGATCCCAGACGACGAGGTACAGCGGTGGAAGCGTCTACCAAAGCCCCGACCAGGCCCGAAGCCGCGCCCACACTCGGACGAAGAAGACTAGGCTATTTCCGGAGCTGATCAAGAGAAACCGCCCGCGCTGCGCTAACAGCCGGGCGGATGAGCGCGGCCGATCGAGGGCCGAGCTATGGCAGATTCTACACCTGATCCAGCGGAGCAACCCGCTGAGCGGTCCTTTGGCGACTCGATCAGAGAGTCGGAGGAAGCTGCGGCCGCGCGGGCGATCACGCGCCACCAGGCGCAGCTCCGGCGCAACGCCACGATTGTCACCGTCGACCGCGAAGACGACGGGCTCTACGCGGTTTCGTTCCGCTACCTCTCGCACAGTGAAGCCGAGCGCCTGATCCGTCTGTCCCGGCGGGTGCGTCCCGTGCCGCCCGCCGGCGCTCGTGCTCTCCGCCGCCTGGCACACGCGCCCCACTTGCTCGACCGGCCACGCCCTCGTGCTGGCGGTCGACCGCCAAAGCTCACTGCCAGAACCATCCCCCAATACGTCAAGGCTCTCCGTCAAACCATCCGTGAGTGGCGCTCGCTCAATCAGCAGCGCCTCCCTGACAAAAAGGAGATATTCAACCATGCCGGCAGCGCCTGGGGGTATACCACCTATCGCGGGTGGCAAGGCTTCATCACCAAGCTAGAGGCCGCCGGCTACACATGGCCGGATGCGTACCTCTGAGTTTTGTTCATTTCTGTTCGCGCCGATTGTCAAGCGAACGGCTGTACGTCTGGTAAAGGACCACCCGCTGTTAGATACTGAAGGTACGTAAAACGTCGTTTTGAGCACGAAAGCGAGGGCGCGATGCGACACGGACCAGTTGAGTATCCAACGGTGGTAGGAGTCCGGCTTTCACGCGAGCAGGCCGATCAACTTCGCCAGCTTGCGCGCCGGGACGATCGGCCGGTATCGGCCATCATCCGCCGGCTGGTGACGGAGACCCTGAACAACCAACAGTCGAAGGAGGTCACGGGAGTGAGATGAGGAAACATGCGGAAGGCGCCGGGGAGCTCTCACCCTACCCCAGCGCCTCAATGGTCAGCCGCCGGCTCAGGCACTTAACCAGAACCAGTGTACCAACCGCCCGGATCAGCGGACACTTCCCCACGCGGATAATTCTTGCCTGTCCGTTCTGTCATGCCAGCATCGCCCGGTTCAGCGCGCTCGTCGGAAGGTTTGGCGACAGCGTCGCTACCTGCCCACGCCGGAACTGCCGGCAGCGGGCGCCGCGGGCAGATTGGCGGGTGGCGGCATGACGACCGACACCGCCGCCCTTCACCCGCACCACCAGGCCATGATCGAGGCCTCCGGCATCAGCCCCACGATCGCCGAGCAACGCGGCTATCGCACCATCACGGATCGGGACGAGCTCGCCCGGCTCGGCTTCGCGCCCTATCAGTGCCAGCTCGTGCCGGCGCTGCTCATTCCCGGGACCGACCCCGCCGGCAAGAACGGCCGCTACCAGATTCGCCCGGACCGGCCACGGCTGTCGAATGGCAAGGCGCTGCGGTACGAAAGCCAAGGCGGGAGCAGCCTCTGGCTCAACGCCCACCCGGCCATTCAGGCGCAACTGAGCGACGTGTCCGTCCCGTTGTGGGTCACGGAGGGCTGCAAGAAAGCAGACGCGGCGACCAGCGCCGGCCTCTGCTGCATCTCCATTCAGGGTGTCTGGTCCTGGCGCTGCCTCGCTGACTGGGCGCACATCGCCCTCAAAGGCCGCACCGTCTGCATCTGCTTTGACAGTGACGTCACCACCAAGCCGGAGGTTCAGGACGCGCTCCAGGCCCTCACGGCCTTCCTCACGAGCCTGGGCGCCAAGGTGCGGATCGTCACCCTGCCGGCGGGCCCGAACGCGGAGAAGTGTGGCCTAGACGATTTTCTCGCCGCCGGCCACACGGCCGCGGACCTCGAAGCACTCGCCGGGCCGGTGGTCACACTCCGCGACCTGGCGCGTGACCCGGACGGTGACGAGGCGAAAGAGATCACCCGGCTGCGCGAGCGGGCCGACACGCTCCAGGCACGAAACGAGGCGCTGCAACGGAGCAATGCCCAACTCGGCGAGCGTGACGCGCTCTTGCGCCGCGCGCTCCGCAACCCCGAGGTGAGGGAGGAGGTACCGACGGCGCTGGCCCTCGTGGAAGCCACCACCACGATCAACGGCGACCCAAAGCAGCGCACCGGCTGGCAGAAACTCTACCGCCCCAAGGTGGCGGAGATCGCCAACATCAGCGAGGCCACCGTCAGCCGCCACTTCAAGCGGCTGGCCGCGCTGAACGTCCACCGCCGCAAAGTACGGAACGATGCCAACGGGCGCAGCCGCCTCTGGGCGGGCTCGGACCCGGAGATGGATGTCTTGCGCCGGCTGGCCTATGCCGAGCCGGTCGATGGTGCGGCCACCGTTGCGGAAGGCCGGCGCCGGGACCACGGCAAGTTTCGCTGGCAGTGCAGCGCGCACCCCGACGCCAAGGTCCGCACGCGTGTCATTCGTCAGTGTGCGGAGTGCGGCGCCCTCTGTGACCGGGTACGTGTCGAGGACGGTGACGACGCCACACTACGAGATCAACTTGATCTCGATAGGACAGAGGAGCCGGCAGTCGAGACGAAAGAGGAGGCGACGACTGCCACCCCCCGAGATCAAGTTGATCTCCTTATATCTATAGATCGAGATCAACTTGATCTCGGGGGCGCCGATCTGGGCCCCGACCAGCCACCACCTCCGACCGTGGACGCGCCACACCGCGATCAACTTGATCCCGTGCGCCTCTGCTCTGACTGCGGCCGGCATCCGCCCGTGCCGTTTCACCCGCGCTGTCAGCCGTGTATCCTCGGGCGCCTGCCGGTGCGGTCCGGCCAAACGGCTGCGCCGGACCCTGACCAGTTTGTATTGGCAGCTGCCGGCGGTGACGTATGACAACGACACAACGAGTGAGCCGTCCGTTTGACATGGGCGATCCAACAGCCCCGCGGGGAACGTTGCCCTGGGTACGCTACGTCTTTGAGCAAGCAAAGATCGCGCTCAACGACGCATCGACGATGCGTGAGCATGTTCAGTCGCAGGTGTCGGCATTGCGGACCGATGACCACTTCCGCCTCCTCACCGATTCGCACGGTCGCAACTTCTTCATGTGGGAGATGTTCACGACCACGCGGCAGCCTCACGGGCTGGGGTACGACCAGGAAGCGATTGACGCCATCATCGCCGAGCGCAAGACGATCGCGCGGCGGGATGCTGAGGATCAACGACAGCAGAGGCGGGATGGCGCACCGGAGGGGAACCAGAATGCAGGCAAGGCGAAAACAACTGTTGATAATATACACGGTTGTTTGGAAGAACGGCCTGCCGGTACATCCCAAGAAGCTGGCCTTCGTCGTCTTCGTAAGCATCGCCCAGACCTGCATCAGCGGGTACTCGCTGGTGAGTTGAGCGCGCACGCGGCGATGGTTCTGGCCGGTTTTCGGACCAAGACGATCACGGTCCCGGCCGAACCCCGTTCCCTTGCCGCCGCCCTTCTTCGGCAGCTCGCGCCGGAGGACTTGGCGATCGTGCTGACCGAGCTACGTGCTCACAGTGAACAGGGCCACCACGGTGAGACGGTCACTGGCGACAGCCGTTCAGCCGAGGCAGCGCTAGTTTTGCGCGCCGGCGGGCCGGCGAGGCTTGTCCAACACAGCGCTGTTTTCGGTCGGATTGAGACGGAGGTGCGGGAGTTTCGGGTAGGTGCTGTGTCTCCCTATGGAGAATCCTCGCACTCTGTAGGTATCGACTTTGTTGAGCCTGGCAAGTCTCAGCACTACGCCTTCACGATGCGGACGGACGGCGAGCG
>MWVY01000210.1_pt1 | contig 14121 bp, 10 predicted proteins | sample 1047251 | NCBI WGS metagenome assembly MWVY01 (sample SAMN06349983, study PRJNA376086) | soil metagenome | isolation source: MS7-5 sample Antarctic (ecotone) soil | place: Antarctica | collected 2015-01-13
CCCCGTGGCGGTGAGCGTTGCAAACCTGTTTACGACGCGCCGAATCTTTACCGCTACCTCGCCAAAGCGCCTGAACCCTACACCCTCGAGGCACATCTCGACCACAGCGCCGCCGAAGTTATCAGCGGCAGCGGCAGACCACCACGGACGCGCCGCCACTTCTTGGGGCCGCAGCGCCTCGCGTGGGCAGAGGCTCAATGCACTAACGGCCTAAGTGTCAACCCAGCACCCTCAACCCGTGGTGAACCAGCCCCGCAGGGAGGCTCCACGCCCCTTCAACCCGTCACCCTGAACCCTGAACCCTCGACGCTCCCCGACCCCCCACAGCGGCCCGCTGAGCGTGCATATGAACCCCTGACGACCGCCCAAAGCAGCCACAAAGCCAACTCCAAAACTCAGTTGAGACCACCGCCCAAGCGCCGTTCAGGTCATCGTGAGATGACACGCCCCGAACCCAAACGCCTGCCAGCCCCGCGCCAGACGAAAACGAAGAAATCAGGTTCTAACCCGTTAGAACCTCACAAACGCCTGCCAGCGCCGCGCCCCCATCGTGGCGGCCCATCACCCGGCCCCGCACCGTGAGCGCGCCACAGAGACGCGTCAGACCGAGAAGCACGACGCGCAAGACGAAACAGCCTCGCCTACTCCCTGCGCTCGCACCGATAGCCGAGACGGACGCCCTCGACTTCGACGCCCTGACGACCAAACCGACTCAGCAGGACGAAAGGAACGAAACCATGCGAACAGCTTTACCCGACCACCAGCCCGCCGAAGTACGCCTCGAGGCTCTGAAAGCCAGTCTAATTTCGATGCTCGACAAAGCCAAGCCGTACTCCCAAGCCGCAAAACAGGCCCGCCGCGACCTTGAGCTGCTCGACCAAGACGCCACGCTCACCACCGAGCAACGTCTCGAGCGCCTGCGCCAGACCATCAAAAACTTTCAGGGAGCGTCGGTGCTCACCGAGTCGCACGATCATCCACTCAGCCGGATGCGGCAGTAAAGCGAACCGTAAGCGAAAACGGACTTTTTTCGTCGCGTGATAAACCACACAAACAGCGTGACAGACGCAAACATCTCGTATCACTTTGGAGGCCACCGTGTCAGAACCGCCAACTCCAAACGACCCCCCCATTTTCACCGTGGCGGACGACTTCGACGCGGTGCTCGCGCAACTCATCGCAGAGACGCCCACCCTTGACGAGACACTGGACGAGCTGACGTGCGACCTCCCCAGCCTCGACGTGCTGTTAGAGCAGATCACCGCAGGAACACCGAGCCTCGACGAGTTCATAGCCGACCTCGAAGCCACCTCGACAGGCGGCTATGAGTTCATCGGGCCATAACAGAGGGGCGTCGTCTACGGGTTCGGGTTCGGTGGGCTGAGTAGGCGACTCAGGTGTTAAGTGCTTAACACCTCCAAACGTTTGGAGGTTGGTTTAGGTTGCAACCAGTTGCAACCTGAGCCGACTACTCAACTGGCACACGTGTTCCAGTTGGCTGCGTCAACTTCTACACGTGCAGAAGTTGACGCACCACCACCCCGGCGACCGAATACCGCAAGAAAACCACGAGCAAAACCCCTAAGCCTCGAGCGGTCGCCCGCCGACCCGCCCGGAGGCCCGCACCACCTCATCCCACCAGGGCGCACCCTTGAGCCTCGACACGAACAGCGCCCCCGGACGCCGCGCGAACCCCTCAGCAGCGTCCACACGCGCCCGCCGCGCCTGTTCATAAACCATGTGCCACGGTGCCGCCCTACCCGCCGCCTCGAGCCGCAGGAGCTGCCACAGCAACCACCGATAGAACATCACGCTCCCGGTATCGCCAAGATTCGCAGCCAACGCCCGCGCCGCCCCATCGACCGCCGCGCCGCGTTCCTCTTGACCGGCGTGCTGGACGTCTAAGACGGCTTCCAGATCGCGCCTCGACCCGGTGCAACAGTCATTTATAACGGGGTTTTGAGCAGTCTCAGGGGGTAACGCCCAACTCAGTAGGAGCTGTAAATCAAACCCCTCTTGAGGGGAGTCTTTTGACTGTTGCATCTTCGCCTCACGGTGCTCCCGAACCGCCCGGTGAGCTGTCCGGCCCCGTTTCCGGTCTCGGTTTAGATCGCGCCAGCCGTCGTGTTTCAGATCGTCATAGGTCAGTTTTGCCGGTGCGCCCTCATCCGGATTCAGCCGAACGCACCACAACGTCCCGTCGTTCACGGTGTCGCTCTTGGCGGTACATCCCGGCGCGGTGGTCTTGTGAGCCCGTGCGTCGATCAACCCCGCAGCCCGCAGCTCCGGCAGCCGTCGCCAGACCGTGACCCGGTGGCGACCCAGCGCCGCCGCCACCACCTCGAGCGGCAGGTGCAGCGTGACGTGAGTCGTGGCGGTCACGTAGCCCCGCGCCGCGCCGACATGCACCGCCACCTCACGAAGCGCCCGGTAAAGCCGGATAGCTGTCTCTGACAGGTTTTCTAAGGGGTTCTCAGATATGCAGTTTTGTAAAGCGGTCTGCTCCGCTTGATAAAGCGTAGTCACGGGTACTTGCCTCTATTCCGACCGTGCGCTAAGCTCCAAGTGTCTAGTCCGAGAGGCCGTGTTCGCGCACGGTCTTTCCTAATTTGTAGCACCCTACCCCAAAACAGTTCCAGAGAACGAGTGTAAACGTCTCGTGTGTACATAACCGTCTTTATGTAAAGGTTCTTGTCACAAAAAGTACAGCTTCATCCGAGCTACAAAACCAGCTTGTGTAAACTTTCCCCAAAGTATTAAGGCGAGATGTCCACACGAGGCGTTTACAACGTGCTGGACGGGGTTCGCATCCGTTACGCTTGGGTCAGTAGAGGGTTTTGCCACCCTCGAAACGACCCCAGATCGGACGGTCATGCGACCAAAACAAAGCCCCGCCAGCCACGGCGGGGGACAACAGATCGGATGCTCGAGTGTACACCTCTGCGACCCACAACACGGCGTCCCGCATCGTTTCAGACGCGCCCCCAAATCACAAACGGCTCGCGCCCGCCGCGCGTTCAAACCGAACGGCCCCGGCGAACGCCTCGTGACGGCCCTGAGCGGTCACGCGTACCTGTTCACCCTCACCACCGCCGACCTCGAGCCGAGCCTGTCAGATGACCCCTCCGGCCTTTACGGGAACACCGTGAGCGCCCTGCTCGACCGCGTAGCCCGCGCCTTTCACGGCCCCGCCTACGCGGTCGCAGAGGTTGGCAAGGGGAGCGCGCCCGGTCGCCGTGGTCGCCTTCACTGTCACGTGATCGCCCACCGTGACGATGGCCCCCAACACGTCCCCCGTGGCGGTGAGCGTTGCAAACCTGTTTACGACGCGCCGAATCTTTACCGCTACCTCGCCAAAGCGCCTGAACCCTACACCCTCGAGGCACATCTCGACCACAGCGCCGCCGAAGTTATCAGCGCCACCGGCAAACCACCACGAACGCGCCGCCACTTCTTGGGGCCGCCGCGCCTCGCGTGGGCAGAGGCTCAATGCACTAACGGCCTAACTCTCAACCCAGCACCCTCAACCCGTGGTGAACCAGCCCCGCAGGGAGGCTCCACGCCCCTTCAACCCGTCACCCTGAACCCTGAGCCCTCGACGCTCCCCGACCCTACGCAGCGGCCCGCTGAGCGACCACACCCGCCCGTGGCGAAACGGGAACAACTTGAAGAAGGTGTCGAAATCCGACACCTGCCCGAGCTTGAATCAACTGGCGAAATTAGCCAGTTGACCGAACTAAAAAGTGGAGACGGAAAGACGCGACCCCGCAAGCAAAAGGCCAAACCCAAAACGCAGTTGAGACCACCGCCCGCGCGCCCTTCAGGTCATCGTGAGATTACACGCCCCGAACCCAAACGCCTGCCAGCGCCGCGCCCCACCCGTGGCGACACCTCCGGCCCTGCCCCGTGAGCGCAGAGAGCAGCCCTGACGACCAAACCGACTCAGCAGGACGAAAGGAACGAAACCATGCGAACAGCTTTACCCGACCACCAGCCCGCCGAAGTACGCCTCGAGGCTCTGAAAGCCAGTCTAATTTCGATGCTCGACAAAGCCAAGCCGTACTCCCAAGCCGCAAAACAGGCCCGCCGCGACCTTGAGCTGCTCGACCAAGACGCCACGCTCACCACCGAGCAACGTCTCGAGCGCCTGCGCCAGACCATCAAAAACTTTCAGGGAGCGTCGGTGCTCACCGAGTCGCACGATCATCCACTCAGCCGGATGCGGCAGTAAAGCGAACCGTAAGCGAAAACGGACTTTTTTCGTCGCGTGATAAACCACACAAACAGCGTGACAGACGCAAACATCTCGTATCACTTTGGAGGCCACCGTGTCAGAACCGCCAACTCCAAACGACCCCCCCATTTTCACCGTGGCGGACGACTTCGACGCGGTGCTCGCGCAACTCATCGCAGAGACGCCCACCCTTGACGAGACACTGGACGAGCTGACGTGCGACCTCCCCAGCCTCGACGTGCTGTTAGAGCAGATCACCGCAGGAACACCGAGCCTCGACGAGTTCATAGCCGACCTCGAATCAACTTCGTAATCTGCGAAGTTGATTCAGGCTGTGAAATTCACAACCTGACCGAGCTTGAAGCAGGTGTGCTATTTGCACACCTGACCTCACCGACCCGCCCGGAGGCCCGCACCACCTCATCCCACCACGGCGCACCCTTGAGCCTCGACACGAACAGCGCCCCCGGACGCCGCGCGAACCCCTCAGCAGCGTCCACACGCGCCCGCCGCGCCTGTTCATAAACCATGTGCCACGGTGCCGCCCTACCCGCCGCCTCGAGCCGCAGGAGCTGCCACAGCAACCACCGATAGAACATCACGCTCCCGGTATCGCCAAGATTCGCAGCCAACGCCCGCGCCGCCCCATCGACCGCCGCGCCGCGTTCCTCTTGACCGGCGTGCTGGACGTCTAAGACGGCTTCCAGATCGCGCCTCGACCCGGTGCAACAGTCATTTATAACGGGGTTTTGAGCAGTCTCAGGGGGTAACGCCCAACTCAGTAGGAGCTGTAAATCAAACCCCTCTTGAGGGGAGTCTTTTGACTGTTGCATCTTCGCCTCACGGTGCTCCCGAACCGCCCGGTGAGCTGTCCGGCCCCGTTTCCGGTCTCGGTTTAGATCGCGCCAGCCGTCGTGTTTCAGATCGTCATAGGTCAGTTTTGCCGGTGCGCCCTCATCCGGATTCAGCCGAACAGCCCACAGCGTCCCGTCGTTCACGGTGTCGCTCTTGGCGGTACATCCCGGCGCGGTCGTCTTGTGAGCACGGGCGTCGATCAACCCGAGCGCCTGTAGTTTCGGCAGCGTCCGCCAGACCGTGACCCGGTGGCGACCCAGCGCCGCCGCCACCACCTCGAGCGGCAGGTGCAGCGTGACGTGAGTCGTGGCGGTCACGTAGCCCCGCGCCGCGCCGACATGCACCGCTGTCTCTCGAAGCGCCTGATAGAGCAGGAGCGCCGTCCCTGACAGCGTTTGTAGTTGTGGGGTGAGTGTGCAGGTACTTGAAGCGGCCTGCTCCGCTGTTGGCAGAGTAGTCACGGTCACTTGCCTCTTTTCCGACCGTGCGCTAAACTCCAGGTCTCTAGTCTGGGGGGCCGCGCAAGCGGTCTTTCCTAATTTGTAGCACCCTACCCCAAAAACTCAGCTCGAGCCACATCGCCAGCCGGACGACCGACCCGTACAGGTAAGGCGCTGCCTTACCTGAGCCGTCAAAACAGGTGGTAACGAGTTACCACCTAAGCTGCCCGCTGCCACCCGTCCAACTAAGACAGATGCCTTAGTTGAGTCGTCTGAACCGCTCGACTAAAACAGGTGTCAAGTGCTTGACACCTACCGCCGCAACACCCGCTCGAGCCACGTCGCCACCCGTACCAACACCCCTGACGGCGCACCCGTGGCGGTCTCTGCGACCTGCTGACCCTCCGGCAACGCCCGCACCGTGGCGACCTCTGAACGCAGCGCAGTCAGCTCCGCGCGCACCTCTCGCAACTCCCCCAACACCATCCGCCACGCCTCCCCAGAGTTCACCTGAGCGCCCGTACCGACCTCAGCGGGCAGATCGGCAGGCTCGCCCCGTAAAAGCGCCCGTAGAGCCTCACGGATTGTCGGGTAACGCTCCGCCTCGACCATCGCCCGAGCTGTCTCGAGCTGTTCTAAAACCTCGACCGAGTACAACCGCCCCGACGATTCAGACACGCGCCCTTTGGCGTCAGGCTTGCGGGGCAGCTCGCCATGAACCTGCTCGAAGATCACCCCAAGCCGCCGCAGCCCCGAAACTGACAGGTTCAACCGCTCCGCCGCAGCTCCAGCCTCGAACATCACATCACCGTCACTTTGCACCGCACCACCTCCGCCACTGGAGACGCCACAACTCGCGCCGACCGCCGCAACTGTTGAGGCGTCGGGCGCAAGTTACACCGTTACCCATAACGAGTGTACACGGCTTGTGTGTACATAACCTCTTTTATGTAAAGGGTCTTGTCACAAAAAGTACAGCTTCATCCGAGCTACAAAACCAGCTTGTGTAAACTTTCCCCAAAGTATTAAGGCGAGATGTCCACACGAGGCGTTTACAACGTGCTGGACGGGGTTCGCATCCGTTACGCTTGGGTCAGTAGAGGGTTTTGCCACCCTCGAAACGACCCCAGATCGGACGGTCATGCGACCAAAACAAAGCCCCGCCAGCCACGGCGGGGGACAACAGATCGGATGCTCGAGTGTACACCTCTGCGACCCACAACACGGCGTCCCGCATCGTTTCAGACGCGCCCCCAAATCACAAACGGCTCGCGCCCGCCGCGCGTTCAAACCGAACGGCCCCGGCGAACGCCTCGTGACGGCCCTGAGCGGTCACGCGTACCTGTTCACCCTCACCACCGCCGACCTCGAGCCGAGCCTGTCAGATGACCCCTCCGGCCTTTACGGGAACACCGTGAGCGCCCTGCTCGACCGCGTAGCCCGCGCCTTTCACGGCCCCGCCTACGCGGTCGCAGAGGTTGGCAAGGGGAGCGCGCCCGGTCGCCGTGGTCGCCTTCACTGTCACGTGATCGCCCACCGTGACGATGGCCCCCAACACGTCCCCCGTGGCGGTGAGCGTTGCAAACCTGTTTACGACGCGCCGAATCTTTACCGCTACCTCGCCAAAGCGCCTGAACCCTACACCCTCGAGGCACATCTCGACCACAGCGCCGCCGAAGTTATCAGCGGCAGCGGCAGACCACCACGGACGCGCCGCCACTTTCTTGGCCCGCAGCGACTCGCGTGGGCAGAGGCTAATGCTCTATACGGCCTAACTCTCAACCCAGCACCCTCAACCCGTGGTGAACCAGCCCCGCAGGGAGGCTCCACGCCCCTTCAACCCGTCACCCCGAACCCTGAGCCCTCGACGCGGCCCGACCCCCAACAGCGGCCCGCTGAGCGACCACACCCACCCGTGGTGAAACGCGATGAGCTTGAAGCAACTGTCGAAATCCGACAGTTGAGACCACCGCCCGCGCGCCCTTCAGGTCATCGTGCGATTACACGCCCCGAACCCAAACGCCTGCCAGCGCCGCGCCAGACGAAAACGAAGAAATCAGGTTTTAACCAGTTAAAACCTCACAAACGCCTGCCAGCGCCGCGCCCCCATCGTGGCGACACCTCCGGCCCTGCACCGTGAGCGCAGAGAGCAGCCCTGACGACCAAACCGACTCAGCAGGACGAAAGGAACGAAACCATGCGAACAGCTTTACCCGACCACCGACCCACCGAAGAACGCCTCGAGGCTCTGAAAGCCGGTCTAATTTCGATGCTCGACAAAGCCAAGCCGTACTCCCAAGCCGCAAAACAGGCCCGCCGCGCCCTTGAGCTGCTCGAGCGAGACGGCACGCTCACCACCGAGCAACGTCTCGAGCGCCTACGGCAAACCATCACGAACTTTCAGGGAGCGTCGGTGCTCACCGAGTCGCACGACCATCCGCTTAGCCGGATGCGGCAGTAAAGGGAACCGCAAGGAAACCGCGACTTTTTATGTCACGTGATGAACCACACAAACAGCGTGACAGACGCAAACATCTCGTATCACTTTGGAGGCCCGCCGTGTCAGAATCGCAAACTCCGAGCGACCCCCCCACCTTCACCGTGGCGGACGACTTCGACGCGGTGCTCGCGCAACTCATCGCAGAGACGCCCACCCTTGACGAGACACTGGACGAGCTGACGTGCGACCTCCCCAGCCTCGACGTGCTGTTAGAGCAGATCACCGCAGGAACACCGAGCCTCGACGAGCTCATAGCCGAACTTGAGGCCACCTCGACAGGCGGCTATGAGTTCATCGGGCCATAACAGAGGGGCGTCGTCTACGGGTTCGGGTTCAGCGGTGAGGTCAGGCTGAGTAGTCTGCTCAAGGTTTAACCAGTTAAACCTTGATTTTTTAGCTTTTTGGACTCGGTGAGCGGTTCAGACGGCTCGACTAGCACAGGTGTGCTAGTTGGACAGGTCGCCGTGCGCGTCCTCTGCAACTGGCCCACGTGGGCCAGTTTGACGGTCGTCAATTGTAAAGTGCTTGACAATTGGCTTAGGTTCTAACCCGTTAGAACCCTGACCCGAACCCCCCTAAGCCTCGAGCGGTCGCCCGCCGACCCGCCCGGAGGCCCGGACCACCTCATCCCACCAGGGCGACCCCTTGAGCCTCGACACGAACAGCGCCCCCGGACGCCGCGCGAACCCCTCAGCAGCGTCCACACGCGCCCGCCGCGCCTGTTCATAGACCATGTGCCACGGTGCCGCCCTACCCGCCGCCTCAAGCCGCAGGAGCTGCCACAGCAGCCACCGATAGAACATCACGCTCCCGGTATCGCCAAGATTCGCCGCCAGCGCCCGCGCCGCCCCATCGACCGCCGCGCCGCGTTCCTCTTGACCGGCGTACTGGACGTCTAAGACGGCTTCCAGATCGCGCCTCGACCCGGTGCAACGGTCATAAGTAACGGGGTTTTGGGCAGTCTCAGGGGGTAACGCCCAACTCAGTAGGAGCTGCAAATCAAACCCCTCTTGAGGGGAGTCTTCTGACTGTTGCATCTTCGCCTCACGGTGCTCCCGAACTGCCCTGTGAGCCGTCCGGCCCCGTTTCCGGTCTCGGTTTAGATCGCGCCAGCCGTCGTGTTTCAGATCGTCATAGGTCAGTTTTGCCGCTGCGCCCTCATCCGGGTTCAGCCGAACGCACCACAACGTCCCGTCGTTCACGGTGTCGCTCTTGGCGGTACATCCCGGCGCGGTGGTCTTGTGAGCCCGTGCGTCGATCAGCCCCGCAGCCCGCAGCTCCGGCAGCCGTCGCCAGACCGTGACCCGGTGGCGACCCAGCGCCGCCGCCACCACCTCGAGCGGCAGGTGCAGCGTGACGTGAGTCGTGGCGGTCACGTAGCCCCGCGCCGCGCCGACATGCACCGCCACCTCACGAAGCGCCCGGTAAAGCCGGATAGCTGTCTCTGACAGGTTTTCTAAGGGGTTCTCAGATATGCAGTTTTGTAAAGCGGTCTGCTCCGCTTGATAAAGCGTAGTCACGGGTACTTGCCTCTGTTCCGACCGTGCGCTAAGCTCTCAAGTGTCGAAGTTGAGGGGCCGTGTTCGCACGGTCTTTCCTAATTTGTAGAACCCTACCCTAAAAACTCAGCTCGAGCCACATCGCCAGCCGGACGACCGACCCGTACAGGTAAGGCACCTGCCTTACCTCAGCCGTCAAAACAGGTGGTAACTCGTTACCACCTAAGCCGCCCGCTGCCACCCGTCCAACTAAGACAGATGCCTTAGTTGAGCCATCCGACCCGCTCGACTAAAAAACCAAGTGTCCCACACGGGACACCTACCGTCTCAACTGAGCGCCAAGCCTACTCCTCTGGCCGAACCACCGTCACCGAACCTTGTTCAAGGTCTTGCAAGATGGCAGCGATACGTGCCTGAGCTTCCAAAATCGCTTTTTCCGTTCTGGGAAAGGCGTCCTGCTCTCTAGCAATCCCCCGTGGTGGGAGTGCTGCCCTCACACGCTCGTTATGCTCGAGCAACGCTGTCGCAGCGTTCAATCGTGCGACAAGCTGTGCGATTCTAACTTGCTCCTTCAAAACCTGCCCAGACGCCTCCTGAGCGTCTGCCGTCCGTTTCAGTTCCTCACGGGTATCCCGCAGCTCCTCACGCTGTAGCGATAACTCTTCACGCTGCATCAGCGCCGTGTAGATCAGACCGGCGAACGCCAGAGCAGCGAACAGCGGCCCCACAATGTCCCCGAACGTAGAGGCGAACACGGTTACGTCCTTCTGTGGCGGTAGCCCCTGCCAGACGAACCACCCGACCGCAGAGGGCATCACCGCCACGAACAGAACCCCAAGCGCAGCAGTCACCCATCCCCAGCGCCTCACCCTTGACCCCTAAACCGACGCTCGAGCCACACCGCCACCCGTACGAACACCCCTGACGGCTCACCCGTGGCGGTCTCCGCGACCTGCTGACCCTCCGGCAACGCCCGACCCGTGGCGACCTCTGAACGCAGCGCAGTCAGCTCCGCGCGCACCTCTCGCAACTCCCCCAACACCATCCGCCACGCCTCCGAAGAGTTCACCTGAGCGCCCGTACCGACCTCAGCGGGCAGATCGGCAGGCTCGCCCCGTAAAAGCGCCCGTAGCGCCTCACGGATTGTCGGGTAACGCTCCGCCTCGACCATCGCCCGCGCCGTCTCGAGCTGCCTCAACACCTCACCCGAGTACAGCCGCCCCGACGATTCGGACACGCGCCCCTTCGCGTCGGGCTTGCGGGGCAGCTCGCCGTGTACCTGCTCGAAGATCACCCCAAGCCGCCGCATCCCCGAGGCTGACAGGTTCAACCGCTCCGCCGCAGCACCCGCCTCGAACATCACATCGCCGTCACTTTGCACCGCACCACCTCCGCTACTGGAGACGCCACAACTCGCGCCGACCGCCGCAACTGTTGAGGCGTTGGGCGCTACTCATGCCGTTACCCATAACGAGTGTACACGTCTCGTGTGTACATAACCTCTTTTATGTAAAGGTTCTTGTCACAAAAAGTACAGCTTCATCCGAGCTACAAAACCAGCTTGTGTAAACTTTCCCCAAAGTATTAAGGCGAGATGTCCACACGAGGCGTTTACAACGTGCTGGACGTGCTTTTTTTCCGTTACGCTTGGGTCAGTAGAGGGTTTTGCCACCCTCGAAACGACCCCAGATCGGACGGTCATGCGACCAAAACAAAGCCCCGCCAGCCACGGCGGGGGACAACAGATCGGATGCTCGAGTGTACACCTCTGCGACCCACAACACGGCGTCCCGCATCGTTTCAGACGCGCCCCCAAATCACAAACGGCTCGCGCCCGCCGCGCGTTCAAACCGAACGGCCCCGGCGAACGCCTCGTGACGGCCCTGAGCGGTCACGCGTACCTGTTCACCCTCACCACCGCCGACCTCGAGCCGAGCCTGTCAGATGACCCCTCCGGCCTTTACGGGAACACCGTGAGCGCCCTGCTCGACCGCGTAGCCCGCGCCTTTCACGGCCCCGCCTACGCGGTCGCAGAGGTTGGCAAGGGGAGCGCGCCCGGTCGCCGTGGTCGCCTTCACTGTCACGTGATCGCCCACCGTGACGATGGCCCCCAACACGTCCCCCGTGGCGGTGAGCGTTGCAAACCTGTTTACGACGCGCCGAATCTTTACCGCTACCTCGCCAAAGCGCCTGAACCCTACACCCTCGAGGCACATCTCGACCACAGCGCCGCCGAAGTTATCAGCGGCAGCGGCAGACCACCACGGACGCGCCGCCACTTTCTTGGCCCGCAGCGACTCGCGTGGGCAGAGGCTAATGCTCTATACGGCCTAACTCTCAACCCAGCACCCTCAACCCGTGGTGAACCAGCCCCGCAGGGAGGCTCCACGCCCCTTCAACCCGTCACCCCGAACCCTGAGCCCTCGACGCGGCCCGACCCCCAACAGCGGCCCGCTGAGCGACCACACCCACCCGTGGTGAAACGCGATGAGCTTGAAGCAACTGTCGAAATCCGACAGTTGAGACCACCGCCCGCGCGCCCTTCAGGTCATCGTGCGATTACACGCCCCGAACCCAAACGCCTGCCAGCGCCGCGCCAGACGAAAACGAAGAAATCAGGTTTTAACCAGTTAAAACCTCACAAACGCCTGCCAGCGCCGCGCCCCCATCGTGGCGACACCTCCGGCCCTGCACCGTGAGCGCAGAGAGCAGCCCTGACGACCAAACCGACTCAGCAGGACGAAAGGAACGAAACCATGCGAACAGCTTTACCCGACCACCGACCCACCGAAGAACGCCTCGAGGCTCTGAAAGCCGGTCTAATTTCGATGCTCGACAAAGCCAAGCCGTACTCCCAAGCCGCAAAACAGGCCCGCCGCGCCCTTGAGCTGCTCGAGCGAGACGGCACGCTCACCACCGAGCAACGTCTCGAGCGCCTACGGCAAACCATCACGAACTTTCAGGGAGCGTCGGTGCTCACCGAGTCGCACGACCATCCGCTTAGCCGGATGCGGCAGTAAAGGGAACCGCAAGGAAACCGCGACTTTTTATGTCACGTGATGAACCACACAAACAGCGTGACAGACGCAAACATCTCGTATCACTTTGGAGGCCCGCCGTGTCAGAATCGCAAACTCCGAGCGACCCCCCCACCTTCACCGTGGCGGACGACTTCGACGCGGTGCTCGCGCAACTCATCGCAGAGACGCCCACCCTTGACGAGACACTGGACGAGCTGACGTGCGACCTCCCCAGCCTCGACGTGCTGTTAGAGCAGATCACCGCAGGAACACCGAGCCTCGACGAGCTCATAGCCGAACTTGAGGCCACCTCGACAGGCGGCTATGAGTTCATCGGGCCATAACAGAGGGGCGTCGTCTACGGGTTCGGGTTCAGCGGTGAGGTCAGGCTGAGTAGTCTGCTCAAGGTTTAACCAGTTAAACCTTGATTTTTTAGCTTTTTGGACTCGGTGAGCGGTTCAGACGGCTCGACTAGCACAGGTGTGCTAGTTGGACAGGTCGCCGTGCGCGTCCTCTGCAACTGGCCCACGTGGGCCAGTTTGACGGTCGTCAATTGTAAAGTGCTTGACAATTGGCTTAGGTTCTAACCCGTTAGAACCCTGACCCGAACCCCCCTAAGCCTCGAGCGGTCGCCCGCCGACCCGCCCGGAGGCCCGGACCACCTCATCCCACCAGGGCGACCCCTTGAGCCTCGACACGAACAGCGCCCCCGGACGCCGCGCGAACCCCTCAGCAGCGTCCACACGCGCCCGCCGCGCCTGTTCATAGACCATGTGCCACGGTGCCGCCCTACCCGCCGCCTCAAGCCGCAGGAGCTGCCACAGCAGCCACCGATAGAACATCACGCTCCCGGTATCGCCAAGATTCGCCGCCAGCGCCCGCGCCGCCCCATCGACCGCCGCGCCGCGTTCCTCTTGACCGGCGTACTGGACGTCTAAGACGGCTTCCAGATCGCGCCTCGACCCGGTGCAACGGTCATAAGTAACGGGGTTTTGGGCAGTCTCAGGGGGTAACGCCCAACTCAGTAGGAGCTGCAAATCAAACCCCTCTTGAGGGGAGTCTTCTGACTGTTGCATCTTCGCCTCACGGTGCTCCCGAACTGCCCTGTGAGCCGTCCGGCCCCGTTTCCGGTCTCGGTTTAGATCGCGCCAGCCGTCGTGTTTCAGATCGTCATAGGTCAGTTTTGCCGCTGCGCCCTCATCCGGGTTCAGCCGAACGCACCACAACGTCCCGTCGTTCACGGTGTCGCTCTTGGCGGTACATCCCGGCGCGGTGGTCTTGTGAGCCCGTGCGTCGATCAGCCCCGCAGCCCGCAGCTCCGGCAGCCGTCGCCAGACCGTGACCCGGTGGCGACCCAGCGCCGCCGCCACCACCTCGAGCGGCAGGTGCAGCGTGACGTGAGTCGTGGCGGTCACGTAGCCCCGCGCCGCGCCGACATGCACCGCCACCTCACGAAGCGCCCGGTAAAGCCGGATAGCTGTCTCTGACAGGTTTTCTAAGGGGTTCTCAGATATGCAGTTTTGTAAAGCGGTCTGCTCCGCTTGATAAAGCGTAGTCACGGGTACTTGCCTCT
>MWVY01000211.1_pt1 | contig 14118 bp, 18 predicted proteins | sample 1047251 | NCBI WGS metagenome assembly MWVY01 (sample SAMN06349983, study PRJNA376086) | soil metagenome | isolation source: MS7-5 sample Antarctic (ecotone) soil | place: Antarctica | collected 2015-01-13
TCGTGTTTAACCGCACGTACATGCCGCTCCTCCTTCCTCCCGCCCCGATATGGGCAGGTTAACCCTTCCCACCGTCAGGCATGATGCCATCTACCGAAACCCGGCGCGAACTTCTTAGAACCCCCTCAGGGCGAAGTTCGGAGAGCATCTTTTGCGCGTTCGGTCGAACGGGGCTCGTGGGCCCTTGTGGGTTAAGATCGGGTCCACGGGCAAGGAGCGAGAATGAAGGAGCTGAGGATCAATATGAGCGAGCGACCGTCCTTCTGGCAGCGGCTTTTCGGCGGCGCGGACGCCTCTTCCCTCTCCCAACGCCAGCAGAAGGTCATGCGTTACCTCATCGACCGCATGGACAAGGGCGACGTGCCCCTGCAGCAGGCGCTCCAGGAGGACTACGTGCGCCGCAACCTCTCCCGGGAGGAGGTCCGCCAGATCGTGAGCCACCCCGAGTTTGTCCAGGCCGCCAGGGAACGGCTCGGGGAGTCCTTCAGGTCGGAGGAGTTCAGGATCTAGGCGCCGCTCGGCCCCGCCCCAACGAGTAAGGTCCGCAAGGGGGCGTAATACCTCAAAGGTATTATCCGGTTCTTATGTAAGGCGGTCCGCGAAGAGGTCCTATCCTTTACATAAGAAGGGGCGCAGTATAGGACCGGGGCTAGGCGAAGACTTTCGAGAGCCCTGTACGGGCGAAGTGCTCCCGGCCACCGTTCAAGCGCGTGGGGCGGTCCCCGGCGGTCGGGGCGAAGGCTTGCGGAACTGGGGCACGGGTAGCCGAAGGTTGCGTGCGTCTTCGGCAGACAACGTCATGTCCGTTCTGTGCCCATTCTTGCAGGTGAGCCAAAACCGGACGTCGCCCAGATGGCGCACTGCGCGCCCGTCAGACTTGAGGGCTTTCGACTCGCCGCATTCTTGGCAGCGTACGCGTCCGGCGTCGCTGGCAATGCGCGCGACAAGGCTCATCTGCTGTTCGTTCAGTATCAGCACGTCCTACCCCCCAAATACACGACGCCACCACGGGCGCCTCTCCGTGTCCTCCTGCGTCCCTACCGTATCGGACCGGGACCGCCCGCAGTTCGGTGAACATACCCTCACGAGGACATCCCTACGAGTGCCTGTAGAGCCAAAAAGAACGCCGCGGGCACGAAAAACACGGTCAGCGCCAGCACTGCTATAACGGCGATGCAACCCCGGCCGCCAGGGATCCTCGACACACTCCACCAGGCGTAACCCACACACCACAACATCCCTACAGCCACGGCCAGCTTGAAAACATCCCCGATAAACCCGCCGACCTCCATAACCCGGAGGACTATCTCCGCGCCGTCCTCGGCGATGTAGATGACGTAAAAGCCCACACCCAGCACGACGCTGAAGAAAAGGAACAGGCCAACCTCGAACCTCCTCGCCGACTGCGTCCCTAGCGACCGAGACAAAAGGAATGGGACGATCCATACGAGCCCTATCAACACCCCGACGAAGAGTAGCGTGCTCATCCCCCGAACACTCTACGCCACCACGGCCTCCGTGCGTCCTCCTGAGCCCCTCCCGCAGCGGGCCGGGGCTCCGCACCCTCCGGCCCCTCCTCGACCGTCTCGGGGGCTTCTGCTTGCCCCCGTGGCGCTTCCAGCTCGGGCACCCTGGAGGCGAGCGCGGCGTTGGCCTGGGTGAGCTGCGCGATGATGGTGTCGTGGCGCCTGCGCTCCTCCGTGCGGGCCTCCCGCTCCCGGTCCAGTTGCTCGCGGAGGTAGAGCACCTGTTCGCGCAGCTCCGCCGCTCGCGCGGAACCCTCCGCCTCGTCTTGAGGGTGAACGGCGTTATGGTCGCCGTACGCATCGTCGTCCATCCAGACGTACACCCTGTTATCGGTCTTCTCAGCGCGGAGCGTGCCGCGCCTTATCCTCATTCTTACGGCGTCTTTGCTTATCCCGAGCAGTCGCGCTGCCTCTCCCACGGCGACGCGCCGTGCATCACGCCGTTCTGGACCCCGTGCGGTCACCGTGTCCTCCCCGTTCGTCCCCTGTTCGCGTACAGTCTAACGGCCAGAGAGTGCCACCCGCAGCACCTCCAAGGCCTCCTCGTAGGACAGCGCCTTCCTCCACCCCTGCGAGCCTTTGGGGGCTTCGCCCCACCCGGCCAGCAGCGCCCCGGGATCGGAGGACAGGCGCAGTTCCTCGACCACGATCCAAAGCTGGTAGAAGTTCAGCCTCATGCGCTCAAGGGCGCGGTCGACCTCCTCATCGGTGCTGCCGAGGATCACCAGCGCGAGTTCCTCGATGCGTCCTCCCTTCGCTACACCCTGACTACACTCCTGCACTACCCCGGCAGAGAGCGAGGAACCCTCAACGGATGGCCGAAGGTTCCCCGTCCCGACGCGGTATCTGGCGAGGGTCGGGTCAGAGTCGGGGTGAGATGCGGGGTCTTCCCTAGGCCGGCCTGCCGTAGGCCCGCTCCCGGAACTCGGGGTCCCATTCGCGCTCGGTGCCCCACGCCTCGACCTGGGCCTTGTTGTCCTCGTGGAGCTTCGCCACCGGCTTCACGGCGTCTTCCAGGGCCTTTACGAAGCGTTCCCTCATGTCTTCCAGCGCCCTCCGCTCCTCGTGGGCGGTGCCGGCGACGCGGGCGACGTGGTGGATCCTCGCGTCGTTGCGGTGGCCGTGGTCGCGGGGAAGCAGCTCGGCCTTCTCCGCCTCCAGGAACCTCCGCCTCTCTTCCAGGTGTTCTATGGCGGGCTTGAGGTTCTTGTAGCGCTCCTTCAGCTCGTCCTCCAGGGCGTACTCCTCGTCGAGGCCCGCGCGGTACGCCCGGTCGGGCAGACCCTCCCGCTCGGCGCGCAAGGACTCGATCTCTTCCTCGACCAGGGCGAGCTCCGCCGTCGCCTCCTCGTGGCGGTGCAGCTTCTCGTTGGCGTCCCGGCGCACCTCCGCTATGGAGTCCAGGGCCTCGGCCTTCAACGCCTCGATCTTCGGCAGGACGTCGGCCAGCAGCTCCTCCACCTTCTCGCGGCGGCTCATCCTTCCTCTATCCCGAGGGCCTCGCGGTACCCGGCCCACATCTCGTCGTCGGAGAGGTTGTCGGCAGCATCCTCCCCGAAGTGATCCTCGTCGGTCTGGGCGCGGAGCGCCTCTTGCAGCTCGGCGTCCTGGCGCACGTGTTCGGGCAGCTCTCCGGAGTCGTTCTCGGCGATCCTGTCCAAGAACCCTTCGAGCCCCGCGCGGGTGCCCCCGTCCACCGACGAGGGTTCGGGGGCGGGGACTTCGCCCGCGCCGGTAAAGTCCGCGACGATGCCGTCCACGGCGGCCGTGAGCTCCTCTGTCGTCTCCGTGACCTCTCCGGAAGTGAGGTCCACTGTGTACCTGGTCATGCTTGTTCTCCTAGCCTCGACTGTCGGCTAATGGCACTCCTGGGTCCAAACTAGGCACTGCGCTGAGCACCACCACCTTTCGAGGGGTCGAAAAGCTCGTCAAAGAAGATCATATTCCCTCTTCTTCCAGATGCTGCATCCGGTTCTTTACCAGTTCGTCATAGTCGGGGTCTTCCTCGTAACGGTTCTTGTCTTCGTAACAGTCCGTAACAGTTTTAGTGTTTGTTGCTATGTGAGAACTGTGTGCTCTGTTTAACCCCTTATGATCGTTACGGACTGTTACGTTCTCCTCAACCGTTACGGACTCGCTTTCGGGATCGTCCGGGTCTCGGGGGTCTAGCAGCCCTATCCCGCGCCACATCTTGAGCCTGGTTTTCGGGTGCCGGGCGCTCTCAAAGCCCCGCTCCGCGAGCCGCTTACCGAACCTTGTCTGAGTCTCTGTTTGCTCACCCATTTCTGAGCACCATGCCTCGTAAGATTTATAGAGTGGAGTAGCGCCGGCCTCTGCCCTCGCGTTCACTACGCACCGGTCCTCAATGAACGCCGCCAGGACGTCCATCTCGATCCTGTAGCCTTCCGTGGCCGACTTGACCTCTTCCGGTTCTCCCAGACCCTCGCGCTGCCGCTCCAGGCTCCCGCGCACCGCCCACGCTAGGATCCCGGGCAGCTCCTCCCTGAGCTTGTCGGGGAGCTGCGGGTCTTGCTCCTCCTTGGGGATGATCACGTCGAAGGGCACCATCTTGATCCTGCGCCAGATCGCGTGGTCCGTGCCCCTCACCGTGGGCTTGTGGTTGGCCACCAGCACCACCTTGTGCGTGGGTGAGAACTCCCAGAAGTCCTGCCGCATGAAGCGCGCCTTGATCTTGTCCTGCCCGGTGAGCTGCTTGACCAGGCTCTCCGCGAACCGTCGGCCGTCCTCGACCTCGATGCTCGGCACGAACCTCGCGCCGAACAGGTCCGCGAGCTCCGTGGGGTGCGCTCCTTGCTTGACCACCAGCAGGTCCGGGGCCGCCTGCTTGCCGTAGTCGCCCATCATTTCGAGGACGGTGTTGACCAGGGTGCTCTTGCCGTTCGCCCCAGGCCCGTAGAGGAAGGGCAGTATCTGCTCGGATGTGTCGCCGGTGAGGGCGTAGCCGACTACCCTCCGCACGAACCGCCTGAGCCCTTCGCTTGGCAGCACCCGCTCCAGGAACACCTCCCAAGTCGGGGCCTGCGCATCCGGGTCGTAGACGACCGGGGCCAACTTGGTCATCAGGTCTTCCCTGCGGTGCGGGCGCAGTTCCCCGGAACGAAGGTCGAGGGTGCCGTTCTCGCAGTTGAGCAGCCATGCGTCCCGGTCCAGGGCGTCCGGCTCCACCGGAACGCCCGGCTCCGACCACGCCAGCGCCTGCATAGCCTGGATCTTGTTCCTCGCCTCCGACCCGGTGGCGTGCCGCGACAGCGCCTTGCGCCGGTCGGTGTCCTCGGCGTTCGCCGCCTCCACGTAGATGCTCCTCACGGTGTTCTTGGCCATGCGCTCCACTACGCCGGTCGTGTCTGGGGCGAAGCGCTTCCCGTCCCACGTCAGCGCCCGACCCCACTGGTGGCAGTACCGGAAGTCCTCGCCGTGCAACTCGACCAGCCTCTCGGCGTTGCCGAGGTCCGTGAGGTTGTGCCCCGCCGTGTGTTTCTGGGTCTTGAGGCCCAGCCTCTCCGCGATCTCCCTCGGGAGCGGTTCGCGGGCGCTCACGACGCTCCCTCCTTCCGGTGCTCTCGCAGCATGTGTTCCGCTTGGGGCCACAATGCGGTCCACACCTCTCGGGCCACCTCCTCGCGTAGCGCTTCGTCCTCCACGTCCCTCACCATCGGCTCCAAGATGCGGAAGAGGCGCCGGCGTAGGACTTCGACCCGCATCCGGTCCAGCTCGTCCCTCACCGGCTTTTGTCGCGCCTGCTTGCGGTGCCAGCTATCTGGCCTGCCGGGAAGCTCTATTCCGTACCGCTGAGCGAGGATCATCATCGCCTCCCACGCCTCGCAGCCCTCGGCCAGCCCCACGAGGTCGATCACGTCGCCGTGCTCCCCGCAGCCGTAGCACTTGAAGCGCTGTTCCTCGACGTAGACCGTCATGCTCGGCGTCTGGTCCTCGTGGTTGGGCAGCACGCACCTGCCCAACAGCCGGTCGCCGCCCGACTGCCTAAACTCGCCGTAGCCCTGGGCGACCTCCTCGATACTTACGGCGTCCTTGACGGCTTTCAGGCTCTTTCGAAAGCCGTAGCCTGTTGTAAACTCTTCTGTAGAAACTTCTGGGGCAGTGTTAGAATACAAATGTGCCTCCTTCCTTGGCGGGGGGGTTGGTACAAACTTTGAACGAGCCGCCCGGCCAGGCGGCTCTTCTCTTTGCGTTAACGCTCATCCACCTCCTCATCCTCGAAGATGGCGTCCAGGTCCTCCTGTCGGAAGCGCCACTCCTTGCCGCCGATCTTGCGCCCCTTGATCTTCTCCTGTCGCGCCAGCCGCCTGACGTGCTCGGGGTGGAAGCCGAGGTACTCCGCCGCCTCCAAAATGTTCATTAGCTTCTGCCTCTCAACCAACACCTGCAGTTTTCCTTTCTACGCTCCGTTTGCCCTACACAATAATTGTAGCAGAGTCTAAACTTGTGTACAACATTGCGCTACTTTGTGTTAAAATACAAACGTAGGGTAGGGCAACATAAAAAGCCCCGGCGGCGCTGGCACGCCCCGGAGCACGACCCAAGGAGTAAGCCTTGAGTACCGACAGAGTACATCCCTCGACGCGGGCGGGCGACCCCATCGCCTGGGCGGCGGGCATGGAGCGGGTCAGGAGGAGCCGCCGCACCGACGCCGAGCTGGTCGAGGCGATCCGCGAGGACGAGCGACGCCTCGGTAGGGCCATGAGCCAACGGGAGCGCGAGGCGTTCGCGCGCGGGTTCCACGGTGAGGCGTACGCCGAGGAGATCAGGCTGCTGGCGGCGCACGGGCGGCTGGACGACGAGGGGTGATCTGGCCCGAGGACCGTCACCTGCACGTTGTGGGCCCGGTCGAGGAGAGGGAGTTCGGCTGCCCGGCATGCGGGCATTGCTGGTACGCAGACGGGCGCGAGGAGTACGGCGCCTGGTTCCCGGCCAGCGAGGACGACCTGTACTGCCCGTGCTGCAGGGTGGAGGGCGAAGCCTAGGAAGCGGCGGTAAAATAGGCTCACACCTCCTTCGGGTGGTCGTCGGGCTTGCGATGGAGCCCTTCGGCATCGAGGGGCCGGTTTGGTCGTCCTTCCCGGTCCCTCATCTCTGCCCCGGCCTAAGCGGTGCCCGTCCTCGCGGGGTGCGCAACTACTAGCCCCTCGGTTCCTTCGCGGCACAGCGAAGCCTCGCCGCTCTCGCGCGGCGCTGCGTATGCGCCCTGCTGAGATGTTATGCACCCGCACAAGATGTTGTGTCGCCTTGTATGCTTCTCACGGGCCCGTGAAGGCGTTACCCCTCTTTTGGACCGGGGCTATGCGGGATCGTGGATGCGGACTTCGGAGAATGCTCCTTCCACGCACTCCGGTGAATGGAGGCAAGAGAGGGGCCGGAGCGTAATGCCCCGGCCCCCGAACCTCGCTCGGTGTTGGTCCCTGGTGGGCTAGATGCTCCTGGCCCTGTCCCCCCTATCCTTGATGGCCCGGTCCCTGCCGCCGCCGCCCTTGAGGAAGTCGCCGCGGTTGCCGTCCCTGGCGTTGAGCGTGTCCCTGCCGCCACCGCCGAGCAGCCTGTCCTTGCCGGCCTTGTCGGTTATGCGGTCCTTGCCGGAGCCGCCCTTGAGGACGTCGTTGGCCCCGAGGCCGTTTATCTTGTCGGCGCCGCCGAGCCCGCAGATCACGTCAGGGTTGGGGGTGCCGGTGAGCGTCTCGCCGTTGTTGGTCCCTACGATGTCGCAGCCCTGCGCGCCCGGCTGGCTGGCTGGCTGCTCGGTCACCCCGGTGCCAGTGAGGCCGACGGTGGGGAGCGTCGCCCCGCCGCCCAACACCTGGAAGCCGAGGTCCGCGACCTTGGTGCCGTTGCTGGTGGGGCTGAAGGCCACGTCGAAGGTGTAGGTGCCGTCCCGACCGAGCGTAATGCCGCCCACAGGCAGCGGGTCGACCAGGGAGAACTGCCCGGCGTTGGCGCCGAGGATGTTTATTCCGGCGAGCGTCAGGGCCGTACCGCTGGTGTTGGTGATGGTGACGGTCCTCACCGGGTCCCCGATGGTACCGACCTGGACAGCGCCGAAGCCCACCTCGTTCTGCCCGACGGTCAGCACGGGCGTGGCTTCCTGCGCCTCGGAGGGCTTGGCGGCGAAGATGAGCAGGGTGGCCAGGACGACCGCGAGCAGCGCGGTCCCGCTGACGAGCGCGCCTTTGCGCGCTAGGATGGTGTTGTCCATGGGGTGCCTTTCTGTGGACTTGGGATCCCAGGGTGCTGCGAACGCCTCGGGGCCCTTCTGCAGGGTCTTTTCGTGCTTCGCCCTTGGGCGTGGGGATGAGGAGATGGGTGCTGCGCGACCCCCCTTCGGCGGCCCGGCCGCCTCCCATGCTTGGGAGACCCGTGGGCTTTGCGCCCCCGCCTCGCAGCAGGTTTGCCCTTGTCGTGGGAACAGTGACAAATAGTATACACAAAATGATACACACATGCCACCTCCGGCACAAGGACAGAGCGCAGACGCGATGGTAGCCCCTCCGGCCAAAGCGAACTTCGTAGAACCCCCTCAGCGCGAAGTTCGCTCCGCCCCGGTCCTATGGGGCCGGCCCGCAAGGGGGCGTAATACTCGCGGAGGGTATTATCGGTTTCTTACGTACGCTACCCGCAAAACGTCCCTGTCTGTACATAAGAAAGCCGCTCGGCATAGGGCCGGGGCTATGTGAACTTCTCGGCAACTTAGGTTTAGAAAACCACTGGCCACCATACGCCTACAAGAAACGACATAACAGAGAGAACAGCTAACACCAGGAATATGTTAAATAGGTATCCGCCCCACCGCACTGTTTTGATACTTCGAGCTGCCTGCCTATTGGACTCCGCCAGCATGCTATCCGTCCGTTTTCGTAGCTCTGGTTCTCTGCTCAGGAGTTCTTCTAACAGCTTTAATCGGTCGGCTTCAGGCGACTTAGGGGTGGATGCTTCAGCTTCAAATTGCCTCCAGGTCTCGTAAACCTTTACGACTAGTTCGACTGTGCGTTCGGCGCTTTTCATACTTGAGAGCAGGCTGCTTCGGGACAATATGAGAGTTATGCCGGAGCCCAAGGTGAATGTCAGCGTTAACCGTGTAAGTAGAAGCGGGGCAGCTTTCATGACTTCAACCCCAAGGCTCCCGCTAACCAGCACGGTAAGACCGACTAGCCCTGCTGTAAACCACCAACCGGCTTCTTGCGCTCTCTTTTCTGTGTCCTGAGCTAACCCTCGAAGAAGGACAGAATGCTCCGCTACTTTTTGAGAGAGACTGTCCTTCTGACTGCTTCCTGAGTCGCTGTTGTGGATCTCTTCGTTCTGTTCGGCATCACTCATCCCCCGAACACCCTACGCCACCACGGGCGGCGCTGTGCGGTCCCCTGCGCCCCTCCCGCATCGGACCGGGGCTCCGCCCTATCCGGCTCCTCCTCGACCGTTTGCGGGCTTTCTGCGGGCTCTTGGGTTTCGCCCGGGTCCCTCGGGCCTTCCAGCTGCGGAACGCGCTCGATGAGGCCGGCCAGCAGGCGGCGGTGCTCCCTGAGCTCCTCGGTCCTGATATCGAGCTGGGAGCGCAGGTAGTCGTTCTGACGGCGAAGCTCCCCCACCAGCTCCGGACCCTCAACCTCCGCTTGTGGGGGGGACGTGTCGCCCCCCGCGTCCAGGTACACGTACACCCTGCCGTCGGGGTCCTTGTCGGAGCGGAGGGAACCCCGCTTCACCCGCTTCCTCACGGCCTCGACGCTCACGCCGAGTTCTTCCGAGGCCCCCCGCAGCGTCACCCGACGCGTCCCCGCCATGCGTCCACCTCCCCGTCCGTCCTGGCGTCCAGCCTATCAGGGTCGGCCCGAGAGGGCCACGCGCAGCACCTCCATGGCTTCGGCATAGAACAGGGCCTTCCTCCACCCGATGGACCCCTTCGGGGCCTCCCTCCACCCACGCAGGAGGCCGTTCGGGTCGGTGGAGGTACGCAGCTCCTCGAGCACCAGCCACAGGTGGTAGAAGTTCAGCTTCATGCGGTCCAGGGCGCGGGCAAGCTCTTCGTCGCCTTCCGAGAGCCGACGCAGAACCCGCTCCCGCTCTAGGTATTCCGGAAACGTCCTCATCGTCCTCCTAGTGGGAGAGATCCCGGCGGCGCTACACCCTACTTTGACCCGACCCTGACCCTACCCCGCGCCGGGACGGGGAACCTTCGAGCACCCGTTGAGGGTTCCCCGCTCCTCGCCGGGGTAGTGCGGGAGTGTAGTCAGGGTGAGATGCGGGGTCTCTAGGCCGGTCTGCCGTAGGCCCGCTCCCGGAACTCGGGGTCCCATTCGCGCTCCGTGCCCCACGCCTCGACCTGGGCCTTGTTGTCCTCGTGGAGCTTCGCCACCGGCTTCACGGCGTCGTCCAGGGCCTTTACGAAACGGTCCCTCAGGTCTTCCAGCGCCCTGCGCTCCTCGTGGGCGGTGCCGGCGACGCGGGCGACGTGGTGGATCCGCGCGTCGTTGCGGTGGCCGTGGTCGCGGGGAAGCAGCTCGGCTTTCTCCGCCTCCAGGAACCTCCGCCTCTCTTCAAGGTGTTCTATGGCGGGCTTGAGGTTCTTGTAGCGCTCCTTCAGCTCGTCCTCGTGCCGGTACTCCTCGTCGAGGCCCGCGCGGTACGCCCGGTCGGGCAGCCCCTCCCGCTCGGCGCGCAAGGACTCGATCTCTTCCTCGACCAGGGCGAGATCTTCGGTCGCCTCCTCGTGGCGGTGCAGCTTCTCGTTGGCGTCCCGGCGCACCTCCGCTATGGAGTCCAGGGCTTGTTCCTGCAGCGCCCCGATCTTCGGCAGGACGTCGGCCAGCAGTTCCTCCACCTTCTCGCGGGTGCTCATCCTTCCTCCATCCCGAGGGCCTCGCGGTACTGGCCCCACATCTCGTCGTCGGAGAGGTCGTCGCCTTCGGTCTCCCCAAAGTGATCTTCGTCGGTCTGGGCGCGGAGGGCATGGTGCAGCTCGGCGTCCTCGCGCACGTTCTCGGGCAGCTCCCCGGAGTCGTTCTCGGCGATCCTGTCCAAGAACCCTTCGAGCCCCGCGTGGGTGCCCCCGTCCACCGACGAGGGTTCGGGGGCGGGGACTTCGCCCGCGCCGGTAAAGTCCGCGACGATGCCGTCCACGGCGGCCGTGAGCTCCTCTGTCGTCTCCGTGACCTCTCCGGAAGTGAGGTCCACTGTGTACCTGGTCATGCTTGTTCTCCTAGCCTCGACTGTCGGCTAATGGCACTCCTGGGTCCAAACTAGGCACTGCGCTGAGCACCACCACCTTTCGAGGGGTCGAAAAGCTCGTCAAAGAAGATCATATTCCCTCTTCTTCCAGATGCTGCATCCGGTTCTTTACCAGTTCGTCATAGTCGGGGTCTTCCTCGTAACGGTTCTTGTCTTCGTAACAGTCCGTAACAGTTTTAGTGTTTGTTGCTATGTGAGAACTGTGTGCTCTGTTTAACCCCTTATGATCGTTACGGACTGTTACGTTCTCCTCAACCGTTACGGACTCGCTTTCGGGATCGTCCGGGTCTCGGGGGTCTAGCAGCCCTATCCCGCGCCACATCTTGAGCCTGGTTTTCGGGTGCCGGGCGCTCTCAAAGCCCCGCTCCGCGAGCCGCTTACCGAACCTTGTCTGAGTCTCTGTTTGCTCACCCATTTCTGAGCACCATGCCTCGTAAGATTTATAGAGTGGAGTAGCGCCGGCCTCTGCCCTCGCGTTCACTACGCACCGGTCCTCAATGAACGCCGCCAGGACGTCCATCTCGATCCTGTAGCCTTCCGTGGCCGACTTGACCTCTTCCGGTTCTCCCAGACCCTCGCGCTGCCGCTCCAGGCTCCCGCGCACCGCCCACGCTAGGATCCCGGGCAGCTCCTCCCTGAGCTTGTCGGGGAGCTGCGGGTCTTGCTCCTCCTTGGGGATGATCACGTCGAAGGGCACCATCTTGATCCTGCGCCAGATCGCGTGGTCCGTGCCCCTCACCGTGGGCTTGTGGTTGGCCACCAGCACCACCTTGTGCGTGGGTGAGAACTCCCAGAAGTCCTGCCGCATGAAGCGCGCCTTGATCTTGTCCTGCCCGGTGAGCTGCTTGACCAGGCTCTCCGCGAACCGTCGGCCGTCCTCGACCTCGATGCTCGGCACGAACCTCGCGCCGAACAGGTCCGCGAGCTCCGTGGGGTGCGCTCCTTGCTTGACCACCAGCAGGTCCGGGGCCGCCTGCTTGCCGTAGTCGCCCATCATTTCGAGGACGGTGTTGACCAGGGTGCTCTTGCCGTTCGCCCCAGGCCCGTAGAGGAAGGGCAGTATCTGCTCGGATGTGTCGCCGGTGAGGGCGTAGCCGACTACCCTCCGCACGAACCGCCTGAGCCCTTCGCTTGGCAGCACCCGCTCCAGGAACACCTCCCAAGTCGGGGCCTGCGCATCCGGGTCGTAGACGACCGGGGCCAACTTGGTCATCAGGTCTTCCCTGCGGTGCGGGCGCAGTTCCCCGGAACGAAGGTCGAGGGTGCCGTTCTCGCAGTTGAGCAGCCATGCGTCCCGGTCCAGGGCGTCCGGCTCCACCGGAACGCCCGGCTCCGACCACGCCAGCGCCTGCATAGCCTGGATCTTGTTCCTCGCCTCCGACCCGGTGGCGTGCCGCGACAGCGCCTTGCGCCGGTCGGTGTCCTCGGCGTTCGCCGCCTCCACGTAGATGCTCCTCACGGTGTTCTTGGCCATGCGCTCCACTACGCCGGTCGTGTCTGGGGCGAAGCGCTTCCCGTCCCACGTCAGCGCCCGACCCCACTGGTGGCAGTACCGGAAGTCCTCGCCGTGCAACTCGACCAGCCTCTCGGCGTTGCCGAGGTCCGTGAGGTTGTGCCCCGCCGTGTGTTTCTGGGTCTTGAGGCCCAGCCTCTCCGCGATCTCCCTCGGGAGCGGTTCGCGGGCGCTCACGACGCTCCCTCCTTCCGGTGCTCTCGCAGCATGTGTTCCGCTTGGGGCCACAATGCGGTCCACACCTCTCGGGCCACCTCCTCGCGTAGCGCTTCGTCCTCCACGTCCCTCACCATCGGCTCCAAGATGCGGAAGAGGCGCCGGCGTAGGACTTCGACCCGCATCCGGTCCAGCTCGTCCCTCACCGGCTTTTGTCGCGCCTGCTTGCGGTGCCAGCTATCTGGCCTGCCGGGAAGCTCTATTCCGTACCGCTGAGCGAGGATCATCATCGCCTCCCACGCCTCGCAGCCCTCGGCCAGCCCCACGAGGTCGATCACGTCGCCGTGCTCCCCGCAGCCGTAGCACTTGAAGCGCTGTTCCTCGACGTAGACCGTCATGCTCGGCGTCTGGTCCTCGTGGTTGGGCAGCACGCACCTGCCCAACAGCCGGTCGCCGCCCGACTGCCTAAACTCGCCGTAGCCCTGGGCGACCTCCTCGATACTTACGGCGTCCTTGACGGCTTTCAGGCTCTTTCGAAAGCCGTAGCCTGTTGTAAACTCTTCTGTAGAAACTTCTGGGGCAGTGTTAGAATACAAATGTGCCTCCTTCCTTGGCGGGGGGGTTGGTACAAACTTTGAACGAGCCGCCCGGCCAGGCGGCTCTTCTCTTTGCGTTAACGCTCATCCACCTCCTCATCCTCGAAGATGGCGTCCAGGTCCTCCTGTCGGAAGCGCCACTCCTTGCCGCCGATCTTGCGCCCCTTGATCTTCTCCTGTCGCGCCAGCCGCCTGACGTGCTCGGGGTGGAAGCCGAGGTACTCCGCCGCCTCCAAAATGTTCATTAGCTTCTGCCTCTCAACCAACACCTGCAGTTTTCCTTTCTACGCTCCGTTTGCCCTACACAATAATTGTAGCAGAGTCTAAACTTGTGTACAACATTGCGCTACTTTGTGTTAAAATACAAACGTAGGGTAGGGCAACATAAAAAGCCCCGGCGGCGCTGGCACGCCCCGGAGCACGACCCAAGGAGTAAGCCTTGAGTACCGACAGAGTACATCCCTCGACGCGGGCGGGCGACCCCATCGCCTGGGCGGCGGGCATGGAGCGGGTCAGGAGGAGCCGCCGCACCGACGCCGAGCTGGTCGAGGCGATCCGCGAGGACGAGCGACGCCTCGGTAGGGCCATGAGCCAACGGGAGCGCGAGGCGTTCGCGCGCGGGTTCCACGGTGAGGCGTACGCCGAGGAGATCAGGCTGCTGGCGGCGCACGGGCGGCTGGACGACGAGGGGTGATCTGGCCCGAGGACCGTCACCTGCACGTTGTGGGCCCGGTCGAGGAGAGGGAGTTCGGCTGCCCGGCATGCGGGCATTGCTGGTACGCAGACGGGCGCGAGGAGTACGGCGCCTGGTTCCCGGCCAGCGAGGACGACCTGTACTGCCCGTGCTGCAGGGTGGAGGGCGAAGCCTAGGAAGCGGCGGTAAAATAGGCTCACACCTCCTTCGGGTGGTCGTCGGGCTTGCGATGGAGCCCTTCGGCATCGAGGGGCCGGTTTGGTCGTCCTTCCCGGTCCCTCATCTCTGCCCCGGCCTAAGCGGTGCCCGTCCTCGCGGGGTGCGCAACTACTAGCCCCTCGGTTCCTTCGCGGCACAGCGAAGCCTCGCCGCTCTCGCGCGGCG
>MWVY01000212.1_pt1 | contig 14085 bp, 8 predicted proteins | sample 1047251 | NCBI WGS metagenome assembly MWVY01 (sample SAMN06349983, study PRJNA376086) | soil metagenome | isolation source: MS7-5 sample Antarctic (ecotone) soil | place: Antarctica | collected 2015-01-13
CAATATCATAGAATGGCAAAAGCAAAGAACCTGCAGGAGTTCGAAAGCGCCTTAATGATGATGCAAAACCCAATGTTCAATGTTATTTATGCGGATGCAGAAGGTAATATTTTATATCTGTTTAACGGCAATGTACCAAGAAGAAGTGAAGGAAATTGGGCTTTCTGGGATGCAACAATTGATGGTAGTTCATCTAAACATATATGGAATCAATACCACCATTATGATGAATTGCCGAAATTATTAAACCCTTCAACAGGCTTTGTTCAAAATGCAAATGACCCACCCTGGACAAGCACTTACCCGGTAGCATTAGATGCAAAAAAGTTTCCTTCTTATATGTCACCACAGGTAATGCCTTTACGTCCGCAACGAGCAGTAAACATGATAAAAGATGATCAATCTATAACTTTTGAAGAATTGGTTACGTATAAGCTTAATACCGGAATGGAAGCAGCTGATAGGTTTCTTGATGATCTGCTTGCTGCTGTTAAACAACATCCTGATACAACTGCACAAAGAGCTGCAGCAGTTTTACAAAAGTGGGATAAATCAACTAATAATGACAGCCGCGGAGCTGTGCTTTTTGCACGCTGGTTTGATCTGTTGAATGAAAGCATGTTAAAAATTACATGGAATCCTCAGCAACCTCTTACAACTCCTGATGGATTAAAGAATCCTGAAAAAGCTGTAGAACTTTTGAAACAGGCAGTGAATGATGTTGAAAAGATCTATGGTGCTTTGGATGTAGCATGGGGAGACGTGAACAGGTTCAAGGTGGGTACTTATGATGTATCCGGGAATGGAGGTCCAGGCAAATATGGAGTATTCAGAACTATGCAATTTGGTAGAAGTGCAAATAATAAGATTGGATATGCAATTGCAGGAGACACTTATGTAGCAGTGACTGAATTTAGCAAACCAGTAAAAGCGCAAGTACTTCTAAGTTATGGCAATGCTACCCAACCTGGTAGTAAACATATAGGTGACCAGTTGCCATTGCTTTCGCAAAAAAAGCTTCGGCCAGCCTTACTTAATAAAGAAGATGTATTAAAAAACCTGGAGAAAAGGGAGCTGTTGACAATTCCGGCAAGAAGTCAAACAAAGAAACCTACCTGAGTTGATGATACAAAATGCTAAGTAGAATCAGCAAAATTGTTCTTTTTTTAATTGCTTTTATATGCATGTGTTTGCATTCGAAAATATTGCGGGCACATGAAGGTTGGGGCATTGTGGTTGACAATTCCGGTAACATATATTTTGCTGATATCCCACAGAATAAAATTTGGAAATTTTCCAGAGAAGGTAAACTTACAGTTGCTGTTCCGGATCAACATTCACATGCATTAATTAAAAGTGCAGATGGTTCTATTTATGGTTCTCATGAAAATGGCAGAATATGGAAGTTGACACCTTTAGGGCAATACCAGGAAATTCATCCACCTTCTCAAACCTTTCCGCTAAGCCTTCACTCATTTATAATTGACAGCAAGGGAAGTGTGTATTCTATGAACGCCGGACGTATTCAGTCAGGGCAGGCTCTTCTTCTTAAAAGATCTATTGATGGAAAGATTGATACGATAGCAGGTGGAAATGGAGGAATAAAAGATGGTAAAGGCAGGGATGCACAATTTATTAGCATTGATGGCATGGCGTGGTCAGCAGATAGTTTCTTGTATATAACAGATGGCCCATATGTTCGAAAAGTAAGCAGGGATGGAGTTGTTACAACCATCACGAGCAAATTATCACAAGATAGTTGGGAAGACCTGATGGGTATTTTTGTGAGTAAACCAGGAGCTATTCTGGTAGCTGATTATGCCGGAAGAAGGATTCTAAAAGTATCCAGTAATGGAACCATAGAAGATGTATTAAACTCTAGTGGTATTTGGTCACCGACAGGAATATCAGAAGACGGAAATGATCTCTACATTCTGGAACATTTACGTGGCCCCCTTGTTTTATTCGGCAATGTAGGTATTGGGCCTTATATGCGAATTCAAAAAATAACTGCAAATAAACAAGTGATTACATTAACTACAGTGTGGGGCAGCAATACGTTTATTCCGGTACTTATATTTCTTTTGATTACTGCTTTAATTGTTTACAAACGTGTACGAAAGAATGCAACACGTTCATGAATAACTTTAAGCTTAATTATTGGATTTCTTAAACTGCTGTGGGGTTATTTTATACTCCTTTTTAAAAGCTTTACTAAATGTTGGCAAATTGGCAAATCCGTAAGGAAAATTTGTGTTTTCAGCTAACTGGAACTTTGGAAAGTTAAAAGAGCAAGTATCAAAAAAGAAAGGAGTTACCAATGATGATCTGTTGAGAGGTTGGATTTAGCGAAGACATGAGGACATCAATATTCATTCAATTACTTTTTCTCTTACATGCTTTTTTACTTCCGGTGCTACTTTCGTTCCCAGTAGTTCAATAGCATGTAGTACTTTTTTGTGAGGCATAGCTCCAAGGCTCATTTGTGCAAGAAAGCGTGTGTTACCAAATAACTCGTGTTCATATAATATTTTATCAATTACCTTTTGTGGACTGCCAACCAATAATGCACCTTGTGGACGTATTGAACTGTTGAACTGCTCCCTGTCAGTTGGGGGCCAGCCACGTTCTTTTCCAATTTGTGTCATTACTTCGGCATACGGCGGGTAAAATTCATCGGCTGCTTCTTGTGATGTATCAGCAATATAGGTGTGCGAGTTTATTCCAAGTTGCAGTTTACTGATATCATATCCTGATTTTTCATACTTCACGATATAAACGCGTATATGGTGCGAAACGGGCTGGAAGTCCACCGATGATAGCAAGCGCCATCGGTAAACCATGTTTCGCTGCACGTACTACTGATTCAGGAGTGCCTCCAACTGCTACCCAAATAGGTAATTTCTCCTGGTATGGACGAGGATATACACCAAGATCATTGATGGTTTGAGTGTGCTTGCCGTTCCAGTTAACCTTTTCACTTTCATTGAGGCGTATAAGCATCTCTAGTTTTTCGGAGAATAATTCATCATAATCATTCAGTTTATAACCAAACAGTGGGAAGGATTCAATGAAGGATCCGCGCCCCGCCATAATCTCAGCCCTGCCGGAAGAAAGCAAATCAATGGTTGCAAATGATTGAAACACACGAACCGGATCATCAGAACTTAGCACTGTAACAGCGCTTGATAATTTGATGTTTTTTGTTCTTACAGCTGCAGCACCTAAAACAACTGCAGGTGCAGATACTGCATAGTCAGGACGATGATGTTCGCCAACTGCAAAAACATCTAAGCCAACCTGGTCAGCCAGTTCAATTTCCTCCATTAAATTTTGCATTCGTTGGTGTGGAGTGATAGTTTCTCCTGTTACGGATGTGTACCAACATCAGCAAACGTGTATATACCTATTTCCATTTTTCAAATTTAATTCGATGAGGTTTGCTTTTTCATTGTAAGTAAAGTTTACTTTAAAATAAACAGGTATTGTAGTAGTATATATAAGAATTCTTAAAGAGTTGTAACTTACTTATATCTGAAGTTTTACATTATATGAGCAAAGGACTTTTTATATTTTTTTTATTCAATACAACAACCCTTATGACTGCTGCGCAGGTACCTTCTTATGAATACGTACTGTACAAGAAGAATGAAAGAAAAGGAACAGTACAACTGCCGGAATTTAAGGTAGAATTAAAGAAGAACTATAAAGAAGAAAAATCAGTTTTTAAAGATGCAAAGAAGTTGTTTGTGTTATCTGATATTGAAGGTGAGTACCAGACTTTTAAACAACTACTCATTGCAGCAGGTGTTATGAATAATCAATTCAAATGGACATTTGGGAAAGGACACCTGGTAATTTGTGGTGACATGTTTGACCGTGGCAGCGAGGTTACAGAATCTCTTTGGCTGATCTATCATCTGGAAGAACAAGCAAAGGAGGAGGATGGGTATGTACACTTTATATTAGGTAATCATGAGCTTATGAACTTAACAGATGACCTGCGTTACCTTAATACAAAATACTCTAAGCTGGCGACCAATGCAGGCATTCCTTACAAGAATTTCTACAGCAAGGAAACGGAGCTGGGGCAGTGGCTTCGCACAAAAAATATAATTGAAAAAATTGGTGACCTGTTATTTGTTCACGGTGGAGTTTCACAGTATGTGAATCAACTTGGGCAACCTGTTGAAGCTATCAATATGTTAGCAAGACCTTTTTACGATAATACAAGCGACTCTTTACCGCCTGTTGTGGAGCTGTTGTTATCTGATGCAGGTCCTTTGTGGTATCGCGGTTATTTTATGGCACCTGCAGCAACCATGGCTCAAGTTGACTCAACCCTAAAGCTGTTCCGGGTTAACAGGATAATTATCGGGCACACACCAGTAAAGCAGATCAGCAGCTTCTATAATGGCAAAGTAATTAATGTAGATGTGCCTCATGCAAAAGGAACATCAGAGGGGCTTTTAATACAAGACAAAAAGTATTACAGGTTGGGGTTACGAGGTGAGAAGGTAATGTTAGCGGACAGATAAGATACTTAACAACAGGTGAAACCCGGCTGATAACTTAACGTTTGAATCAGAATTTTGTTTCCAATTCATTACACCAGTTACCGGTGAATTATAGATAATCTTAATCTTACGGCGGTGCATTTTACCCGCAATACATCAACTAAGACAATTTGGTCGTTCTGGCGATACTTAGTCTCTTAGTACCTACCCTCTGATAATTCTGAATTTTTCAGTAGTTGATCTTTCAATTGTCCCGAACCGTTAAGATGAACAATTTATATATTAAAAATTATTTTGTTCAGCTGCTGGTTTTTGACCTTATTTCAGCATCTTTGAAGTACAAACGATATTTTTTTCCATTCCAAGTGTATTTAAACTAAAAATCTATGAAAAGAATTTTACTCGTTCTAGCTTGTATTTTTGTTCATTATTCTATTGTTTACTCGCAGCTGCTTCCTCAGGAACCCATCCGTTGTTATACGGTAGAATATCATGAGTTACGTAAAAAATCCAATCTTCGAATTCCCTCTACTCAGGATTTTGAAAAAACAATGGCTGCTCAGATCTCAGCAGCAAAGGCAGATAACGTAAACAATGGCATTTTGAAAGGTGTCTTGGAAATACCTGTAATTGTACATGTTGTACATTTTGGAGAAGCTGTTGGTAAAGGTGCTAATATAGCAGCAGCACAGGTTTACTCACAAATAGAAGTGATGAACGAAGATTTTAGAAGAAGGGCAGCCACTCTAGGTTATAATACAGACAGCAGGGGAGCAGATACAGAAATTGAGTTTGTGTTAGCTGAGTATGACCCACAGGGGAATAAATTAGCCGAACCAGGTATCCGTCGTTATAAAGGTCCATTACCTGCTTATGTTTTAGAAGACATAGATATACTGATCAAACCTGCTACTATTTATGATCCAACCCGCTATTTAAATATGTGGACAGTGAATTTTGCTGCACTTCTTTTAGGTTATGCCCAATTTCCCGATCCTGCACACGGGCTTGCATCGGGATTAGGTTGTGAAGTAGGCGGCGCAACTACTGACGGAGTGGTGATGGGGTATAATGCATTTGGTTCAAGAGCAAAATATCCGGCGGGAACTTATCATAACAATTATGATCTTGGAAGAACTGTTACTCATGAAGTAGGCCATTATCTTGGATTGAGACACATTTGGGGTGATGGCGGCTGTGAGGTAGATGACTATTGTGGTGACACACCAAATGCCGGCGCATCAAATGGTGGTTGTCCTACGGGTAAGGTTTCTTGTGGCAGTTTGGATATGTATGAAAATTATATGGATTATAGTTATGATAAATGCATGAACATCTTCACAAAAGATCAGACACTAAGAATGCGTACGGTGCTCTCTAAAAGTCCAAGAAGACGTGAATTGCTAAGTTCTACAGTACATCTTGCACCTGTAGCTCTTGATGCCGCAATTATTGATATTATTTCACCAAAAGGACAAAGAACTAACGGTAATTTAGTCCCTGAAGTATTGTTAAGAAACCTGGGGCAAAACACCCTTACTTCTGTTACTATAAATTACCAGGTTAATTCAGGACAGGTAAGATCATATCAGTGGACTGGTTCTTTAAAAACAAGCGAAATTGCATTTGTAACATTACCTGCTATCAGTGCTAAAGCGGGTGATAATACTTTTACTGTTTATACCACCAAACCTAATGGTGCAACAGATGAACGCACATTTAATGATAAGTGGTCTGATGGTTTCGTAGTTTCTAACCTTGGAGAAAAGCTTCCTTTCACAGAAAGTTTTGAAGCTGGTTTATACCCGCCGAGCAATAAGTGGCATATTGAAAATCCTGATCGTTGCATATCATGGAGCCCTGTGACAAATGTTGTAGGTGCTGACGGGCAACTTACTTCCGCAACTTTCCTTGATTATTATGAATACAGTGCTACAGGCACTAAAGATGGTTTGGTGTTGCCTTTAGTTAACTTAAATAATGCTGAAAACAGCACGTTGGAATTTGATGTAGCTCATTCTCAATCTGATGGCTATGTTGATCAATTGCAGGTATTTGTTTCCGTTGACGGTGGATTAACGTTTAATAAAGTTTATGATAAGTCAGGTGCTGAACTGGCTACAGCGCCGACAGCAAACAATGCATTTTATCCAACCTCCGCAAGTCATTGGAGAAGAGAATCCATCAGCCTTAATAATTATCGTACCGGACAGGTGCTGATCAAATTTGTAGGTACGAACGGCTACGGTGATAATATTTTTATTGACAACATTACTATTACCGGTAAGCAGAAAAATTCTGCTATAACATCTGCTAATGCTCCGGTACCGGAAGAAACGAAAGCTTCCGCCACTGTTGCTCCAAATCCTACTACCGGCAGGTTTGAAGTAACGTATGAAAGTTCGCGTGAAGGAAAAGCAACCGCAAGATTATTGAACAGTAATGGTTCGGTTTCATTCACAAAAACCGGAACTGCACATAAAGGAATAAACAGAATGGAAATAAATGCAAATGGTTTGTCCAAAGGAGTGTACTTCCTTGTGCTTGAAACACCTGATGGTACAGTGCGTGAAAAAGTAGTTATCAGATAAGAAATAGAATATTGATAATTGAAGGCCGGGGAAAACCTCCGGCTTTTTTTTACGAATAGCTAAGAATTATTCAGTTGATAGTACACCTCATTTCATGTGATATCACCAAAAATACATCCGCCGTATCTTGCCGCCCCTTACATAATAAATGGCAATGCCGTAGAACGGTTTTGTAGCACCCTGGAAAAAAACCTCTTCATGATCTACAATCATATTCTCTTCCACAATACGGTTTAGAATGCGTGCATATAGATCCGGGCTGCTGTTTAAGAATTCATAACCTTTACGAACTGAATCTTTCCCTTCGAGGTCTACTGTGTTCAGTGGCAGTCGGAATATCTGAATGCTGTCATGCATGGTGAGCATATAAAGGTCCAGGTTGTGTGCGTTATAGGCAAGCGCCTGCATCTCCACTACTTCCAATGGACTCAATTTGCGAATAGAATCAGGTTTCTGTGCCACACCCTTATTAATTACCCATTCTATGCTCCCCCAGTTAGAGATGCTGTCTAACGGATTTTTATTGAGAAGCACCAGGTACGCTCTTTTCCCGGTTTTTATTGAACCGAACTCCGCTTCTTTACCTACTGCTTTAGCACCGTTAATAGTCGAGGCCTGTAGTAGCTGCCACATGCTGAGGCCACTTTGTTGCATCGCTTTTAATTCATTAATGTATGAAGCTACATGGTGTGTACCTATATTGCCGGCGTCTGTACCGGTAGCTATGATGACACCGCCATCAACTAATCTTTTCAAATTCAAACGCAACAGTGAATCAGTCCTTCTTGCTCTATCTCTACGATTTTCAAAAGCTGCACGGTACATTTTGCGTACTGCAGAATCAGGTAGATGTTTAAAATCAACCACAGAATTAAGAGGAGTAGGATGAGCATGGAAAAAATCATGAGCACTGAGCTGGTAACTCTGCCCAAGTGCGGTAGCGTAGCCGTCAAAAACCACTAACGTTGGCGTTAGTACAACCTTTTTATTTCTCAGCAACTGCACAAATGCAGCATCCACTGGTTCATCATCAACCCCGTGTACTAAAAGATTCGCACCTGCTTCCACCGCCAGTTGTGCAGTAATTCTTTCAGTTGCATGTACAGCAACACGAAGATTATTTTTATGTGCTTCATCAATAACTGCCCGCACTAATGGAAGATGCACTCTTGCTGCACTGTCGGTATTTCGTCCTTGTACAATATACCAGATCTTGATAAAGTCAGGGCGGTGGGGCAACTGCAGCTGTACATACTTGCGTGCATCTTCTACAGTTTTCATTTCGTAAAAAGGCTCATCATCTTTTAAACCTTTAAACACCGGCGGCTGCCATGTGGTTAGCAAAGGGCCTGTCATGTACACTGTTGGAGCATATTCTTTATTTTGAAATGTGTCACGTTGCTTCAAAAAATTTATTGTTGATCCAACATCAACCACGGTGGTAATGCCTGCAGCTGTATAACGGCGGAGAAAATTTTCCATATTGTTATGTACCCAGGCAATTTCCTGCTCGTAAGGCTTGTATTTGCGTAGATCAACTGCATCAGGTCTTGTATAAACTCCACCGCTTTGAAAGAAGTGAACATGCGCATCAACAAATCCGGGTAATAAATATTTACCTGTACCATCAATTACCTGTGCGTCTTGCGGTACAGATATCTTTTTGCCAACTGCTTTAATCTTTCCATCCTCCACTACCACAGTTTGGCCGGGCAGAAGCTTCCTGGCCTCCACATCTACTACAGTTGTATTGCGGATCAGCAGTTGTGCGTTGCCAGCAAAACCTAGAATAATTGCAACTAAAAAAACAATGAACAATTTCATAAATTAATTTATAAAATGATTAATCTGCTGGAACAACAACATCTTTTTCTTAAGATTCATAACACCCTGAACTTGCTTTTTTCTTCAAGAGAAAAGAGGAATATCCAAGAAGAATTATTCAACCGGCATCGGTTCTTCGGTTTCGCCAAATACATATTTATTAAACCACTGCCAATTATGCCATGTTGCAGCCAATCGTTCTTTTGGTTTATTAATACCATGTCCGAAACCTTTGTATACAATTAATTTTGATGGAACTCCCCTGTCCTGCAAACCACGGTACAGTTCATATGCATTAGGAATAGGTACCCGCCTATCAAATTCTCCATGTTGAATTAAAGTTGGTGTAGTTGCATTATTGATGTTGGTCATTGGTGAAGTCTTCAAATATATTTCCATATCATTCCACGGAGTGGCTTGCAGGTATTGACGGGTAAATGGTGTAATATCTGTATTTACATAATATGTTACCCAGTTAGAAATACCTGCTCCAACAGAAGTGGCTTTAAAAATATTTGTGTTAGTGGTTAAAAATGCAGAGATATAACCACCCTGGCTCCAACCCATTGCACCCATTTTAGAAGTATCTATCATTCCTTTACTGTTCAAGTAATTAATACCGCTTACAACATCCCACATATCGCCTACACCAAGATTCCGAACATTTAGAGACCGGAACTTTTCACCGTAACCTGCACTACCACGGTAATTAACCCTTAATACCATTGCTCCTTTCTCTACCCATTGCATAAGAGGATAAACATAACCTGTTGTGGGATCAGGGATGTCAATACCGGTTGGCCCGCCATGAATGACTACCAACAATGGATACTTCTTTGACGGATTATAGTTTTTTGGCTTCAACAATACACCTTCAATTGTTGCACCATCAGTACTTTCCCATGAAATGATCTCGTTAACAGGTGTGTTCCAATTAGATATTTGTGCCGTATTGTTAGTGATCTTTTTAAGTGGTTGATTGAAACGCCAGGTGTAAATTTCATTATGATCCTCATAATTTCTCCCCGCTACAGCAATAATATCTGTGTTCTTACTGAACGAAATACCACCGGGCAGATCTAATGGCAGGTTTACAGCTTTTGACTTGCCGGTCTTTGTATCAACAGTATATATTTTCTGCTTTGTTTTGTCTAATGCACTAAGCAGTAATCCATATTTATTCCAATCAACAACAAATTTATTTTCGTCAATATCCTGTGCAATTTCACGGCTTTGCCTGGTAGCCATGTCATAAATAAATAAACGATTATTACGGAAATAGTAGGTGGTGGAATCATCTACTGAACTACTGTAAACAAATGCCTTTCCATCTGGGCTCCATCGGCTAAAGAAATCACCAACAGGGTTGCGAATGAGTGTGTCCATTTTTTTACTAATCACATTTATTACAACAATATCTACGGTAATACCTGAGTTAATTAAAGGATTTCGCTGCTTGTTGAATGCTATTGTTCTTCCATCAGGATTCCATGCAAAACCACCTACATGAAAATCGCCTCCTGTTAGTCGCTTGGCAACCGGTAATGAAATGCAATCCTGCCCTTTTAATTTAGATATAGAATCTGTCTTTACTGAATCTGCTTTCGTGCTGTCAGTCTTTTTAGTGTAGCAGGGAACTTGTCCTGCTAAAACTATAGAATCATAATGGAAGTTTAACAGCCATATATGGCTTTGCCTGTACTCCTCACCTTCCACTGCAAAAGCACCAAATCGCTCTTTAACTGTTTTGGTTGTTTTGCTTTCAGGATCGGGTTTTGTATATGCTATCATGGTTCCTGTCGGGTTCCAGTCATAATTACTTATGCCATCTTCATCTTTCGTTACCTGAATGGCTTCCCCTCCATTCACTGAAATAATAAATAACTGTGTTTTATCACCACGATCGGCTAGAAAGCTGACGAATTTTCCATCGGGTGTAAATCGGGCAGCAAAGCTGCTGTTTTTGTGTGTGCGTGTAAGCTGTAGAGGCTCTCCACCATCTTTTGACATCCACAATTCAGTGTCATAACTATTGTTTGCCCAGTCTGTACTGTTTACTGAATAAACAATTGTTCTTCCATCTGGGGAAATAATCGGGTTAAAAACTCCTTTCATGCTGATCCATTTTTCAAACGAAACAGAGGCATTCTTTTGTGCAAATAATGTGCTGATTGAAAAGATTGAAAGGAACAGTACAATATGTTTCATATTAAAGTTTTGCTGGTTTATAAATGTACAAAGAATACTGAACCATAGCTATCTGCAACAACTAATCATGGTGAGTACTAATTGCTTCGGTTCATCTCATATTTTTTTTGACAGATAAGTTAAAGAAGAAGAATATAATGTCTAATACTCATGTCCTTATCTTTATCGCTAATACTTTATCAATATGGAACAAGTCTGGAAAGAATACCAGGAGAAAAACAAGGATAGATTTCTAAAAGAAATGATGGAACTGTTACGTATTCCATCTGTTAGTGCAAAAAGTGAGCATAAAGAAGATATGCGCAGGTGTGCTGAAGCTGTTAGGCAAAGCATTTTAGAGGCAGGAGCTGACAGGGCAGAAGTAATGGAAACAGCAGGACACCCGGTTGTTTTTGGAGAAAAAATCATTGATCCGTCAAAACCTACTGTTTTAGTTTACGGCCATTATGATGTGCAGCCACCAGAGCCGTTGGACCTTTGGCATAGCGGTCCATTTGAACCCGTTATTAAAGAAGGTAAAGTTTATGCAAGAGGAAGTGCCGATGATAAAGGCCAGTTTTATATGCATGTAAAAGCCCTGGAAACACTTGCAAAAACCAATACACTTCAAACTAACATTAAATTCCTGATAGAAGGTGAAGAAGAAGTGGGATCTCCTAACCTGGAGAAATTTGTGACAGATAATAAAGAGCTTTTGAAATCAGATGTAATCCTGATAAGTGACAGTGCAATGTTGAGCATGGAAAATCCTTCGCTGGATGTGAGAGTTAGAGGCATGTCTTATATAGAGGTAGAAGTAAAAGGACCTAACCGTGATCTGCATAGCGGTATTTATGGAGGTGCGGTCGGCAATCCGATAACTATTTTATGTAAAATGTTAGCTTCCTGTCACGATGAGAACAATCATATTACAATTCCTGGTTTTTATGATGATGTTGTAGAAGCAACAGAAGAAGAAAGAGAGATAATTGCAAGAACACCTTATGATGAAGATGAATACAAGAGAGACCTGGGAGTAAAGGAATTGTGGGGTGAAAATGGGTTCTCTACAAATGAACGTACAGGTATAAGACCAACACTGGAAATAAATGGTATCTGCGGAGGATACACAGGTGAAGGTGCAAAAACAGTTTTACCATCAAAAGCTACAGCAAAGATCTCAGCACGGTTAGTTCCGAATCAATCCTCAAAAAAGATAACCCAACTCTTATTAGAACATTTCCGAAAGATTGCTCCGCCTTCAGCTACTGTAAAAGCATTTGAGCATCATGGTGGCGAACCTTATGTGACCCCTATTGATAGCAAAGGATATAAAGCTGCTGCAAAAGCTGTTGAAAAAACATTTGGTAAAGAACCCATACCTGTAAGTGGAGGAGGCAGTATTCCCATCTGTTCTATTCTTGAGAAAGAGCTTGGAATAAAAATAGTGTTTATGGGCTTTGGGCTGGACAGTGATAACCTTCACTCCCCAAATGAAAAATTTAATATAGAGAATTTTCACAAGGGCATTGAAACCATTCCATACTTCCACAAGTTTTTTGCAGAAATGTAGTTTTTTGAATTGCTGCTACCCTGCTATTTTAATAGTTCAACATAAAGAATTCAAACAATAAGTTTGTAGTATATTTATTATCTGTACAAATCACTGTTTTACAAATCTTCCTTAAAAACCAACTATTGCTGAAGCATCATTTTACGTACTTATGATACAAGATCAACAAGGTATTGTTTCAATTGAACAACAGCTTTCAGAATGCCAATTAAAGCTGCAACAACGGGATGCTGAACTGGCTGTAATCAGCAGTGTTCAGGAGGCGCTGGCCCGTAAGCTTAGTATTCAGGACATATATAATCTTGTTGGCGATAATATCCGGAACACTTTTGATGCACAGGGAGTGATTATTGCCACATTTGATCACGAAGCCGGATTGGAGAATTTCGGCTATGCAATAGAAAAAGGAGAATTATTTCAATTAAAACCACGGCCGTTTGATAAGTTGAGACAAAGCCTGATTGACACAAAGCAGAAGATACATATTCGCGAAAACTTTGAAGGAGCTTACCGTCAATTCGGAATGCGGGTACTTCCCGGTTCAGAATTTCCTAAATCCGCATTGTATGTCCCTTTGATTATTGATGATTCCGTTACAGGTTATGTAAGCCTGCAGAATGCGGATAAAGAAAATGCCTTCAGTGATTCTGATGTTCGATTGCTGGAAACCTTAGCACACAGCATGAGCACTGCTCTGCAAAATGCCCACCTTTTGAAAGAAACTGAACAACGCACCGCGGAATTGGCTGTGATAAACAGTGTGCAGGATGCGCTTGCAAAAGAGATGGATATTCAGGCCATCTACGATCTTGTTGGAAACCGTATTCGTGAACTATTCGATGCCCAGGCAGTCGGCATTGCCACCTTTGATCATAAAAATGAAACAGAACATATTCATTATCTTATAGAAAAAAGTGAACGCTATTATCCTGCTCCGCGGCCGCTGAATATTTTGAGGAAACACCTCATTGCAACAAGGGAAAAAATTCTGATCAACAAAAATTTTGAAGAAGTAGCTGCCACTTTTGGCGTAAAAAAAGTTCCCGGTACCGAGACTCCCAAATCTGGGGTATATGTACCGTTCGTTATAGGTGAACGGGTAACCGGGTATATAAGCTTGCAAAATATTGACAAAGAAAATGCATTCAGCGATTCTGATGTTCGGCTGCTGGAGACTTTAGCTAACAGTATGGGAGTAGCTTTGGAAAATGCCCGGCTCTTTGATGAAACTACACGTTTACTAAAAGAAACTGAACAACAAAAAGCTGAATTGGGGGTGATCAACAGCGTGCAGGAAGGACTAGCGAGAGAGCTGGATATGCAGGCCATTTATGATCTTGTGGGGAACAGAATTCAAGAGCTATTCAATGCCCAGGTTGTCCTGATTGCCACA
>MWVY01000213.1_pt1 | contig 14036 bp, 12 predicted proteins | sample 1047251 | NCBI WGS metagenome assembly MWVY01 (sample SAMN06349983, study PRJNA376086) | soil metagenome | isolation source: MS7-5 sample Antarctic (ecotone) soil | place: Antarctica | collected 2015-01-13
TTAAGAAGTTGGCAGAAAGAAGTAGCTCAGAAGTAATGGGATTTGATAACAATTCAAAGCTGTTTAGATAATTCTCTGTTGTTTTATTATTCGTATGACCTAATGCCTCTTGAATAAATTCGGTCCTGCTCCAGATCATTTAATAATTGTCGAAAATGTATGTCAAGCGACGTAAGTAGTGACTGATTTTTCAATATCTATTTTTTCCGAAGTTTTGTCAACAAATCATTGATAGATGAAATGAACAACTCTACTAGTTCATACTGGCGCATCGGTGTAAGGCCCTCCGATAAGACAGTAAAAATATAATAGTTCGGAGATCGGTTTTTGTTTCTCCAGCGATCAATCATCTTCCATAAATCTTCCGAAATTAACACAGAAATCAGGCGAGGATCAGTCCCGAGTTGATTTTTCTGTTTTAGCTCTTTCAAAAATCAAATACTCTCCCATCGATATTTTTTAAATTTCTATAAAGCAATATCCTTTGCGTTAATACCATTTGCAAGACAGGAAAACAAATAAAAATGCCTTTTGCCCATGGCTCTTGTCTGCACTGTGGTGATAATTAGGTGAAACTGGTTTAACTCTGAACAATTTTCTAGGACTCCGCTAGAAAGGTCTGTGCAAAATGAAAAAGCATATTTTTGTAAAGACAAGTCTGCCTAAGTAAAGAACTATAAGATTTGCCAGAGGCTCTTAATATAGATCGAGTAAAAAATCGAGTAAAAAGCTAAGTAATTCAAAATCAGCTGGATAGAAGGCTTGGAAAAGTCCCGTCCGGTCCGCAAAGTCAAACAAAGTCTGTAGAAAATACTTTACGGGCTTTTTTGTGCCCATTACTTATTCAGCAGCGGCGTCTCAATTTTGGTTTTATTTAAAACAGATGTAATACTGGTTATTATACCTGCTATGTCGGAAAGATCTGCCGGAACAATCATCGAATTGTTGACTTTTGCAAGCTTACCAAACTCATTAAGATATTGTTCGGCAATACGAAGATTTACAGCGTTAATTCCACCTTCTTCGTTTATAGACCTGGCAATTTCTGTAATACCTTTTGCTGTAGCAACAGCTACTAATTCAATTTCAGCAGCAGTACCGGCAGCTTCATTGATGCGTCGTTGCTTTTCTCCTTCAGAACGGGCAATTGCTTCCTGCTTATCACCTTCGGCACGATTAATTTTTGCTTGCTTATCACCTTCCGATTCAGCAATCAATGCTCTTTTTTCCCGTTCAGCACGCATCTGTTTTTCCATTGCATCTTTGATGCTTTGTGGCGGTGAAATATTTTTCACTTCATAACGTGAAACCTTTATTCCCCACGGTCCACTTGCTTTGTCAACTGCTTCAACAATACTTCCGTTAACTGTTTCTCTTTCTTCAAAAGTTTTATCCAACTCCATTTTACCAATGATGCTACGCATTGTGGTTTGGGAAATTTGAACAACGGCAAACTTGTAATTATCAATTCCATAAGAAGCCTTCTGCGGGTCAATAACCTGCAGGTATAAAATGCCATCAACTTCAACAGCTATGTTATCCTTTGTGATACAAATTTGGGAAGCAACATCAATAGCTTGTTCTTTCTGGTTTTGCCTGTAGGCAATCTTATCTATAAATGGAATAAGAATATGAAAGCCAGCCTCAAGGGTGCGGCTGTATTTACCAAGTCTTTCCACTATGTAGGCGGAGCGTTGCGGTACTACTTTAAAGGTGGAAAGAAAGGCTATTAACAGAAAAATTATTAGTATTACGAGTATAATAGTAGTTGCCGGCATAATTAAGATTTTTTTGATTTCACAATTAATAAAATACTTTCATTTCCTATAATGGTCACATTTTCTCCTTTTTCAATGATGTCTTCTGAGCGTGCATTCCAACTGGTTCCTTTGAAGTCTACTTTTCCATCCTGATTAGGTCCAATATAAGTTTCTGCAATTCCGGTTTTTCCCAAAAATTCATCTTCAAGTTCTGTGGATTGTTTCTTAGTCCAGATCATTTTCTTCACCCAATTCCTAAATAATAATATGGTGACTAAAGAACTACCTAAAAAAATGAGTAGCTGCACGTTAATAGAGAGATCAAATATTAACGAAAGCAAAGCAACAATCCAAGCACCAACTGCAAAAAAGAAAAGTATGAATCCGGGTATTGCAAATTCCAGGATAAAGAAAACAAATCCCACAATGAACCATAAGACTGCGGGATTACTAAAACTATGCATTAGTTTGTAGGTTGAGTTGTTTCAAATGTAACTTATTAAACGTTATTACCGGTGAATTCCATTTTAATAGAACATATCCAGGCTATCTGGCAGGATTTTATATACAGATCTGGTTCATCATCAATTAATAATATATGATTAGAGTTGCAGTGATTATAGGTAGTACCCGCCCAAATAGGAATGGAGAAGCAGTAGCAAAATGGGTTTATGAAATTGCAAGTAAGCGTACAGATGCTGAATATGAATTGATTGACTTACTTGAGGTGAACCTTCCACTTCTTGATGAGCCGATTCCTCCATCTCAGGGAAAATATTCCAAAAAACATACAAAAGATTGGTCAGAAAAAATCAGTTCATTTGATGCTTTTGTATTTGTAACAGCAGAGTATAATCATGGCATACCGGGAGCACTTAAAAATGCGATAGATTTTTTATACAAAGAATGGAATAATAAAGTAGCAGGTTTTGTAAGTTATGGTAGTTCTGGTGGTACACGTGCTGTAGAACATCTTAGAGATGTTATGGCAGAGCTGCAGATTGCTGATGTACGTGAACAAGTTACTTTATCATTAGCTACAGACTTTGAGAACTACAGTGTTTTTAGGCCAGCCGAGTACCATGAGAAAAAATTAAATACTATGCTAGACCAGGTGATCAGCTGGGGTAATGCTATGAAGGTAGTAAGACACAAATAATCAATTGCATCTACAGAACAAAATTTGGATGTTAAGAGTAGGTGTACGCTACAACATACACTTCAGTATATAAAAAAAGCTTTAAAAAGGTAAATGTGTTTTACAAAATCCTCTTGTTATTAGGTTAAAAAGAAGCACACAAGCCTGTAAAGCTGGTGCAGGAATGAAATGTGAAGCATCGGATTGGCACTTTGTAGCATTTAATCCTATGAGATTGTTTTTCCCTTTTTATAAATTCCAAATATTTTTAGGTCATATGTATTTGGACGTATGTTATCAATAGCTTTTTCAAATTCGGTAGTCTTATTAAATTCCATATCTGCATGAAAACTGTATTGCCATTCTTTTGTTGGGATTGGCATGCTTTGCAACTTACTTAGGTTTATTTCATTAGCAGCAATTTGACTCAATACTTTTGCCAATGCCCCACGTGAATGATCTGTATGAAAACTGATAGAAGCTTTATTAGCATCTGAAAGATTTTCAATTTTATCTGTTCTCTGCAAAAACAAGAATCTTGTATAATTATTTTTATGAGTTTGAATTCCAGGAGCTATAGTATCAAGGTCATACAATTCAGCAGCTAGTGTGCTTGCAATAGCCGCGGCATGTCTGTGCCTGTGCTGGTGAATATATTTAGCGCTTAAAGCAGTATCTTCTGTTTCAATAAGTTTCCATTGAGGAAATTTTTCAAGATAATCCATACATTGTAATAATGCCATGGGATGAGAATGCACTTCACGAATATCAGAAAGATTTACGTTTGGATTAACCAATAAATTCTGATTTATCTGCAGGTATATCTCTCCTGTAATTTTTAAATTGCTTTTTTGCAATAAAGAATAATTAGGCAAAATGCTGCCTGCAATGGAATTTTCAATCGCCATAAATCCTCCATCACACTTATTTTTATTTGAAGCAGTCTTTATAACTTCAGAAAATGTAGCGCAGGGAATTATATGCACATCATGCCCTAAAAAATTCATTACCGCAATATGATGGAAGCTACCTTCATAGCCTTGTATGGAAACCTTTTTTGTCATATACACTTGGTTTGTTATTTCGATAATAAATAATCCTTTAACTCCTCATACTCCACTCCCATCTTTATACTTTGTTTTTTATCCTTTAGCAGATTTTTTATTGTGTCAGGAATTGGTACAGGGTTTTGAATGATCGGTTCAACAACATCATAAAATTTTACAGGATGAGCAGTTTCTAAAAACATCCCCTGCAAGCCGGAATGTTGTTGTAAATATTTTTCTAATCCTAAATATCCAACTGCACCATGTGGATCTAATAAATAATTTGTATTGAGGTAAACTTCTTTAAGGATAGCTTTTGTTTGTTCATCGGACACAGAAAAACTGCTCATAACATTTTTAAGTGAATTAAATTCCTGGTGAAATAATTCCAAAATGCGAACAAAATTGCTGGGATTACCTACATCCATTGCATTTGATAAAGTTGCAACAGATTGTTTGGTAGTATATTGTCCTGTTTGCAGATAATTGTAAACCACATCATTGGCATTACATGCAGCAATAAAATGTTGCACGGGTAATCCCGAACGATGAGCCAATAATCCTGCACAGATATTTCCAAAATTGCCGCTGGGCACACTCATAACAGGAGCACTATTTTTATGATGCCATTTCTGGTAACCGAAAAAAAAATAAAACTGCTGAGGCAGCCAGCGGGCAACATTTATAGAGTTGGCAGAAGTAAAAAATAATTTTTTATTTAGCTCATCATCTGCAAATGCTTCCTTTGCTAACTGCTGACAATCATCAAAAGTTCCATCAACTTCCAATGCTGTTATATTTTTACCAAGGGTGGTTAATTGCAATTCCTGTACGCTGCTCACTTTACCTGAAGGATAAAGGATAACAACATCAACGCCATCAACGTTATAAAAACCATTGGCAACGGCTCCCCCTGTATCCCCGGAAGTAGCTACCAGTACAGTAATTTTCTCCCGATAGCTATCGGGATCATCCTGAACAAAATAACCCAGGCAGCGGCTCATAAATCTTGCACCAACATCTTTAAAAGCCAGTGTGGGTCCGTGAAATAATTCCAGGGAAAAAATATTTTCTTTCACCTTAACCAGGGGAAATTCAAAATTGATCGTTTCTTCTACTATTCTTTTCAATTCATTTTGTGGAATTACATCATCTACGTATGGCCGAATAACTTTGTAAGCAATTTCTTCTTTTGAATATGCTTTAATATTTTCAATAAAATCGTTTGGTAATGCAGGAATATTTTCAGGAAAATACAAACCCTTATCAGGAGCCTGACCTTGAAGAGTAGCTTCCTTAAAATTTACTTTAGGTGATGCGTGGTTTGTACTGTAGTAAAGCATTTGATACTATGGTATTTGCCATTATCATTAGACGTGAGAAGTGAAACGTGAGCAATCAGATTTCACGTTTTGTCGTTTCACGAATTTATAACTCTTCGTAAATTGTTATTCCGGTATTATTTATTGTTGTAACATAAGTATGATTAGCCAGTCCTGTACTATTATAAATATCTTTCATTATTCCTTCAACATTTTTAGCAGTACTTTTCTCTTTACTCAATATAAAAATAGCTGGTCCTGAGCCTGCAATACCACCGCCTAATGCACCTGCTTCTATGCTTCTTTTCTTTACCTCATAAAAGCCGGGAATGAGCATACTGCGTACGGGCTCTATAATCACATCTTCTAAAGAACGACTTATGAGTCCATAATCATTTTGCAGGAAACCCGCTACAAGCCCCGCAATATTTCCCCATTGTTTAATGGCATCTTTCAGTAAAACTTCTTTACGAAGAATTTCTCTTGCATCAGAAGTTTTCACTTCAATCTGCGGATGCACCACTGTAACATACATCTGCGGAGCAGGCAGTGAAATTATATCCAATGGAAAAATACAGCGGATTAGCGTAATACCTCCATAGATACATGGAGAAATATTATCAGCATGCTTTACACCGGAAGCCAGTTTTTCGCCTGCCATTGCAAAGCGAACTAAATCTTCTTTAGAAAATATATTTTCCAAAAGTTGATTGGCAGCTACAACAACACCGGCTGCACTTGCAGCGCTGGAACCAAGTCCGCTTCCGGGCTTAATATGTTTTTCAATGATAATTTCAAAACCAAAAGTGTTATCTGTTTCCTGCATTAGTTCTAACAGTGCAACACCTGCAACATTCTGTTCAGGAATTATTGGAAGGTTATAAATATCATTGTGCTGAATTTTTATTCCCGGCGTTTCACTAAGTGTAACATGCATCACATCATAAGGATCGTTCAATGCCAAACCCAAAACATCAAAACCACATACCAGGTTGGCAATGGTAGCGGGCGATTTTACTTTTACCGATTTCATCATAATTAATTTGAAGGAGCTGCAGCTCTTATTATATCTGCAAAAACACCTGATGCGGTTACCTCTGCACCGGCTCCTGCACCTTTAACTACAAGTGGTTGTTCCGTATAGCGGTTGGTATAAAAAAGCACCGCATTATCTTTTCCGTATAAGCGATAAAAATCATGTTGCAGCTGAATATGCTGCAAGCCTACAGAAGCTACACCCCCATCCCCTAAAGGCGAGTTATGATAAGATGCTACAAATTTAAGTTTACAATTCTTTGCCTCTGCTTCCTTATAAATTTCTTTGAAATGGCCTTCATGCTTTTCCATCTCATTATAAAAATTTTCAACATCACCTTTCATGCACGATTCAGGCATAAAGGAATTGTTACTGATATCTTCCATCTCTAATTTTTCTCCTGTTTCTCTCGCCAGTATCATTATTTTCCGCATCACATCAATTCCGCTAAGATCCAATCTGGGGTCAGGCTCTGTATATCCTTCTTCCTGTGCCTGCTTTACAACTTTTGCAAAGCTTTTTTCGCCTGTATAATTATTAAAAACAAAATTGAGTGTGCCGCTTAATACTGCCTCTATCCTATTTACTCTATCACCGCTGCGCAACAGATCATTTAATGTTCCTATCACAGGCAAACCTGCGCCAACATTGGTTTCAAAAAGAAAAAGCGAATTAAATTCTCTTGCAATATCTTTTAGCTTTTTATAATATTCATAAGAAGAAGAGCATGCAATTTTATTGCAGGCAACCACCGAAATACTTTTTTGCAAATAATGAGCATATGATCCTGCAACATCATCATTAGCCGTAACATCTATAAAAACAGAATTTCTTAAATTCTGTTTTTGAATGATGCTAATAAGTTGCTGCATCTTCATTTCATCCGCATTTTGCAATAATTCTTTCCATTTACAAAGATCAATGCCTCTATCATTGAACAACATTTTTTTGCTGTTGGCAATTCCTGTTACCCGCAACTGTATCCGCAAATGATCCTGTAAGTGACGCTGTTGTTGCTGTAATTGTGCCAGTAATTTACTTCCAACATTTCCTGTTCCGCTAATGAAAAGATTGACCTGCTTGTAAGTTGTTTCAAAAAATTCCTCATGCAATACATTGATTGCTTTTTTTACATCACGGGTAGCAATCACAGCAGAAATATTTCTTTCAGAAGATCCTTGTGCAATAGCTCTAACATTCACACCATTCCTGCCTATGGCTCCAAACATTTTACCACTTATGCCGGGGTGATTTTTCATGTTATCGCCAACCAGCGCAACAATGGCAAGACCTTTCTCTACGATCAGCGGTTCTACTTTTTTGATTTCAATCTCTGTAGCAAATGTTTTATCAATAACTTCTTTTGCCTTATCAGCATTCGCTTCTTCAATGCCTACACAAAGAGAATGTTCCGAAGAGCTTTGGGTAATAAGAATAACATTTATCTTTTCATTGGACAATGCCTCAAACAACCTTTTGGAAAATCCCGGTATGCCCACCATTCCGCTTCCCTCAAGACTTAAAAGTGCAAGTTTATTTATGCTGGAAATACCACGAATACTGCTGCCATTTTTACTAATATGGCTATGAATTAATGTTCCGGCATCATTAGGAGCAAATGTATTTTTTATGGCTACGGGAATATGTTTGTTCATTACAGGTTGTAAAGTAGGCGGATATATAACTTTGGCGCCAAAGTGTGATAACTCCATTGCTTCCTGGTAAGATATGTGGTGAATGATCTTTGAATTAGATACCAGCCTCGGATCGGCGGTCATCATACCTGAAACATCTGTCCATATTTCTACAACCGAAACACTTAATGCGGCAGCCACAATTGCTGCAGTATAGTCTGAACCGCCTCTTCCTAATGTAGTAGTGTTGCCGTTTTTATCGGAAGCAATAAAGCCCGGGATAATGCAAATAGAACTATCTAAAGTACAAAAGAGCGATTGAATATTTTGATTAGTTTTTGTAAAATCAACATTTGCAGAGCCAAATTCAGAATCGGTTATGATGAGTTCTCTTGCATCTTTCCATGCATTAGCTATGTTCAGTGATTTTAATTTTGCAGCAAATATTTGGGATGATAATAATTCACCATAACTGATTATGGAATCTTTGGTGCGAAGTGATAATTCTTTTAATAAAAAAACCCCATTGCAAATGTCTTCAATTTCGTTGCAACGTTTTTTTACCGTGCTTAACACGCTGCTTTGCTGATCGAGTGGAATTAATTTTTTTACTGTTGTAAGATGTCGCTGCTCAATAGGCTGAAGCTTTTCTTTGTAAGAAATATCCCCATGTGATGCTATGATTGCTGCCTCCAGCAAAGCATCAGTAGTACCTCCCAGTGCCGACAGAACAATAATAATATTCTTATTTTTTGTAAATGATTGCTGAACGATGGATACTACATTGTTTATATTTTCTGCATTGGCAACAGAACTACCTCCAAATTTTAAAACCTGCATTTGTATTCTCTTATAAAATAAAAAAGAGTACTCTCTTTTAAAGCATCTTACGTTTTTAAAGATTACCCGTTTAAGGCTCCTGTTTAAACCAAATAGCCAAAGGCGTTATCATCTTTCTTTAACTCTGTGTAGCTTACATTATAATGATTAAGATTTTGTAACAATATATCGAAATCTTCTTTCGCCTTTAACTCGATCCCAACTAATGCAGGACCCGATTCTTTGTTATGTTTTTGAATGTATTCAAACCTTGTTATATCGTCGTTGGGGCCAAGCACATTATTCATAAATTCCTTTAATGCACCAGGGCGTTGCGAAAAGCGAATAAGAAAATAATGCTTCAATCCCTCATACAGTAAAGAGCGTTCTTTTATTTCCTGCATTCTGTCAATATCATTATTACCGCCGCTTAAAATGCAAACAACATTTTTACCTTTTATTTCAGAAGAAAAATCATCCAATGCTGCAATTGATAAAGCTCCTGCCGGTTCTGCCACAATTGCATCTTCATTGTATAATTTTAAAATGGTGGTGCAAACTTTTCCTTCAGGCACCAAATGCATATCATTCAGTACATCTTTGCAAATAGAAAAAGTAATATCGCCAACACGATTCACAGAAGCGCCATCTACAAAATATTCAATATTGTCTAATGTTATCGGGTGTCTTGCTTTCAATGCATAATACATTGACGGCGCACCTTCCGGCTCGGCGCCGATAACTATTGTTTGCGGAGAAAATGTTTTAAAATAACTACCTACACCTGCTGCCAAACCACCACCACCAACCGGTATAAACAAATAATCCACTTTTGATAGCTCTTCTAAAATCTCAACGCCAACAGTTCCCTGACCTTCGATGATCTTAAAATTATCAAACGGCGGAATTAAAGTCATGCCATTTTCTTCTGTATATTTTTGAGCTGACATCGCACACTCTTCATAAGTATCTCCTATTAAGTTTACTTCTATAAATTCTTCACCAAACATTTTTGTTTGCGTTACTTTTTGCTTAGGGGTAATAATGGGCATGAACACCACACCTTTGCAGTTAAGTTTTTTACAGGAATATGCAAAGCCCTGTGCATGATTGCCTGCACTTGCACAAACAACTCCACGCTGCAATTGCGAAGCAGGCAAAGTGCTCATCATATTATAGGCCCCGCGGATTTTATAAGAACGGACGGTCTGCAGGTCTTCTCTTTTTAAGTAAATATTACATTGATATTTTTTTGACAGGTTGAAATTGAACATAAGAGGTGTTCTGATTACTATACCTTTTAATCGTTCTGCTGCTGCACTAAAATCCAAGGCGCCATTCGCTGGAGCATTAGATTTAGAATTATATTTTTCAACTTGTTTCTGCAAGAGAATATTTTAATTGTTGTTAAGAATAACCTGTTGTGCGATTGAAAACAAATTCAACAGCAGAACTAAGTCCTCTTTATGTTTCGACAAGCTCAACATGACAAGGCTTTGTCAGCCTGAGCTTGTCGAAGCCTTGCTGATACAACATTCTACAGTTCAATCACACAACAGGTTAAGGATACATTTTATATTTCAATAATGGCTTCCCTCGCTTCTGCTTTTTCTTTTACTTCAGCTGCAGATTTAGATGGCTGATTTTCTGGTCTCAAACTTCTAACAGTTTTGCCTGCCTGCCACAATTCACTATCCCGCAATTCTTTCAATTCCAATTCAAGCTTTTCTCTGTAATCAGCCTTACTATTGCTTTCTATTGAACGGGCTGCTTCTTTACCGGCGGCTACACTATCATACAATTCATTAAATAAAGGCAATGTTGCGTCCCGAAATTTTTGCCACCAATCCAATGCGCCACGTTGTGCGGTTGTAGAACAATTTGCATACATCCAATCCATCCCGTTTTCTGCAACCAGTGGCATTAATGATTGCGTGAGTTCTTCAACTGTTTCATTAAATGCTTCAGAAGGTGAATGTCCTTTTTTTCTCAGCACCTCAAATTGCGCTGCAAAAATTCCCTGTATCGCTCCCATAAGAGTTCCTCTTTCTCCGGTAAGATCTGAATACACTTCTCTTTTAAAATCTGTTTCAAATAAATATCCTGAGCCAATAGCAATGCCTAAGGCAACCACTCTTTCAAAAGCTCTGCCTGTTGCATCCTGAAAAATTGCATAGCTGCTGTTCAATCCGCGACCCTGCAAAAACATTCTCCGCAAGGAAGTTCCCGAACCTTTTGGTGCTACTAAAAAAACATCTACATCAGGCGGTGGAACAATACCTGTCTGATCATTATAGGTAATTCCAAAGCCATGGGAAAAGTATAATGCTTTGCCGGGAGTTAAATATTTTTTTACTGTGGGCCATAATGCTATTTGTGCCGCATCGCTTAATAAATAACAAATGATAGTTCCCTTTTGCAGCGCTTCTTCAATATCAAATAATGTTTTGCCTTCTACAAAACCATCACGTACTGCCTTATCCCAGCTTTTAGATTTTTTTCTTTGACCTACAATTACATTTATTCCGTTTTCTTTTTGATTGAGAGCCTGCCCTGGCCCCTGTACACCGTAGCCTATAACTGCTACCACTTCATCTTTTAATACTTCCTGCGCTTTTGATAATGGGAACTCTTCACGTGTTACAACGTTTTCTTCTGTTCCGCCAAAATTTAATGTAGCCATAATTTTTTATTTAAGTGATTAAGATTTTATAAACTTTTCTGTGTCGCCTCACCCCAACCCCTCTCCTCACGGAGAGGGGCTATAGCCCCTAAATTATTATAAACTACTGATTAATTTTTGATCATAAGCTGTCTTTTCAACTTTATAAGAAGTATCCTTAGCTTCTTCCAGATTCGTTTTTTCCACCTCTATCAGTTTTTCAATTTGCTGCTGCACTTTGTAAGCCATTTCAAAAGTTGTATGCAGCACAAAGCATGCAGCGCCTTTGCGGGGATCATCTTCAAACTCAAAAGCATTTAAATTTTTAATACGCACTCTTCTTCGGTTACAAATGTTTATCATACGGTTTAAAATATTAAAACCGTTATCTGAAAAAACATCTAATGTAAAATCCCTGGTCATTTTATAATTTTTTAGTTCTTTTTATCCTCACCATAACTCACTACTCACTACTTACATTCTAATACCATATTACTTACAGCGGCGCCTGTTGGTATCATAGGAAAAACATTTTCTTCTTTTTCTACTTTCACTTCTAAGAAATATGGGCCATCATGCTGCAACATTTCTTTTAATGTGTCCGGCAAGTCTTCTCTGTTAATTACTTTCTTCGCTTTTACTCCATAAGCTTCATTCAATTTTATAAAATCAGGATTGTTCATTTCGGTAAATGAATATCTTCCTTCAAAAAATAATTGCTGCCATTGACGAACCATCCCCAAAAATTCATTATTCAATACGATTATTTTTACAGGAATTTTATATTGTGAAATAGTACCCAATTCCTGCAAGGTCATTTGAAATCCTCCGTCGCCGATTATAGCGATTACCTGTTTATCGGTAGCGCCAAGAGCTGCTCCCATTGCGGCTGGAAGGGCAAAGCCCATTGTCCCCAATCCGCCGGAAGTAACATTTGTTCTTGGATATTTATAATTAAAATACCTTGAAGTAACCATCTGATGCTGCCCCACATCTGTTACAATAACTGCATCACCTTTGGTGATCTCATCCAATAAAAAAATTACTTCAGCCATTTTAATTTCACCTTCGGCATTTAAACAATTTTTACAAATTATTTTTTCATACTCCATATCCATGTAATTTTTAAAAACCTGTATCCATTCGGCATGCTCTGCAGCTTCAATTTTTTCTGTTAGAAACGGTAAAGCTTCTTTTGCATTTGCATGAATGGCTACGTCCGTTTTAATAATCTTATTTATTTCTGCTTTATCAATTTCTATATGAATAACTTTGGCCTGCTTTGCATATTTGGATACATCGCCTGTAACACGATCGTCAAAACGCATCCCTACTCCAATCAATAAATCACATTCATTGGTGTTTTTATTCGGTCCGTAATTACCATGCATTCCCAAATAGCCAACATACAGTGGATGATCGTGAGGAAAGCCTGACAAACCTAATAATGTAGATGCAACAGGAATATTTCCCTTTTCTGCAAACGCAATAAGTTCTTTTGTTGCATCTGCAAGAATTACTCCCTGCCCTGCAAGAATGTATGGTTTTTTAGCAGCATTAATAAGTAATGCAGCGTCCTCAATTTTAGTAATATCAATCTTAGGTATTGGATTATATGTTTGTATTGACTTGCAAGGCTGATAGGTAAATTTTGTTTTTGCAAATTGGGCATCCTTTGTAATATCTATTAGCACCGGTCCGGGTCTGCCGCTTTTTGCAATATAAAATGCTTTTGCTACTGCTTTACTCATATCCTCAGCTCTTGTAACCTGTATATTCCATTTAGTTACCGGCACGGTTATATTCATCACATCAATTTCCTGAAAAGCATCCGTACCTAATAAGTGAGAAGCCACTTGCCCCGTGATGCAAACAACCGGCGTGCTATCAATCATTGCATCGGCTAAACCTGTTACAAGATTTGTAGCACCCGGCCCTGAGGTTGCAAACACTACTCCCACTTTTCCTGTAACTCTTGCAAAGCCTTGCGCTGCATGTATTGCTCCTTGTTCATGGCGAACAAGAATATGCTTTACCTGATCAGCATAATTAAATAATGCATCATAAATGGGCATAATAGCACCGCCCGGATAACCAAAAATGGTTTCTACACCCTCGGCTAAAAGTGAAAGAATTAATGCATCAGAGCCGGTAACCGGTCCTCCTAAATCCTCCCGAAGGGGAGACTTAACACTTTGCTTTTTTTGCAAAGTGCTTTCTAAAATATTCTTTGGAGTTGTATTCATCTTAATTTTTTTAGCACCTCCTTCCCCCTTTAGGGGGCGGAGGGGTTATCAGTTACGCATCCCTCTGCTGCATTTGTAACGCATTTTGCATATTTAAATAAAGCACCTTTTGTTGCTTTTAATGCAGGTCGCTTCCAATTTTTTTTTCTTTTCTGAATTTCATCATCGTCTATTTGCAGCGTCATTTTATGATTTACCGTATCCAACTCAATAATGTCATCATCTTTAACAAATGCTATCAATCCTCCCTCAAAAGCTTCAGGCGTTATATGGCCTACAACAAAGCCATGAGTGCCCCCACTGAATCTTCCATCAGTTATCAATGCAACAGATTTTCCTAACCCTGCCCCAATGATTGCGGAAGTTGGTTTTA
>MWVY01000214.1_pt1 | contig 13928 bp, 10 predicted proteins | sample 1047251 | NCBI WGS metagenome assembly MWVY01 (sample SAMN06349983, study PRJNA376086) | soil metagenome | isolation source: MS7-5 sample Antarctic (ecotone) soil | place: Antarctica | collected 2015-01-13
GGTCAATAGTTATCAGTTCACGAATATCCATGTTATAAAATTAAAACTATTTGCTTTCTCCGCTGTGTCTCTCATCACCCAGGCCAATGGTTTTCTTATGTTCCGCCGTGTCTTTTCAAAGAAGACACGGTGGTGAAGGAAAGCTAAGAAAAGAGTCGTTGCTTTGAAGCGAATTAGCTATTCCGTTGTTTCAATCTTTACAAATTCTACTGTTTTATCACTTATCCTTAATATGCCAATAGTGTCTTCAGTAAGTTCAAATGTGAAAGGAAACACCCCAGAGTAGGACTTTAATTCTCCTGATAAAAACCCATTTTTTTCTTTTGCAATGGCAGTATTACTTTTCAATCTAAATACATATGCATTGTGATCTAATTTTTTAATCTGTAGTAATACTCGGCTGGTGGAATCAGATGGCAATGTGACCTCCTGGTACTTTCCAATAAAGTTTTTATGAATTTGCTGTTGTGAGTGCCTACAAAAAATATTCGCAACAAATAGAAATGCTAGGAATAAACAATTGAACCGGCAGGGCGTTTTCATGGTATGAATTTACCACGCATAATTAGAAATGGGTTTTAAAACCATTCTATATAGCGGCTATCACTAATTTACTCAAGTTTTAACTCAATATCAAATTGACAACTATAAAGAACTTAACAGTTTACTTTTGAGCCTATTCAAACAGTTCTCATTACTGGAGCCAATGGTTTTTTGGTTATTATTTAAATGAACAGCACTAGCTGTTGCCGCCGTTTCTCTCGATAGAAGACAGGGCGGAGAACTAAGCACATAGCTGTTGTTTCAGTATCCAGCCCGCCCCATAGCAGCAAGCCACACGTTGTGCGTTCGTGCTAGCAACTGTTTTTTTATTGGATAGATGTCTGCTTATTTACAGGATGTGAGGCATCCTTAATAATTGGTTTACCACTTCATTGTCGTGCAAGGTTCCTTACCAGATAAATGCTTTTAGGGCAGCTGCAAAGACTTGAGGAGCTTCGATGTAGGGGAAGTGTCCAACATCCTTTAGTACGATCAGCTTAGAATTAGGAATGCGGCTTGCAATAGCCTTGGCACCCTCAACTGAAATAACACTTGCGGCCCCATGAATTATCAAGGAAGGAGCAGTAATACGTACCAACCTATCGTGGATGTCGTACTTGCCCAAGTCTCTCCAGATAAAATTCCCGGTTAAATTGTTGTTTGTAAGCCACTGGTCATCAATTTTTAAAACAATACTGTCACTGAGTTGTGGATTATAAAAAAATGTACGAAAAAAAGTTTTTAAGTAACGCTCCATGGCCGCTGGATCTGTGGCCGCTGCCGCCCTAATCTCCGCCAACTCCTGCCGGTCAGTCTCTGTTTGCCTCTCGGCAATTGTACGCAGAAAATATGGAAAGTTTAGTTCCCAACTGGCGGGGGAAGTGTCCAGCAGCAGGAGCTTCCGTATTGCATTTGGATGGGCAGCCGCATAGTACATTGCGAGCAGCCCGCCAAAGGAATGGCCAACCAAGTTCAACCGATCCAGTTTAAGTGACCGACGAACGTTCTCCAGATCAGCTACGAATTGAGTCATGGTGAGTCGCGTAGTGTCCTCGACTCCAGAAGAGCGGCCGCTGGCACGCTGATCATAAAAGATCAGCCGATATTCATCGGATAGGAGCTCAATCAGTTGGGGTGCTAGATAGTCGTGGCTCATACCAGGACCACCATGAACGAATACCAATGGTGTACCTGATCCTACTGATCTGACTAAAAGTCGTGCGCCATCCACATCAACGTACCAAGTTGTGTCAGATAATCTCGATTGTCCATACAAGGTCAGGACTGAGGATATTACAAGACAAATAATAAAGAAAGCTTGGAGAAGAGAACCCATTAGGATTTGTGAACGCTTACCTACGATATATAAGTTTCTGGAATAAAAATGAGTCATATTGTTTTAGTTTACAAATGTTCACAATGACGCACAACGGATCACAATTTCATGAATTAAGGGTATTTACTTCCTGCTGTTCAATAAAGATAATTTGTTGAACACATATTCTTCAACCCTGATTTTTTAAAGCTGCTGTTGTGCATTCCTTCACCAAAGTCATATTTCACCTTGACCGGAATATTTTCATCAAGCAAAATTTTCATGCAGTATTTTCTCAGTCGTAAGTGTCTTGCGTGCCATTTCCAGGACTCGTATGGCATGTTCTTTTTTTACAGAAGGGAAGTTTTCTAAGAATTCATCAAGAGTTTCACCTGTTTCAATATAATCAAATAAAGCTTGAATCGGGACGCGGGTTCCAGTAAAGACCGGTGTGCCGCTCATGATTTCAGGATCAATATTGATTGGGCCATAATTCATTTATGTAATTTCTATTAAAGTTAAGAAAATCACTTGTAGTCTTTCCAAATTAAAAGGTGACGCACCCCTACTTTTGACTTATGCAAACAGTTCTTATTACCGGAGCCAATGGTTTTGTTGGACACTACTTGACAGAACAATTGCTGAAAAAAAATTATCGGGTAATTGCCACCGGCAAAGGTGAAAGCCGACTATCTTTTTCTGATAAGAACTTTATTTATGAATCAATGGATTTCACTAACAGTGAAAGCGTCCAAAAATTGTTTACTAAATATAAACCTGATGTAGTTGTCCATACAGGCGCAATTTCTAAACCCGATGAATGTGAAACAATGAGAGACAATGCTTTTCTTACTAATGTTACCGGCACAATTTATCTTCTTAAACAAGCCGCTGAAGTAAAAGCATTTTTTGTTTTCATATCAACAGATTTTGTTTTTAGTGGAGAAGAGGGCATGTACAAAGAAGATGACAACCCAGGACCGGTGAATTATTATGGGGAAACAAAACTCCTTGCAGAAGGGGAAGTTAAGGATTACAGTTACGACTGGAGTATTGTGCGAACTGTTCTGGTTTATGGTAATCCGAAATTAGGCAGGCAAAACATTTTGACTTCTGTTGCAAATTCATTAAAGAAAGGAGAACCTATAAATATATTTGATGACCAGGTGCGCACACCAACTTATGTTGAAGACCTTGCTTCAGCAATAGCTGTGATTTTAGAAAAGAGATCAACGGGAATTTTCCATATTTCAGGCGAAGATGTTTTAACTCCTTACCAAATGGCTTTGGCTGTTGCAGATCATTTAAATCTAGATAATAATTTAATTAATAAAGTAACTGCCGAAACATTTCAGCCGGGTAAAAATGTTGCAAAACGACCGCCGAAAACAGGTTTTGATATTACTAAAGCTAAGAGAGAACTAGATTATTCGCCTACGTCTTTCGAAGAAGGTTTGAGGAGAACGTTTGAGGAGTAGTCGGAGAAATAAGCAATTTGCAGGGAGCAATAAAACTCCCGACTCCCGACTCCCAACTACCAACTCCCCATCAGCTCATCATCAGCACATTCACACTTCTTTGCAGAATATTAAATGCAATTTCCGCCATCAAGTTTTCTTTGTCCAGTGTAGGGTTAACTTCTGTAATTTCAAAGCAGCAAACTTTACGGTTCTGCATAAACTTGCTTATTAAATCTTCTGCTTCACGTTCACGAAGCCCGTTGCTCACAGGTGTACCGGTGCCTTTGCTAATTGACGAGTCAAGCGTGTCTACATCAAATGAAATATAAATATCAGTGCAGTCACTAAGGTATCGTAGAACATTTCGGGCCACATTTTCTGCTCCTTTACTCCTCAGTTCTTTTGTAGTTATTGTTTTTATTTCATACTTATCTATTAAATGAAACTCTTCTTTTTCGAAATCTCTCAATCCAATATAAACAACATCTTCAGGTAGCACCTTAGGAACAATCTTCCCTAAGTTTTTTAACTGGTTCCAATATTTGATTGTTTCCGGGTCAACATCGTGAACGCCGGATTCTATATTATCCTCATTTAGAGCTATAGCCATAGGCATACCATGTAAGTTGCCTGAAGGAGTTGTGTAGGGGGAATGGAGATCTGCATGCGCATCAAGCCATATCACACCAAGCTTGCTCTTTGGCTTCGCCATTTTTATTCCGGCAAATGTGCCGGCACTTACGCTGTGATCAGAACTAAGCACAACAGGAAAAAAATTATGAGTCATTGCATCAGCAACAGCTTTTGCTACTCTTTCGCAAATTGTAAATACACCTTTTATTCTTTTTCCGTACGGCGACTCAATAGGCTCGTATAAAATTTTATTTTCAGTAACTATTTTTTCACATGGAAAATGAACAAAAAAGCTGCTCATGAAATCTAACGCTGCGATTTTGATTGCATCAATGCCAAGACTTGCTCCACGTGTGCCTGCCCCAATTTCTGATGGCACTTCTATAATCTTGATATTCTTCATACATTCCCGATAACCGCAAATGTAATCCTTTAGAAAAAAGTGGGTACTGCTTCAGGGTACGATCGCATGCACATGAAATATTTAATTACATCAAAGCGTTGTGTATAAAAGGTGAATAAGAAAAACAGGTCATTGCCAGCATACAAGATACTGAAGTGCATTCTTTTATATTTGTGAAACTCTAAAAATTAACGTGCGTCTAAAATCACTTGAAATAAAAGGTTTTAAAAGTTTTGCCGATAAAACACTTGTGAATTTTGATGAAAATATAACCGGGATTGTTGGCCCCAATGGTTGCGGTAAAAGCAATATTGTGGACAGCATTCGTTGGGTTATTGGAGAGCAAAAGATCAGTCACCTTCGGTCGGAGAACCTGGATAGTCTTGTTTTTAATGGTTCTAAAACCCGCACTGCCAGCGGTCTTGCTGAAGTAAGCTTAACATTTGAAAACACAAGAAGTATTTTACCTACCGAGTTTAATACTGTAACCATTAGTCGAAAATTTTATAAAAGTGGTGAAAGCGAATACCGTCTGAACGATGTGCAATGCCGTTTAAGAGATATTCAAAATCTTTTAATGGACACAGGTGTATCAACTGACAGCTATGCCATTATAGAGTTGGGTATGGTTGATGACCTGATAAAAGATAAAGACAATAGCCGCAGAAGAATGTTGGAGCAGGCAGCCGGGATTAGTATTTACAAAGCACGAAAAAAGGAAGCAAAGCTGAAGCTTGATGCCACAGAGCAGGATATAGCAAGAATTGAGGATCTGCTGTTTGAAATAAACAACCAGTTAAAAACACTTGAAAGTCAGTCTAAAAAAGCAGAAAAATACCTTGAGATAAAAAGAGAGTACCGTGAGTTGAGTATTGAATTGGCAAAAGCTGCATTAGAAGGTTTTAATCTAACCTTTAAAGAACTTACAGTTCAGCAACAGTCAGAAACAGATAAACGCATAGGATTTGAGGCTGAAATAGCAAAGAAAGAAGCTTTATTAGAACAAAACCGACTTGACTTTATTGAACGTGAAAAAGAGCTGCATAGCATGCAGCACAATTTTAGTGATCTTATCCAGGTAATTCGTACAAAGGAAAATGAAAAGAATCTTGCATTACAAAGAGTGGAATATTTACGGGAAAAAGAAACAGCTCTCCAGGAATCTATTAAACGTGCAGAAAGCCAAATGTTTGGCTTTGAAGAAAGCATAAATCTTACACATAACCAGATATCTGTTGAAGACAAGGAACTTAGTAATCTTTCTGATCAATTAAATCTTTTGCGGACTAACGTAGATGAAAAGCGAAAAGTATTTGATGAAAATCGTATTGCTTTAAACAACCTCCGTAATGAATTTCATCAACTCCAAAGAGATCAGTTTAACGCAGAAAAGAAAGTGGCGATATCTGACACTTCTATTCAAAACATAGAAAGGGCAATTCACCAGATAAACGAAGAAAGATCGCACAGGGAGTACCAGATTAAACAATTAGAAAACCAAAAAGAACTGAAGCAAAAACAACTGAACATAAAACAAACAGATCTGCAACAGCTCCATCATCATCATAATTTAACAAGAGATCAGATTCATGAGACTCAAAATTTGTTAGAACAACTTCGAAGCAAGCTTGCAGATGAGAGTAGAAAACTTGATGCTAAGAAAAATGAACACGATCTGTTGAAGAGCCTGGTTGAATCCATGGAAGGATATCCGGAAAGTGTGAAATTCTTACATAATAACTCAAATTGGAATTATAAGGCACCCATCCTTTCTGATATAATTTATGTTAAGGAAGAATTTCGTGCTGCTTTAGAAAATGTATTAGAGCCCTACCTAAATTACTATGTAGTTAATTCTCTAAGGGAAGGCCTTCAAGCTGTTCACTTACTTGATGACAATAAAAAAGGTAAAGCAAACTTCTTCCTTCTTGATAAAATAAACGAAAGAAATTCCGGGAAAAATCATGCACAACCGGAAGGGACAATACCTGCTTTAGAGGTTGTTGAAATAGATGAAAAGTATCAAAAACTAGCAGAAGAACTGTTAGAACATGTATATATAGCGGATGATGAAGATGCATTAAAGAACAGTAACGGATTTGTTATACTTGAAAAGAATGGTAAATATGTTAAGGGACATCATACCCTTGTTGGTGGCAGTGTTGGTGTCTTTGAAGGAAGAAAAATTGGTCGGGCCAAAAATCTTGAAAAACTGCAGAAACAAATCATCACACAGCAACAGGTAGTAGACGAATTTGTAGCAGAAATTCAGGAGAGAAATAATGAACTAGTTGCTTTTAATGAAGAATTAAGAGTAAATACTATTGAACAGACTGAACATGAAATACAGCAACTGAATAATGAAGTTTTTACTTTACATAATAAGCTGGAAAATCTCCACCAGGCGGAAAATGCATCAGATAAAAGAATTCAGGATTTCAATACTCAACTACAGCAAGCGCAATCATCAATTGCAAGTGTAAAAAACGAATTAACTACTTTGAACAACAATCTTGTTGAACTGAATACAAAACTTGAGGAAGCAGATGCCGCCTACAGAACCATAGAAGCGGAATACAATGAAATAAATGCTGAGTATAATAACATTAATCTGCAGGTAACGCACCAGCAAAGTCTTGTAAATGCTTTAAAGCAAGAGCTGCAGTTTAAAACTAGCCAGCTCCAGGATCTGCGAACACAGGTTGAAACCAATTCACAACAACTTACAGATACCGCATCAAATATTATTAGTGCGAATGACAATTTGAAAAATATTGATGAGGAATTAATTGAATTATTGAGAAGAAAAGAAAGTGAAGAACAGGTGCTCAACGAAGCAGACCAGGCCTTTTATAATCTGCGCAATCAGCTTAATATTAAAGAAGGTGAATTAAAGAATATAACAAAAGAAAAAGAACAGATAGAACTATTGCTTGGGACTGTAAAAGATAAACTGAATGATATAAAGCTACACCTAGCGGGAATGAAAGAGCGGCTGAATGTTGAATTTAAAATTCATTTAGAAGATATTTTAGATGAACCAAGAACAGGTGAAGCTCCGGCCGAAGAACTACAGGAGAAAGCAGATAGAATGAAAAAGCGGCTTGAGAATTTGGGTGAAGTGAATCCGACAGCAATTGAGGCATTTGAAGAAATGAAAAAGCGTTTTGAATTCATCACAGATCAGAAAAATGATCTTATATCTGCCAAACAAAGTTTGCTGGAAACAATTTCAGAAGTTGAAAAAACAGCAAATGAAAAATTTCTTGAAACTTTTAATAGTGTGAGAGAGAATTTTCATAAGGTTTTTAAAACTCTTTTTACAGAAGATGATCACTGCGATCTAATCCTTGAACAACCAGATAATTTAGCTGAAACCGGAATTGATATTGTTGCTAAACCCAAAGGAAAGAAACCTAGCAGCATAAGTCAGCTGAGCGGAGGTGAAAGAACACTAACAGCAACTGCATTACTCTTTGCTATTTATTTAATAAAGCCTGCTCCATTTTGTATACTGGATGAAGTTGATGCTCCGCTTGATGATGCCAACGTTGGGAAGTTCACACATATGATCCGGCAGTTTAGCGAAAACTCGCAGTTCATTATTGTAACACACAATAAAATGACAATGAGCACTGTGGATGTTATCTATGGTGTTACCATGCAAGAGCCCGGTGTAAGTAAATTAGTATCGGTTGATTTCCGGCATCTGAACTAATGTTAGGAATGATATTGCTAAATTAATGAGTAACACCTCATCATAAGTATCGGTTGGATCATTCCTCATTTTCCTATGAGAATTGATGAAGCAAATAATTATTACAGTTTACTTGCCTAAAGAGTAATTTTTTGATGTATAGCTAATTGATATTATTGCTTACTGCTTCTGGTTAGTTTTCCGATTTTACCACTACCCCCTGCTAAAAATATTTCAGACCCGCTTTTCGCTTTCTGAACTACATGAAATCCTTCTTTACTTATCAATTTCCATGATCGTCCTCCATCATTTGAATAATCAACACCAGAGATACCACAGCTAATAAGATGGTCTTTGGTTATAAATTCTACGCAACTTCTGTATCCATTTGGTGATTGATGAGGAGCAATCCAGCTTTTACCACCATTATTACTTAAAACAGCATTCAAGGTGTCTGAATTTGGAGCACTAAAATCACCACCGGTGATGAATAAATCACTTAATTTTTTCTTTCGCTTTAATATAGCAATTGAATTTGCACCTGTACTTTCTATTCCCTGCAACAATGGAAGTTTTTCTACTGTGGCAGTTGTAAAAAACCTGGAGCTTAATCCTCCGGTAACAAAAACAAATTCATCTTTACTCAACATTTTTATATTTGTTCCACTTGCAGCAAATAAGGCTTCACCGGTATCCGCTTGAGGTCTAAGTAGATCCGGTAATTCCTGCCATGTATTACCACCATTCACGGTTTTCGCAATAAAAAATTTCCCATCAATAGTATCTCCTATAACTATTCCATTCTGTTTATCTGCAAAATCCATAGCATCCAGAAACATTCCTTTTGCATTATTTTGGTAAACAATACTCCAGGAAGCTCCGCCATTAAATGTTTTTAAAATATATGCCGGTTCGGCTACAGCCATAACAATAGCTGTTGATGAATCAAATGCTTCAATGTCCCTGAAGTCATTTTTCTCAAATCCGGGAACTATTATCCATTTCCAGGTACGTCCACCATCAATAGATCTGCCAACAGTTCCATTATTTCCACTTACCCACACAACATTATCATTAACAACACTTAAACATCGAAAACTGGTTTTAGTATCATTATTTATAATCTCAACACTCGGAAAATTGTCAGACCGAACCAGATTTCTACCGGTGGTACAGGAAAGTAATAAATAAACGGAAAGAAGAATAAGAGTTGCTTTCATGTATCAATTAGCAAAGGCTAACAAGATACACTAATTGCTTTTCAATTTATTGCTGAAAACCTTTTGAAATTTTTCAAGCTTTGGCCTGATGACAACGGCACAATAAGGATTAGAATTTTTATTATTCTCATAATATTCCTGGTGATAATCTTCAGCAGTATAAAATTCTGATACAGGTGATATTTCAGTTACAATAGGATTTTTAAATGCGCCGCTTTTGTTTAATTCAGCTTTGTAGTATTCGGCTTTTTTCTTTTGATCTTCATTGTGATAAAAAATAGCACTACGATAATGAGTTCCTACATCAGCCCCTTGCCTGTTTAATGTAGTAGGGTCATGTACCTGAAAGAAAACCTCTAATAACTCGTCAAAAGAAATTTTATCAGGTTCATACTGAATTTGCACACTTTCAGCATGCCCTGTTTCACCGGAACATACCTGTTTATAAGTAGGATTTTTTAAATGTCCTCCAGAATAACCTGAAACAACTTGAAGCACACCATTTAATTGCTCAAATATTGCTTCAGTACACCAAAAGCATCCGGTCGCCAGAGTTGCAGTATCTACTTTTTCCATTGATTTAATTAAAGAAGCGCTCATGTTTTTATAGCTGGTTTGGGTAGTGCAGCCCGTAAATACTAATAAGAAAATAATAGCCGCCGGAATTATAAATCTCATTTAAATGATCTTATCTGCAAATGTTCATTTTTTCGCAGTGAAAAGTAGCACTAATAATAGTTTTAACAGAAGGTTGCACAACCTTTTAGGATACATTTAAGAAGAAAAGGAGTGCTACATTTGATAATTTTTCAGTTCAATATTCATGAAATTATTTCCGGAATCAGCATCAGTACAACTTGAATTCGAAAAGATAAAAAGTTTGCTTCACGAGAGATGCCGGTCAGAGTATGCAAAAAATAAAACCACTTACCTGCGAATTCATACCAGGAAGGAGTTTATTGATCGTGAATTAAAGCAGGCATTTGAATACAAACAACTGCTTCAGAACAGCATTTACTTTCCTAACGATTATGTTTTAAATCTCGCAAAAGAATTGCGGCTCTTACACATTCAGGGTGCAATCTTATCAGGTGAAGAAATAGTTTCACTCAGGAAATTGGCAACTAGTATTGAAAAAATATTTAAATGGTTCGATGCTGAAAGGAAAACTGCAAATCCAGCTCTTGCAACCGTCATTGAAGGAACACATTATGAAAAGGCTATTCTTGAGTTGATAAATAATGCAATTGATGAAGTTGGAGTGGTAAAAGATAATGCAAGTCAGCAATTGCAATCTGTTCGGATGAATCTGTACCGAAACCGTAACGAACTAAGAAAAGTTTTTGAACGTATTGTCAGTAAGTTAAATAAGCAAGGTTATCTGGCTGAAATTGAAGAAAGCTTTATGAATGGCAGAAGAGTGGTTGCTGTTTTCTTAGAGCAAAAAAGAGCCATTAAAGGTATTTTACATGGTGAAAGCGATTCAAGGAAAACCTCATTTGTGGAGCCGGAAGAAACTATTGAGTTGAATAATGAAATTTTTGAATTGCAAATTGAAGAAAGCCGGGAAGTTCAACGTATTCTACGGGAATTAACAAGCAAATTATCCGCTTATGCTCCGCTCCTTTCTACCTATCATTCTATAATTGGTGAATTTGACTTTATTCATGCAAAAGCTCAGTTAGCAATCTCAATAAAAGGTGAATTTCCCGTAATTGTTGATAAGGCAATAGTTCACCTGGTAAATGCATGCCATCCTCTGCTTTACCTGTATAACTTAAAAACTCACAAAAAAACAATTCCTGTAACAATAACATTAAATGAAGAACAAAGAATTTTATTGATCAGTGGCCCCAATGCAGGCGGTAAAACGGTAACATTAAAAACAGTGGGTTTGTTACAAATGATGGTGCAAAGTGGATTACTTGTTCCTGTTGATCCATCTTCACAATTTGGAATATTTAAACAGCTAATGATCCATATTGGCGACACTCAAAGCCTGGAGTTTGAATTAAGTACATACAGCAGCCATTTGCTAAGTATGAAACATTTTATGGAAGTAGCTAATGGTAAAACATTATTTTTTATAGATGAATTAGGAAGTGGAAGTGATCCCAACCTGGGTGGTGCATTTGCCGAAGTAATATTGAAAGAGCTTACCCGTAAATATGCAATTGGAATTGTAACCACACATTATCTGAATTTGAAAATAATGGCCAATAAAACACCGGGTATAGTAAATGGTGCTATGGCATTTGATGAAAAGAATCTGCTTCCACAATACAAATTGATAATTGGGAAGCCGGGCAGCTCTTATACGTTCTCAATAGCAGAGCGTATTGGATTAAATAAAAAATTAATTGAAAGAGCAAGGAATATGGTTGATGCTGGTCATTTTAAACTTGATAAATTATTGAACCGCACCGAACAGGATCTTCGGCGTATAGAGGACAAAGAAAAAGAATTACAAAATCTGTTAAATGAAAACTACAGATTAAAGAAAGAAATGGATGCTATAATGCAAAAAGAAAAGCATCAACAACAAGTGGAGTTGTTAAGAGAACAAAATAGAATCACACAGGAGCGGCTGACATACTTAAAAGATATGGAACGCAAGCTGAAGCAATTGTTTATTGAATGGAAAAAAGAAGAAGATAAAAACAAAGTTATTCGCAATATGGCTGCTTTGCTGTTTAAACAAAGTGACCGGAAGATCACAACTAAAAAGCAGAAGCAACTGGAATCAAAGTATACTGAAGTAAACGGTCAAATCAATATTGGAGATAAAGTGAAAATGAAACGAAACTTGCAAGTGGGGGAAGTTTTGGAATTGCGGGGAAAAAAAGCAGTTGTAAAAATTGGTTTACTCCCCATGCAGATCAATGTTGATGATCTTGTACTGATCAAGGAGAAAAATTCACCCGGTTAATAATCAGGAATTAGCGTATAAATATTCTTTCAGGCTTGTAATTGTCTCTTCTTGTGAAAGAATAGTTTCCCTGACAACATCGTTAATTGAAATGATACCTGTTACTTCACCAGAATCATAAACAGGCAGATACCGGAATATTTTGCGATGTCATGAGTTGCATACAACGTTCTATGGTATCGTTTGGATGTACTATTGGTAAATTATTGGTCATGATTTCAGAAACCAAAGTATCAGTAGATGATTTGCCTTTTAGCACGACTTTTCTAGAATAATCCCGCTCTGTCATCAAACCTAAATAGTTTTTTCCTTCAATGATCATCACAGAACCAATATTTGCTTCAGACATGATTCTGAGAGCATCTATCACTGTTGTAGATTGATCTACTGAAATCATTTTCTTTCCTTTTCTTGATAAGATATCAGAAACTTTTTTCATCAGGCAGAAGTTAATTTAGATGAAAGTACTAATTCTCACAATATTTCTGGTTAACATCAATCACCTTGAGATATTCTTTTTGGAAGATGTTTGTTCAGACCATTATTTTGCAACCGGAGAGATGGCAGAGCGGTCGAATGCGGCGGTCTTGAAAACCGTTGAGGTGAAAGCCTCCGGGGGTTCGAATCCCTCTCTCTCCGCTCTGAAGTAAATTGAACCCGCTACCAGTAAGGATTTGCGGGTTTTTTATTCAATGTTTCTTTAATAAGAGCTAACATGAACACCAAACCACCAGCGGAACCTGATAATAAAGTATCATCCAGTAAACGGTAATTTTCCTTAGTTGTAGAAGCATGGAAAGAAACAGGCTCTGGAAAAAGGTACTTAGAAGCATCAACTGTAGTTGACGAGGACGATGAATTACAAAGATTTAGAGAAAGATGGGTTCATCATAAGCTAATTACCCGTCCTTTGAGCAAGAAAGAAAAAAAAGCTCGTGGTCTTGAAGTTCGCAGGTCATGGTTTTCGAAACTATTCAGTTAGTAATCTATTAAGGAGGATATTCTGTATAGATTATTTAGTTCACGGCTAAAGCTGCAGTTAAAAATTGATAACTAATCGTTATCTATCTCAATTTCCCCGGAAAACACTTTTTGTGCAGGTCCGTTCAACCAGATATTTCTGTAGAAGTTATTTTTCTTTTCAAATTGTACACTTAAATGCCCTCCTTTAGTTTGTACTTCTACATTATTAAATCCATTGTCATTGTGATTACAAACCAGTGCAGCAGCTGTCACTCCCGTACCACATGAAAGCGTTTCATCCTCCACTCCCCTTTCATATGTTCTTACAATTATTTTATCTGGTTTATCTAATTGTTCAACGAAGTTTACATTAATACCTTCTTTTTCAAATTCATGATTATAACGAATAGCACGCCCAAGCTTTAGTACATCCATATGCATAACATTACTTGTAAGTTGAACATAGTGTGGTGAGCCGGTGTCTACAATATAATGGTTCTCCTTTTTAAGAATATTTTCTACATCTTTCATCTTTAAAGAAATAATTCCATCACTGTCAATTGTTGCTTCATGTAATCCATCTATTGCTAAAAATTGGTATGTTGATTTTTTGGGTCCTTCATCATAAGCAAATTTCGTCAGGCATCTTGCTCCATTGCCACACATGCTGCTTTCACGACCATCAGCATTATAGTACTTCATTTCAAAATCATAGCTCTTGTGTCTATTATAGAGTATCAACCCATCACCGCCAATGCCAAATCT
>MWVY01000216.1_pt1 | contig 13858 bp, 11 predicted proteins | sample 1047251 | NCBI WGS metagenome assembly MWVY01 (sample SAMN06349983, study PRJNA376086) | soil metagenome | isolation source: MS7-5 sample Antarctic (ecotone) soil | place: Antarctica | collected 2015-01-13
GCGGCAGAAATGACGGACTGGTTTTCAAAACCTATGAGGAAATGTATGCGGAGACAGGAATTAAAAGCAAGACCTGTCGCCGTTATTACAAGCAGTTTAAGGAAATGGGATTTTTCGACTGGACGACCAAAAAAGCCAATGGCTTTCCTACCGTTCACTTCAAGTTGGATATGGTCAAACTGACCAGTCTGATAAAGACATTTTGGGTTAATCGAAACGGACAAAATGACCAAAACGATACGGTCAAAATGTCGGAATCTTTAACAGAGAATACTAACAAAGATATATCTCTCTCTTTAGATCCAAATAATCAAAACACTAAGAAAATAGTAAATAATTTTGATTTGAGTTCTGATTCTAGCGGTTCTGGTAATTCTTATAATAGTGTATTTTCAACCTCCATCGCGGCGCCGCCGCCAGATGAGGCACCTGTCCCTTTGCCGGGTAATTTTAAACCTTCGGCGGAAAATTTATACTGGGCAGTGACAAGTTTTCCGGCTAAGTCTCCAAAACTTTGCATTGAAAGTTTCGTTGATCACTTTAGGGAACATAGCAGAAAAAATACTTCAGACGGATGGCAGGCTCAATGGCGCAAGTGGGTAGCAGCAGAACATGAAGTCAGAGGATACGATGAGGAAAAACTTTTAGCCGAACACGGTAAAATCATCTCAGTCGTTCGCCAGTACGTGTATCTATTTGCCGTAGAAGTAACACCTTTCCTACTCCACCGAGATTCTTTTTACAGTATTTTGTGTCAGGAGGAGCACAGCTTCTCTAGAGGAACAATAAATGAATGTCTGGAGTATCTGGAGACACACGGATTTCTAACCAGGTATTTCGGGGATTATTTTTATGTTTCAAAAACAATAGAAGGACGGCAACTGACAGATGTAACCGATTTTTCACGAATATATGACGAGTGGAATGAAATAGATAATAGGTTGCTCCAGCACATACAGGATAATAAATTGGTACATCGAGATGACATTGGCAGTAACTACCCGGAAGAATTTCAAAATTCCGTCGATATTTACTTGAAAGGCAGTGTGCAGGTCGAGGCGTTATTTGAGAATGAGGGTCACTATTTCTGCCGATATTCATATGAGGAAGATGAAAACGAAAGAAATTCTATTGAGACAAAATTTGCAGAATTAGGAATAAATAATTCTCTGGTTATAGAATCGGATTATGGAGATGAATTTATAGATGACTATACGGAGGATGCAGAGGACTATCCTGACTGTCTGAGTGATTATCTAGCGGCGATGAAAGCCAGTCAGGAGAACCGCAGCAGGGAATCCGTTTCGGTATAAAACTAGGTCAGTAATAACTTACAAAGCCTAATGTGTATATCTTGGATTTTTCCCTCTGAGGACCTGTTCAGTAATAGTCTAGCGTTACATAGGTATTTGAGATTTAGACTGCTTTAAAGGTGTCTCAGGGGTTCAATTTTAGCTACTAGATATATGAATATGTAGGGCTCCTAGCCCAGTTATTTTGTAAAAATCAGACATAGGTACCCCCTTTTTTGATTCGACAATTTAGGTCTGAAAGGATTTTCAAAAAATTCGGGAAAAATGAATTCAAAAGAGTAGCTGTTTCAAATAGGCAGCATCGGTTAGTTCAAAGTTCTTTCTCAAACAACGTGAAACGCCATTCGGTGATTATCAAGATAGCCCGCCGCAGACAGCAGATTCGGCAGGCAAGTGGAAATTCGTGCTTGACTGCTTCTTTCATAGTTGAATTGTTGGGCGGCGTTTGGGAAAATAACGTGCGGCACAGCAATATACACTACTCTAACCTTTTCTTCATAAAGACTGCTATCTCACTATCAGGATAGTCAGTGTTGGAATAATACGAGAGGTCTATTCCCTCCGCTCTAAATCCAAGTTTGCGATATATCATAATTGCAGAAGCGTTCGTGTTCTGAGTTTCGCAAACGATTGTCCTAAGTCTTGCGCGGTTAGCTTTTGCTGCCGCTGCTTGCATCAATCTTTTGCCGATTCCCAAGTTGCGGTATGTCGTTGCCGTGTGAAATTCATAAACCCACAAGCTGCGATTCCATAAACGAGCTTCGGCAATTATAAAACCGATAAGCAAATCGCCATCGTATGCTCCAAATGAATATCCGCTCTGCAAAAGTTGGTTATATCGCTCAACAGTTTCGGTGTCGAAATTATCGTAAATCCTCACATATGGTTGTTCGAGAGCGATAAGTTGAAGGTCAAACGAAACTTTGTTTTGCGAGTCGGTATGGACAACGATATATTTGCTATCCGAAGAATAGCCGCTCGCCACTCGTTTTAGGTCATTTAAGTTTAACTTCGTTAAGGAGCGAACTTCAATCATTATGTTTTTTAGCATGCGTAACGCGAAGCCGCCCAACATTGCGATTCAGATACCGCACAAGAGCGGAGCCATTGGGCAGTCATCTGCAATCGCAGCGTTGGGCGGCGACTTGATTACACCGAGCAATCTCCCAGTTTTATAAGTCCTGCAGCGGTGTGTCTAAAACCACATTGCTCGTAGAAACTCTGAAGATGCGGCTCGAAATCTACATGCAACCACTCAGCCCCGCAACTTTTGGCTTCTATTGCTGCTCGCCGAACAAGTTCGAGACCAATACCGCGCCGCCTAAACTCTGTATGAACGGTTGTGTCAAGAATAAATGCGTGACAACCGCCGTCCCACACGAGATTGACGAAACCTATCAGACCTTCTTCTTGGTAAGCGCAAATAAACGCCAAGCTGCGATTCAGCACAGGGTTGAAGTTGCGCCAAGTATGACCTTGCCACGCAATGACAAACAGCGCGTTTAGTTCTTCGTTCGTCAATAAAGGGCTAACGCGATAAATCACATCTACTCCAGACTTCAGCATTTCACTCATACAGCATAAGACGCATATTCTCGACAATTGAAGCCGCCGAACGGTTGAGATGCCGCGGGGCGAAACCACCGCCACGCAAGCTGAGGTTTAACAGACAAGCTAAATAAGAAAGTCGCTGTTTCGCCCTCACGTCCATTGAATTGTTCGCTGTCGCCCTCATCTTCAGAACTTTCTTCTAATGGTTTTCGTCAGGATTTTCTGCAATGTATCCTTTTCCCGCCGGACTAATATAAAAAGATGCGTCTGTCTCAACAATACCCCAATACAGCCGAGGCTTCTTTTCGCTAGTCATATTGAGAAAGCAAACAAGCGGTGATTCAACTTGCTTTTTGAATACAGGCTTGTAGGTTTTATTCTTCGAGCCGTTAAAAACTACAATCATTAACTTGTAATTATATCTGTGTGATTCGCTCATACCTTCGCCTTGGTCTTCCGGCGGTTTGTCGCTAGACAAAATAACCGCAAAGTCACGAAAACCGTCTCGGTTAAAGTCGGCTTCAAGATAATAAGGTGTGAGTTTAGGATTGATTTCCTTGCGAGCGTATTTTAACATTCCATCATCTGCGGCATTAAAGCTACTTTCAGCCAAAAAATCTAGGGTTTGATTGGCTTGCAAGAATTTCTGCAAAGCCTCTGCGTGTGCTGGTCCAAGGGACGCAACGGACTTCTGCCCAAAAACAGAAATTGACAAAAATAAAATAACAATAATTTGAGCGGTAAATACTTTCATCTTTTTTAAAACCTTGTATGTTTTTTTAGGTTGCCATAAGAACCTTCAAAAGTAACCACGAGACAGCGAACGGTTGAGATGATGTGGGGCGAAATCGCCACCACGCAAGCTAAAGTTTAACGGACAACGCGATAACAAAATTAGTTACTGTTATTCAATAACTGTCGTTGAGCCACAAGATTTATTCCCTCTAAATCTTCCGTTACGTTAATAATCAATGGATTAAATCGAAATCGTTTAGCTTGAACCGTAATGACATACATTTGACCGGCAGCGACTTCATCGAATCTAAAATTTCCAAAGAAGTTTGTTCGAACTGTCTGCGTTGTGCCGTCTTGACTGGTTAATTGAACGGTAGCGTTGGCAACGCCTCTCCTTCCGTCTGTTACTCTGCCTGATAGAGAAACCATTGCTGCTGTTGGGGCAAGCTGCACCTCAAAGGCTCCGATGTCAACAACTGCCGTCCCATCTCCATTCCCATCCACAACTCGCGGAAAGCCTGTTCCTCTCTGGTCAGTTGTTAAAGGTGAAGTGGGATTATTTGATGGACAAGTTGCCGTTTCGACACAGTTATTTCCCGAATCAATTGCTGGGCTTCCTGTTAAAAGTTCGCGAGTATCAGTTTGTCCACCATTGTTCTTCAAATCTCCGAGTTTAGGGTCAAGTGGAAATTCAGATGTTCCGACTCTATCTCCGTTTGCATTTGGATTGCCGGGTGCAAATCCACCTCCTCCTACGCCTATTAAATTATTACTGCCTGAAAAGTTTTGGGTCGGACTAATAAAAGTATCACGCTCAATATTAGGAGAAGTATTTTTTGCAACGATTGTATTACGCAATCTTGTCGCGCCAGAACTAAAAATTCCACCTGTCGAATTAGTTGCTACATTATTGCTAACTGTAACATTTGTTAAATTTGCTTGACCATCAATTACAATACCACCACCCGTTCCCGAAAATGTTCCTATTGCTCTTGCAGTATTATCACTAATTGTTGAGTTACTTATGTTCGTTATGCCATCAACACGCAGCCCTCCTCCTGCAAAAGCAATATTGTTACTAATTGTTGACCGTGTTATGTTTAAAAACCCCACACTAGCTATCCCACCGCCGTTATCTGCCGTGTTACTTTTGATACTCACTTCTGATAAATCTAATGAATTACCACTACGTACAAGAATTCCTCCGCCAATAGAGTCAAATGAGCCACCATCGCCATTTGCAACATTACCATTAGCAATGGTTAGGCTGTTTATATTTACAGTTGTGCCACTTGCGCCATTGATGTTAAATATTCGGAAATTTGCAGTTCCAACAGTCATACTGCGTTGAAGAGTCAAATTTCTTGCTCCAAGACCTGTAATTGTGATGTTGCTGTTAATAAAAAGTTCTCCAATTGTTAGATTGATCGTTGCAGGGGTAACGAGAGTGAAGGTAATTGTATCAACCCCTGCCAAAGCATTTGCCTGCTCCACCGCTGCCCTTAACGAGCATTGCTCTCCTAAGGTTGACAAATCTATATCGCAAATACTATCGCCAGTGTTTGCATCTTGCTGGTCAGTGGTCAGATTAACCGTAAAGTCAACGGCGAATACTTGAGTCGAGAAAGTGAGCAGAATAGCCAATAGGCAAAAAGTTAAAATCGTAGTTTTCATAGAAATCCTTTCGTTGTCTAATTCAATGACTGGGCGGTAAACAGATGATAAGACTAATTAAAGGGGTAGTTATTAGCTTAGAATCTTGACGGTTAGTTTAATTCGGTTATTAACATGCTTACGGCGGGAAGTTCATTCGCCTGAGCAAATCTTGAAACCTCGGGTCTGAGCGCAGAGGGTCAAATGAGGAGTCAACCTTTAAGTACATCAACTGTAAATCGTGTTCGGCGTAAGCCCTTTCGAGAGTAGTGAGCGCATCTTCTTTGTTTCCGAGAGCGATATAAAGAATTGCCAACTCGCCCGGTGAGACGTATTCCTTGCTGGTTTGCAATTGCTTAAGAATCGCGAAAGCTTTTTCTCGTTCGCCTGCTTCAGCGTATGAGGCGCCTAGATAAACTTGCTCGCCTGAGCTTTTATTGCCCAGACTAATTGATTTCTGATAAGAATTAATGGCTTCCCGATGCATTCCTTTTGCAGCATATGTATAACCAAGAATTATATGGGGGAAAACATAGCTTGGATCCATTTCAATGGTTTTCTGTAAAACGTCAATTGCTTCATCATATCTTTTTGCAAAGAAAAGCCTAAAGCCTACACTCGCGTGGGAAAAAAGCGAGAGCGGATCAAGTTCTCTGGCGCGTTTTGCCTCAGCAATAGCTTCATTATGGCGCTCTATAACAGAGAGAAAAGCGGAGTATGCTGAGTGAGCTGCGGCTAGATTCGGGTTTAACTCTAAAATACGTTCATATTCCTGTTGGGCAGCCGTCCAATTCCAAGCATTTAGATAAAGATTAGCCAACACAAGATGTGCTTTCGGTACATTTTCATCCAATTCTAATGCTTTTCGTGCCATGGCTTCGGCTTTAGGAAGAAACTCTTTAGGATCAACATTGCTGGTGTTTGCAAGACGACTGTAATTAGCAGACAATTCGGCATAGGCGAGAGCATAATTCGGGTCAATAGCTATCGCTTGTTGATAATACTCGCCAGCTTTCTTCAAGTCATTAGAGCCTCTTTTTTCGGCGTAAAAGTTACCTTTGAGTACTAATTCATAAGCCTGCAGATTGACGGTTTCTCGTTTTGCGAGTTGCTGTTCTTGCTCTCCCGATAATTTCAAACGTAATTTCTCTGAAGCCTTCTGCACAATTTCCTGCTGAATTGAAAGCATATCTGCTGTGTTACGTGTGTATTGCTCGCTCCAAAGTTGACGATTTGCATCAGCATCAATCATTTCAACGCGTACATTTAAACTATCGCCGATGCGTTCGACTTTTCCCATCACAATTGCCTGCACTCCAAGTTTATTCGCTACGTCTTGAACGTCAATGTTCGGATCTCTGTATTTGAAACTTGAACTGCGAGCGATGACTTTCAGCTGCGGCAATTGAGACAATTTATCAATCAGTCTTTCGGAAACACCGTCCGACAAATACTGTGTGTTAGGATCGCCTCCGGCATTAGCAAAGGGCAGAACCGCTATTGAAGTGATAGCAGCTTTAGTGCTCGGCGCAAAGTAGAAAAAGTAGCTGAGACCAATTACTGCCGCTAGTAAAACCGTCAGTCCAAGTCCGGTTCCAAGCTTATGTTGCTTGATTCCGCCGACAATGTATTCGGCGCTCGATGTCCAACGTGAACCGCCCACTTCGCTCGTCGGTGCAGCGGAGTAACGAAGCGTCTGCGCATTGCTTAATGTTGCCATTATTGCACCGCTCGCTTTATTCGGTGGAGAGGAGCGTTCCAGTTCTGTCTCAAACTCCAATCGCTGTTTTACGCTGCGCAAGTCTGTGAGCAGTTCCTTTGATGTCTGGTAGCGCTCTTCCTTATCTTTTCTCAGCGCCTTACTGACGATCCATTCGACATTTTCGGGAAGTTTCGGCGCATAGCGTGCCAGCGGAACCGGCTCTCTTTCGAGCACACCGGCGATAATGTCGCCGATCGTCTCCCCTTCGAACGCCGGGCGTCCCGCTACCATTTCGTAAATCACTGCCCCCAAAGCCCAAATATCAGTTCGCGCGTCAACTGCCTGTCCGCGTGCCTGTTCGGGTGACATATACTGAGGAGTGCCGAGCACTACGCCAGGCTCGGTCTTAACACCTGATTTGGACACCACGTTTGTTATAATGCGTGATGTCTGGCGCTGTTGTTCGGCTAGCTTTGCTAATCCGAAGTCTAAAACTTTTACATAGCCATCACGGCGGATCATAATGTTCTCCGGCTTGATGTCGCGGTGCGTGATGCCTGCTTCATGTGCTGCAACTAATGCTGAGGCAACTTGTATTGCTATATCTAAAGATTCGCTGAGCTTGATCTCGCTTTGCTGCAAGCGCTGCCGCAGCGTGATGCCTTCGACATACTCCATGGCAATGTACGGACGACTTTCATCCGCCATCTCTCCAACTTCGTGAATCATGCACACGTTCGGATGAGAGAGCGCCGAAGCGGAACGCGCTTCCTGCTCAAAACGCCGTAGTCTTCCTTTATCGTTGCTGAGATACGAGGGCAGAAGTTTCAGTGCTACTTTTCGCCCCAATCGTGAGTCATGCGCGAGGTATACTTCGCCCATTCCTCCCTCGCCAGCCAGCGAGACAATCTCGTAACGACCGATCTTCTGCCCCGCTTCTAGCTTCTGTTCATCTCCAGCCAGACTGTCAGCCGCGTCTTCGACAGCTGGGGACTCCATAAAGCTATCGGTATCATCATCTGACTCGAGCAGCGATTCTACTTCTCTGCGCAGCTCATCATCTCCGGCGCACTCTTGTTCTAGAAATACCCGACGCTCTTCGGCTTTGAGTTCCAAAGCCGAGTCGAACAATTCTTTGGCACGCTGCCAGCGTTCGGGCGTCATAGCTCCTCCTCCTCACTACTGCCGCCGCCGCTAATCTCACGGCGCAGCATTGCTTTGGCAATCCGCCAATCGCGCTTAACTGTTGCCGTCGAGATGCCAAGCACTTTCGCCGTCTGTTCGATCGAGAGTCCGCCGAAGTAACGCAGTTCGACAATCCGGCTCTGCTGCTCATCAATGGCAGCCAGCCTGTCAAGAGCTTGATCAAGCGCTATCAAATCCATTCCCCGACCGCTTCCGGCTTCGACCTCCATCGCGTGACCTAAGGTGACCTTGATCATCGAGCCGCCGCGCTTTTCGCGATGCTTTCCTTTAGCGTGATCGACCAGAATGCGGCGCATCATCTGCGCGGCAATGGCAAAGAACTGGTCGCGGTTCTGCCACCTCATACTGTGCTGATCGACCAAGCGCAAATAAGCTTCATTGATTAATGCCGAGGTTTGCAGAGTGTGACCGACCCTCTCTCGGCGCAGATAGCTTGCCGCCTGACGATGCAGCTCATTATGAACAATCGGGATTAGCTTATCTAAAGCATCACGGTCGCCGTCGCTCCAGGCAACCAACATCTGGGTAACGCTCTGTGGTGAGTTTGTCATTACTGCAATCTCCCGCTCTTTGAAGAACACTTTGTGGAAACTGCCAAGAGAATAAACGCTTGTTACAGTTTAAGTCAATAGAAATCAATAGAAATGTGAGATTTTAACTCACGAATCAACAAAACTCAGAAAAAAGATTATCCAATCGTGATCCAGTTTCTCTGATCCCGTCGCGTAAACAAGTAAGGGCAGCAATCAAGCAGTCTTAAAGAAAAGAAAAAAAACTAAAGATAAAATTAAAAAAGAAAAAAAGGAGAAATCATCATGAACAACACAACCAACAACAGCAAAACAAATCACACCGAAATCGGTAACAACATCAACCGCAGCTCGCAATTTAACGCCAATAACGATCAAGACATCAATCTGAAAAGTCATTCCATTTATCGACGATTTTTACCCGGGCTGTTAATGCTCCTGCTTGGCGTGGTTATATTGAGCGCGCCCGTGGAAGCTAACGCCCAGATCACCGATTACGAACTGCCGGATGCTTATTACTTCGGAAATCCTTTTGGGCAAGAATATTTACACGCGATTTCGCCTACTATCTACGCAGATCCAGGGACGATCGTTGCCTATCGCCCTGTTCTCTACCAACAAGATATATATGGAAATTGGAAACGAAAATACTTCGGTAATTACATTTCGGGTATGGTTGACAACTCGTCTGTATGGACAGGCAATACGTTTCAATTTGATTGCACAAGGGTGGTGGTAGATGGAAATTACCTGCTCGCTTATGAATTGTATTACTACAACGGTGCAAGGTGGGTTATGCAAGTTAACGAGTGGGGTCCCGGTTTCCATATTTATGTGTGGGATTATTATACTGGTTTTCAATATTGGGGATATGCTACAGTGCTTAATCACCGCCCCTACTAAACAAATCTTGTTAAGATGAACACCGAGCAAGATGCAGTCAATGCTTCAGATTTATGATCACAAGCAAAAGCCTTCAAAACCGTGAGCGTAAAAACTCACGGTTTTTTTATTTTGCCGGGAGGCGCACACCGTCAACGAAAGTGCAGATTAAACCAAGCGTATCAACAGTTGTTTGGTGCGCTTTAATAACCTTTCTCTAATCCCTGTGTCCGATAATGACTTATGATTACCCCACCATCTAGGGGGTATAAGAATCAATAATAAAGTCAGTGTTAAACGCAAATATTGCCCTGAAATTTCTGAACTTTGAGATGATGTTAAACAGCTGCTCATACCAGATATTGAATTTAAGTCGGTTTTATAGCCTTTTCAGCGAAAATTAACTTACATAATGGATGTTATCGGACTCTGATTTTGCAAACCTCAACAAATACAGGCATTAACCTACTTTTCTAACGTTCATTACGGTTTGTTGCAGATACTCGACGTAACGGTCTTTATCAGTCATTTGTTGCTCGTCCTGAGTGGCTGCTATTTCTTCAATGACTGGGACGCAATACTTGAAGGAATTTATTTTTGTCTTGGCGCGAAGGATTGCCGTTAGAATTCCGATCTTACAAATATCAGCAGAAAACCTCTTCACCTCATCCCTGGCGTTTCTGTCTTTCGGTTTGATTTTATTTCCCGTCCATTTTTGATAAAAGATGATAATTTCATCAGTCTCTTTATCTTCATCTAAATCATCAATCAATACGTGGTTAACTGGTTGACTGGTTAACCAGTCCATTGCAGCCTCGACAGCATCCTGGAAATCTAGCTTATTCATAAAACACCAGAGTTGCCATTTCTCTAATTTTTGAACTGGCAACCGTAAACCCTTTAGTTTACGCTCTCTTCGGCTTCGATACATTTTCTCGTTCGTCGAATGGTTAACCATTGATTGCTCTGACTGGTTAACCATTAATTGCTCTGACTGGTTAACCACACTGGTTAACTGGTTGACCAGTTTTTGGTTAACTGGTTGACCAGTTTTTTCATCATTTTCGGATTGCGAACTTTGGATTATATCCAAGGGATGTTCTTCATTGCGAAGACGTGCAAACAAGTCTACTTTCTTCTTTCCAGTGTCTCGGTTGCGGCTGACTTCAATAGTGGATTTGCTGGGGAGATTTCTCGCTCTTTTCTTATTTACCATTCGCTTAACCTACCCTTTTCTTTTTTACAACGTGCAGCTGGGCGCGCGCACTTTGATCCAGATTCAAACGCTCGATGACCTCTTCGCAAAATGCCGAGTAATCAGCCGCACCTTCACCGGAAGGGTCAAATTCATAAACCGTCAACCTCATTGCCGGAGCGGTTTTGATTGCAGCGAGTTCCCGAATAACGGATTGGAATGCTTTGTCTTTGTATTTCTCGAAGGTAAGTTTCAATGATTCTTTGGCAACGCGCATTCTTGCATCATAGCGGGTTACCAAATAGCCAAGGATTTCCAATTGAGGATTGCCGCGCTTTGCCTTCAAAAGCGACTCATTAAGGTCAATCACGCCTTCGTGCGAATAATAGTCACCCGCAATCGGCACAATGACCCACTGAGCAGCTAGAAGCGCCTGCGTCAGTGTCATTCCAAGCGTCGGCGGACAATCAAGGACAACCACGTCATAATCGGTTAATTCATTGATCGCGTCTTTCAATCTGAACTGCTCTTCAATCTCAATGAATCGTTCGATTTTGGCTAGCCTGATATGCGCCGGTACAAGGTCAAGATTATCAATCGGTGTCTCATAAACCGCATTTTCTAGCGGTTGCCTGTCCTTATCACCAAGCAATACATCGGCAAGCGTTGTCGTAATGATTTCCGGCGAGAGAAGCGTGCTGGTGGCGTTCCTCTGCGAGTCGAGGTCTATCAGCAGGGTTTTGTAACCTTTGGAAGCTAGACCAGCGGCTAGATTAACTGACGTTGCCGTTTTACCGACTCCGCCCTTCTGATTAGCAACTGCTATTACTTTCATATGTTTTTTATTTACTTGCGGAAATTGGTTGATTGAATGTTTCGATATGACGTTTTTCCAATGCTTCCAAAACCAAATCCATATGCGCCGGGATCGGTAATGATCCGGTTTCATAACGCGATACGGTATTTGAAGCAACGCCCAAATGCGCGGCTAATTCTGCCTGTGTCAATCCTAATCGTTCACGCCTTTGTTTTAAGATGCTCTTTTCCATGAGAGAAATATACCAAAGATAGAAAAAAGTTGCAAATAATCTTCATTATTTATATCTTTAGTATTGACAAATCTACTTTTGGTATATTATACTATATCTTAGTTAAGTAATTAACTAATAAACACGAAGGAGTCAAAACTAAATGTTACAAATCGAAAACAAAGACAGATTCGGAAAAGTCGTCGCCGACGCGCTCGCCAAAGTCGAATTGACCGTGACAGACGTTCAAACAAAAAAACGATGGATTAACGCCATCGCTAAAGCAGCGGTCGAGATTGAACAGAACGGTGTTTTTATGACCTGGCAGGAAGAAGACCACTCGCTGATTATCTGGAGCCAGAAGTCAAACAATATCTACACGGCAAACGGTGTCTGCCAGTGCCGCGCATTCGAGCAGGGAGCGCCCTGCTTCCATCGCGCAGCCGCTCGCCTGGTTCGCCTTTACATGGAGCCGGAAACAGTCGTAGCGCCGGTGGGTGGTTGAGCGCAGTTTTGGCTGGGCGGCACGGTTTCGACGACTAGCGCGAGATTACGAACGTCTGCCGGAAACTTTGCGCGGACTGCATTTTCTGGCATTTGCTATTTTAATGCTGAAGCGTTTCGTGGAAGTTATGGCTCAAAGTTCATAACAGGCTCTAGGTAGATCTGTGGCGAGTTTTGCGGTTATTCACTAAACACCCATGTGGACCTACCTATTTTTAATTCAAAGGGCTTCTAGGGGCATCTACAGCCTAAACAGAGGACACTTAGGTTAATTCCGTTGCGACTGTGAATCGATGTGTCATCTGGGGCAGCTTGACTTTTTCATTAGATTGGGTTATAATGCTTATTATCGATGGAAATTACATCAATGACACTTATATCTTCAAATTATTTGACCCGAGCAGCTTCTCTCTGCCTGGGTAAACTAAGTAATTTTCGTTCTCTCGTTTCCTCTTCTAAAAAACTCTTAAGTTACATATATAGCCAATATATACAGGGATTTGGCATAGCTCCTAGAAGAAAAGTTTTGAAGACGTAGTTTTAGACAGAACCCAGTTTTATTTGTTGTGAAAATGCGCTTTAGTGTGGCGGTAATAGAAGGATTGTATATTAGGACACCTAATAGATTTTGCTGTCTTTGTACCAGTTCGATGGGTCTAACTGTTGAATTTAAAGTAATTCAAGAGAGTGGCTACACAAAGAAAACGGACAAATTAAAAATTTAATAAAGTGGGGCTAAGAATCTCTCGCTAAATCTTAGGGGAATATAATTATGGAACAGGCAGATAGAAAGGGACAAAATGATAAATCCGTAGGTTATCCCGGAATAACTATTGATGATTTACTGGCAGACGAGCCCTGTATAATGGTCGTTCCAGCTTTTTATATATTAACTAAAAACGCAGAAGCTGCAATAATAATGAGTTTTTTGGAGCGTAAATTTAGGGAAAATCCGAATGGATTTTACATGTTCTATGAGCCCTGCCCTGGGGAGCCTAGCTATCAGAGAGGAAATAGCTGGAATGAAGTGCTTTATTCTTGGAAACTAGATGATCTGAAATTAGTATTTGACAAAATTGGAGTTCGGTACGGTTCTCATAAAGAATTTGTAGAGGAAAAAAATAAATTCAAGAACAAATATTATTGTAGCTATTACGATAAAAATACCAAACAGGTCCACTACCTTCGTAACAACGAGGTTGCCGATCGTGCCATTGACTCCGCAATAAATACTTACCACTCCGAATAGTGCGAAGCAAAATGATAAATAAAAAAGATAAAGTGGATAACAAAGATAAAGTAAAAGAAATTATTAAATCAATAACCGGAGAGGACGCAAAAATTGTTGCCGTTCCCAGCGAATTGATTCATTTTATCGGTGACGCTAGTAAAGCGGTTCTTCTTTCCCAGCTTATTTACTGGTCAGATAAGGGCGGCAGAAATGACGGACTGGTTTTCAAAACCTATGAGGAAATGTATGCGGAGACAGGAATTAAAAGCAAGACCTGTCGCCGTTATTACAAGCAGTTTAAGGAAATGGGATTTTTCGACTGGACGAC
>MWVY01000217.1_pt1 | contig 13830 bp, 12 predicted proteins | sample 1047251 | NCBI WGS metagenome assembly MWVY01 (sample SAMN06349983, study PRJNA376086) | soil metagenome | isolation source: MS7-5 sample Antarctic (ecotone) soil | place: Antarctica | collected 2015-01-13
TAATTCAGAAGGTCAATTTTTACAAGGTACCGGTTACTCCAGTGACGCATTGTTGAAAAATATTCAGTCGGCATCTGCAGTTACAGTACGTAGTGTTAATATAAGACAATATAATTATCAATCTTTTTTTGGAAGAGCAAATTATAATATTGATCAAAAATATCTGTTGAATCTTACTTTCCGCAGAGATGGTTCATCACGCTTCGGTCCGGGAAAACAATTTGGAAATTTTGGAGCAATAGGTGCAGGCTGGATATTTACAAAAGAAAATTTTCTTGCGAATAGTTTAAGCTTTTTAAGTTATGGTAAATTAAGAGCCAGTTATGGAACAAACGGAAACGATCAGATAGGTGATTATCAGTTTCTGGATACATGGGGTTCTACCAGTTTTCCATATGGAGGATTAAGCGGGTTGAATCCAACTAGAGTTTATAATGCAGACTACAGTTGGGAAATAAATAAAAAGTTTGAAGTTGCGATGGAGCTGGGTTTTTTGAATGATAGAATCCTATTAACAACTAACTATTATAATAACAGATCTTCCAACCAACTCATTGGTTATACTCTATCATCTCAATCAGGTTTTACATCGTATACAGCCAATCTTCCGGCTGAAGTACAAAATTCAGGACTGGAGTTTGAGTTGAATACCATGAATTTTCAATCAAAGGATTTTAACTGGACTACCAGTCTAAATTTGTCATTTCCGCACAATAAATTAATCTCTTATCCTAATCTTGAACGCTCGTCTGACGCTTCAAGTTTTGAAGTAGGACAGTCAATTAGAATGATCAAAGGGTTTAAATATTTAGGAGTGAATGCGCAAACAGGAATTCCTGAATTTTTGGATGTAAACAGAGATGGAATAATTTCAAGTCCTGCCGATTATGTTGTATTGGGAGAAACCATGCCTCAGTTTTTTGGAGGGCTATCCAATCAGATTTCTTATAAAAATTTAAGTCTTGATTTCTTTTTCCAATTTGTAAAGCAGGAATCAATTACCAATGATTGGGGACCATTGGTTGGTGTACCGGGAACAATGAATAATAAAGATGTTTCGGTACTTGACAGGTGGAGATCACCCGGTGATGTAACTAATATTCCAAGACCATCTGCCACCAGTGCTAATGTGGCAAATACAGCCTATAGAAACTATTATCGTTCTTCAGATGCCGCTTGGGGAGATGCTTCTTATGTGAGGCTGAAAAACCTGTCTCTGACTTATGATTTATCTTCTTTAACCCAAAAATGGAAATTGAACGGAACAAGCCTGTTTGTACAGGGACAAAATTTGTTGACTTTCACAAATTATAAAGGTCTTGATCCGGAGATTAATGGTTTTGATAGAAATTTTGTTTTCCCCATCAACCCATTTGGTTCTGTAAGACCACAGGCTATTCCCGTGCTTAAAACAATAACAATAGGAATGAGGCTATCATTATAAAAAGTCCTTTCATCATTTTAAAAAAATAAAAATGAAATTCAATCATATATTCTCTATAATTATTGTAATATTTTTTATATCCTGTAAAAAATATGTAGAAATCCCACCACCAGATAATCAATTGGTCTCGGGTCTTGTATTTACCGACGATAAAACAGCAACGGCAACCGTGGCAGGATTATACAGCAGGTTAAATGCTTTTAATTCTTCCTTTGCCAACTTTAATGGTAATTTTTTACCGGCGTTCAGTGCAGATGAATTTCATTATGCTTTCAGTTCAGCTAATTTGGATGAGTTCAAAGAAAATTCATTAATCCCCAGCAATTCCTCAGTTAATGGTTTATGGGAAGCTCCGTATTCCTATATATATCATGCTAATTCTATTATTGAAGGTTTAAGTTCAGGTACTTCGGTCTCTCAGGCTGTAAGAACTCAATTGACTGGTGAAGCAAAATTTATCCGGGCCTTTATTTATTTTTATTTGGTAAATCATTTTGGAGATGTGCCATTGGTCTTAAACACAGATTATAAAGTAAATACTTCTCTTCCCAGAACAAGTGTTGCGGAAGTTTACGCCTCTGTTATTAATGATCTCAAAGATGCTCAAACTTCTTTAAGCGAAAATTATCCTTCTGCAGAACGTATTAGAGTAAATAAAGCTGCAGCTACTACTATGCTGGCAAGAGTTTACTTATATACCAGTCAATGGAATAATGCAGAAACAGAAGCTACAAAAGTTATCAATGATCCGAAATACACCTTACTTACTAACCTTAATTCAGTTTTTCTTAAGAACAGCAATGAAGCTATTTGGCAGTTGCAAACTGTAAATACTTCTACAGCGGGTGTAAATACATGGGAAGGTTTTAGCATTGTGCCAGCATCACCTACTGCAACACCACTCTATAAATTTTATCCAAATTTTTCTGCTTCTTTTGAGGTGGGTGATAAAAGAAGGGCCGACTGGATCAAAACATTTACAAATACGGCCGGAACAGTTGATTATCCATTTAAGTATAAGGTGAGAACAGCTACTCCCGTTGTTGAATATTCAATGGTTTTAAGATTTGCAGAATTATTTCTTATACGGGCAGAAGCCAGGGCTCAACAAAATAATATAAATGGTGCAATAGATGATTTAAATAAAATCAGGAAACGTGCAGGACTTTTGGATTTACTCTATACCCTTACTAAGGAACAAGTTCTTTTAGCTGTAGAAAAAGAAAGAAAGCTTGAGTTATTTTCGGAGTGGGGGCATCGCTGGCTCGATTTAAAAAGAACAGGTCGTGCACTTCAGGTATTATCCCCAATAAAAACAGATCTTACTGCAAATGATCTGCTGTACCCAATTCCTTTAAGTGCCATGCTTACCAATCCTAACTTGGTTCAGAACCCGGGTTATTTTTAGTGTATGCAATTTTTTAATGATAAAATATTCTTAACATGAGTTTTAAATTTCCAAAGTCATTCTTACTGTTGGTGATTTTGTCTGGTAATGTCTTTGGTCAGGATAAATTTGAAGTTATTCCTTCAACTCCTGAAAGAGGACAAAAAGTTACTCTCAGATATAATCCTTCAGCGCAAGGCGCAACTATTCCCGCAACATCGGAAAAAATTGATATAGTATTTACCTATTCTAATTTTTATGAAATGCCTTGGAGAATGCCGCTGTACAAAAAAGGAAAAATATGGGAATCTTCTTTTGTTATACCACCCTATGCTACCTACGCTACTTTTTATTTACAAAGTGGAGAAATTAAAGATCAGCCCGCCGACAAAAAACATTATGAATTGCCAGTGTATGAGAATAAAAAAAGGATGGAAAACAGTTACCTGTATGAAGGATATAGCTTATCTGCTCAAATGGGAAAGGTTCCTGACCTGGAAAAAAAGAAAGCTGAATTATTTGAAAAAGAATTAAAGAATTACCCCAATAATTATGAAGCAAAACTTCGTTTGTTGAATTATAAAATTTCTGTTGCCGATCCAAAAGGTAAAGAAAAATTAAGGGAAGAAGCAAGAGCAGTCATTGCAGCAAAATTTTATGAAAACCCCGGAAACCAGGGGTTGATGAATAAAACTACAATGGGCTATTTAATTATCGGCGAAAACAGCAGGCTCGATTCTATCCGGCAGGTGATCAGGCAAAACTATCCTGAATCCGAAGCAGGATATAGTATGCGCATCAGCGAAATAAATAGTGAAACAGATAATGCTGTAAAAGAAATGAGACTGTTGCAGTTATTGAAAAATGAAACTCCTGAAAATCAGAGGTTCTTTTCCAGGGCGCATGAAATTTTATTTAATTATTATACTTCTTTAAAAGAAACAGATAAAGCATTATACCATCTCGATAAAATAAATAAAGATTTTAATCCTTATACAGCTTCTACATTAAAAGGACAGGCAGAAGTCTTGCTAAATTCTGGTATAGCATTGGAAACTGCATTACGTCTGGCTAAACATGCACTGGTTTTATCTGATACATTTCCAGTAGGTTTAATTCGTCATTTTCCGGAAACAGGTCACATACCATCATTTGTATCACGTGAAGAAAGAAAAGCATCTACAGAAAAGTCTACGGCAACTATGATGACACTAATTGCCTTAATACGAAACCAACAGGGCCTCAAAGAAGAATCAGAAACAATGATTGAAAAAGCATTGGCAATTTCTCAGGATGTAGAAACTTTATCCAACTCAGGTGAGTTTTATCAACTAACGGGAAACCATGAAAAAGCTTTTAATGCGTATAAAAAAATTATGATTGCAGTTCCGGAAGATACAGTCTCACTTGCCAGGATGAAAGAGAATTACAGGGAAATGAAAAAAGGTTTAGTAGGATGGGAAAGCCAGATAGAGGAATTGAACGTTTACTGGAAAAAAGAAATGATGACAAGATTAAGAAAGGAAATTATCAATAAGAAATCTCCTGATTTTGTAAAAGCTTTAGTTGATTTAAATGGAAAGCCTTTACTGGCAAACTTTATAAAAGATAAGATCGTAGTTGTTGATTTTTGGGCTACATGGTGTGTGCCGTGCATAAAGGAAATGCCATATGTACAAAATGCTTTTGAAAAATATAAGGATAGGAAAGATGTTTTATTTATGGTAGTGAACAGCGGGTCAAACAATACTTTACAGGATGCTCAGGGCTGGTCCGGCAACAAAACATACAGTTTTCCTGTGTTTTATAATACTGACAGAAGCATTGGTGAAAAATTTGGATTTAATGTAATCCCTGCAACCTATATAATCGATAAAAAAGGTAACGTAAGGTTTGAAACTATAGGTTTTGAAGGCCCGGTCATTCAAAGAAAAATTGAAGTGGCCATTGAATTGCTGGAACAGGAAATGTAAAATTTTAGAAAGTTTTTTATTTAAATTTCTTTTCTCCTCCTCATTTGTGTCCTTCCAAATCCATTTGCTGATAACAGGTTCTGGTTTTAAATATATTTTAAACTTTAAATTGTTAGTATTGATTTTTGGCTATTATCTTATATAATTAAGTATAAATAAAGACTCAAAATATAAAACGAAAATCTTGTTTTTATTGAAAATTACTCTTATGGCACGATAATACCAGAAGCAATTGGATTATACAATGGCTATAATGTTAATTAGTCGATCTGGCATCTTCTTCTAATATCCGTATAAAGAATATAATATTTATTCCAAGGATGAATTAAAATTCAGGATAAGAAATGGATATGAATTTGCTCAAGCCTTTACTATTAATATTTGAAACCAAAATGATCTTAAGTGCTGATGATAGCTGTAAGCCTTATGATTACACCCAATAATTAAGATGAGAATTAAAAGAAAAAAAAACTGTTAGGATTTACCTTATGTTTACCCCGTAAAATTTAAAAGTGATCCCGCTGGGACTCGAACCCAGGGCCCATACATTAAAAGTGTATTGCTCTACCAACTGAGCTACGGAATCAATTCTTTTTAAGAGGTGCAAAAATACTTTCTATCATACTAGCGTCCAAAACTATTTGAATTGCCGAGAGCTTCACCATTAACAATTTCATCAATTACCTGCCACAAAACATTCAGCATTTCTAATTGTACTTCATAATGTCCATGCTCTGCTTCCACATTCACATATCTTTTTCCTCTTCTTCCATAATATATACTCAACGAACCATCATCTTTAGCCAGTTTATTGTCTTGCAGTATTACATTAAAATTTCTTTCTTTTAGCTTCCTGTAAATATTTATGTCAGTTGTAAAAAAGAAATCATCTATGTCCATTTCAATATTGCGATGAACCGCTTTTGCATCTTTAAATGAAGAGCCGCCTTTCAGATAACTTAAAATAGAATAACTGCTATCAGTATTGTTATGAACAGCAATGTATGTGGTTGCATTCTTCCATTTGTTTATAAGAAAATTTGCAAACCGTTGTATTTGCGGCACTACCGCAGCATCGTAGCTCTTGTGCAACTTTAAGGAAGCAATAATTCCTTCCTTGCTGAAGATCCTGTTTGGATCAAATTCATAAACTTTTTTGTTGTAAGTAAATTTTACATTGCGCTGCTCATTATTTTCCAATCGTACCAAATAACCACATGTAGATTGAAGAAACGTATCAGCTGCTCTTATCCCTGTTGTTTCATTGCTGTGCAGGCTGATAAAAGCAACAGATAATTCTGGTTCGTAATCAGACGTAAAAACATAGATAGATGAATCACCCAGTTTAAACTTATGCTCTTTTACTTCGGGTTTATAGGTTGAATCAGAAAATGATGTAGAGTCTGTTTGAGCAAAAGAACTTACCTGGAAGAAAACTAGAAGTAAAATTGAACAGTATCTAACCACATTTAGTATTTACATGAATTAAGAAGTAAGTTCTGTATTCATTTTTTGCATTACATCTTTTTCAATCATTTTTTGTGCAAGCAATATCATATTTGTAAAAGCCCTTGCATGAGAAATTCCATGACCAATGATCACCGGCTGCGAAATGCCCAGCACAGGCGTACCACCATATATTTCAAAATTAAATCGGTCAAAATACTCATGCTTAATTTGCTTCCGGTTGGTTATTTCAAATAGAGATTCAGCAAGCTTTAATATAATATTTCCTGTAAATCCATCACAAACTATTACATCAGCTTTATCAATCAGCACATCCCTGCCTTCTATATTACCAACAAAGTTGATGTGCTTATTATCTTTTAATAAAGGATAAGTTGCCTGGGCGAGAATATTACCTTTTCCTTCTTCTTCACCAATATTTAATAATGCAACGCGGGGATTTTCTATACCTAAAATATTTTGTGCATATACAGAGCCCATCACTGCAAACTGATTTAATTGCTCCGGCTTGCAATCGGAGTTTAAACCCACATCAAGAATAAGACCTGTTCCACCGGTTTCTTTAGGAACAATCGTGGAAACTGTTGGGCGCAGAACACCTTCAATTGGTTTTAAACCATATAAACAACTAATCAAAATAGCACCTGTATTTCCGGCACTTATAAATGCATCTATTTTGCCGTCGGACAATAACTTAAATCCTTTAACAATAGAAGATTCATCCTTTTCTTTAATTGCTTTAATTGGGTGTTCGTGCATACCAATTACCTGTGGTGCATGCACTATAGTGTAAGAATCAGGAGAAAATGAATGCTGGGATAGTAGGGGAGAGATCTTTTGTTCTTTCCCTAATAAACATAGGTGCGCCGGCTGAGCTGCTTCTGAAAAATATATCTGAATACCATTTACAATTTCATCGGGAGCAAAATCGCCTCCCATCATATCAATACCGATAGTCATAGATATTTAAAATAAATAACTGAACAACTTGATCAGTAGTATCGATAGGTCAAAGTACTTTTTTAGGAGCCTTTTCTGCCACCAGTTTTCCTTTGTAATAAAGCTTTCCTTCGCTCACTACAGCACGGTGACGTTTATGAGTTTCACCGGTTGTTGCATCATTAGTAAGAGTAGGTGCATCAGCTTTATAGTGCGTCCTGCGTTTCGCTGTTCTTTGTTGCGAATGTCTGCGTTTAGGATTTGGCATAACTATTAATTATTTCTTTTTTATGTTACCAACTTTAGTAATTATATTAATCTTCTGTTGCCACGCTCGGTTCAAATTTCTTCATTCAATTGCGCATTAGCGTGGCAGCCTGCCCTGAGTTTAACGAAGGGTCGCACACTTTTGCTGCATCAATTCTACTCAACATTTCACCACCAGCACCAGCTCTGCTTAGCCTCATAATTCTATTCGTCTCTGTTGAGGTCTTTAAATTTTTCAAGACCTTTCCACATCGGGTTATCTTGTCTGGATTCCCCATTATTTAATTTGTTCAGAACTTCTCTCGCCACAGTATTGCAATGCGGGCCATCCATACTCTCAAATTCGCAGGTTTTCTGCATCGGGATGCTCAGGTTAATGAACTCGTAAATCCAACCCTTTACATCTAAATGACTTTCTCCCCTTGATATATAATATACATCCGGGTCTTCTTCCTGGTCATTCATTACTTCCGGATTTTCAACCATTTTCACAGCTATTGTAAATTCTTCAAAAAGCTGCATCGGCAAGTTGCTGCTGCACCTGTCACAGACAACTTCTACACTACCACCAATCTCAAACCTTAATTGCATGAAACCGGTAGCATTTTTCTCCAGGTAAAGTTTTACATGCGCATTGCAGTTCCTGAAATCCTGCTCCTGGAAATCCTCAAAGAACGAGTCATTAATATGATACTCATACTCATGAACGCCGGGTTTTAAACCCACAAATGCTATATCGAAATCCCGCCGGCTACTCATAAACACCCAATTTTGGGGTGGGCAAAGGTAGGTCAAATCAGCCAAAATTGAATAGCTTTCCCCTCTATTTCTAAACCTGAACCCCTGTAAAGCAAAACAAGGAATTGTGAAATTTATCTTCAGAGACAAAATACTGCTTGTACTGCTTGCCATTACATTGGTAATAAAAATTTTTTCTGCTAATGAGGAATGGGTAGAAAAATATTATACCTATGGAGTTTACCCAACTATCGCCAGGGGACTGCGAATTCTATTTGGCTGGATACCGATAAGCATTGGAGATTTACTTTATGCCAGTGCAGCTATTTACCTCATTATCAAAGTGTTTAGATTTATTCAACATCTTAGAAACAAAACCCTTACAAAAGAAAAATGGATAAAACTTGCAAGGAGTTTTTTCAAAATTGCATTAGTTATTTACCTGGTATTTAATATTCTGTGGGGATTGAATTACGACCGAAAAGGAATTGCGAAACAAATTAATTTAGATGTGCAACAGTATTCATTACAGGATCTGGATACACTTACAACTGTACTGCTGCATCGAGTAAATGTTTATGCAGAAAAGATTGACACGAACAACCGGGAAAAATTAGCAAATCCGAATCAGTTGTTTATGGAGAGCACTAAAGCATACAATCGTGCAGCAGACAAATGGCCATTCCTGAAATATACCAATCCCTCAATAAAGGCATCTCTCTTTACCCGGATAGGACATTTTATTGGATTTACAGGATATTACAACCCTTTTACCGGAGAGGCGCAGGTTAAAACTACAGTTCCTGAGTTTTTAAAGCCATTCATTGTAACTCATGAAATAGCACACCAGCTGGGATATGCAAAAGAAAATGAAGCAAATCTCGTAGCTTATTTAGCATCAGCGAATTGCGAAAATCTTGATTTTAAATATTCTATATATTTTGGCTTGTATTACTATTCCATTCGTGAAGTTGCAAAGAGAGATACAGTTATGGCTGCAGCTTATAAACAGAAATTACATCCGCAGGTTGTTAAAGACAGGGAGGAGGTGCTGAAGTATATAGAAAGAACTGCCAATTCAATAGAGCCCATAATGACCAGGTTTTATGATCAATATTTAAAATTGAACAGGCAGCCGGAAGGAAAAAGAACCTACAATGAGGTAATTACCTGGCTTATTGCTTACATGAAAAGATATGGAAGGGAGGCGTTGTAAGTAAAAAGTAATAAGTTGTATGTTCTAAGTAGTACGAGGTGCTTTCTAAAACTTATTCTTCCACATCATACTTTCAACAGGTTTATTTGGCTGCCCGCTATATTTAGCGTCTTTTTTCTCATTGTATTTTATTTCGATCTCACCATCTACAGGAAAATAAATTAATTGACCTATCGGCATTCCGGCATAAACTTTCACCGGTTGTTTTACAGATATTTCCAGTGTCCAGTGGCCGCAAAATCCAACATCACCCTTACCTGCCGTAGCATGAATGTCAATTCCGAGCCTTCCGGTAGATGATTTGCCTTCGAGAAACGGAACATGTGCGTGTGTTTCCGTGTATTCCATTGTTACTCCCAGGTAAAATATATGCGGATACAGCACAAAACCATCATCAGGTATTTCAAATAGTTCAATTTCATTATGCTTTTTAGCATCGAGGATATGCTCACGGTAAGTGGCAAGTGTTCGTTCAAGGTGTACATCATAACTGTTACTGCCAAGGCAATCACGCTTGTAAGGTTCTATCTTAATTGTTCCTTTTTCTATTTCTTCCAGAATTCGTGTGTCAGAAAGTATCATGAATATGCTGAATTTTGAATGCTAAATTTTACAAACTTTAAAGTAGCAATCTTAAATCTGCAATCTTAAATCTAAAATCTTAATTGTGCCTATTTTTTTTCAACAGGAAATTGACGCTGATACAAAGCTTGCAGTTTGGAAAATTGAAGAGCCTGAAGAGTTTTTCACCGGGCATGTGATGCCGCAACGAAATGTTACTCATCCACATAAAAAGCTGCAGCACCTGGCAGGTAGATATCTTTTAAAATTCTTGTTTAAGGATTTTCCAACTGAGCTTATTCAGATAGCAGATACACGAAAACCTTTCTTAGAAGATGAAGCGTTTCATTTTTCTATTTCGCATTGCGGTGATTATGCGGCAGCGCTTGTCAGCAAGATAAACAGGGTAGGTGTAGATGTGGAACTTATTTCAGATAAGGCGGAAAAGATCAAGCATAAGTTTTTGACTGATGAAGAATGGTCGCTTGTGAGTGGTGAAATATTGAACGACAGACGGCAGAGTGCCAGGGAAAACATTCAACATTCAACATTCAACATTCAACCTTCTACATTGTTATGGAGTTGCAAAGAAGCAGTCTTTAAATGGCATGCTTTAGGAGGAATAGATTTTAAGAACCACATCCAAATAAAATCAATTAATCGTATAGGAGAAAACCAACTCCAAATAACTGTATTGTTTGCCAAAAAGGAAGAGGTTACCATACATCTTCATGCAAAATTTTTTGATGATGTATGTTTAAGTTGGGTGATTACTTGAATAAAAGTTTTTCAGTTTCCTGTTCAGATATATTATCATCAATTGAAGCTTGTACATCTCCAGTTAAATCTGCAGTTTGATCTTTCGGTAACTCTTGTACATCTCGTAATTTTCTCTCAATTGCTCTGGAACGAACACCTGCTGTATCAATTTCTTTACTTGCAGCTTCTAATTTTTTCTGGGTTTTTTCAAGAATATCACCGAATGTGCCGAATTCAGTTTTAACTGCCGCAAGAAGATTCCAAACTTCACTGGAGCGCTTTTGTATAGCAAGTGTCCGAAATCCCATTTGTAAACTACTCAAATAAGCAGCAAGTGTAGTTGGCCCGAGAATAACAATATTGCATTCCCTTTTAATTGATTCAAACAGCCCGGGTGTTCTTAATACCTCTGCATATAAACTTTCAAATGGAAGAAATAAAATTGCAAAATCAGTTGTATTAGGCGGATCAATATATTTTCCGCAAATGTCGTAAGCGCATTTTTTTATACCCCTGGTAAAGTTCTTTCTTAATTCTTCAATGTGATCAGAACTGCCATGCTCATATGCTTCTGACAACAGCTCAAAATCTTCTTTAGGAAATTTAGAGTCAATAGGAAGCCACAGTACATCTTCTTTATTTTCTCCGGCAGGTAATTTAACGGCAAATTCTACAGTTGCATTCGAGCCCACCTTGGTTCTTACATTTTTTGCATATTGATCAGGTGTAAGCATTTGTTCCAGCAAGTTAGCCAACTGGTATTCACCCATAACTCCTCTTGTTTTTACATTACTAAGTACCTTTTTCAGATCGCCAACTCCGGCTGCTAATTGCTGCATATCTCCCAAACCTTTATGAACAGACTCCAATCTGTCACTTACCATTTTAAAAGATTCACCTAACCTTGTTTCAAGTGTCTTCTGTAGTTTCTCATCAACGGTAGCCCTCATTTCATCAAGTTTCTTTTCGTTGCCCTGCTGTAACTCAGCTATCTTTCGCTCAACAGTTTCTCTCATTAAGTCCAGCCTTCCTGTGGTAGCTGTATTTTGCTCACTTTGCTTATTTAACAGGGAAATGAAATTGTCTTTTTGTGTTTGATTAAAAGAATCAACTGATTTAGAAAAATCTGTTTTAAAAAGTTCTAGAGTTTCTTTTAATTCTTTCCTGTTATCCTTTGCAGTACTGATATTTCCTTCATTCAGTTCTTTAAGTTTTACTTCTATGGAATTTGTTAGACCAGATAGTTTTTCTTGTATAGATTGAGTTAGTTCATTTAGATTTCTTGAGAACCCTTCCAGCTGTTCTTTTTGAACCTGGCCAACATTCTTCATTACAGTTGATATGTGCTCACCGAAGGAGTTAAGCGAATGTGACAATTCTTCCCGTGATGCTTTCGAATCATTGGAAGCTTCAGTTCTGTTGGTTGAAATTTCACTTCTTACAGAAGATTCAATTCTCTCCACGTTTTTGTAAAGACCATCTAATTTAAAATTGAGTTCACCTGCTTGTTTTGACTCTTTAGGAACTGATGCTTTGTAGGAAAATATCATTGCAGTGATGCTAAACAAAGCAATTGCAATTAATAAAATAAGTTCAACGGACATTGGAAATTATTATTTAATGGCAAGATACTAATCTTCCTAAACTTTTTAGCAAAACTGTTAACATGTGTGAATAAAAAAGCGAAGCATTTGCTTCGCTAGTGCGGCAGAGGAGATTCGAACTCCCACAGCCTTTCGGCCGCTACCACCTCAAAGTAGTGCGTCTACCAGTTTCGCCACCGCCGCAGGGCTGTAAAAATATTTTATTTTCTTAAAACAATTCTGAAGGTTGTGCCTTTGCCAACCTCTGATTGCTTTACACTAATTATGCCTTTGTGATATTGCTCAACAATTCTTTTTGAAAGACTAAGTCCCAATCCCCATCCACGCTTTTTTGTAGTAAACCCCGGTTTAAATACTTTATTTATGTTTTGTTTACTTATACCCTTACCTGTATCACTAACATCAATTATTACATCTTTCACATTATTCAAAACTTCAATTGTTATTGTTCCTCGACCTTCCATTGCATCTAATGCGTTCTTTAGTAAGTTTTCACTCACCCAATCAAATAAGGGTCCTGATATAGGGAGAAGAATATTATTCTCTCCATTTGTATTTAAATTAATTGCTACTCTACCGGAAGCTCTTTTTCTTACATATTCTACAACATTTTCTAATTGCTCAATTACATTCATTGCTTCCAGTTTTGGAGTGCTACCAATTTTTCCAAAGCGGTCAGAAACAAGTCGTAAACGGGTGATATCTTTTTGAAGCTCATGAACAACAGCTTCATTTCCCTCAGACTCTTTTAATAATTCCAGCCAGCCTTCTAACGATGATACTGGTGTACCTAATTGATGAGCTGTCTCCTTTGCCATACCTGCCCACACCTGGTTTTGTACTGACATATAACTACTCCTTAATGCAAGAAACGTTACTATTATAAATAAGCCTACAATTACAAGTTGTATGATGGGAAAGTAGCGGATCTCAGTTAATAATCTGCTGTTGCCATAGTAGTAATAATTCACCTTTTTCGAATCCAGTGGATCAACCCATGTGATCGGTGAATTTTGTGATTTGAACGTTTTAAGCCTATTCTGCAGGTAAGTAGGTTCTGTAAGAACTTTTGCGGAATCTAAATTTTTGTACCCGATGATGTTATCATTTTCATCTGTGGCAATTATAGGAATATCATCATTGTCCTGTAAAATCTTAAAAGCCAATCGTGTGTCAGTATTTGCGGGGTTTAAAAGTGAATTACTCGATTCAACCCATGCTTCTACTCTTTGTTTTTCTTCTTCAATGATTTTATTTGCCAGGTACGATGAGTACCCAATAGTACCGCTTACAATTAGTATTGCAACTATCGCCAAAATAGTGCGCCATGTAAGTAACTGACGGAACATAAGTTAAAAATAAGTATGAATGGCGAAGTAGTAGGTGAGAAGGAGAATGTAGAAGGAATAAGGTACAAGGTACAAGGTATAGGCTGGCTGGAATTATTAAAAGAGTCTGAGGGAAATGAAGCTGTT
>MWVY01000218.1_pt1 | contig 13828 bp, 19 predicted proteins | sample 1047251 | NCBI WGS metagenome assembly MWVY01 (sample SAMN06349983, study PRJNA376086) | soil metagenome | isolation source: MS7-5 sample Antarctic (ecotone) soil | place: Antarctica | collected 2015-01-13
GCCTGCTCGGTCTGCTGCTCCTGCTGAGCAAGCGCTACAAAAGCGAGCGGTAAGACTAGCAGAATTGCTAGACCTGCGGTATTCACAAATCCTCGTGTCATGGTTTAACTGCCTTCTATAAGAGGCAACCGCGCCTCCATGGTCTTGGCAACGCCGTCGCCGGCATTGCGAACGGCGTGCACCACGCCTTCGTCGTAGAACACCGTGTCTCCCGGGTTGAGGATGGCCTCAGTGCCGGCGGCCACCACCTCCGTCGCCCCCGGGGAACCGGCCGCCGCGGCCCGCGTCAGCTGGGCTGCCCCCTCGACAACGGTGAAGCCGACCGTCCCGGATTCGACGGCAAGCACGACTGGCCCGTCGGCGGGATGCGGCGTGGTGCTGGCCCCCGGCTCGAAGGTGCGCCGCCGCAGCAAGAGCTCCCGTTCCGGCGGCACCACGGCCGACCCGCCGCGGCCCAGCACTTCAATGGTGACGCCGGTGGGGTCTCCCGCCGCTGGGGTGCCCGAGGCGTTCATGAGCAAACCCCCGACGAGGACGAACGGCACGATGACGGTCAAGATGGTTCTCTGTCGCATGGATTTTCCTTTCCTTCCTGGCTACTGGAACAGCTCTCATTCCATACCATAGTGAACATTAGTGTTAGTCTTAGCGAATACTATCATTAGCGCTAGCTAAATGTCAAAGCCACCTGTATTCAACCATCTCCGGTACAGTTAACGTGACAACGCCCTCTGAGTGCCTCTTAAGAAGTTCTTTATGTTGTTTTTAAGCAGGCCTAAACCTGTTCCGAAATTCGTCCCTAAAACCTTCGTTTTTGAGACACTTTGAATATGCGACTCGCCATCGTCTTTTTCTGTCGTAAAAGTGTCCTAAAACCCGTCTCTTTATCTATGTCCGAAAAACCCTGTCGCTTTGAGTTTTAGGACAGTCATTCACCGCCGCCCCGAATACCTCAAGCCTTACAGGTACCCCGTGAACTGAGTATGTGTCCGCCTGGGCTCCATTGGCGGCTTGTAATGCTCCCCATACCAGGCTGCCAGTGCTACGGCCAACACTAGATCATCATGCGGGTTCTCACGCCACGGCCCTACGTCGTTACCGTAGCTATCGTGACCCTTGAGGTTTATCGACACCTTGAAGGCGTCTAACTCAGCAGTCAAGTTTGCCCTCTCTTTAAGGCGTTCGGCTATGGTCAAGCGGTCGGCCTGTAGGAGGACGCTTACCGTCGAAACGAGGTCACGCTTAGGCACCCGGTAGTCCCTGCCGTCCCTGCTTACGGCGTCGCCTCCGGTGATCGTTACCGCTGTGGGTGTCAACGCGGCAGCCCTCAACATATCGACCACCGGACGCCCTACGCCGGTTTGGTCGACCACCAGGAGTGGCAGCGGCCCTTGCGCCTTAAGACGGTCGTATAGCTCTTTCACCCGTACAACCTGTGCCGGGTAGGGTGTGTTGATAGGAAGGCGCTCGAGGTGACGTGCAGCGTAGTAGTTTTCGTAAACGACTTCAGGAGCTTGGCCGGTGCGCTTAATGCACCGTCCGGTGTCGACCTGCGTACGCTCCAGCACGCACAAAGCGGTGTAATCCTGCGTTTGTCCAAGATCGACGCCTAAAATGTATTCCTTTTGCATCTCTACCCCTCTTCCCATAGCGGTAACACGTCGCTACGAACTGCCCTCATGATCGACTCGTGGCTAAATACCGAATCCGTAGATTCCCGAAACTCACAGCCGTACTCCTGGCTGAACCACCAGTCGCCCATAGCCCGGCGCTCCTCTTCCAGAAACTCTTTTGATATGCGAGGCACCCTCGAGGCAGGCACCTCTACCCGCTGCCAGTTGATGCCCTCCGACCACTCACGCCAGAAATGCCCACGTTTACCGAAGGGCGTTGACATCAGGATCAGCCGACCACCGCGAACGGCCAGCATGGGCCGGATTGCCATATAGAGCTCGTCAGGTACTCTCGAGGCTTCATCTTCGACAATGAGGGTTGCGCCGCTAAAGCCTCGAATCGTTGCTTCGCTGCCCGGTAGGGACAACACCCTGCCGCCGCCCTTAACCGTCATACTCAACTTGTTGCCCTCTGCTAACCCTACGCTCGCAGAGGGCAACTTTTCTCTAAGCTCAATAACCTTGCGGAATAGCTCGCTGCTCTGCCGCTGACTAGGTGACACCAAGATGGTGAGGCTGCCGGGACGGTAGAGCGCTTCATGCAAGCCCAGCACCGCCGCTGTGGTGCTCTTACCGGCTTGCCTGGAGCAGTTCAGCAGGTCACGCTTGCCTGTCGACGAGATAACCTCACGCTGCCAGTCGTCCAGCTCGAGCCCGAGCGCTTCAGCAGCAAAGGCTGCCGGGTCGAGGGCGTAGCGCAGATCATCGGCTAGTGTCATGATGCCCGCTCAGACGCGCTCAGGGCCGCCGTGATGGCTTTTGCCGCCTCAGGGTAAGGAGTAACCGCTTGCAGGATCACAGCCCGAATAGACAGCCACTCAGGGCTCACGGTGATGTTGATCGTCCCTTCCTGTTGCAGCTCTCCCAGCAGCTTGGCTTGTAGCTCCAGCTGTCTCTGGATACGGTCCACAGCCTTGAGCGCCAGCTCGCCGTTCTTGTCGTCTCGAGCTTCTTTGAGGATGGCGAGGGTCGCACCGTTGATCGCCTTGAGCTGCTTTATAACGTCGATGGCTTGACTCACGTCCTCTTGCTCCCGGGCTTTAACAAGCTGCCTGGGTAGATGCTCACGGTGCCGGTGCAAAGCTGTTGCGCTTGTTCCGTAACGTTGCGCGATGTTCCGTAACGGCGTCTCGTTTAGCAGCGCCGCGTCGATCTCCCGCCGCTGCTCATGAGCACAAACCGAGCAGGTTCTAGGCATCAGCGGACGTGAATGGGCTGATTCGGCTTAGGCACGAAACGTGCAAACTGTTTGCCCGCGTCTCCGGCAATCAGCAGGAAAGCTTGCCAGATAAGCAGGCTCAGCTCGTCTCGAGGTAGCTCGCGCTTGGCGTAGGCGTCCAGGCTCGAGTGCCGTCCGGTTGCCCCGTCGGTTGCGTAGTTGATTGGGCTACCGCGCTCTGTCAGTTCAACCATGAGCGCATTCGTCCCCGCCCGAAGCTGCTCCCCCGCCTCGTTTGTCATCCCTGCCCACGGAGGATTGCTTATGCTGCTAAAACTTGGCACAAGCTCTGTACCCACCTGTGCGAAGGTCTGCCGGGCGTCGTGCTCTGCCTGCCACTCCTTGAGGATCAGCTCGGTAGCGCGGTGCAGAGCTTTTTCGGCGTTGTCAAAAGCCTTGTCCATAGCCTCGCGGTGCACCTTGGCGTCGTGGGCAGCGGTGTGCATCTGCTCGAGTTTCTGCTCCCGATGCTTTAGCGCCTCCAACCGAGCAACCTCAGCATGTGCGGCGGCAATATCGACCCGATGCTGCTCGAGCATTTCGCGAGCGATCTGCATCCGGCCGCGCGCCTGAGACTGGGCGTCTAAGCTCGCCTTCTGCGTCCTGAGGCGCTGGGCGTCCCTCTCGTTTTCAGTCAGGAGGGCGTGAAATTGCGGTAAGTCGGACTGTAAGTCAGCTAATTCTTTCCGGGCGGTTGCGAGTTCGCTTTCGAGAGTCTTATTCATACCCTGAGCATAGAAAAAAGCCGCTCCCGAGCAGCTTTCTCTTTCATCTCTTTCAAATCCTACATATCAAACACCTTCATCCATTCTGCTAGCCTCATCTCAGCTTCCTCTGGGCGTGGATGAGCCCTAAGAATGTCATCGGCGGGTATATGCCAAACGGTGTTCTTTTTGTCGCCAATTTGAAAAGCGCCCGGAAATGTTCCCGATTTGCAGCCACGGATAATCGTCACCTCCGACACCCGAAAGAAGCGCGCCGCCACCTTTACGCTCACGTCACCCTTCACGGCCGAGCCTGCAAGCCGCAGCCTGTACAGTGCAGCCTTACGGGTTGCAACAAAATCTCAACCCATGACTGGCAGCTCGGGCAGTAGATAGCCTTTACTCGTCGCCGAGTCGGGCTTGGCGAGGTCGTCGTGGGTTCGGGTAGCTTTGCTGCTACTTTTTCAGGCCTACCCTTGTTTAATAAGGGTCTGCCGAAGAGAAGCGCCTCGGCTTGCTTGGCGGTGGTCATAATGCCGCCTCGGGTATCAACTCGAGCACCGCTTTTGCAATCTTTGGCAGATCGTCCGGCTCGGCCTCAAGTAGTTTTTTCTTGACGAAATAGCCTTTGAGAACCTTTGATAAATCGTGCGTCGGTGCCAGGTGCGTCTTAAACGGCACACCATCGAAGTGTCCGGCTTTCCAACGGCGGCGTAACTCGACCACATGTTTGTCAGCGAAAGCGGCCTGAGTGGCCCTTTTGTTGTATTCGGCGCGAGACTCCGGACTGGGCCGAAAGTCAATTCGCGGGATACCCACAAGTGTCGCCGGGGTGCTCGGGGTCGGATCGGGTTGCGCTTCGGCGGCGCTTTGCTCGAGGTGTAACTGAGGCTTTTCAGCCTCCAACGCTAACTTTCGCCGTCTGACACGCCCTAAAACACGTTGGCCTATGGTCTCAGTCATGACTACACCTTTGCTAACGCTAGTTTTGCCGTGCCTGACGGCACAACTAGCCTTGAGAGAGAGTTAAAAAAACAAGGTGTAACCAGGTGTAACCAAAGGTGTAACCAAAGTTTCGCCGTCTGTGACGGCTTAAGTGGTATGTGTCTACACCTTCTACACCTTAAAACACCTTTTTTTCTATAAGAGTAAAAAGTGAAAAAACCCGGCACTTCATTTTTTTGTTTTTTCTCGCGCCACAGAAAAATGGGAAAGTAAGGTGTAGAGGTGTAGACAAGTAAGGTATTTACTGTATAGGACAGTGTTTTTTTGGTTACACCTTTGGTTACACCTTGGCTACACCTTACCCTAAGGTGTAGCCAAATTCGCCTACATCTTGCCATAGGGAACCTTCAGCACTCGGACTGACGCGCGGTCGCCTGAAGTCTTGGTGACATGGGTAGATTTGCCGTTAGGGTCGGGCTCTATTAGCCCTTTGGCCTGCCAAGTCTTACCGAAAAGCTGTACGGCACTGGAGCCCACGCGCTCGGCGAAAGGCTTGCTGCCTGTCGGTATGTACCAGAAGTCACCGTTTTGCCAGGCCACTAACTCGCCGTTTAGATGCACCTCGCCAACCTCGTGCTTTGCGAGGCCGATAAGGTTTTTCAGCGCCTCAAACGCCAGTGCCGCCGGGTCGGCGAAGTCCTCCGCAGCCTCCAGGGCTTTTTCGACGTGCTGATCTAACGTTGTTATGCTTTCGGGCACCTCGAGCCCTAGCAGCTCAAAGGTGTATTCAAGGGTTGCGGCGATTGCAGCGATACCAGGTGCCCATGCGCCTAGCCTTGGCCCGTAGCCCTTGCTCAGTTCGTTCACTATTTGCTCGAAGCTGTCCCACTCTGCCCAGATAGCCTCAGCTACTCGCGGCCCTAACAGCCCGGCACCAGCCTTCCAGGCATCCTCGAGCGTCTTAGCGCGGGCTCTACCGGCGCTTGTATTAGCTTCGCAACCTAGTGGCGCGTAAAGGTTAGCAGGTAAGTACAGGACACGCTTCGCCGCACCCGCGTTGATAAATTCGACCACGGCCTCACCGGCGAGAATGACAGCGCCGTGTAGCGCCTCACCTCCGGCGGCTCGTCCGGTGATCGTGCCCTTCGTGTAGCTTTGCCCGTTGGCAAACTGATACACAGTCGCCTCTATTAGCTTGGGGTCTTTCGCCGCGTGTACCTCATCCACTAGGACGGGCAGCCCGCCCGCTTCGGCGAGCGTCTGCAAAAAGCCTGCTTGGGTCGTGCGTGGTGTTTCGATATGGAGCGGCGGTCCCTCAGGATCGTTCCAGGTGCCGATACCAAACTGCCCGACGGTCGTTTTTCCGGAGCCGCTGGGTCCGGTCAGGTAAATGACGGGTGAGCGCCTTAGCTGTAGCCGAGCAATAGCGGGCGAGGCGAGGGCCGCGCCCAGGGTCAGCCATAAGGCCCATACGTCGACCGTCTCGCCGCCCTCTTGTTGCCACCTCAGCGCCTCAGCAATAGCTCGTGGGTAGGCTTCGGCGTCCTTGCCTACGCGTAGGGTGCGCCCGCCTTCATAACGCGCCTCAGTTCCTATGGATCCGCCTGGGGTCACCAGTCCGGTGCCAACTAAGCCCAACCGGGGGGTATGTGGTGTGTAGGGTAGCGCTTCGTCATTTAGGCTTGCGAATTCGGTTAGGTAGGCGGTGAGCGCTCGGGCGTTGCCCTCATGTACAGCTGCGCCTCTCGAGCCCAGTCGGTCGATCAGCGTCCGGGCCTTGGCGAATTCCTGCCGGGGTGCGGTGACGGTGTGCCTCTCGCCGCGCACCATAAACGCTACGGTTGCTGTTTCCTCTTTTGCTTCCAGGTCATGACCTAATGCTGTCACCATGATGTTGCCCGGGTAGATGATGCTCACCTCTTCGGTGCGCGAGTTTGTAAACATGAGGGTGTCGCCCTGCATGTGAAAGCCGTGCGGGTGGTACAACTCCTCGAGCGTGACGGGGTGCTTACCTGCCCGGCTCATGCCTCCGCCGGCTTCGTACGGCGTGAGAAGTTCTTCGACGCGCTGCAACCGGCTGCCCTCGGGTATGCCCGCGAGAAAGTCGTCGAGCCCGGTTTTGTTTCCGTCTTGAGCGGTTGGCAGGTTAAGCATGTACACTTCGGCACCCTTGCGCTGTAGGACGGCTGCGAAGCGGTTTAGCGCCCGTCTTACCTGCCGGTTTACCTGAGTGTCAGAGTCAAACGCTAGGATCACTCGCCGCGCCTCGAGCGCTATGTACTCGAAGTCAGCTAGAAGGGCTTTGCCACCCTCCTTACCTTTACCGCGCCAGCCGTAGACGCCGTTAAGGTTGACGGTTACATAGCCGCCGAGACTTGCGGCGGAGTCGGCTTTCTTAGCGCCTTCGGTAAACAAGATCGGTATGGTCGGGTCCGTCAGCCGGTCTCGGTAGCGCGGCAGCACGTCCAGGCAGGACGTAACGCCAGTGGGCCATTCATACTTAACGAGCTTTTCGCTGCGGGTACGCGGTTTATCAGGCCTCAGCACGTACGTGTAGGGCTCGGGTTCGCCTAGTCGGTAGATAGGGATCACCAGGCCCGGTACGCGCCGCTGGGCCTTACCTAACGAGGGCTCGAGCTCGCCTAGCTCTACGGCACTTGTAACCGTCCTATAACCGCGCTCGGCTGCTATATCAGGGTCAATTGCAGAGTTCTCGAGCTGCTCCAGGTGTGCGGCGCTGAGGCGCGTGTCCTCTTGGGTAGCACTCATTACGCCTCACCCGCCTTACGCTCGAGCCCGACAAGTACTCCCATGGCCTCCAGATTGCGTTCGACCGTCTCCGCAAAGCGCTGCCGCTTCTTACGTCCCATGCGCTCTAGGCGTTGACCACAGGGCTTACAGAGGTAGTAGTTGATTCGTCGGCTTAGGGTCGGCGACAGGTAGACGGCCACCACGTAAGGCTTATCGAGTTCCTCCATACAGCCCGGACAATGCGACGCCACCAGGCGGACACCGGAGGGACCTGCGAAAGGCACGCCAGCTTCGGCAGTCACGCCCGCACCCCCCGCGGCAGCCGTTGCAGCTGTCCGGAGGTCCGACAGAGCAGGGCGGTAAACCGTCCGTTACCGTCGAAGAGGACGTGGTGATGGGCGGGGTAAGAGCAGCCAAATTGTGCTATATTTCTCGTAGCACCGCCCGTGCCGCCCGCTTGTTTAGCGGGCATTTTACTTGCCCTCCGCCGACAAAAACCGCTCGAGTTCTACCGCAGGAATCAGTACACGCTTACCTGCGCGAACGGTGCGGATCGTGCCGTTTTCCGTGAGCCTGCGGACGGTTTGAGGGCTAAGGCTTAGCTGCTCTGCTGTGTCTTTAAGGGTGTACGCGCGTCTTGCAAGGGACTGTGAAATGGTCGCCTCCTAAGGCTCCCACGTCGCCAGCATTGCTTTTCGAACACTCTAGAAAACTCGCCTATGGTTGTCGTTGCGCTATGCCGTAAACATTACGGTGCGCTATTGACACGCTTGCTATACTGCTTGTTGACGTATACATCTCTACTACATCACGTATACGTCGGTTGCATTAGGTAAGTAGTTTCCAGAAGTGCCTCAAAGCCCTGCTGTAACAGGGTGTGAGGGTAAAAAAACCGGGTGAGACGAGTGCAGCGTTTCTGAGGCGCATTACTAGCACTCGTCTCGACTTTTGTCGTACCGCTCCTTTCGAAGGGTTCGATCATTCCCTTGTGAGCTTGCTCGCGGAACCACCAGTCGGGTTTGATCATGTCCTATTGTACCTCGGATGCTCACATGTACCAATACGGGGTCAGGTACTTAAATTGCACAGGCTAAAACTGCGGGTGCAATTTAAGTATCCGTCAACGTTCTTAACCTTGCGGCGGCGAGTTTTAGGCACGTTCTACATACTCCACGAGGTCGCCGATCTGTAGATCAGTGTCTTTCGTAAGCTTCCGCAGGGCGGGTAGCAGCTTCTCTATGACGCCGGTATCGAGCGCCTGGTGCGTGTTGTTGGCTATGCCATAGGTGACGGCCCGAGACAGCCCCGAGTCAACCATTAGGCGGTAGGGCGTGACCTTGTGACGCTCCAGAATCGGGTTTACTTTCCAGCGCAGCGGCATGTGTTGCATGGTAGCACCTCCACAGCAATTCTCTACACTAGATAATATCATAAACGTTGACATATGTACATATACGTGATACTATTTTAGACATCAGCGAGCCACCGCCCTTGGAAGCACGGCCCACTGAATCCCGTTTAGGAGATGGACACATGATAGCAGTGCAGCCCTTATCAGCCCCGAAACAGACGGAACTCTTAGGCGCAACCGTCGCCGACCTCGGCATCATCGTCGCCGTAAGCAGCACCCTCACCTACGGGTACGCCCTCATCGAAGGTGCCGACCGGGTAAACCACCGGGTAGCCTTCACGGACCTCAAGCGTGATGAGGTCGAGTTCCCGCTCGAGCCCCACCCCTTCACTACTCGCGTCGAGCGGGTCGACTATGGCGTCTGGGATGAGGTTCACAGCCTCGTCTCGGCTCAGGCGGTCGTGTTGGCGGTGGCAGCATAATGGCTGCCACACAGCGCTACGTGGGCGCTTCTACGCCCTTCGGGACCATCGTGCAGGTAAGTAACAACGTCTATAACGCCCTGGCTGTTGTGCAAGCTAAAGATGGCAGCTCGAGCACCTACCGGCTGCCCTTCTTGATCGCGCTGGGGCTGAGGCTCCCGGAAAGGATGGCGGCATGAGCGCCGGTCCTGTACCCACCTTCATTAGTACCGAAGAGGACGGCGACACCATGACACTCACCTACCGCACCGACTCGGGCAAAGTGGGACGCTTCGCTTTCGGTAGAGCGGGCTCACCGCTCGAGTTTCAAGCTGTGATGGTGAGTGTTTCCGGTAGAAGAAGCCAGTCCGATCATGAGGTGCAGCTCTACCTCAAGAAAAGGGACCAGGCCGGCGTCAGAATCATGACCACAACAAACGCAGAGGGCGTTGACGTTGACGAGGGCGTCGAGGTCACGCATGGTTTTAGGGTGGCGTTAAAGGGCCATGAAAAGGCGTGCCTGTTAGCCAGGCGGGTTGGCGACTTTATCCACGGCAGGGAATCCCGAGAGGCTGACGCAGCCTGATCACAGCTCGAGCGTAGGTAGCCCCCGGTGATGTGCCGGGGCTTTTCTTTTGCCATTTTGTAAGGTTGCCTATTACCTCTAGGCAGTTGGTAGTGGCCTTATTACGCCTTATCTAAGATGGTCGTTCTAATGGTACGCATTGCGCTCATGCTTTGGTGGATATATTCGCGTCTAATTTTTTCCGCTACATCCTCCGACGGATGAGCGATAATATTTCTCATTCCTCGTGCCAAGTTGTATTCAAAAGCCGAATTGAATAGCCCTTCTCCTTCTAAATGGGACATAATCACGCCTGTGTTTGCTTTTTCGTCAAGTTTGTAGTGCTTTTTTAAGTCACTATTTAGTTTTTCAAATTCCAGCTTTACTAGGTCGAAAAGTCCTGTTAGCTCGTCCCGGCTATCTTTAAGTGTTTCAAATTGCTGCTCCTCTAAGAATGTAACAACTACTGGATCTTTTTCTCCGAACGATAATGTAAAGCCATGTTTAAGGCGAACCTCCGCATTTTTTGCGTTTATTCGGCGTTCGTTAATGAATACCGCTCTTCGCCCTCGACGATGTCCTTGGGCGCATCGGAAGTACCATGTCCCATCAATAAAAGTCAGGTAACCAGCTAGAGAGTTCATGTGATTATGCTTTCCAAGGCCAAGAGGTTCTAGGTGTCCCAAACTAATGTCGGCGTTACCTCCAATTGTGTATTGACGTTCAGCCGCAAAGAGGGTAAATCTTTGCGGGTCACCGTTTGGTCCTATAGCAATAAGTGTTACCTCTGCTTTTTCCATAGACCTTCCTTAGTTCTCTCCTATTGAGCCCAAATTTCGGCGTACAAGCTCGCTTACTTACCTGCGTTATCCCTTCCGGTACAGCCACCGCTCGAGCCTTTGTGCAGCCCTGACGAATACACCAGGGAGCGGCTCAGCGTTGCCGGTAGAGGGTGTGCTCACGGTTTCGTCGCTTACCGGATCGGGTTGCTTACCTTGCTCGAGTTGCCGCTGTGTCAGCGTGGCAATCTCCAAGTGCAGCTCTTCGACCTTACGCTCGAGCCGGTCCACAGCCTCTAGGCGCTGCGCAATGACCTCGAGCAGCCGGGTATCCCTTCCGAGTGCGGTAGAGACCTCTACGCTCACCTGAGCGCCCGCCCTGAGCGCCTCCAGAGCGTCGCGTACCGAGCGCGCCCGTCCTGCTGTAAGGAGCGCTCGCGCCTGCTCTAATCGCTCTACAGCCTCCATAGGCCACAGCCGACCACCGCCTGCCGCTTCGGGCAACTCGCCATAGACTTCCACGTACGCCACAGCCATACGTCGCAGGGCAGCACCTGAGACATTCAGCCGGGCAGCAGCCGACCCCGGCGTTAGCATCGCCATATTGTCGCCGCTCATGCGCAACACTACCGAGCGCACAGCCTGAGCGCAATACAGCCATGCGTCGCAATGCTGTGCGCTCACCCGCCGCAACACCGAGCGGCCCTAGCTGTAGCGAGAATCACCGTTCTTCAAAATACAGAGCTATAAAATTGTAAAGATCCTGTATACTTCAAGCCTCGCAACCACAAGCTTCACCTCGCCTTTAGGACGTTTTACAGGAGGTACCTCATGGAAGACATTGACACACTCTTGACCATCGTATTGGTCATGACGGGGTTCGGACTGGTCTTACTACTTGGTACGGTACTGCCACGTGACCTACCTGAGGACGACGCGTCGGAGCGTGAAGAGTAAAGCATTCACCTACGCCTTAAATACCTCGAGCCCCGAAACGATAGCGAGGGCGGGTGACTACCTAAAGCCGCCCCGTGTACTGAGTATGCGTCCTCAGCGGCTCCATAGGCTCCCTGTAATGCTCTCCGTACCAGGCAGCTAGGGCCACGGCCAGCATCAGGTCGTCATGCGGGTTCTCTTGCCACGCTCCTACGGCAACGACGTAGGAGTCATTGTCAGACTTACGGTTCTTCAAAATAGAGCTTAGAGCCAGCGCGATAGGTCGCGTTGTATGAGGTCTTGTAGCTGCAAAATATCTTCTCTGTAGCCTTGTTGAAGTTCTTTCCGCACCTCAGGAGGAAGTTGAGGCTTTATAAAGTTTTTCTTGTATAGGCTTTGGGTCACGTTGTTTTTGAGTTTCTCACGTGTCGACTCTGGCAGAACTCGCTTGCCCAGCTCTTTGATGACACTGCGGTTAGAACCTCTCAGAAAGTGATACACCCGGTGAAGAAAGTGGTTCTTAGGTACGCCCGAGACGTTGTACTGGGCCTTTACATCGGGCACGAATGCCTGATCCACCCCTAATATTCTAAAGATATCCCGCATTACGCCTACAGCATCTTTTCTTAAATCGTCGTAGAGAAAGACATGCACAGCTTCTGAACCGAAAGCAGCATAATAGGGAAGAAGCTGTTTATAGTAAAATCCTCTATTGCGATAGTGATATTCAGAACCCCAGCCTTCCTTGATTCGCTTAGGTTCCTCTTGTAAAGCGACAGCAAAATCTTCATATACTTCCCGTCCGTCCCGAACGTGGTGAAGAAAGTTTGAATATGCACGTTCTACAGGATGACGCAGTATGGCAATAATAGTTACATCAGGTAGTTTTGACTTGATCCGTTGCGCCGCTTCCGGAAAATAAAGGTACTTTGGAGAGGCTTCCCCTCGAGCTTTCTCTCGTGTAGCCTCGCTGAAGAGAGTCTGGTAAGTGGTAAGATTGGTTATTCGACCACCACCTATAGGCTGTCCATTAGGTCCAATCGAATGGAGGCCCTCCCCCTCATCGGCGATAAAGTAGCTAGGCTCTTTTATAGGAGACATGTAAATATCGGGGTGCTGTTTGAGGTATTTGTAAAGTGAGGTAGTACCTGACTTCGCGGCACCTATAATAAGAAAGTTGGGCAGCGAAGGATGAGCGCTAAGTGCTCCTGATACCTTTGCTCTCTGGTGAACTGATCTACTACCGCCCATCTCACCACTCATAGCCTTCCTTCTACCGTGCCTTCTACAACTGCTTGTGCATGCTGGCCGTATCTTTGTGCCTTCATAGCATACTATCAACAATTAAGACGGTGCGAAGTTCACTTGTGCCGCGCGATGCTCCGGGCTGTCAGAAGCGCCCCCAGTCTCGACGGGAGCCTCGCCGGGACTCTCAGCCGCACAAGCGTATGAGCGCGTAGTAACAAGGATATGCGTTCTTTAAAATAGGGGATATTAATTAACAATGATTTTTAATTAAGCTGGTTCTAGGCGTCTTTTTCCTGGTGGTTAGAAATTATCCATGTGAGCGGTATTCCGCTTCGGGCCTTGTCACATTAACTTTGTCCGAACCCAAGCCTCGTGCTAGGGTTGTCGACTTGGCGTGAGGTGGCTGAGCTAAGGACAACCGCGTAAAAAGGTGCAGCCAGTTGCGTAAGCAACCTGCACTCAACCATCTCCGGTACAGTTAACGTGACAACGCCCGCCTGTGAAGTGTTTGCTGGCGAACCGCAAAAGAAGACCGGGTAAAGCCCCGGTCTTTAGCTACTTCCCAAGCTTTATGGCTTATCCACCTTCGCCATGCTCTTCTTCTACCGGATTACCTTCGGGCGAGACGATGTACCATTCCCCACCAAAGGAGTGGAGATCTTGACCATTGATATCACCAGGGTTCTCATCTCTAACAAAGTAGTACAGGGGCCAACCATTGTAGGTGGTGACCTGGGTGCGACCATCCTCCATCGTGACAGTCCCCAGCAGCGAAGCGTCAACGCCTTCACCTGTTATGGGCTCCCCTTCAGTCACAAGCGGTGGCCATGCCTCGAGGCACTCATCGGTGCACTCTGCAGCCATCGGATTCACACCTTCTTGTGTCGTGCCACCTTGTTCACCTTCTTCAGTCTCGCCCTGTTCTCCTTCACCTTGACTTTCACCATTGGTTTCTTCTTCTCCTTCTTCATGCTCCTTTTCGAAGAGGTAAAGGGTACGTCCTTCACCATCAGTAAGGTACTCACCATATTGGTCACTTTGTGAAACTTGAACGGTTGCCTGGCCTTGAGCCTGCTCGGTCTGCTGCTCCTGCTGAGCAAGCGCTACAAAAGCGAGCGGTAAGACTAGCAGAATTGCTAGACCTGCGGTATTCACAAATCCTCGTGTCATGGTTTAACTGCCTTCTATAAGAGGCA
>MWVY01000219.1_pt1 | contig 13803 bp, 13 predicted proteins | sample 1047251 | NCBI WGS metagenome assembly MWVY01 (sample SAMN06349983, study PRJNA376086) | soil metagenome | isolation source: MS7-5 sample Antarctic (ecotone) soil | place: Antarctica | collected 2015-01-13
GCAAACGAATAGCCGGTTTTTCGCCGTGAATGTCAACCAGAATCCCGAATAAGCGAAATTTTCCGCTCTCATCGCAATCATCCTGATTGCTGAATTCACGACAACCGGGCGGGTGCGTGTGAATTTCCAAAAGAGCATTTTGGTAAGCCGCATCATCGTCCCGCGCAATCGTGCTGCCAAAGGAGCGAGTGCCGCTGATTTCTTTCCAGAAATACTTCTCAATTTGCTCATCCCAATAAACCGCGTATAAATTTTCGGTAAAATTCGCCGCGTCCGTTGAGTTACGGGAGTGATTTAGGATTTCTGCGAAAATACGGGCGGGAATTTTCTTCTTTAATTCGACACGCGCTTTCTCAATTGCCAATTCTTCAATTCGGACGGCGAAAGAAGATAATTCGATAACTGCGGTCATCTCCCGCCTTCGGGCGCGTTTGAATACGCCGTTTTGGGCAATAGCGATTTCATAAAGCGGTGCTTGTATAGGTTGATCGGATGCGAACAAAAACTTTCGCGTGATAAGTTCTGGAATATTCATTTTGTTTGAAAAGTTTTAATGCGTTCAGCGAACCGATTGCCACAGTTCGCTGACGGTGTGATTTGTTTTGATTAAGGCTTTTTTCGGAAAAATCTTTTTGCCTTTTAACTCAAAAAGTAATTTTCGCGCATCGTCTTCGTGTGTTCGGCAACGATTTGCGGCTTGATGATTATTAAAAGGGCTGTTGAAAATCAAGTTCCAAACGCTTTCAATCGTATCGAATCGGCATTCGGGGGCAGTATTTTTGCCAAAACAAATGCTGCCCGAAGAATCTAAATTCGGAAACGGCGCGGCACAGATTTTCGATTGTTGGCTAACAAATTTATCAAGCGTCGCCCACAGATAATAATCTTGTCCACATCCCAAAAGCAGCAAACTGGGAAGCGGAATTTCGAGTTCGAGAACCGAATCAACGGCGGAGTTTTCGAAATCCGTTTCGCGTTCGTTGGCGGTGCGCGGATCGGTGATAAAAATCTTTCGCCGTCCAGCAGGTAAAACGCTTAAAATTTTGTGCTTTTTCTTTGCACCCAATGCGAAGCGAATAACATTTGTTACAAGCCAGTCCGAATCGAAAACATCTTTAATTGCGAAGGCTTTGCCGATTTGTGCCGGACTCAAAAATTTTGTTTTCTCGACGCTGCCTTCCAGATAATTAAATTGATAATGCCCTTCGAGAAAGAAAAGTGCGGCTTTTGAGTCCACAGGCGGCGTAAAGAATTTTTGAGTTTCAATTTTGCTCATAATCTTAAATTTTCTGCGTCAAAAAGTTAAAGCGGTTTCGCCGCGTTCTTCTGTTTCCGTCAGAATATTTATCAATAATCCGCGATCCTTTTCCTCTTTATCCGCTACTTTTTTTCGCCGTCCGTTTACGGGCAATCGTCCCGTATTCCAAAGTGCAATTAGTTCTCTGAAAGTCCTAAGTGCGTTTTGCTCAATCGAAGCATCAATACTTTCCATACTCTCAAAATACTTGCTCACAGCTTCATATTCTGCTTTTAATTTTTCGAGCGTTTCAACCCGCCAATCATAAAATTCAACCGGCTGGCAATAAGTCGTGTCAATAAAAGTGTTGCCCGTATCGTGAAAAATGAATTCGATTAAATGCAGAAAACGCTGAACTTTCGGCTCATCACGCCCCGCGTCGAGAATCGAATACGGCGGCATTTTTCTATTGATCGGGGGCAAATCTTCAAACTCGACATTAAAACCTGCCAGTACATCGCACCAATTTTCGTCCGCTACGTCTGTATCACGCCATAAAAACGCAGTAACCGCAAATTGCAGACACGGGCGAAAGTCTTCTAATTCAAATTCATCGCAACAGAAATCGTAATTGACCGGCTCAATCGGGATGTGATCGAACCGAAAATCCGACCAATCAAGCCACATGCAAAGCGGAAAATAACGGTCGCTGACCAGTTCGATAAACTCTAATTCGCGTTCAGTGTGAAATTCGTTATATCCCGTCAATTTGAAACTTGCACGGGATTTTATCCACTCTTTTGGAAAAAGAGTTCGATAAAGCGCGTAGAATCGCTCGCGTTCGAGTTCCGACTCAATGTAACCGATTGCATCGGAAAGTGTGTTACAGGCGGTTTTCCATCGCAAATAAGCAGTAGTTTTTTCCAGTTGCCCAAGGAAATTGACACCATCCGTGCCGCAAATTCGCATTTGCTTATTTTCTTCAATCAAGCGACGGGCGACGAGGGGCAATTTATAAGCAGTCTGAGTTTTAAAATTTCTAGTGTTTGCCATATCGCGCCGGTTAGAATCCGATTGGTATTATTTCCGGTAGAAAATTGCCTTCGACCATTGCCAAATCGCAAAACTGTTTTTTCATCCTCTCGATGTCTTTTTCGGTCTGACGCAAAACCTCGCCGACTTGTTCGATGTCGGCAAGCGACAACCGCGCCGTCGCGCCGCCATCGCGCATATAAAGGCTTTCGGCAAGATCGTAAATCTGATTGACAGTTTCCGGTGCTTTAACTAACCGACGCAAGCAAATGTCTGTCGCATCAAGTGTGCGCCGCTTCTTTTTACTTTCAATTTTTAAGCCGTTCATTGATAAACCGTTCCTTTATGTTCGGCTTTTTTGACGATTGAAACAATCATTTGCCCGGTGCGGTTTTCACGCGAGATGGCGGCGTTTTTGATTGACGGATAATGCGGACTCAAAGCGGTTTTGAGCAGTTCATCATCGGCGGCAATCGCAACGTCAAGCGGAAATTCCTGACCTTCGATTTTGATGATTGCCGACGTTGCAACATCTTCGGTTTCTGCGGGTTTAGCCGCTTCCGCATCGTTCTTCAATTCTTCCGTTACTGCCTTAGTTTGACTGGCGTTATTTTCGTTTTCTGAAAGTGTATTTTCGCTCATAATTTTTTGTTTTTAGAAAAGACTTTGTTGAATTTCATGTGCCGCATTTGTTTGATTAACAGTCGGCATAAAATCGGATGAAACTGATGTTTTATTTTCTTCCGCATTTGCTAAGGCTTGCGTTTTTTCAGGTTCAACGCTCTTTTCGTCTTGTCCTTTCGGCTCACCGCTTTCCTTTTCTTTGCTCGGCTTATCATTTTCTGTTTTAGTTGGCGCGGTGTTCGCTTTTGCGGTTGATGGCTTTCTCGCAGATTTCGTTTTCGAGGCGCGAAGCTGCTCAATATATTTAACAGGCAAAGTTTGTTGAAATCTCTTCAATTTTTCCTGCACTAAATTGGCAATGCTTGTTAAATCTTCGCCTTCCGCGATTTCGAGAAAATCAATTTCGGGCGGCAAATCGTGCGATGCCGCACTGATAATCGCCTTACGTTTGATACCGCCGGATTCAGTTGGTAAAAGAGTCAAATTTAAGTTAATCGTGCATTTTTCAAAATCAAACGATTCTTTAGCATTAGTCGCCGGAGCGTTGTTTTTACTCACGCTCGTCGTTATATTTTCGCTTTTGGCGGAAGTAGTGTCTGTCTGCGGTTTTGCGTCATTCGGCTTTTCTGCTTCTGAATCGGATTTATCACCAGTTTGATTTTCCGTATTGGATTTTTCATCAACCGACGAGAGATTTTCCGGTTTTAATTTCTCGGAAACCGGTTCGTGAGCGGTTTGAGCGTTTGTAAGTGCGGAGGCTTCCGATGTAGTTGTCATTTTCGCTTCGGATTCTGTTATTGTCGTTTCTTCCAAGGACTTATCGTTTTCGACAAAACCCAAAAACTCATCGCTTTTCTCTTGAGCTACGGTCTTATCTTCTTTTGAAACGGCGGACGGTAAAAGTTTTGCGCAGTTAGCGTTTTCGCTTTCGCCGGATTCAGTTTTTTCCGGTGTTGGCAACGGATTTACCGATCCAATCGTGTTAATAGTCGAAACTTTTGATTCAGTTTCAAAACTCGAATTTTTAGCCCCGGAAACTTCGGGCTTTAACTCACGGAATCGTTCGCTGAAATTTTGGGTGAAAACTTCTTGAAGTCTACGCCGTTCGGTTTCGCGTGTTAGATATTCGGCTTTTTCCCATAAACTGTTTGCCAAATTTTCCAGTGAAGCGATGTTTAAGTTTTCCGCCACGACGCTTGCCGAATGCTCGGCTAAACGGCGGGCGGTGAATTTCAACGCTTCAACGCCCGAATCGTTTTCAAGATTCAGAAATGAACCTGCTGTCAATATTTGCATCTTTTTTCTAAATTCCTCCAATATTTACGTTTTTTACTGACCGCTTTCTTTTTCTTATTTTCCTAAAATTGAGTGTTTTCTTATTTAAGAAACTAATGTAAAATAGGAAAGTGATGAGGCGATTAACCGAAAAACAGATATGGGATCGGGTTCGGACTATTGATTTTGAGCCGCTAAAAATCAGTCTTGAAGAACAAAAATCGAATAAGGCGAACGGTGATGTGCGGCTTGTTATCGGGTGGAAAAACAATTCAGAATATTTTTTGCCGGAAATTTTGGGACAGGCGACACCGAAGCAAATTGATTTGGGAATTTTCCGGCTCGAAAAAAAGAGTAAGAAAGCGGACGAAAAAAAAGCCGTGAGCGAAAATTTATTTCCCATTATCATCGCGCCGTATTTGAATGAGCGCAATCTCAAACGCCTTTGGGATGCGGAAATCAGCGGCGTTGACTTGTCGGGAAACGGCGTGGTCGTAGTTCCGGGCAAACTTTTCGTCTATCGTGCCGGCGCAAAAAATAAATTTCCGTCAAACGCGCCGATCAAAAACATCTTTCGCGGCACGAGTTCGCTCTGTGTGCGGGTATTTTTTGCCAAGCCGGAATACGAAAATGTCGGTGAAGTTTTAGATGAAATTACGGCGCGGGGCGGCAAGACGACTCTTTCAACTGTTTCCAAAGTGCTAAGAACTTTAGAGGAAGAACTGCTGGTTGGCAAAGGCGAGAAAGTCCGCCTACTCGACGGGAAAAAGATGCTCGTCTTTCTCAAAGAAAACTACCGCCGCCCAAATGAGCGTCGCCGTTTAATTGGCAAATGTGCCGATTTGTCGAAGGCTTTGAAGCGAATGGCGAAAAATGCCCAAAGCAAAAAAATCCTTTATGTGCGCGACGATCCGGCAAGATATGCCGTGATGCCGTCAGGCGCATCGCCGATTAAAATTTATACCGAATCAATTAACGATTTTGTGGAAGGCGTTGATTATACCGAAACAACCAGATTTCCCGACATCGAGTTAATCGAAACAGATACGGGAAGCGTTTATTTTGACCGCCGAAAAGACCAAGATTTCTATTGGCTTTCGCCGCTTGAAACCTATCTGGAATTAGCAAATGAAGGAAAACGCGAACAGGAAACGGCAGACGCAATGATTAAAGGACTGCTCGACTTCAAATACTAAAAAACCGAATCGAATAAAAATAAAATATGACCAGAGATCCGCTCCGCGAACAATTACGACTGCTCGCCCGCGAATTACAAAATGACTCGATTAAACTCATTTTGGGCGGCGGCTACGGGCTTGTTCTTAAAACCGAATACATTCGCCGAACGGGAGTTGCCACGAGATTCGAGAAAATTCCGCAGGCGCGTTCGACGAACGATTTGGATTTATTCCTGAGCGTGGAAATTATCACCAGCGCGGAAAAAATCGAAAAAATCAGGGATGCCCTCAAAAAATTAAAATTTGAGCCGGTCTCGCCGTTCTTTCAATTTCGTCTGCCCGTCGTCTTTGAAGGACAAGATTTGCCGGTTAAAATTGATTTGCTGGCTGCGCCGCCCGAAACCGAAGCCGAACGAAAGCTCGTGAAAATCAACAGACCTCGCATCAGACCGAAAAAAGCTAAAAACATTCACGGATATTTGACGGAAGAAGCAATTACGATTGAAGAAAATCTGCTGGCGATTGATATTTCCGAAAACGAAGAACAACCGCTTAAAATTTATCTGCCTCATCCGTTTTCATATCTCATAATGAAATTGTTTGCGCTGCGGGACCGACTCGAAGACGAAGAAAAGGATTTCGGAGCGTATCACGCTTTTGACATTTATCGAATCATTGCAATGATGACCGAAAGCGAATGGAACGAGGCAATTGAGTTGCGAAGAATTTACAGCAACGCTCCCAAAATCGGCGAAGCGGCGGAAATCGTGGGCGATTTGTTTGCGAATATCGAATCAATCGGCGTGCTTCGCGTGAGGCAACACGCGAGAGCCGTCGAGTTTGAAATTCCGCCGGAGAATTTCGCCGCATTGATCGAAGACTTACAAGAACTACTGCCGAGTAATTAAGATTTCAACCGTTCGGCTTTGTCGAACACGCGGTCAAAGTCTTCTTCGAGTTTGTTCCATCTTTTTCGGTCTGCTTTAGCGTCATAAGGCAGTTCACCTAAATCATCATCGGTAGATACGCCAAATTTCTCGTCAATTTGTGTTTCAATTTCGTTTACTCTTTTTTCGTGTAAAAGGTCTTCTTCCGAATCAACATACGGTTGATAAATTTCAGGCGCGACAAGGGTTTCGTCCTGCTCATCTATTTTTGGAAAAAAGTCTGTGTCTTTCGGCTCGTTCATAAGTTCGGTTGATAGTTGCTCACTTCTAATTTGTCGGCGATTCTTCTAATCATACTACGCGAGATGCCGCACGTCGTAGCCGTCCGGCGAAAACTTTTATCTTTGAGGTGATGACAAATATAGAGTTCCTTGACCTGCTCGATAATTTGGTCGAGATGCGTTTCCGGGTTGATTTCAAGTTTTAAGAAATTTTCGGCGGAAATGACGGCATCAGGAACAAGTTCATCTTTTGTATCAATCGCGCCCGAAGTAATTTCTTTTTCCGCAAGCAAAACTGAAACGTCCGCATTAGTGATGATTTCCGCGTCAAAATGTTCGGTGGCTAATTTTAAGACAAAGTTGTTGAGTTCGCGGAAATTGCCCGTCCAAGCGTAATTTTCAAGGAGCATGAAGGCGGGTGATTCGAGTTGAAATCTGTTTCTGCGATTAAGCGCAATTCGTTCCTGTTCAAGTCCGGCGATTACTAATTCACGAATTTTTTCTTTCTGCTCGCGGAGCGGAATTGTATTCAAGGACAGCACGTTAAGACGGTCATAAAGATCGGGGCGAAATTCGCCGCCAACGGTCATTGCTTGAAGATTACGCGACGTGGCGGCGATAACGCGCAGATCAACCGGAATCTCCGTGCTTGCTCCGACGCGGCGAATGCGTTTTTCCTCGACTGCCTTGAGCAGTTTGGCTTGAAGGCTCAGAGAGAGTTCGCCAATTTCGTCGAGAAAAACCGTACCGCCGCTCCCGATCTCGAAAAGTCCGGCTTTCATCTGATTCGCTCCCGTGAACGCGCCCTTTTCATAACCGAAAAGTTCGGCTTCGACGAGTTCTTCTTTAAGGGTCGCACAATTCAGGCTGACAAACTGTTTCTTGCGCCGCGCACTTTTATCGTGAATCCGGCGGGCGATAGTGGTTTTCCCCGTTCCGCGCTCGCCCGTCAGCAAAACGTGATGATTAACACGGGCATAGCGTTCGATCTTCAGACTCAACGCTTCGATTTTCGGGTTGTTCGCTTGGCGCGTTGTCGTTCCGGCAAAAGAATTTTCGCGTTTGATGTGTAGAGATTCGACAATCTCATTCGGACGATTTTTAAAAAATTGTGCATTCATAAGGCAGATGTTCGCCGGATACAATCTCAAAAATCGTGCCAGTTTTGAGAGCCATTTACTTTTAGCAGACTAAACTGATGAAATAAATATGGATAGACGTTTTTATCGGTTATTATTCTTTTCATGAATACAAGAAAATTGTCAACTTATGTTGTCATAAGTGTCAACCGGAAGTGTCAACTTTGGTTGACACTTTTTGCAGAAACGGCGTGATTTCGATTTTTGTCGGACCCATTTTCGCCATCTTCACCGAAACAAATTTTCAAAAGAAGAAACGCGGCGCGATGCCAGCACGGAAAGCCTTCAAAAAATGCTTGACAAAAGCCCGATTTATCAACGCGGCGGCATTTTTCTTCGTTCGCCTCGTAAAAACGGCATCCAAATTCGTCTGTTTTTTCCTGCGGCACGGAAACAATCAGCAATCGGTCCGGCTGCCACGAAAAATACGGCTGTTCGATAAGCCGCTCTTTTGCTTTTTCCAACGCCCGCGCCCATCTTTTTTTCATAAATGAGGGCAGATCCTGGTTTTTGAGTGCCTTTTGAACTGTTTCTAATGATGTTTCCAACTTGTTTTGATTGATATTCATAAATTTGGTTTTGGTTACTTTGTAAAACCCGAAAAAACTATTCTTTAATCATTGAATCTTGCAAACTAATTCGGACGAGTTCTTCCCTCTTCGGCTCGATCAGCCATTCGCGCACGTCAATCGGAGGCAATTCCGCGCTGACTGTTTGTGCCTGCTCGATTTCGTTTTTATTCGATTGTTTTTTATCAATCATTTGATCGCTCTGATACTTGTTGCCTGCGGGCGGAAACTGCGACAATAACTTTTGCAGTAATTGTATGGCTTCCTGTTCATTTTGCGGCAAAAGAAAGCGTTCACGGCTGTTCTGCGTGATGCTCACAGCTCCAAGGGAACGAAACTTTTTCGGATGCTCCGATCTGCCCGGCACGATTTCTATGTAAAAATCGCCGAAGACTTTTGAATTTTTGAGCCTTATATTTTCGATAAGTTCAAGTGATTCCTTGCCGAAAAGCACACTTTCGTAAATTTCAGATGAAGTTTCTTCTCTTCGCCAAGTGCAGTCGAAAAGCCGCGTGATTTCCTTGACTTGCGGTTTTGGAACTTGCAGACCGACGAGCCGCACACCTTCATCCGTCGTTGTACGAACGATTTTAAAGGCGGTATCTTTGACGTTTTTGATTTGCCTCCAGACAGGAATCAACGCGCCGCTCAAAATAAAAACTTGCTTTTTGACAAACGGAGGAATTTTCCCGACTTCCCCGTTCCACCAGTCTTTCGCCTTCGCTTTCGGCACGAGCCGATAACGGGCGGCGAGTTCCGACTCGGTGAGATAAAACAGATTTCTCCCCGAAGGACGGCTGACGGCGTAAGTTTGATAACTCTCGCCTGTTTCCGGGTCGGTGTGAACCAAAGAAGGACGTGCCGCGACAAATTCGGGCGTAGTTTCTTTAGTGCCGAGTTTGCGGTAGAAGTATATTCCTTCAGTGCGTTCCAAGTCGTCGAAATGTGCGGGGTTAGTCGGAAGAACCGTTTCGAGTTCGTAAAGATGCGTCGTCGCTCCTGTCGCTTTATCTTCGTGGATTAACTGCGGTTCGCGGCTTATTTTTACCGATTTAGCCTTGATGTCTTCAAGTCCGAGATCGTATTTTCCCGATGCTTTGAGATGCTCGACGGTTTCCGTGTAAACTTTGTAAAAATATTCAAAAAGTGCATTTTGCCGATCAACTTCGAGCGAGAGCAGACGATTGAAAAACCTTGGAATATTTTGCTTTTCGCTTTCGGTAATTGTTTGCTCGCTTGCTTCGGATTTGGTCAGCAAGCCCATATCGAAAAGTGCGAGTTTCGCATCTTCAAGTCCGGGAATTTCGATGCCTGACAGAATCCGGTCATAAACGATTTTCAAGGCGGCGCGTCCTTCTTTCGATTCGAGATTGAATCGTTCCAGTCCGCCGATCTGATTTGCCCGCCGGTCGCCTTTATTTAAAGCACCGGTGTTGGCAAGCCTTCGCGCAATCGAAGTTGAAAAGCGTTTCTCGCCGCCGAGTTCGGTGTAAATCAAAATGTAGATTGGCGGCGACGCTTGATTACAGCGGTTAGTGCGTCCGAAATCCTGCAATTGCTTATCGGCTGACCATTTGAGTTCGGCGGCGATATGTTCGCGCCGTTCTTGGTTGAGTGCGCGTTTGTCGGAATGCAGACTATCGCCCGTTGCGGCGACTTCCGACATAATGGCGATTCGCTTGCGCCTTCCTTGAAAGTTTTGGAGTTCGTGTAAATTTGTTTGCCTTTGCGGAACGCCCGCAATTCCGCGCGGACGATAAGCGAAATCGCCGTTCGAGAGTTTAACAAGGCGATTCTTGCGTCCCGTCATTTCCGCTACGTTTTCCGCACCGAAATAATTGATAATCTGGTCGAGCGGATGTTCCGGCAATTGCAAGGTGGAAAGTCGGTCAAGCAGTTCTTGTTTCAAAGCAAGCGCGGCTTTTGAGTGAACTTGCTCGCCGTTTTCGCCAAGAAGCGGCTCGTATTTTGTTCTCTCGGTTATTTCATCGGTTACTTCCCTGTAAATGGCGGTTGGAAAACAGTTTTCAATCAGCCGAGTAAGAGTTTCACGCGGACTGAAATCGAGATCGGAAATCGCTTCTTCTTCGTCCGCCGAGCGAGCCATCTGGCGAGTCATATTCGCTTCTCCGGTGCTTGTGATGGAAATGACGATTGAATGCTGTTCGGCTAATGCGCGCGTCATTTCTCTGATCAAAGTAGGAACCTTGAAGGCAGTGATAATCGCTTTGGTGCAGCGTTGGTGTTCCGCCCAGAAATTGCCCACGGCGTGGCGGCGCAAAAACTTCTCGCTGTTCGTCAAAGCCAGAGCCTTTTCGGTTTTCTGCAAAATCGCCTGCCACGCCCGCGCCATATTGTCATACATTTCCCGTTGATGAGAAGTTAGTTGATGGACGACTTCGCGGTATTCGACAGCTAAACCCGATTCTTCGTCCAAACCCATCGAAAGACTGCCGCAAAAATATCGTCCCATTGCTTTCAGGTCGCGGGCGATCATCTCCAACGCGCCGATGCCGCCTTCTTCGATTTCCCTCGCAAACTCGGCAAAATCCGCAAACGGAGTTCCCTGCCCCCAAAGTCCGAGCCGCAGCATATAAGCGAGATGCCGCACATCTGTTGCGGCTGTCGCCGATGAATAAATCACTCGATAATCGGGGAATTTCTCCGCGTCTTGAATTTCGACAACCGCCGCGCCGGTTTGTGTCTGATTGCGCTCATTTTCGGCGAAGAAGTTTTTAGCTTTATGTCCTTCGTCGAAAATTAAAAGTCCTTCCGCGCCGAGCCAATCGGTTAGCTGGTCAATCCGGCGATGTCCTTTTCTCGACTTGGCAATCAAAGATTGATACGTGCAGAAGATGATGCCTTTCGAGAGCGTGATTTCTTCCTCCGGCTTATAATCATTAACAAGCTGAATCGGAATCCGAATTCCGAGCCGCTGCATCTCATCTTTGACGGCTTTGATTAAGTCGGATTTGACGCTAAACCAAACCGTGCGCTTTCTCCCGCAAAACCAATTATCGAGAATAATGCCCAAAAGCGTCGTAGTTTTACCAACACCCGTTCCGTCGCCGATTGAAATTCCGGCACGAGCCGTTCCACCGCCGGGCAAGAATTGTGCGTGAGATTGTCCGGCATAAATGATTCTTTCTAGCTGAATTTCCGAGATTTTGCCCGTTTCAATCAACTCTTTCGGCAGATATGGGCGATAGATCGGGTGCGGCGGCTTGATATTAGCGAGTCCGGGCGTTTCGACAATTCTTCCCGGATGCTTTGCGCCGCCCGTCAGGTGATGGCAAATATAAAGATTTTCTTCCGCTAAGAAGTTTTCTTCGTTGCTTGCCGCGTCCTGCAAAGGCAATGAAACATCCTCATCAGTCAAAGGCATATTTTCAAATGCTTTGACATCTGAAATCTCTTTCACAGACGCGATAGCAGATTCCGCCGCTCTGGGCAAATCTGTGTTTGGTATCATCGTTTGCACTGATTCGTTTTGACTTTGATTTAACATTTGTTTGAATTCGGGAAATTATCGATACTATTTCCTACTTGATTATTAACGGCTCAATGTTTGAAGTATTTGCCTTACTTGTCGAAAAATGTGCGAAAGACAGGCATTCTTCAAGGCTTCGACAATCGGCTTCGATAATGCTTTTTGTTTTCTTACATTCGTTTACTTCAGTTGACTGTTGATTTTTTTCGATACAAACGATGCAGGTTTGAAAGTTTGTTCCGTATTTGTAAAAAGCGTTTGCGGGAAGCGAAATAACGGCTTTTAAATCATACTCGGCGGCGATTTCGTTTAAAAATTTTCGTCCTTTATCGGTTTTTGTAATTGTATCGCTTCCGAGAAGTGCGACCAGCCTGCCGCCTTTTTTCAATCTTGCAAGAGCCGATTTAACGTGGCGAAATCCGAAATCTGAGTCTGTCTTTTTGCATCTTCCGCCGCTTGTGCTAAACGGCGGATTCATCAGCACAAAATCCGGTTTGATTTCTTCATCCAGAAGGTCATCCAAAAACTCGGCATCAACTTTTGCCGGTTGATAGCCTTGTATTTGAAGCAATCCGCGACGGCTTTCGGAAATTTCGTTGACAAAGGTTCGGCAACCGGCAATCGTCAACCAGACGGCAAGACAGCCTGTTCCCGCCGAAGGTTCAAGAGCTGTTTTCCCTTTCTCCGGCTTTAGCATTTGCGTCATTACAAAAGCGATTGCCGGCGGTGTTGAAAACTGCTGATATTTTTTCTGCTCGTTGCTCCGCCAACTCTGCGGCGGTAATTTTTTTGTTAAGTTTTCTAATTCAGCGAGTATTTGGCATCTGTTCTCTCGGCTAATCGAATTATTTTTGTGAACTTGTGCCAAATGCCGATTAACAGCAGTTTCTAAAATTTCGTGAATCAAATGCGGCTCATTACCTTCTCCAATTAAACAAATGTTTTCTTGGGTGCAAATTTCGATCAATTCTCTGTTAGTCGGAAAGTTGCGGCTTGCGATTCGCATCCTGATTTTTTCAATCGTCTTAATTAACGCTTGTTTTGAGATTTTGGATATAATAGTCATAACTAAAACCGAAATTTTACTCGCCGCTTTTTTTGTTTTGTGGACTGAAATTTTTTAATTGGTTGAGTCTTGATTCGATTGTAGATTAGTTTTCCAGAAATATTATTTACCAGAAAATAATATTTCTGCGAACTTTCTTTTGTTCTTAAATAAAAAATAACTTATAGAACTACTTATTTTATTTAATTGGTAACTATTTAACTAAAAACTTAAATCAACTCTTGACTTTCTTCTTGTTTTCACAGATAAATATATGTGAAAGAATTTGTCCTCACAAAAAAATAAAGAACTAGAAAATTGGTGATTAGTTGATGAATAAACCGGAAGCAAAAATAATAGCTGTTTCAAATCAGAAGGGCGGTGCGGGAAAAAGCACGGTAACGACAAACTTGGCGGTCGAACTCGCCCACCGTGGATATGAAGTTCTGGTGATTGATTCCGATGCCGAACAACAATCAACGATGGTTTGGAGTGCGCGGCGCGGACAGGTTGACGAAAACGGGGAACTACCGTTTGTTCAAGTTACCCACCTGCCGGCTAAAAATTTACGAAATGTGCATCGGCTACGCGACAAATATGAATATATTTTGATTGACGGCGGCGCGAGGATTACGGACGAGGCACACGCGGCGGTTGCTGTTGCCGACTATTTGATAGTTCCGGTTAAAACCAGCGAACTCGATGTCGAATCAACTGTTCAATTCTTAAAAATTGTGTCATTGGGAATGAAAAGAAACGACAACTTGAAAGTTTCGATTTTGATCAACGGCATCAACGAGCAATCGGTTTTGGGACAAACCGTGTTGGAGCAACTTGAACAGTGGGATGACTTCAAACTTTTGAAAACGAGATTAGGACAATACCAAGCCTTTCAGGACGCTGTTTCAAGCGGAATGGGCGTTGTTGAACTCAAAACCAGAACGGCGGTCAAACCTAGCAATCAAGTCAGAGCGTTATGCACTGAAATTATGGAGATGATGTAAAAGATGAAAAAAGACATCCGAAAACAGACGTTTTCTAAGCCG
>MWVY01000220.1_pt1 | contig 13785 bp, 16 predicted proteins | sample 1047251 | NCBI WGS metagenome assembly MWVY01 (sample SAMN06349983, study PRJNA376086) | soil metagenome | isolation source: MS7-5 sample Antarctic (ecotone) soil | place: Antarctica | collected 2015-01-13
GCCCTATGTAAAGTACTGATTTCTACGCTTTTAGTTTGAAACACTTCTATTCTCCTTGGATGGAATGACTTGCGATTTCTAATGGATTTCAACACTTCCAGCAAATTGATTTTTCTTACTACAACTATTTCAAAAAGTCCGTCTGCAACATTCCCGTTTGGATTTATTGTGGCACCAGTTCCATACTTCCTTGCATTTGCCAGTACAACCATGTAAGCTTTTCGTTTTAATACATCTGTGTCTGTTTTTATTGTCACATACATTTTCTGCTTTTGCCAAAGCACTCTAAATATTGCCTTGCCATAACCCAGCATACCACGCTTCTTTGATTGCTCAAAGTATCTTACAAGCAGTGCATTTAATCCAAGATCACTTAAGTGAATACAAGTTTCTTCATTATTTATTTTGATAACATCTATAGACTTTTCTGTTCCATTCACAGCTACTTCTAAAGCTTCATTTACATCAGTAGGAATATTTAATTCTGTAGCCATACCATTCGCTGAGCCGGCCGGTATTATACCTAATGCAATATTTTTTCCCTGCAGCAATTCAGCTATCATTTTTACTGTACCATCTCCTCCTACACCTACTACTCTTTCTGGGCTAACGGTATTTATATGATGTTCAATTGAAGTTCTGTCATTCTTGCCTGTTAAAAGATAAAAATCCATTGCATGCGGCGACCCTTTAAAATAATCTCTTATTTCTTCTTCCCATTCGGTTTTTTGTTTTCCTCCGGAAACAGGATTTATTATAAATAATATCTTCATATTTTAAATCTTTGTGCATGCTTATTGTAATATTTACAATATGAATGGCAACTCAAATAAACCGCTAAGAAAAAGTTTAAAAACTCGTTTTTACAACCTGCTGCGGCTAACCGATGAAATTACAATAAAAGTGTACCATGGTTATGGGCATGCTAATCAGCTTGCCATTTATGGCCATGTTTTAACACAAAGTCCGTTGCCGCGGAAAAATTACTCTCAGAGTATTCTTTATAATACATTGGCCTTGTTCCGTTTATTTTTTGTACAACCATTGGCAAAAGCAAAACTTCAAACGGAGTGGCAAGGCAGAAGGCTTATATCGCAATCAGATAAAGATGGATTTTTTAAGTTTGAGTGGAAAGATGTGCCCCCATTAGAACAGGGGTGGCATGAAATGACAGTAGAAATATTGAATGATAAGGATGAAGTTATTACTCAAAGTAAAGGCTCAATATATATTCCGTATCCTACGCAGTATGGATTTATTTCTGATATAGATGATACTTTTCTAATATCACATTCAGCAAATTTGCGTAAAAGGCTTTTTGTTTTGTTTACGCAAAATGCCAGGAGCAGGCAGCCATTTGATGGATCCGTAAATCACTACCAGCTTTTAGCCAAAGGAAACACTACTGATGATGCGCCTAATCCTTTCTTCTATGTTTCAAGCAGTGAATGGAATTTATATGAGTATATCCTTGAATTTGCAACATTAAATGGAATGCCTCGTGGTGTTTTCTTATTGAGTCAGCTCAAATTAATACATCAACTTTTTAAAACCGGGCAGAATAATCATCATACTAAATTTGCACGTATAGTACGGATTTTAGAAGGTTATCCAAAGCAACGATTTATTTTACTTGGTGATAGTTCACAGCAGGACCCATACATTTACCAGGCTATTGTGAAACACTTTCCAAAACAAATCCATGCCGTATATATAAGAGACGTATATGAGAAGAGTAAAGATAAAGTAGCTGATGTTTTGAAGGATATTGAAGGTTATGGAGTTCCCTGTTGTTTTTTTAAGCATAGCTCTGAAGCTATTCTCCATTCAAAAAAGATAGGATTGATTTCTACAGCAGAAGCAGTAGAATCACTTGTTAAGGATCCTGTATCAAATTAATAAAGATGGCATGAGATTTTAAGCCATACCTAACTAAATAGTAAAAAGGTATATGGAAAAGAATTTACAACAACAGGAAGCATTTAAGAAGTTTAAAAGTCTTGTGGAAGAAATAAAAATCTGCATGTTTATCACTAATAATGTAAGTGAAGCTGACCACACAAGACCAATGGCAACTATTGAAGTAGAAGATAATGGTACTCTTTGGTTTTTTACAGATATACGTTCTATTAAAGTGGAAGAAGTTACTTCTGATAACAAAGTACATCTTACATATGCACACCCGGGTAAAGAAAGTTATTTGGATGTCTGGGGTACTGCAAGTGTAATGACGGATAAACAACAGATCAGGGAGAAATGGTCGCCAATTGTAAAGGCATGGTTCCCGGCAGGAGTAGATGACCCTAATCTCGCCTTATTAAAAGTTCAGCCAAACGACTGTTACTATTGGGATGCAGAAACAGGTAAAATGGTACAGTTCCTTAAAATGGCTGCATCAATAGTTACTGGTAAAAGATTAGCAGACGGCAAAGAGGGAAACCTGGAAATCACAAACTAAAAGTACACTATGGAAAAAGTTAATCCGGAGGAAGTTATACCTAAGCAAGAATTTGGAAATGAAAGCAATACAGAAGAAACAGTAGAATTTGACAATGAAAACGATTCACAAAACTTCTACAATATTGCAAAAGAAAGGCTTTTAAATGTAAATAACTGGCATCAGTATGCCGGTACCTTATCATCAGATTTTCAATTAACAGACTCAGCAGGAAATGAGGTAAAGAGAAAAGTTCAGAAAGGTGATCATTTTAAAATAAATATACCTGCACCAGGGCCTGTTACTGGCGATGGATATGATTGGGTTAAGGTTGATACAGTTGAAGAGGTTAATGATGGTAATGAACAGATGGCAGCAATCAAAGTGCATCCGGCAACTAATCCTACCAACAACAATAAAGCTGTCGCGCATTTCTTTACCGATGATGCATCAAGTAGCTTTATTGTAAAAAGAGAAAATAGAAAAGTGACAGCCGGAGTGTACGGCAGAAATGAGAAGCCCAATATGCAAGCTGATAAACTTGTGGATAAAGCAAGGAATGCAGCTGTAGGTACGGGAGCAATCACCGGCTTTTCTAAATTACAATGGAAACAACTTGTAACAGGTTTGTTGAAGAAAGCTGATTAAGCTGTTTGTTTAGATAAATGTTTCGTCACTTGATGACAATAAAAGATCATCACTTCTGCTCAGGAAGTTTTATCACATAGCTTTTTCCACCTGAAACAGCTAATGATCTCCCTCTTAACCATGGATTCATTTGTCTAACCATTTTGAAAGTTGTTCCATGGCTTGCAGCAAATTGAGCAAGATTAGGAATTGAACTTGATACAGTTACAGTTCTGAACGGTACCTGGTGATATTTTTCATCTTCATCCAGATCAAATCCTAATTCTTTAGCATTTTCCATTAGGTGTTTAAATGCAAGTATTCTGAAGATGTATCTGTTAGTTTCTTCCGGCAATAGTAAATCATAGTAATTTCTTGTACCCTGAAAAGTAGCTTGTCCATTGTACCCACCCATACCACAATTGTATGATGCTGCGGCACCTGTCCAGGTACCAAATTTTTGATAAGCTGTTTTTAAGTATTGGGTAGCTGCATCCGTTGATTTTACGATATCATGCCTGTCATCAACCTGGCTATTAACGGTTAAGTTATAACCTGGAGCTGTTCCATCCATAAATTGCCAGAAACCTGTAGCACCTACACGAGATTTTGCTCCGCTAAGCAAATTGCTTTCGGCAACACATAAGTATTTGAAATCGTCAGGTACACCGTTTGCCTTCAATCTTTCAGAAATAGTTGGAAAGTACCTGTTAGCCAGTTTCATTAAAAAAAGCACATTGGCTTTACTGTAGTAATTAAAAAGCAATTCCCTGTCTAATCTTTCTCTTACATCCCATCTGTCAAGGGGTACTGTTTCACCTGCAAAAGACATGGTTTCAGGTAATTTTGGAGGAGCATACTTTACAACCGGATCTTTCCTTTTTTCTTTAGAATCAAATGAAAACTGTAATGTAATCAGAACTCCCAGGATTACACCCCCAATCAAGTTTATTACAAACAAGGATTCTTTTTTCATAGATGTGCTTTTCAGTGAAGATGTAAGTTACAAAGATGCCTATAAAACAGTGTTGAAAAAGGTGATCTAATATATAACGTTTTGCAAAATAAATTTAATAAGCTTCAGCTTTGTTGCAGAAGTTGCGGTATTGATGGCCTTCTTTCATGTATAGAAAAACTAATGTAAGTTCTTCTTGTATAATATTTTGAGCGTACAAATGCAGCTGGTAATATGTTTCAGATTTTTTATTAGAGCGTGTAATTAATATCATAGGCAAAGATATTAAGTAGCGAATGTCCCGTTCCGCAAGGTGTTTTGGTTATTATATGTGGAAATGAGAATAAAGGAGAACCAACCGAACGAAAAGTTCCGAAAAAAACAATTATTGAGTTAGAGTATTGAGAACAATTACAAAAAACATTATTGAGTTAGAAGTATTGAGAACATTTACTGAAGAAATTAAAGTGAAAAACCCTGTCATTGAAGTTGTTACTACTGCAACTTGTTCCGGGGGATGAATCTTACAAAGAATACAAGCAAACTTTTTAATAAGATTGGCTTTCACATAGTTGATTCTAACATAAAGATTTTAAAAATGAAAATCCAGTCTCAATAAAAAATCTAAAAGTGCATATACTTGGTAGGGGAGATAAATACAATATTCCACAGGTTAATCCACCTCATCAATAATTCATTTTAATGCCTGAGAAAAAAGCAGCGATTTGAATTGGTCACATCTCAAATCTTTTCAAAAACAATCCTGTAGTGGTTCATCAAGTCACGTTCGAAACAAACTTTTAGCGGACTTATTCTAAATACCTCTATTAAATGTCGGAATTCTTTACTTTTTAATAGATGAACAAGTAAGCGCAAATACAATGAATATTTTTTTATGCTGAATATTCTGAGCATCTTTCGCCATTGCTTAATGGTTTCAATATAATCTGCTCTGCCGCTGCTAATGAATATTAATTTGAAATAAGGTTCTGCAGTTCGGATAATCATTTTTGAACCATAAGGCAGCCATGAGCCAGGTAAATGTTTTTCAGATAAGGCACATATATATTCGTTTGAATCTTTAGGAGCGTTTATATCAAAAGCTTCATGCGGTAACATCTTGTCAGTGAAGGTTATAGTTTGTAAATAAAATCTGCCACCATTTGGTATCAGGCCTGCAGCTGTTTTAAAAAAGTTTCTGTAAACTTCTTCCTGTCTTCCTTCTTTATACTCCTCAATAGAGCAAAAATGTTCAAAAGCACCTACAGAAACAACAGCATCGAATGTTCCAAAATCTTGTGGAGTAACCGTCCTGCAATCTTTTATATGAACATCAAAACCTTTCTTCTTACAAGATTTATATTGCCCATCAGACAATGTTAAACCAACACCTGTGGCCTTTCTTTCTTCTTTTAAATATTTTAGAAAAGGACCCCATCCACAACCAAATTCTATAACCCTGCTACCTTCATTAATGTTTAATTGATCCGCAATAAATTTATGTTTAGCCCGCTGTGCCTCCTCAAGCGTCATTGAAAAGTCACCGTTATACATTGCGGCGCTAAAATCTGCAGTTTCGCCAATGCTTATCCTGAATATCTCATCCAGAGTGGTATATGTAAAATCAATATCCTTTTTTGTAGCCATACCATCACATTTTAAAACGACAGAATTATAGTTTGCAAAGGGTGGTTTATGGTGTCTGCTACAGGTTAGAATGCTTACAGCAATAAATATAGTAGCACCCACAATCAAAAACAACTGCTGGCATTATTATTTATTTTTTTTCAAAAAACATTATTATGGATAAAGACATTATTATGGATAAAGAAAAGAAAAACCGTAGCGGTAGTCAGAGCAATGAAAATGATAAGAGGAAAAATTCTGGCGACAGAAGACAAAAGCACCAGCCGGGAGCACCCAATAAAAGCAACCGGCAAACGGGTGGCAACAAACGAAATGAGCGTGACGACTCTTCCGGTGGACCAGAAAAGACCACTACCAGAAAAGGTGCAAACAGTATATAAAGCATCTGCATATCAGTAGGTGGCATGAACATTGCAAAAAGCATTTTGTGATTAGACTTTGCTGCTCATTAAGTTACCCGATTAAATTATATATATGAAGAGTATTTGCATTTACATTCTACTAAGTGTTATCTGTTTAAATATTTATGCCCAAACTGATACTGTACCTAACAACCGCGACACCTTGGTTCAGGTAACTACAGACAATACTGTTACCACGCAACCACTTATTGATAATGTACAACCAGTTACAACTGAACGTGTAAGATTACAAGATGGTGAAGAAGTTTATCGCCTTAAGCCTGCAATCGATATTCCGTTAACGTTAATAGCTGGTGGTTGGTCTGCATATGCATTTACAAAAATCTATAATAAGGATCCATCGACTGAAGCCGAAATCAGGGCTTTAAGAATGTCAGATATCAATGGTTTCGACCGGTGGGCAGCAGATGTATATTCTGAAAAGGCAGCTAACACTAGTGATATCTTCTTTTATGGTGCTATGCCACTACCTATTGTTTTACTTTTTGACAAACATATTCGAAGCGATGCAGGGAAGTTTGCTTTTCTGTACCTGGAGGCTATGTCTATTACAGGATTGTTTTATACAGGTTCTGTGTATTTAGTTGACAGGTATCGTCCGCTTGCTTATAATCCTGAGATTTCAATGGATGAGCGGAGAAGAGGTGGATCAAAGAATTCATTTATTGCCGGGCATCCTGCATTAGTTGCTACTTCAACTTTTTTTACTGCAAAAGTTTTTTCCGACTATCACCCCGAGTCACCCTTAAGACATCTATTTTACGGGGCTGCTGTTGTATCTACAGTTGGTACGGTTTATTTACGACACAGAGGTGGAAAACACTTTCCTTCTGATCTTATTATCGGTACTTCTATTGGTACTTTATCAGGTTTACTGGTTCCTCATTTTCACAAGAATCCGATTTTAAAAAATAGTGGGTTATCGGTTTTACCATATAGTCATGCAGGCCAGGGAGTTTCTTTGGTGTATAAGTTTAAATAAAACCTTCTAAGTTTCAATTAAAAAAGCCGGATGCTGCCGGCTTTTTGTTTACATTGTAAAGAGATCTTAATCTATTTTATTCTTTAGAGCTGATGCAGGTACATAATGCTTCCGATCGTTATAAGTTTTGGAAAGATCCTTTTGCGCTTCTTTTTTCTGGGGTTCATCTATGCGTTGTATGAATGTGGAAAGCGCAAGGAATGGAAGTTGGGAACACATGTTGCATCAGATTAAATCTGCTGATAAAATAATTTTATCAAGTGAATTGGGGCAAATAGAAAGTTTGAAAAAAACTATTGGACATAGAGCTATAGGAGTATTGTATGATCCTTCAAATGAAAGGGGCAACTATGTTCCATCAATTATCCCCAATAGGTATGATGCATTTATTTATATTGAGTAAACACGTGCTTTAAGACCAATAAAGTAATTATTAATGTGCATCAATAAGATAAATCTTTTTAATATCCAGGGTAGTATCTTTTCCCGAAAACCAGCACATTAGCCCTGCCTTGTAGTACATTTCCTGGTGTTCTGTATTTAAATTCAATTCTGTCTATTGTACGACCATCACGGGCTAATTCTATATTTCGGCTGAATTCATTTGTACGTATAACATCATTTACCGCAGGCTCCAGTTTGTCACCGTTCGTAAATATAATTTTCAGCTCCCGCAGCACTACTTCACGATCCTCAATTTTAAACCGGATATCTGTATAGCTATTTCTGCTGTTAACTTCAATTATATCTACATCCCGTATGAAGTTTACCTTTTTCTCACCTAAAAAGTCCCATCCTTCTTCAACTGGTAAACTGCGGCGGTTAGTAATACACGAAACCACCAGCAAACTGATGAATAAAATCGGAAGTAATAAATAGCTTTTAATTGTTGAATTATGTTTCATATCTGAGTTTTAAATTAATTAGCAAATTTTAGACCTTTAATGTTTGAGTTTATTAGACTGAAATTGCAAACCATTAGTTGTACTGAAGACATCTAATTATTAACCATTTGCAGATGAACCTCAGTTACTTCTTTCTGCAATTCCTTATTTATACTTACACCGGCTTTTGCACCTTCTGCAGCAGCAACAACTACAAAATGCATGTCCCTGGAAGCATCTCCGGCAACATATAATCCGGGTGTATTTGTTTGTTGAAGATGATTAGTTATTACAACGCCTTTTTTATTAACATCACAACCAAATACTTCAGTAAGATTACATTGATGGGTAAATCCATTCACAAAGAAAATGGCATCACATGGGTGTTCTTCACCATTAGTAAAGATGATTTTTTCTAATATTCCATCTTTAATTTGTAGTCGATCAAATGTATGTTTTACAACAGGAATATTATCGGCCTCAAGTTTTTTCCGGTGCTCTTTTCTAACCTTCTCTTTACCATCCGTATAAAGAGTCACATGATTACTCCAACCCTTTAAAGCTAATGCCAATTCAGCTCCTTCTTTATTTCTGGCATAAACGCCTATTATTTTATCCCTAACTTCCCAGCCATCACAATAGGGACAGTGGAATACTGATATTCCATAGAGTTCTTTAAAACCTTGAATCTGGGGCACATTATCTAAAAGGCCGGTAGCAACCAATAATTTTTTGGCATAGTGAAGCTGTCCTTCTTCATCAGTAACAACAAAGTGTGTTTTTTCTTTTTTATGCGCATGAATAACTTTTTTATTTACAAACGCTACTCCATACTTGTGCATTTCCAGGTGACAAATCTCTATGAAATCAGTAGGTAAGATAGCATCCCGGGTAAGGTAATTATGCATACCATGTGAAGCACGGTTGCGTTGGCAGGCAGAATCAAAAACCAAAACTTTTCTACGACATCTTCCTAATACAACAGCAGCATTTAAACCTGCAGGCCCACCTCCGATGATTATTACATCCATTAAATCCATTCTCTTAAGTTATAAGGTTGATTACTTACAAACTTAATGCTAAGTAATTTTTAATAAGTTTCGATCAGGATGGTACAATATCCAGATCATTTACCTGTTCCATGTATTCATTTGGAAGTAAAACCCGCTTCACTAGTGAATCTAATTTAATAATGCGGCTGAGTTTGTATAGAGGAACTGCTGGTTTCAGTAGTGAATATGTTTTAAACTGTAGCAGTTCTTTCACTTTTGGAGGAATTACCAGAACCTGTGCTTCTTTTAGTATTTTGAAACGTATTGGACCTAAGTGTTTTTTATATTGTTTGAACAGGTCCACAGTAAAGTTACTTTTTTCCAGGTCGTGCTCCATGTGCTGGTTCCGAACAGGTAACCATTGCTGATAGTTCTGTGGCAAATCTTTTAAACCCATGCGGACACCCATCCTGTAAAAAACATCATACACATCACCCTTTTGTTTACCAGATAATTTATATTCCAGCAACTCATAAGATGCAATTGAATAATGTATCAGCATAAAAAGCACATCTCTATATGCCCAATCCGGAATAGTAGCTCCACGTGCTTGTTCGATACCAGAATGGATTGCTGTTATTTTATCAATAGCTTGTTCAGCAATTTGTTGTTCTGAGAATACAATTTTCCTGGCGTAAGTGACAGTTGAAAACAGCCTTCGTATAGGATCTGCAGGTAAACGACCTGTAAAATACAGCCAGTCCACAGCTTTATTCAAAGCAAATTCAGCTGCCGACCCTGCAAAAATGAATAAAACAGTATCGCTTTTACCCCAGATTTTTCTTACAATTGAATCTTTCTCAGCATAAAACTTCATAACACTAAACAAGGAACAAAAGTAGAGGCAATTAAAAGATTTGCAGCTTTTACCAGGCAGGTAGTTTAAAAAATTACTGATTAAAGTATCAACATCAAAATTTTGAAATAATTAGATGAAGTAGTGGCGTTAATACCTAGAATTATCTACTTCTCAAATTTATTACGTTGCATCAGCGATCAAGTTCTGTGTCAGGCTTGTCTTCGGTACCTACTACTTTTGAAATACGATCTTCATCAGCAATACTTCTGGTAGGTTTAGTGCTTTTCAAAATTGTTATTAACAACAGTATTAAAAGAATGGCACCAGCGATCCAAACCCATGGTTGTGAATACCATTTTTCTTCTTCATCGGGTGGGCCAATGGTAGTACCATTAAGATCCTGACATAATGTTATTGTGTGGAATAGACAAACGCATAAAAAGGTAAAAAGTAATTTATACATGTATTTATAACTGAAATAATTCATAGTATTTCATTTTCAAAGCAACCTTCTGATTAACAAAAATAAAAGCTCCTACATCATTAATGCAGAAGCTTTTATTTTTAATGTAGTAAATCTTACCTGTCAGTCCTTATTCTGTCATCATCTGTCCTTATTCTATCATCAGTTGTTGTACGAACATGATTTCTGTCATCATTCTTACGTAAACCTAGTAAACCTAATAATCCTAACAGACCTAATAATCCCCAGTCAAAACCTTCATCATCATCATTGTCATCGTCCATGTCAGTAGTTGTTGTTGTAGTAGTGGCATCTGTTTGAGTTTGAGCAACCACTGGATTAATAAAGCCTAGTGTTGCTGTAAGTAACATAATCCCAAAAATGTGTCTAATCTTTTTCATTTTTAATTCTTTAAGTTGGTTAATCTTCTACAGTTTGCAATTACTATACCACCAAATCAACTAGTAAAATCATTCTGACTCCGATGGAAACAGCATTTAATCTTATAATGTAAATCGTACAAAATCCAATAATACTGGTATTGCTTCGTTGGCAAGAAAATTGAAACAACAGAAGTATTAAATAATCAGAAAAAAGGAGGATAAAATGCCAAAAAATTTAAACCCGCAGCACAGCGAAGGACAAGTAGCATCATTCATTGAAGAGCAAACAGCAAAGTTACCCTCAGATGTTTTTTTGTGGACAGCAATAGGCTGTATGGTTGCTTCTGCTACACTATACGCATTAGGTAAAAGACATACAAGTTTATTTGTTGGCCAATGGCCTGCACCAATACTAATTATGGGACTTTATAATAAGCTTGTAAAACTTGAAGGTCACGATTAATTAGAACTATGTTGTCGCTTCTCTTCTCACTTCTGAAATTTGATAGTGCATCGCATGAGGTAGCGCTTTAATGGGATCATTATTAAACTCTCCCCACACCTTTGTGAAAGTTGCACCGTAATAAAGGATCAGTGAAGAATAAAACACAAACAACAGAAGTAAAACTATTGAGCCTGATGCACCGTATAGGGTATTAATGTTACTTAAGGCCAGCAGCCAGCGTAATACAAATTTGCCAATGGTAAATAGGATGCTGGTAATAAAAGCACCTTTTAACGCAACTTTCCACCCAGGGCGTGCATCAGGCAAATAGCGAAATACTATTGCAAACCATAGAGTAACAATAATTATTGAAAGCAGATTACTCAACGCTGTATTAAAGTATGTTGCAATTAATGGTGAAACCTCAAAGATGTAATGTCCTAAAAAAGCTTGTGCTGCTTCTGCAAGTACACCAATAACAAATAATACACCTGCAATCAGAATAACAAGGATAGATTGCAACCGAGTTTGTAAACTTCTCCATATTCCTCTTTTGCGTACCACTTTTACCTTCCATAGCTGGTTCAAAGAGCTTTTAATTACCTTAAATAATGTAGTTGCAACAAAAAGTAAAAAGATAAATCCACCGACAGTTATATACCAATTCCTGGCTAACTCCCGAAAACCAGTGAGCACAACCAATATCTGTTGAACACTTTCTAAACCTATTATACCTTCCAGGTTATTAAATAATTGTCTTCTGACTTTATCTGTACTATAAATTAAACCAATTACCTGAATTAAGATAATCAGTATCGGAGGGAGAGCAAATGTTGTAAAGAAAGCTGTGGCGCCACCCATCCGTAGAGGATCATTTTTGGAAAATTCAGATAAAGCTTTTGCAAACAATTTGAAGTAATCAATAATTAACTGTTTAGATGCCGCGAACTTCATATTCTTCTTAATGCTTTATCTTTTGAAAGACTGTATGACAAGCCACAAATGTATGGGTAAAAAAAATCCGCTCTGATGGCAGAACGGATTCAGTCAATGATCAATCAAAAATTACCGTCTGCGAATTCCACTCTTTGAAGAGCCACCTGATTTGCTGCCACCTGATTTACTTCCACCGCCTGATTTACTTCCACCTGATGAACGACCACCACTGGAAGTTTTACTTCCTCCGCTTGACTTTGATCCGCCACCTGATTTGCTTCCACTTGATGAACGACCACCGCTGGAAGATTTACTTCCACCGCCAGATCTAGAACTACCTGATTTGCTTCCACCTGATTTGCTGCCTCCTGACGAACGACCACCGCTGGATGATTTACTTCCTCCACCTGATTTGCTTCCACCCGATTTGCTTCCTCCTGACGAACGACCACCGCTTGATTTGCTTCCATCTGATGAACGACCACCGCTGGAAGATTTGCTTCCACCACCTGACTTTGATCCGCCACCTGATTTACTTCCACCTGATGAACGACCACCACTAGAAGATTTACTTCCACCACCTGATTTTGATCCGCCACCTGATTTGCTGCCTCCGGATTTACTACTTCCTGATGAACGACCACCGCTGGAAGATTTACTTCCACCACCTGATTTGCTTCCTCCAGATGAACGACCACCGCTGGAAGATTTGCTTCCTCCATCTGATTTAGAACCGCCACCTGATTTACTTCCTCCAGATGAACGACCACCGCTGGAAGATTTACTTCCACCACCTGATTTAGATCCGCCACCTGAGTTGCTGCCACCTGATGAACGACCACCTCCTGATCTACTTCTATCGAACTTTGAACTACTTCCTGATCTCGAACTACCACTTCTTCCTTCTGACTCACCTGCATTCTGTGCTTCTCTGTTTACATCTCCTTCAGCCATGTCAGTTAGTCTATCATCAGCCTCCCACTCTTCTTGCAAACTTTCATCTAATAATCCAACTACTTCCTTCAAACCTAGTTGCAAAGCAAAGGCCTTAGCAGTACCATAACCGCAAATTTCATAATGCTCCATTTTCTGAGCGCTGGCAATGATTGCAGCATCAGTTACTTCAGGATTCATTTGTTCTTTCAATGTTTTTCGTCCTTCTTCAATAAGCCCTTTCATGCCAATACATTCCTGTCCATTTTCTGAAGATTGCCCACCACTTTCAGAACCTTCGCCGCTTTCTTCTTCTCTCAGTAATCTTCTTATTTCTTCCAGCCGAGCTCTTTGTCCTTCAGTGATTCTTAAATGTTCTTCAAGTGCTTGCCTCAATTGAGGGTTTTGTGCTTTCTCCATCATTTGCGGCATTGCCTGTATCATCTGCTCTTCAGCGGAATACAGATCTTGTATTTCGTGTTTGAGCAAGTCTTTTAAATCATTCATCTTTTCCATAACAAAATTTTTTTGTTGTAATAATTAATATGAAAAAAATTGTGCCGTACTCATAGGTGAACAGATTTTATTATTTAAAATTATTGATTCATTGTTCAAATGACTTTCTAAGATGTGATCAAATTGATGTTATTAGTACAATTTTTTCTTCTTAAAAAACTCTCCTCATCAGCAAAAGAGTATGTCCAAAACTTAGTTGAAATTTTGTAAAATAAAAGAGGGTTCAAAAGTTTGATATTTTTATTGTGACAAAACATTAAAAACAAACAAACCAGAACCCATGAATAAAAGTACAACAAAAATC
>MWVY01000221.1_pt1 | contig 13783 bp, 9 predicted proteins | sample 1047251 | NCBI WGS metagenome assembly MWVY01 (sample SAMN06349983, study PRJNA376086) | soil metagenome | isolation source: MS7-5 sample Antarctic (ecotone) soil | place: Antarctica | collected 2015-01-13
CCGCCGCCCCGCTGCGCACGCTAGACAGCGCTTGCTCGGTGGCCCGCAAAGCCTCTTCGCTCTCCCAGAAGGCCACGCCGAGCACCTTGCCGCTCTGGCGATCGCCCAGGGCTACGAACCCCTCGAACCCCTCCATCTGACGCAGTTGGGGTAGGGTCTGCTCCTGTATGTGGGTCGTGACGTCGTCCATCTTGTCCGGAGAACCCTCTATCGTGTTTACCCGCACGTACATGCCGCTCCTCCTTCCTCCCGCCCGGAGAACCCGGCAGGTTAGCCCTTTCCACCGTCAGACATGATGCCATCTACTGGGAACCGGTGCGAACTTCGGGGAATGATCCTTCCACGCACTCGGGTGAATAAGGGTGCTACTTCTTGTTGAGCACCTTGCCATAGTAGCGGCTCTGCTTGAGATGCTCGTCGCGGTCTACCGGGAAGGCTGTGCGCATAGCAAAAGCGGATTCCGGGTAGAGTGTCTTCAACTCGTCCGCCCGATGCGTGGCCTCATCGTAGGTTCCCTGGATGGCCTCGACTATGGACCATTCGCTTTTGGACTTGTTGAACTCCCAGATCGTATAGTTAATGTCGTTCAGGCTAAGCATCTCTTTCCTTCCTTTTTTCGTATTCTGTAGCCCACATTAAAACGCCCGGCTCGACGCGGCGGTCTTCGCGGCCTACGGTTGGCCAGAAGACACCGCGGACGAGGACATCCTCAAGAACCTTTTGGCGCTCAACCTGGAGCGCTGAGCGATCCCACTTCTAGCTCAGAGAAGACGCTGAAAGCGATTGCGCGGCGCGGACGAGATTTTCTTCAACTACTATTCAACTTCCACGTCTCTTGTAGTAAGGTTCCCGAAACTCTGAGAAGAGGAGGTGCATGTTGCCAGCCACAATCCCAAGACCGAACGCGGCAACAGTCCGGTACTTCAGGGCGCGGCTGGGGCTCTCTCAGATCGATCTGGCCGAGCGCGCAGAGGTGGCCCCGGGCAGCATAGTCAACCTGGAAGACGCAGACGGCCGCGTACCCCGCCCACTCACCTTGCGACGCGTGGCGCGAGCCCTGGGAGTGGAGGTGACGAAGCTGTTTGAGGGTCCGCCCGGCGAAGGCGCTCCGGCTGTAGACCTCACCGGTGTGGGAGTGGCCGTGCCAGACGACGCCATCGCCGAGGCGCAAGAGGAGGCTGCCGACGCCGCGCTAGGACTCTCCGAACTCGACCCCGACGAACTCGCCGCCGCCTTGCACGACCGTGAAGCGGAGTACCGAGAAGCCCTGGTTGCGGGGAAGGCCGGACGGGAGATGAGTGCGGCCCGCGGACGCTACACGCGGGCAATTGCAGCGTTGGTCCAGCAGCGGGCAATCGAGGGCGACGTAGAACTCGTCTTGCGTCAGGCTCTGGAAAAAGCCCTACACGCCGCAGAAGAAGCCACCCAAGAGAGCCGCACCGGATGATCAGGTGCGCCTCTGAAAGGTTCTTGGAACAAAGAAAAGGGGCGGTAGCAGCCGCCCCCGATACACAACCTCCACCCGCTCAAAGGAAGGAGTTGCACCACTATGATACCCGACGCTGCGACCGGTCGCGGCCCCTCTTTCTTTACTAACCCCTCTTCCCCAACTTTACCCGCGCGGAGCCTTCGTAAGACGCTCCTCCGGGCCGCGCTCGACCACGCCAGGCGGGGCACACCAATATTCCCATGTAAACAGGACAAGGCGCCGTACTGGGCAACCGGCGTGCTCGAGCACGGCCACCTAGACGCCACGAAGGAACGCAGCAGGATCACCGCGTTGTGGAACAGATGGCCCGACGCGAACATAGGGATGCCCACCGGGGAGCGGAGCGGGGTGTTCGTCCTGGACGTGGACGACCTCGGGGCGCTGGCCGAGCTAGAGGACGCCATTGGCGAACTCCCGGCAACGCGGGCGGTGCGCACTCCGAGCGGGGGACTCCACTTCTACTTCAGCCACGCCGAGGGGGTCACGAACAGCTCGGGAGCCCTGCCCGCCGGCATCGACGTGCGAGGCGAGGGCGGCTACGTTCTCGTGCCCCCGAGCGGCGGCTACCGCAGCGAAGCTGGAGGCGGCACGACGGGCGCCGTGGCGCACGCCCCGGAGCGGCTGCTCGAGCTGATCATGGGGAAGGAACCAAAGCGCAAAAACGGTTCGGGATCGGACCCCCAACCGGTGAGCATCGACGTCGCCGGCCCCCCGATACCCGAGCGCGGGCGCAACGTCGCGCTGACCGCCATCGCCGGCCGGCTGCACGACGGGTCGCACACGCTCAAGGAGCTGGAAGAGGACCTCGAGAGCGTCAACCGGGCCAGGTGCCCGCACCCGCTGGACCGGAAAGAGGTGGCGAAGATCGCCCGCTCCATCCACTGGCGGCCCCCATGCAGCAGGGCGCGCCCGGAGGAGATAGAGCGGGCCGTCGGGGCCGCAGAGGAGCGGTTCTGGGAGCTCGTAGCCAACGAACTCAGGGGGCTGGGCGGCCAGTCCGTGCGGGACGCGCTGCGGGCGATCATAGAAGGGGCGGCACGGTACGGACGACTGCGAACCGATGGTCGGATAGAGTACGACCAGTCCCTATTTGAGACCGCCCTGGCCGCCGGCATTTCGCGGCCGACGCTTGACCGCGTCAGGCCGCTGCTCTTGGAGAAGACAGGCATACGGCGTGCCCCTCGACGCACCCCGACGGACGCCGGCGCATGGGTGCTCCCTAGCGGGACCGGGGAAGCTTGCGCGCCAACTTTTACAACACACGCATCCACCTCTCGGAGAAACCTAGAAGAACCGGGGGTGCGTGTTGTAAAGGCTTGCGCGTCGCCCACCGGGCGCCGCCGCCTGGCCGACGCGGTGACGCCCTGCTCGCGCCACTTTTCGCCTACGAACAAAGGCAAAGGGGGAGTCCTGCTCATCGCGGAGGTCTTCGGCGACATGAGCCGGGAGGAGGTTGCGTCCGTCCTCGGCATCGAGCGCGCTCGCGATGCGGAGCGCCGCTACCTGAGGCCGCTTGAGGAGGAGGGGCGGCTGGTCCGCAGCGGTGGGTGCTACTCGCTGCCCGCGGACCACGCGCGTCGTTGCGAGGAGGCGCGCCAGATACCCTACGGGGGCGGGGAGCGGATCGTCCGCACGCGCACGAGCGAGGGCCGCACCGTCTCCCACACTGTCGAGCGGGACGTGATGAGCGAGGCCGAGCGGGACGCGAGGGACAAGCGCCGCTACGAAGAGCAGCGCAAAGTGTACCTGGCCCGCCTCGTCGCCTCGGCTAGGGCCCTAGCCGAAGAGAACGATGATTGCCGAGAGCTACTCAACGCATGGGACGAGGAGCGGGAAGTCGATGGCACCATCGCCGAGCTGACGCCTGTGGCAGAGCCCTGCCCCACCCCCGAGATCGTCGAGGCGCTGGCCGCCGCGCTCCTTCGCTGGCCGGATCATCGAAATGACTACCCGTCTTGGTGGGCTAGCACCCTGTTTGTCGAGGACTATCTTCCGTACAAGCCCACGGGCGAGCAGGTTGAAGTGGCGCTGGCCGAACTGCAGGAGGCGGTCGCGTGAGAGCCCTATGGACCTCACCCCGCACCGCGAGTTGTCGACGCCGCTGGCGGAGTCGCCGTTCGTCGGAGCCGTCTTTCGCAGCCGGGAGATCGAACGCTTCTCTGCTTCGACGCCGGTCCGACCGAACCCCGTTGAGCGGGTCAGGCATGACGGGGGGGGTCAGGCATGACGGGGGGGGGCGAGGTCACGGAAAGGTAGACGCACGACCTGATGCGTCCTCGGCGCCGAGGACCCGCCCCGGGAACTCTTGGAGCCGCGCTCGCCGATCGCTCTGATGAGGTGGCTGTGCGTCACGCCGGAGCTAGAGCTCTTGGAGTGGCTGGAGTCCCTGAGTGCAGCCGTACTCCGTGGTGGGCATCACCTATGACGGGGGGCATCACCCATGACGGGGGGTAGGCCTGACGGGGGGGGGCGAGGTTACGGAGCGGCAGAAGCCGGTGGGCCCCGGCTTCATGCTGGGGGTCCTTCTGTTGCGCTCTGGACCCTACCGGACCGGCTGAACCGTAGGTGCCACATCACGAAGTGGTGGCCCATGAGGACCATCGCCTGCCCGATGAGCATGCCGTTGGCACGTAGCTTGTCGTACTCCTCCGTCCTCCTGACGGCCTGTGCGTGGTCCCCGAAGGGTCTAGTATGCGCGGCATGGCCGAAGACGCCCTAACAATCCGCCAGGCCGCGGCCCTGCTAAATGTGCATCCCAACACCATCCGCAACCGTATCAAGGCGGGCACGTACCAAGCCGAGAAGGTCGTCACGGAAAACGGCGAAACATATCTTATACCGCGCTCTGAGCTGTCCCAGGTTTCGACTACTAACAGCCTGGTAACCCCCTCCCCTGCACAGTTACCCTCACAACCCCTGCCAGATGTTAGGGAGGCCATGCGGGCGATGCTGGAGCCGTTCGTGAAGGAACTTGGGGACGTCCGCGAGGAGCTCGGCCGCGAGCGGGAACGCCGAGAACAGCTCCAACACGAGCGCGACGAACTACGTCGAGAGCTAGACGCCCTGAAAGAAGCCCGAGGATCACCCGAGAGCCCCGGTCCTACTGAGACCCCACCCGACGCCCCCGCAGCCCCTCAGAAGGGCGTACAGCGTCCACAGGGCGGACCCCTGCGCGGCTTGCTGCGGCGCATCCTTGGAGGGTGATTGGTGGCTAGCGAAGCCGACGGTCGCCCCCAGCACGAGCTCCCTTACCTCCACGTCCGCCCCCCCAGGCGCGTCGTGGGCGTCGGGGGGGAGTGGGATCGCCCAGTAGCCCGGCTCTACGCGAACAGGGCCGGGCTCCTCGAGCTGCGCGGGCAGATAGACCGGGCGCTGGCCGCCGAGGGGCGCTACCGCGAGACGGACGAGGCCGAGTACGACCTGTGGGTCATGCGGGCCACGAGCAGGAAGCAGATGGGCGAGCCGAGGGAGCCGGAGGGGCCCGACTACTCTATGTTCACCTGACGGGGAGATGTACGGCCCCGGTCCTGTGCCGAGCAGGCTTTCCTTGCACATAAGAAGCGAATCCGTACATAAGAGAACAGAACGCAGATAATACCTCACGGAATCCCCGCTCCGGCCCCGGCGGTCCTGGGCCTATAGGACCGGGGCCATGTGGACTTCCGAGAACCGTCAGAAAGCGAACTCCGTCTGCTCAACTTCGCCTTTTCAGCATTCTCGGAAGTTGATCCTGAGCCTTTACGGAGGGTTGCTGTCCGGCCCATCGTTCCCGCGTCCCTAGTACGGCGAAGGCCCAAAACCGTAACGGTCGTGGTCCCTGTCGTGTCTAGAAGACTAAGAGGAACCCGACTCGAGGGGGGCAGCCACGGAAGGAGCGCCGAGTTGCCCGAGAACACCAGACGCCTGGAGGCGCAGCTACACGCGGCCTCGGGCCGCAGCTCCAAGCTCATCAAGGACGCCGAGAGCATCGAGGCGGTGTTGGAGGTACCGGGCCGAGGCACCCTGACGCTGAGCGTGCACAGCGGGGGCGGGTACTCTCTGCGCGCCCGCCCCGGTACGGAAGCCCAGGGAGACGAATCTGAGGGACGCGGGCTTTTAGCGGTGGGGGTGCTTGGTGTCGAGGAGGTCGTGTCCGTGGTGCCGGGGTAGGCGAACCCGCGCATCCACTTTCGCGCATATCCATCCACAACCACCACATGTAGTGTCGACTACTTTGCCTATCGTGGTTCCGTGAAGGCCAAACCCTCCCTTTGGGCCTGGATTATCCAGGATGCTGCAAGCGGACTTCGGAGAATCTCCCTTCCAGGCAGTCGGGTGAATAGGCCGCTTCGCCCCAGTCCGGTGAGGCCGGACGCCGAGGGGGCGCAACACCGGCCACGGAGCCCCGACCTGCTCCGTTAACTCCGACAGCCGGGGCACCAAGGCGTCCGGTGGTGCCAGCGGTGCTAGCGGTGGACGGGAAAACGGGAACGGTCTGGCGTGAATGGTAAGATGGCCCCTCCAGACGAGGGAGAGGGTTTGGACCGGAGGCAGTTCCTGAAGACGGCGGCGTTCGGGGCCCTCGCGCCTCTCGTCTTGACGGCGGGGAGGCGCGGCGCGGATGGGCGTCCGAACGTGCTCTTCGTCCTCGTGGACGACATGCCGCCCCACCTCCTGGGGCGGATGGAGAGGACCCTCTCGCGATTCTCCGACGGGGCGAACCTCACGAGCAACGGCTACGTCGCGGTGCCCCTGTGCGGCCCCGCCAGGGTGGTCCTGCTGACCGGCCGCTACCAGCACTCCAACGGCGTCACCGGCAACGACGGTGCCTTCCTCCAGTACAAGGGGAAGGGGTACCCCCGCACGGACATGCTCTCCCGCGTGAAGGCCGCAGGCTACAGGCTGGGGTTCTTCGGCAAGTACATAAACGGCTACGAGTTCAACAACCGCCTCGCGCACCCCGCCTTCGGCGCGGGCGACAGGTGGGTGGCGCTTGCCGACGGGCAGGGCCAGAAGAACTACCGCGTCAACGTCGACGGCGCGCTGCGGACTGAGGACGAGGAGCACACCCCGTACTTCGGCTCCCGCGCGGAGACCTTTATCCACAACCCCGGGAACGCCCCCTGGTTCTGCTACCTCAACTGGACGGACCCGCACCTCCCCTACAAGGCCCGGGACATAACAGGCTCATACTCCTCGCCCGCCACCGAAGAAACGGACCTCTCGGACAAAAGTGACTACACCCGCTCCCGTCCCACCCCCGGCCCCGAACAACACCGCCGCGTCCACCAGGGGCAGGGCGGGGAGGTCGAGAGGCTCGACGGCTGGATGGAGAGGATATTCGGGACCCTCGCGAAGACGGGGCAGCTAGGAAACACCGTCGTCATCTTCTCCAGCGATAACGGCTTCATGACCGGCGAGCACGGCGGCCTCACGAAGAAGGCCCTGCCCTACGAGGAGTCCGCGCGGGTGCCGTTCCTGGTGCGGGGACCGGGCTTCGCGCCCCTGCCGGGCCGGAGCCCGCTCGTCTCACACGTCGACATAACGGCGACGGTATGCGCCGTCGCGGGGGCGGACACGGCGGGGCTCGAGGGGCGTGACCTGCGCGGGCTCCGGTCCGGGGCACCGTGGCGCGAGCGGCTGCTGGTCGAGCAAATCCATTCCGAGGGCGCAGTGTGGTCGATGCTCAGGGAAGGCCCGTGGTGCTACGTCGACTTTACGGGGGACGGGCGCGACAAGGAGCTCTACGACCTCGACGCGGACCCCTACGAGCTGGAGAGCATGGCGGGGCGGCCCGAGCACGCCGACACGGAGGCCGGCCTCGCGGCAAGGCTGGAGGAGATGAGGTCCGCGACGGGCAGCGCGATGGGAACCGCGGAAACCGCCTAATCCCCGGAGGAGCCACATCGGCTCACGAGGATGGCGGCTATGCGGCGCTCCGCTTGCTTCCAGTCCCTCGCGGGGGCACCGGCAGGTTATATTTTCTTCAAGGACCGGGCCGTTCTGCGAACTTCTTAGAACCCCCTACAGGCGAAGTTCGCGGAACGCCCCTTCCACGCGCTCGGGTGCATAGGGCAAGAGAAAGAGCCGGGGTGTGTAACCCCCGGCTCTTTCTCGGTAGCCCTTCGCTTAGGAGAGCAGGTCCTTGAAGTCGCCCTTCTTCTGCTTGGCCTTGCCCTTCCTCTGGTCCGAGCTACCTTCCCTCTTCAGTTTCTTGTCGCCCGTCAGGGCACCGCCGCCTTCTTTCATCCGGCCCTTGGCCTTGTCCATCGCCCCCTTGTCCTTGTCGTCCTTGCCGCCACTCCCGCCTAGCAGGCCCATACGCTTGCTCCTCTCCATTCGCTTGACTCGTTACCGTTACTTACCCACCACCCGCCCACGCTGCACCTACGCCCCGGCCCAGGACGACGACTTCGGCGGCCGTCGTGAGGGACCCCACCGCCGGTGCGGGGCGACGGGACCCCCTTGCCGCGCATCATGGCAGCACCGGGACCGAGCGAACTTCGGAGAACCCCATACGCCCGAAGTTCCGAGAATGCTCCTTCCACGCACTCGGGTGGATAGGGGCATAAGAGGGGGCCGGGGCTAATATACCCCGGCCCTCGCCCCTTCTTACGTTGGTGGTGGGTGCCCGCTCTTTCTTTCCTAGCTCTTCTTCTCCCCGCCCCCCAGGAGGTTGCCCGTGGTCCCGCCCAGCGTGTCCGTCACCCCGCCCACCTTGTCCGTGGCCCCGCTTACCGGCTGCGTGACCCCGCCTAATGTGTCCGTGACCCCGCTTACCGGTCCCGACGAGGGCGCCTCGTTGACGAGGACTTCGTATTGCTCCACGCTCGCCAGCGTTCCGCCGGCGGCCTCCGCCGCCCCGCTGCGCACGCTAGACAGCGCTTGCTCGGTGGCCCGCAAAGCCTCTTCGCTCTCCCAGAAGGCCACGCCGAGCACCTTGCCGCTCTGGCGATCGCCCAGGGCTACGAACCCCTCGAACCCCTCCATCTGACGCAGTTGGGGTAGGGTCTGCTCCTGTATGTGGGTCGTGACGTCGTCCATCTTGTCCGGAGAACCCTCTATCGTGTTTACCCGCACGTACATGCCGCTCCTCCTTCCTCCCGCCCGGAGAACCCGGCAGGTTAGCCCTTTCCACCGTCAGACATGATGCCATCTACTGGGAACCGGTGCGAACTTCGGGGAATGATCCTTCCACGCACTCGGGTGAATAAGGGTGCTACTTCTTGTTGAGCACCTTGCCATAGTAGCGGCTCTGCTTGAGATGCTCGTCGCGGTCTACCGGGAAGGCTGTGCGCATAGCAAAAGCGGATTCCGGGTAGAGTGTCTTCAACTCGTCCGCCCGATGCGTGGCCTCATCGTAGGTTCCCTGGATGGCCTCGACTATGGACCATTCGCTTTTGGACTTGTTGAACTCCCAGATCGTATAGTTAATGTCGTTCAGGCTAAGCATCTCTTTCCTTCCTTTTTTCGTATTCTGTAGCCCACATTAAAACGCCCGGCTCGACGCGGCGGTCTTCGCGGCCTACGGTTGGCCAGAAGACACCGCGGACGAGGACATCCTCAAGAACCTTTTGGCGCTCAACCTGGAGCGCTGAGCGATCCCACTTCTAGCTCAGAGAAGACGCTGAAAGCGATTGCGCGGCGCGGACGAGATTTTCTTCAACTACTATTCAACTTCCACGTCTCTTGTAGTAAGGTTCCCGAAACTCTGAGAAGAGGAGGTGCATGTTGCCAGCCACAATCCCAAGACCGAACGCGGCAACAGTCCGGTACTTCAGGGCGCGGCTGGGGCTCTCTCAGATCGATCTGGCCGAGCGCGCAGAGGTGGCCCCGGGCAGCATAGTCAACCTGGAAGACGCAGACGGCCGCGTACCCCGCCCACTCACCTTGCGACGCGTGGCGCGAGCCCTGGGAGTGGAGGTGACGAAGCTGTTTGAGGGTCCGCCCGGCGAAGGCGCTCCGGCTGTAGACCTCACCGGTGTGGGAGTGGCCGTGCCAGACGACGCCATCGCCGAGGCGCAAGAGGAGGCTGCCGACGCCGCGCTAGGACTCTCCGAACTCGACCCCGACGAACTCGCCGCCGCCTTGCACGACCGTGAAGCGGAGTACCGAGAAGCCCTGGTTGCGGGGAAGGCCGGACGGGAGATGAGTGCGGCCCGCGGACGCTACACGCGGGCAATTGCAGCGTTGGTCCAGCAGCGGGCAATCGAGGGCGACGTAGAACTCGTCTTGCGTCAGGCTCTGGAAAAAGCCCTACACGCCGCAGAAGAAGCCACCCAAGAGAGCCGCACCGGATGATCAGGTGCGCCTCTGAAAGGTTCTTGGAACAAAGAAAAGGGGCGGTAGCAGCCGCCCCCGATACACAACCTCCACCCGCTCAAAGGAAGGAGTTGCACCACTATGATACCCGACGCTGCGACCGGTCGCGGCCCCTCTTTCTTTACTAACCCCTCTTCCCCAACTTTACCCGCGCGGAGCCTTCGTAAGACGCTCCTCCGGGCCGCGCTCGACCACGCCAGGCGGGGCACACCAATATTCCCATGTAAACAGGACAAGGCGCCGTACTGGGCAACCGGCGTGCTCGAGCACGGCCACCTAGACGCCACGAAGGAACGCAGCAGGATCACCGCGTTGTGGAACAGATGGCCCGACGCGAACATAGGGATGCCCACCGGGGAGCGGAGCGGGGTGTTCGTCCTGGACGTGGACGACCTCGGGGCGCTGGCCGAGCTAGAGGACGCCATTGGCGAACTCCCGGCAACGCGGGCGGTGCGCACTCCGAGCGGGGGACTCCACTTCTACTTCAGCCACGCCGAGGGGGTCACGAACAGCTCGGGAGCCCTGCCCGCCGGCATCGACGTGCGAGGCGAGGGCGGCTACGTTCTCGTGCCCCCGAGCGGCGGCTACCGCAGCGAAGCTGGAGGCGGCACGACGGGCGCCGTGGCGCACGCCCCGGAGCGGCTGCTCGAGCTGATCATGGGGAAGGAACCAAAGCGCAAAAACGGTTCGGGATCGGACCCCCAACCGGTGAGCATCGACGTCGCCGGCCCCCCGATACCCGAGCGCGGGCGCAACGTCGCGCTGACCGCCATCGCCGGCCGGCTGCACGACGGGTCGCACACGCTCAAGGAGCTGGAAGAGGACCTCGAGAGCGTCAACCGGGCCAGGTGCCCGCACCCGCTGGACCGGAAAGAGGTGGCGAAGATCGCCCGCTCCATCCACTGGCGGCCCCCATGCAGCAGGGCGCGCCCGGAGGAGATAGAGCGGGCCGTCGGGGCCGCAGAGGAGCGGTTCTGGGAGCTCGTAGCCAACGAACTCAGGGGGCTGGGCGGCCAGTCCGTGCGGGACGCGCTGCGGGCGATCATAGAAGGGGCGGCACGGTACGGACGACTGCGAACCGATGGTCGGATAGAGTACGACCAGTCCCTATTTGAGACCGCCCTGGCCGCCGGCATTTCGCGGCCGACGCTTGACCGCGTCAGGCCGCTGCTCTTGGAGAAGACAGGCATACGGCGTGCCCCTCGACGCACCCCGACGGACGCCGGCGCATGGGTGCTCCCTAGCGGGACCGGGGAAGCTTGCGCGCCAACTTTTACAACACACGCATCCACCTCTCGGAGAAACCTAGAAGAACCGGGGGTGCGTGTTGTAAAGGCTTGCGCGTCGCCCACCGGGCGCCGCCGCCTGGCCGACGCGGTGACGCCCTGCTCGCGCCACTTTTCGCCTACGAACAAAGGCAAAGGGGGAGTCCTGCTCATCGCGGAGGTCTTCGGCGACATGAGCCGGGAGGAGGTTGCGTCCGTCCTCGGCATCGAGCGCGCTCGCGATGCGGAGCGCCGCTACCTGAGGCCGCTTGAGGAGGAGGGGCGGCTGGTCCGCAGCGGTGGGTGCTACTCGCTGCCCGCGGACCACGCGCGTCGTTGCGAGGAGGCGCGCCAGATACCCTACGGGGGCGGGGAGCGGATCGTCCGCACGCGCACGAGCGAGGGCCGCACCGTCTCCCACACTGTCGAGCGGGACGTGATGAGCGAGGCCGAGCGGGACGCGAGGGACAAGCGCCGCTACGAAGAGCAGCGCAAAGTGTACCTGGCCCGCCTCGTCGCCTCGGCTAGGGCCCTAGCCGAAGAGAACGATGATTGCCGAGAGCTACTCAACGCATGGGACGAGGAGCGGGAAGTCGATGGCACCATCGCCGAGCTGACGCCTGTGGCAGAGCCCTGCCCCACCCCCGAGATCGTCGAGGCGCTGGCCGCCGCGCTCCTTCGCTGGCCGGATCATCGAAATGACTACCCGTCTTGGTGGGCTAGCACCCTGTTTGTCGAGGACTATCTTCCGTACAAGCCCACGGGCGAGCAGGTTGAAGTGGCGCTGGCCGAACTGCAGGAGGCGGTCGCGTGAGAGCCCTATGGACCTCACCCCGCACCGCGAGTTGTCGACGCCGCTGGCGGAGTCGCCGTTCGTCGGAGCCGTCTTTCGCAGCCGGGAGATCGAACGCTTCTCTGCTTCGACGCCGGTCCGACCGAACCCCGTTGAGCGGGTCAGGCATGACGGGGGGGGTCAGGCATGACGGGGGGGGGCGAGGTCACGGAAAGGTAGACGCACGACCTGATGCGTCCTCGGCGCCGAGGACCCGCCCCGGGAACTCTTGGAGCCGCGCTCGCCGATCGCTCTGATGAGGTGGCTGTGCGTCACGCCGGAGCTAGAGCTCTTGGAGTGGCTGGAGTCCCTGAGTGCAGCCGTACTCCGTGGTGGGCATCACCTATGACGGGGGGCATCACCCATGACGGGGGGTAGGCCTGACGGGGGGGGGCGAGGTTACGGAGCGGCAGAAGCCGGTGGGCCCCGGCTTCATGCTGGGGGTCCTTCTGTTGCGCTCTGGACCCTACCGGACCGGCTGAACCGTAGGTGCCACATCACGAAGTGGTGGCCCATGAGGACCATCGCCTGCCCGATGAGCATGCCGTTGGCACGTAGCTTGTCGTACTCCTCCGTCCTCCTGACGGCCTGTGCGTGGTCCCCGAAGGGTCTAGTATGCGCGGCATGGCCGAAGACGCCCTAACAATCCGCCAGGCCGCGGCCCTGCTAAATGTGCATCCCAACACCATCCGCAACCGTATCAAGGCGGGCACGTACCAAGCCGAGAAGGTCGTCACGGAAAACGGCGAAACATATCTTATACCGCGCTCTGAGCTGTCCCAGGTTTCGACTACTAACAGCCTGGTAACCCCCTCCCCTGCACAGTTACCCTCACAACCCCTGCCAGATGTTAGGGAGGCCATGCGGGCGATGCTGGAGCCGTTCGTGAAGGAACTTGGGGACGTCCGCGAGGAGCTCGGCCGCGAGCGGGAACGCCGAGAACAGCTCCAACACGAGCGCGACGAACTACGTCGAGAGCTAGACGCCCTGAAAGAAGCCCGAGGATCACCCGAGAGCCCCGGTCCTACTGAGACCCCACCCGACGCCCCCGCAGCCCCTCAGAAGGGCGTACAGCGTCCACAGGGCGGACCCCTGCGCGGCTTGCTGCGGCGCATCCTTGGAGGGTGATTGGTGGCTAGCGAAGCCGACGGTCGCCCCCAGCACGAGCTCCCTTACCTCCACGTCCGCCCCCCCAGGCGCGTCGTGGGCGTCGGGGGGGAGTGGGATCGCCCAGTAGCCCGGCTCTACGCGAACAGGGCCGGGCTCCTCGAGCTGCGCGGGCAGATAGACCGGGCGCTGGCCGCCGAGGGGCGCTACCGCGAGACGGACGAGGCCGAGTACGACCTGTGGGTCATGCGGGCCACGAGCAGGAAGCAGATGGGCGAGCCGAGGGAGCCGGAGGGGCCCGACTACTCTATGTTCACCTGACGGGGAGATGTACGGCCCCGGTCCTGTGCCGAGCAGGCTTTCCTTGCACATAAGAAGCGAATCCGTACATAAGAGAACAGAACGCAGATAATACCTCACGGAATCCCCGCTCCGGCCCCGGCGGTCCTGGGCCTATAGGACCGGGGCCATGTGGACTTCCGAGAACCGTCAGAAAGCGAACTCCGTCTGCTCAACTTCGCCTTTTCAGCATTCTCGGAAGTTGATCCTGAGCCTTTACGGAGGGTTGCTGTCCGGCCCATCGTTCCCGCGTCCCTAGTACGGCGAAGGCCCAAAACCGTAACGGTCGTGGTCCCTGTCGTGTCTAGAAGACTAAGAGGAACCCGACTCGAGGGGGGCAGCCACGGAAGGAGCGCCGAGTTGCCCGAGAACACCAGACGCCTGGAGGCGCAGCTACACGCGGCCTCGGGCCGCAGCTCCAAGCTCATCAAGGACGCCGAGAGCATCGAG
>MWVY01000222.1_pt1 | contig 13758 bp, 15 predicted proteins | sample 1047251 | NCBI WGS metagenome assembly MWVY01 (sample SAMN06349983, study PRJNA376086) | soil metagenome | isolation source: MS7-5 sample Antarctic (ecotone) soil | place: Antarctica | collected 2015-01-13
GCTCTTTTAGTCCCGATTATCTCAACGAACAAGATTTCTCTTTTGGACGATAATAAGCACTTCCACGCTGTGTAAGTTCGGCTTTTTTGCCCAATGTGTCAATAACCGCACTAAGCAGTTCTTTGTTGCTGAGTTTGAAATTTACCACACCTTTCGCGTTAACGTCCGGGTCGTCGTAATTGATTACCAGATAGCGGCGTTTTTCACGAATCAAGCCGCCCAAAATTGCGCCCGGAAGCGGAATTGCGCTGACAACCGTGCCGGTTGTCGAACGCACCGATCTTGACTGCGGGTAGACGACGAGCATTGATTTATAAGGAATCGAAAACATTTCCTTTTGACTTTTACCGAAAAAAACGAGTCTTTCGTTGATGTCATCAAACTTCAAAGTTCCTGTTTCCCGCTTATCAAATCCGAACATTCCGCCTTCGTATTTCGCTTGAAAAGAAGCCGGCGCGGGCGTTTTCGGCATCGAAGTTTGCTCTGGTTTCGGCTCCGTTTTTTTCTCCGTCGGACGCAGTTGCGCGTCGGTCAAAACGGAAAATGAAAGCATCAAGAAACTTAAAAATATTATTTTTTTCATAAAACCTCTTTGTCGGAGAATCTCCAATCACCGATTCAAAATCTAAAAATCGTCAATTTATAGACGCATTCCGCCAAAGGCGCGTTGCCACGCAAGCGTTTGTTTTAATACGCCGAGCCGTTGGTGGTCGGATTCTGAGCAATCTAAACTTAGTTGTTCGATGATTGCTTCAAGCAGCGGAACGGCGAAAAGTCCGGCGTGCGCAACAACTTGCGAATAATAATGAATCTGCAAACAATCGTTTTCGTCGGTGTGAAAATTTTTGACTTCGTTTGATTTGATTTTATAAACGTCTTGTCCGGCAGGAACGACGCGGCGCGGAACTCCGTGGGTTATTTTCTCTGAACTGTCTTTTATGCCGAGCAGCAGAATTCCAATCAAAAAACCTTGTTCGTTGAGATAATCGGGACTAAAAGAGCCGAGTTCGGGTTTCGGCGAAAGGCGCGGACCAAAACTTGCATATTCGGGATTGACGAGCATCGAATTGTAAATCACGCCGACAATCTCCATTTCAGCTTCAAGCGGTAAATTGACAAACTGCGCAAAGCCGTAATCTTCCGCCGTCGGCGGTGTTGTCGTATCAAGTTCGTCAATCACGCGCCCGACATAATCAATATGAGAATTTGAACTGACGATTTTTGCAATTTTCATACTTTTTGAAACAACGGATTAACACAGATTGACCCAGATTATTTAATCCAATTTGTATCAATTTTAGCGTTTTCGAGCGAACTTAATCTATTTATCAGCCGAAAGTGTTCAAGACTTCTTCCACCAAAATTTATGATTAACGCGATTTCCAATCCTGTGGCTTTAAGATAATTTAAAACTTGCGCTTTGTGAATATTCGTAATCTTGTCCGTAACTTTTAATTCTAAAATAACTTTTCCTTCAACCAAAATATCGGCAATGTATTCTCCGACAATTTCGCCTTCAAAATAAACTTTAACGGCAACCTGTTGCTTGGCTGTCAGACCTGCCCGCTTGAATAGTAACATCAACGAATTTTCATAAACTTTTTCCAGAAAACCATTGCCAAGCGTTTGGTGAACTTTCATAGCCAAACCAATAACTTGATATGTCAAATCACCATACAGCAACTTTTCCATAAAATTCCAAAGTCTGTGTTAATTCGCGTTAATCCGTTGTTTCAAATCGCTTTTCCGAGTTCGGGAATAATATAGAGAAGCCACCACAAAAATACTTGAACCGCCAATACTACAAAACTCAGCCCGAAACTGATAAGCGCGAGTTTGCGTCCGCCCAAATGCGGCTGGCGAAGTGACACAAAATAACCGAAGCCGCCGACCAGAAAAGTAAAAGGAATAAACAAAATTCCCAAATAAGGCACGAGCGAATAAACAAAACATGCCCAAGCCATCTGCGAAGCCGAATTTTCGTTTTGCTTAAATAAATCCGTAATTTCTTCTCGCGGCGGCGCGTTTTCGATTAGAAAAGACTGCCCTTGCAAATGATGAGCCGAGCGCAAAGTGTCGAGTGGTTGATAACCTTCGCGCAAAAGTTTTCCGCAAACCAGACAAAATTTTGCATCGTCGCGCTGCGCCGCCGCGCCGCACGCGGAACAAATTATTTGAACCGGAAGCGGAAAATTGAAAGTGGAAAAATTTTTGTAATCTATCTCACGTTCCTTATTTTCCGTTTTCAATTTTTCGTTTTCCATTTCTTTCATCTGCGTCTTCCTTTACTTGCACTTTTGCGCGACACGCTGAAGTTTAGTTTTTCACGAGCAGCAAAGTCTTGTAAAGCACCGAGAAAAACTTCCCGGTCGCGCATCGTGATAACCGCCGTTTGGTCTGCCGTTTCCAGCGCGTATGGATAACCCAAGCCAATCACACACTCGGCGCGGACAACATCCAGAACTTCATCAAGCAGTCCTGCTTCATAAACCCACGACGGAATATCAAGCCGCGCCGGTGCGGAATCGGAAGTCGTTTGCAAATAGGTGAAACCGACGATTGATTTGTCAGATTCCGCGTCAATAAAAGCATTCAAACCGCGCCGTTTTGAATAACAAAAACAAGTTCTGTCGCCCCAAAATTTCAACACCTGCGGAAAGTTTGAAGTTTCCGCGTGAAGAATCGTTGCATCGTAAAGCGTTCTCTCGCCGGAGTTCGCGCCCGTTTCAAAATTGTCGAGCAAACTCAGCAAATCCCGCGCATAACTTCTATCTACAAACCCGACCAGCGGAACTTTCGCGGCAATCGAAAAGCGTGCGAGTTCGACGAGTTTATTGGTAAAACTAATCTGCAAACCCGTTTTCGGATGCGGCGTTGAAAGCAGCAGCGTTCCGTCATAAAAAGCCAGTGGCATTCGCTCACCACGCGCCTGCCAGCCGCTTTTCTTTTGCAAAAACTCTTCGACCTTTTCAACTTCCGCTTCAAAACGCAATTGCCCAACCTTTGTTTCAGGAATGACAGGTTCATCCTGCGAAAGCAATTTTTCGGGAGAAAGCACGGAAAACTTGGCGTTTTTTTCATAACCTTGATTTTCGTCGTGCGGATTTTCAAACCAGCCGATTTGGATTGCCGCCACCGGCAAGGAAGTTTCCTTTTCGGCGTAAAGTTGGCTTCCGTCCGCCGCAAACGTCGTCCGATTCTGTAAAATAAGGAATGCCCAACGCCGCGCTTCTTCGTGGTTTTGCCACTTTTCCGCGAAACTAAATGAAAAGGATTGCGCCATATCCAATTCTGCTGACGGCAACGCGCCCGTGTCATCCGTGTCGCGCAAATCTTCCCAAACCTTTCCGCTCGGCGTTTGCACGAGTTTCTGCAGTTTCTCCAAATACGCCTTTAAATCACTTGACTGTGTTGCAGAAAAACGCTGAAAATCGGCGCGTTGACTATGTAGTTCACTGGTTAAAAGTTCTCGAAAAAGCATCTGTAGATTTTATTTTCCAAATCAGTTCTTATTTTAACACGATTGACTGAGGAAATTTTAAAAAAGATAGAATGTAAGTTTGCTTAATTATTTTTGAGTGGTCAATTATTTTATACTTACAACCGGAAATCCCGAATATCCTTGAAAGGCTTTTCCGCATCGGTAAAATCAGGACGATAATAATACGAAGCCGATTCGTATTCCTGCATAAAACCTTCTTCCATTCCTAATTCTTCTAAAATTTCAATTGCGGAAAACCACTCTCTTTCGGAAATCCGGCGCGATAATAAAATGTAACGCTCGTCGGTAGCGACTTTGTTTGTCGCGTAATACTGCGCCATCAAAGAAATTGCGGCTTTTGGCGACAATTCATCACGAATCCAGCGCAGATTTTCTTCGATTCCCGCCAAATCATTTGGCAAAACGAGCAGGCGAACGAGCAGACCTTTTTGCAGAAGACCGTTTTCGTCAAAAATGAGTTTATCATCCGTTTGCCGAAACATTTCCTTTATTGCCAGACGCGCAAAAGTCGTGTAACCACGCACTTTTGAAAATGTAAAACCCGCATCGTTTTCGGCATATTTCAAATCCGGCAGATAAATGTCAACAATACCGTCAAGCAATTTCAAAACCTCAACCGAATCATAAGCATTCGTGTTATAAACAATCGGAAGTTTTAAACCGTTTTCCGCCGCAATCAAGATTCCGCGAGCCATCTGCGGAACAAAGTGCGTCGGGCTGACAAATCCGATATTATGACAACCTTTCGATTGCAGTTCGAGCATCATTTCCGCCAATCGCTCAAACGAAATTTCGTTGCGTTTTTGTTGCTTCCAAGTTTGCGAAATCTGATAATTCTGACAATAAACACAGCGCAGATTGCAGTTGCCGAAAAAGATATTTCCCGCGCCGTCAGTTCCGGAAAGGCAAGGTTCTTCGCCGAAATGCGGCGTGTAAGATGAAACAATCGGAAGCCGTCCCGAATAACACGCGGCGATTTCGTCCTTTAGACGATTATTTCCGCAATCTTTGGGACAAACTGAACAGCTTTTTAAAAGATTTTCAAGTCGTTCAACTCTCTTTTTCAGTTCGCCCGTCTTCCAGAGTTTCAGAAACTTTGGCTCTAAATCTTCTTTTTCCATAAACATTATAGCTGTATTTGCCGATAATTTTTTCGGGCGCAACCGTTCGCGCCAGTTCCCAAGTAAAATCCATTTCGGCGTTGACCGTTGCGGTTGCCATTCGAGTTTCGTGCAGCATCAGAACGCTTCCGTAAAAAAGAAAAACAATTCCGACAATTCCGACCGGAATCGGCAGCCAAAGATAAGTGCTGAAAAATCCGGCGATGGCAATCGTTACGCTGGTTAAAATAAAAAATCCCAACCCGTAATAAAACGCGCCCATCGCCCGCTGCAAAATCCGCGCCCGGCTCGTTACCTTGTCAAGCAAATTTACCACCGTATCTAAGCGTTTTTCGTAAAGCGGAATCGCGTCCTTGTCTTCAGTCGTAATCAATTCCGCTAGACGCTGTTCCAAATCGCGCACGCGGTCAATCACGCGCCCAAGCCGCGTCGAAGTCGAAAGCACGAGCGAGCCGGTCGCCGAAATCAATAAAGTCGGCGTAACCATCGCGGTTAAAAATTCGATAGTCGAGTTCAGCGCGTTCGGATTGACGGAAAAAATTTCACCTGCCATAAGTTTAAGACTTGACGCGAAAGTTAATTCGCGTCAAAAATCTAATGTTATGACTAGCAAAAAACAAACGCAAGGAACTATCGTAATTTTGCAGCACGAAAGCAAAGTTTTGAAAAAAAATCCGCTCGGTGATAAACACATCCGCGACGTAATAGCTTATCTTCCGCCAAATTTTGACGAGGACAAACAATTTCCCGTCGTCTATTGTCTGACCGGATTTACCGGACGCGGCAAAATGCTTCTCAACGACAACGCTTTTACGCCGAATCTGGCGGAAAGAATGGACAAATTAATCGCCAGAGAAACAATCAAGCCGATGATTGTCATAATGCCCGATTGTTTTACGCATTACGGCGGCTCGCAGTATATCAATTCAATCGCGACGGGCAATTACGAAGATTATTTAACGCAGGAAATTGTGCCGTTTGTTGATGAAAATTTCCGCACCATCAATAATAAAAATTCCCGCGCCGTGATGGGAAAATCAAGCGGCGGTTACGGCGCGTTGATAATGGCGATGCGCCACGCCGACCTCTTTGGTCTTGCCTGTTCGACCAGCGGCGATTGCTATTTTGAATACTGTTATTTGCCTGATTTTCCGAAGACGTTTCGCGCCGTTGACGGCGATCCGGATACGTTCGTGAAGAAATTTTGGCGAGAAGGAAAAAAGGGCAAAGATGATTTTGCGGCACTAAATATTATCGGAATGAGCGCGTGTTATTCGCAAAATGAAGAAACGTTTCTCGGCTTTGATTTACCGTTCGATTTAGAAACAGGCGAAATCCGCAAAGAGGTTTGGGCAAAATGGCTGGAACACGACCCGGTAAGAATGGTTGAAAGATACGCTGATAATTTGAAATCGCTAAAACTTTTATACATTGACGCGGGAGCAAAAGATGAATTTTATCTGGATTTGGGCGCGAATATTTTATGCGAAAAATTAAAAGAACATCGGATTAAATACAAACGCGAAGAATTTGACGACGGGCATATGCAAATCAGTTATCGTTACAATCGCTCTTTAAAACTTATTTCGCAAAATATCAACGATTAAATAACTTAACTTTTCGAGTTTGCAGCTTTTATTTTAGATAGGACTTTCTCACTGGGAGCGCGGGCATCTTGCCCGCAAAGATTGCGTCAGCAATTTCAACCGTTTGAATTAAATTCAACGTCAGCTTTAGCTAAAATCTTTGATGCCGCTCACGCGACGTTTGCGGGCAAGATGCCCGCGCTCCGACAAGAAACGCTTTTTTATTAAAATTTGAGAAAGTCCTATTAGAAAGAAAATTACATATTGGCAATAATTTCGCGGAAAAGTGTCAAATGATTTTGTCCGAGAAATCTTGCCGCGCTCTTTCGAGTTCCGCGTCCATTTTGCCCGTAATCATAAACCAAACCATTTTGTAATCTGAGATAAAAGACCAGAGCGGATATTTGAAAGTCGCCGGTTTATTGTGTTCGACAAAAAAATGCGAAATCCAAGCAAAAGCGTAACCGACAATCAAACAAAGCGGAAAGTAATACCAAGTCCCTCGCACAATAAACCAAACAAGTAAAATAATTCCCAAGCTCGTGCCGATAAAATGCAGATAGCGGGTTAAAGGTTCGCTGTGTTCTCGGACGTAAAAATCCCAAAACTCGTGGTAATTTTCGATGCGTTTGTTATCTATTTCCATGTCCGTATAGTCTCTGCAAGAAACAAGGCGGCAACCCATCCGGCAAACAAAATAAATATACCAAGAATCGCAAAGCTGATAATAGCGATTGCCAAAGCTCCAAACTTGCCAAGCGAAGGATTTTCGGCAAGCCGTTTTGCCGTGTATGCGCTTGCCGCGCCAAGTCCCAAAGCGTTTAGAGAAGCCAGCGCGATATAAAAAACAAGACTTGGCGTTGCGTCAGTTTCGTTATATCCGTTTAATCCAAGCAGCAAAACAAAGAAGCCGAACGTCGCTCCGGCAGCTTGAATTAAAGCCGTTATAATAAAGACGATTATTTTCATTTTTCCTCAAAAAGTTCCATAAATGTTTCGTTTGAAACCGGTTCGATTTTGCCCAATTTCATATTTTCTTCAACGTGACCGGCGCGACTCATTCCGACCAAAGCGGTTGTAATGCCGGGCGCGGAACGGACAAATTGGAGGCTCGTTTGCGCGTCGGTTTCCATTTTTCCAAGTGTTTCGCTGACGTTCGGTGGCAAACCCGTGGCAAGTTGTCCTTGCGAAATCGAAGCACTGGCAACAACGGTTATATCAAGCGCGTGAGCAACCGCAACAGTTGACTGCACTTCGCCGTTAAGTGTCTGATTTTTCAAGACCAATGCTTCGGGCATCGTTAGATTGAACGGGATTTGAATAAATTTGAAACCGTGATTTTTGCCGCCGACCTTTCGGGCGATATTCGCCATTTTTTCGAGTGAATGATAGCCTTTCTGCGATGGCGAAACGCGGAAACCGTTCCACGTCGCCACGCCGTAAAATTTAATTTTTCCGCCTGCGCGATTTTCTTCCAGAAGCTCAAACGCCGAAGCCAGACGCTCTTCAAATTCCGCCAGTTTGACCTCGCTGAGCTGCGCTTCGGGATTGTGAATATAATAAACATCAATGCCTTCAATCTCCATATTTTTGAGCGATTGGTCAATTTGACTTTGCATATAACTCGGTGTCATACAATGACTTCCGCCGACAATATCTTCAAAGTCAGCGATGCCCGTTTCGACAAAATTTTCGATAAAATACTGGCGCACATTGTTCGGCGGTTCATTCTCAAAAGGCAGATAACCGCCTTTCGTGCAGATGACGATCTCGTCGCGCCCGTATTTTTTCTTCCGCAAATTTTGCAGTGCTTTGCCGATGGCGCGTTCGCTGCGCTGAAACCGATAATTCGCGGCGGTGTCAATTACGTTACAGCCGAGTTCAACCGCATTTGTAATCGCTTGGGTGTAGCTTTTGTCGGTCGGGACATTCGCTTCGCCCAAATATGTGCCGATGCCGATTGACGACAGCCATAAATCTTGAGCCTGTCGAAAATGATTTTGGACGAATTTTTTAAGAAAACGCTGAACGTAACGCGATGTTCCGTCGGAAGTGGCAAATTTTGCAGTTGTCATTTTATTTATTATATTTCATCACGGAATTTGGCACAATTAAACAACTGAATTAGAAATTAGAATGAAACTTTAAACTTTAATACGAGTGGTGAACTGAAAGTAATGCTTACAAAAGCAAAGGATATTTTTGATTAGCCGCGCGGTTTAATTTTATCATCGAGCCATTCGGTTAAATTATCTACTGATTCAATGTGAACAGGTTTGCCCTGCCACGCTTTGACGGCGAAAATAATTAACATAACCGTTGTTACAACCTGAAAAATCGCGTTTCCCAAATCCGCGAAATCAGTAATGTTGCCAACGCCGCCTAAAATCGTCGTAATAAGCAAAATTCCGATATGCGCGGCAAGACCTTGAGCAGCGTGAAAACGCACTTTTGTTTCGCTTTTTGGCACAAAAAGAAGTTCGAGAATGCCTGCAATCAACCCGATATAAAAAGGCAGATAAGGCAAAGCAACCAAGATGTTTTCTGGCAAACCAACCTTGTCAACTTTGCGCTTCGATGAATTTCCGACATCCGCATTGAGCTTGGCGGTTTTAAAAACATTCGGAATTTGCTGACCGTCATAAGGCGACGAATAAGAAGAAAAGTTCGCTTCGTCAAAACGGCGCGTCTGCTCTTCCGTCGGAACGGTTTCGTCAAATTTCCTCGTTTCCGCGTTTTTGTTCGGCAAACTTTGTGTTTGCGCTTCCTTTACTTTACGCGGAAAATCGGGGTCGAGCGGATTTGTATCGAATTTCTTTGGCATCGTTTTGTTGTTTCTACGATATTTTACATATTTTAGTTCAAAACTTTTAGTCACGAATTACACAAATAACACGAATAATGCAATCTGTACTTTTAATTCGTGAAATGCGCGGGTAATAACGGCTAAAATTATTCTGTGATTTTAATTCCCAATTCATTTAACTGTGCCGCATCAACATCGCCCGGCGAATCCATCATCAAATCCTGCGCCGACGCGGTTTTCGGAAACGCCAGCACGTCGCGGGTTTTCTCATATCCCGAATTGACGTTAAAATAGGTTTGTGAAGATATCATTTTCAAATATACAAAAATTTTTTGCTCTGGCGCTGATTTTTCTGATACATGCAGAAACTTTTGCCCAATCAAGTATGACAAAAAACAACCGCCCACGCGCCCGAGAAACGGGGTTGAAAATCGGCATTTTGCCGACCGGCGTGCTAAATTCGATTACGGATGTGCTGGGCGTGCGCGTTGGTCATTCGACCGTTTTTCGCAATGAAAACATCCGAACGGGCGTTACAGCCATTTTGCCACACAGCGGAAATCTTTTTCAGGAAAAAGTTCCGGGCGCGGTTTTTGTCGGCAATGGCTTCGGCAAATTGATGGGTTCGACGCAGGTTAATGAACTCGGCGAAATTGAAACGCCGATTTTGCTGACTTCGACTTTGAGCGTTCCGCGCGTCGGCGATTTTTTGCTTGATTATATGCTCGCTCTGCCCGGCAATGAAAGTGTGCAGTCAATCAATCCGCTGGTCGCCGAAACCAACGACGGTTTTTTGAACGACATTCGCGGGCGGCACATCACGCGCGAAGACGTTTTCGCGGCAATCAAAACGGCGCAGACGGGCAAAGTTGAAGAAGGTTCAATCGGCGCGGGAACGGGAACAATTGCTTTCGGTTTCAAAGGCGGAATCGGCACGGCTTCGCGCCGTCTGCCCGCATCTTTGGGCGGCTACACAATCGGCGTTCTTGTGCAGACAAATTTCGGCGGCATTTTGACAATTGACGGTGCGCCGGTCGGCGTTGAACTCGGCAAGTATTATCTGAAAGACATAGTAGAAAAAAGCGAAAATTCAAAGCCGAAGGCTTCTCAAAATAAAAATAACATCAACGATTTGGCGGACGGCTCGATTATTATTGTGATTGCAACCGACGCTCCGGTTGACGCGCGACAGTTAAAACGAATGGCGGCGCGTTCGATGTTGGGCTTGGCGCGAACCGGCGCGGCGGCGACAAACGGCAGCGGCGATTACGCCATCGCCTTTTCAACCGCGCCGGAAGCCCGCATCAAAACTTCGGGCGACAACCGCACCCCGCGCGATGTTAAACTTTTGCCGAACGACGCGATGTCGCCGCTGTTTCTGGCTGTTATCGAAGCAACGGAAGAAGCGATTTACAATTCGCTGTTTCGCGCGACGACCGTTATGGGACGCGAAAACCGCACGGTTGAAGCCTTGCCGATTGATAAAACGAAGGAGATTTTACGGAAATATGGAAAAATAAAATAACGTGAATTCGGGGTTAAGAAATTTTTTCACCACAGAGACACAGAGAAAATTAAACCACAGATGAAAGAAAAAGGTGCATTTTCACTTTGAAATCTATGCTTCTTTGGCTGGTTTTTCCCAAAAAACTCTGTGTCTCTGTGGTTCATTTTTATCAAACTGACGTTACCTTATCTTCCGTGATTTTTATTCCTAATTCGTCCAACTGCGCCGCGTCAACCGCGCCCGGCGAATCCATCATCAAATCCTGCGCCGAAGCGGTTTTCGGAAACGCGACGACATCGCGGATGTTTTCCGTGCCTTGAAGGAGCATCACAATTCTTTCGATTCCGGCGGCAAAACCTCCGTGCGGCGGAGTTCCGTACTCAAGCGCGTCAAGAAAAAATCCGAATCTGCTCCGCGCTTTTTCCGGCGTTAAACCGAGAGCTTTGAAAATCAAGTTTTGGATTTCGCGTTGGTGAATGCGAATCGAGCCGCTGCCGATTTCGTAACCGTTGATGACAATATCATAAGCGCGGGCGCGGATTTTCCCCAACAATTCTTTCTCGCCGTCTTCAATGGCGCGTTTAAAAAGCGGCACGTCTTCGTCCATCAGAGATGTGAACGGATGGTGCATCGCGTCATAATTCCCCGTGTCTTCGTTATATTCAAACATCGGAAATTCCGTTACCCAAAGCGGTTTATAGGCATTTTTCGGAATCAGATTTTCGCGTCGTGCAATTTCATTTCGCAACGCTCCTAAACTTTGCGCGACAACCGATTTTTTGCCCGCGACAATCAAAACTGCATCGCCCTTTTCGGCTTCGGTTGATTTTGCAAGCTGCTCGATTTTTTCTTGTCCGAGAACTTTCAAAAGCGAAGAAGTCGTTTCTTCGCCGAGTTTTATCCAAGCAAGCGCGGACGCGCCGTAACGCTTAATAAATTCCTGCAATTCATCAAGCTGTTTGCGTGAATAATCGGCTTTGCCACGCGCGACGATACATTTTATCGCGCCTTTATTTTTTAATGTTTCCGCAAACGGCGCAAAATCCGTGTCTTTTAATTCGTCCGACAAATCTTTGAGTTCCATTTCAAAACGCAAATCCGGTTTGTCGCTTCCAAAACGGCGCATCGCATCGGCATAAGTCATTCGCGGAAAAGGTGTTTCAAAATCGGCTTCAACCAGCGCGAAAACTTGTTTCAAAACGCCTTCCATCGTCCGAAAAACCATTTCCTGATTGGCAAAACTCATTTCAATATCGAGCTGTGTAAATTCCGGTTGCCTGTCTGCCCGCAAATCTTCGTCGCGGAAACAACGCGCAATCTGATAATATTTATCAAAACCGGCAATCATCGTGATTTGTTTGAGAATCTGCGGCGATTGCGGCAGCGCAAAGAATTTTCCCGTGTGAATACGCGACGGCACAATAAAATCGCGTGCGCCTTCGGGCGTAGATTTCAACAAAATCGGCGTTTCAATCTCCAAAAAACCGTTTAATTCCATAAACGCACGAATTTTGCTCAAGGCTCTCGCCCGCATCATCAGATTTTGCTGAAGGCGCGGACGGCGCAAATCTAAAAAACGATATTTGAGGCGCGTGTCTTCGCTTGCAAGATTTTGATTTCCGGCTGCTTCGAGTTCAAACGGCAAAGTTTTTGCATCATTCAAAACAAGAATTTTGCTTGCTTTTACTTCAATTTCGCCCGTCGGGAGTTTTTTGTTTATCGTTCCTTCTTCGCGTCTTATCACTTCGCCAAGGACTGCGACGACAAACTCGCCGCGCAGATTTTTCGCTTTCGCGTGCGCTCGCTTTGCATCTTCTTCGCTGACAACAATCTGTGTCAAACCTTCGCGGTCGCGCAAATCAATAAACGTAAAAATACCGAAGTCGCGTTTTTTCGCCACCCAACCCATCAAAACAACTTCTTCACCGACATCTTCGGCGCGAAGTTCGCCGCACGAATGCGTCCGTTCCAAATTTCCCAAAACATCTAACATAAAATAGTGATAAGTAATAAGTGATGAGTGATAAGTGAAAGATTTCACTTATCACTCATCACTTATCACTTTTTGCTTGCAAAATAAAAAAACGCCATTCGATTTTGCGACAAACGAAAGGCGGAACGCTAAAATTAAACGCTCGCGCCAATCAATTATTATCGTCATTAAATCGAACCGCGTTCATAAAATCCTAAAAATAAAACCGTGCAAATAATACAAGAAAGGCGCGTCGAAAAGCAAACAGCCGAGCTGTTGTTTCTGGTTTTATCAAGCAATAAATTGAGTTTTATTAAATTTAACGAACTTAGGTTACAATCGAATTATGAACGAAAAAAAATCTCTGCAAGAAACCTTTGCGCCGAGTGGAATTTGCTTCGGCTGCGGCGTGGCGAACGAAAAAGGTTTGCGAATCAGAAGTTTTCCGAACGGCGAAGAAGTTACCGCGACGTGGAAAGCCGAACCACATCATCAAGCCTTTCCCGGAATGCTTTCAGGCGGAATCGTCGGCACTCTGCTCGATTGTCATTCAAATTGGACGGCGGCGCATTATTTGATGAAGAAAAACGGCAAAACAGAACCAGATTGCACCGTAACAGCAAATTATTCGGTGAAATTATTGCGCCCGACACCGAGCAATGCGACAATAAAATTAGTCGCTCGTGTTGTTGATTCAACCGAAGACCGCGCCACCGTCGAAGCCGAACTCATCGCGGGCGACAAAGTTTGCGCGACGTGCAAAGGTTTATTCGTCATCGTCAAAGAAGGACATCCGGCTTATTATCGCTGGTAAAATAAAAGAAAATCTTGCATTCAGTTAAACTTGTCAAAAGATTTTTGCTTGTATTTGCGATTTGATTATAATGAAACAATCAGATGAAACAGATAGATAATTTTTTGAATAAGATTATTTGCGGCGATTGCCTCAAAATTATGAGGCAAATGCCTGATGAAAGTATTGATTTGGTTGTTACTTCGCCGCCATATAACTTAAAAAACTCAACCGGAAACGGAATGAAAGCCGGAACGAAATCAGGACGTTGGGCAAATAATCCGCTTCAAAATGGATATGCTCATCACGACGACCAAATGCCGCATAATGAGTATGTTGTTTGGCAACAAGATTGTTTGACGGAAATGATGCGACTTCTGAAAGATGCCGGTGCAATTTTTTATAATCATAAATGGCGCGTTCAAGGAGGTTTAATTCAAGACCGCGCCGACGTTGTTAATAGTTTTCCTG
>MWVY01000223.1_pt1 | contig 13702 bp, 14 predicted proteins | sample 1047251 | NCBI WGS metagenome assembly MWVY01 (sample SAMN06349983, study PRJNA376086) | soil metagenome | isolation source: MS7-5 sample Antarctic (ecotone) soil | place: Antarctica | collected 2015-01-13
GCAGCCATTGCTCCCTGTCTTCATCATTGAGCGGATGACCAGCTTTCATTTTCTCCACATTAGAAAGCGTATGAAAGTCATCAGCATCAAAGAACGGTATTCCTGTTTGGAGAGATAGTAATTTGCCTTGGAGCAATGCTTGGTAAAATAGTGGCAGAAAGCGGAGCAGCCCAAAAGATCTCAGATGTATCAATGAGCCTATTTGGTAAGAAAAATTTTCAGTGGGCTATGATGTTCACAGGTTTTGTTGTTGGAATTCCACTCTTTTATAATGTTGGGTTTGTTTTATTAGTGCCATTGATATTTTCTGTAGTCTATCGTACCGGGATGCCTGCTGTCTACACTGGTCTTCCAATGTTGGCAGCTCTTTCAGTAACGCATGGGTTTTTACCACCGCATCCTGCGCCATCAGCTATTACCATTCAATTGAATGCAAATACGGGCACTGTTCTATTATATGGAATTGCAGTTGCCATACCAACTATCATTATTGCAGGACCTGTATTTGCTAGTACATTAAAACAGATCCGCACACCTCCATTGCAGTTATTCCAGCCCTCTGTAAAAGCTGAGAATGCACTACCTAGCGCTGCAAACAGCTTTTTTTCCTCTTTATTACCTGCATTGTTGCTGATTATTCTTACCCTTTTACCTTTTTTAATATCAACTGGTGAACATGCTCGTAACCTTATTTTTTTCTGGGGTGATCCTGTAATTGTCCTACTAATATCGGTTCTATATGCAACTGTATCATTAGGCCTCATGCAGAAAATGTCAATCAAAAAAATTATGAGTTTTTATGGTGAAGCAGTTAAGGATATTGCTGTTATATTATTGATTGTTGCAGGTGCCGGAGCATTAAAGCAGGTTTTGGTTGATAGTGGAGTGAGTAATGAAATAGGGGAACAACTTAGAGGATTATCTGTTAATCCGCTTATACTTGGATGGCTGTTGGCTGCTGCTATACGGGTTTGTGTTGGTTCAGCAACTGTTGCTGGTTTAACAGCAGCAGGTATTATTGCGCCAATTGTAATTGGGTCAACAATAAATGCAAACCTTATGGTGTTATCAATTGGTGCAGGCAGTCTTATGTTTTCTCATCTTAATGATTCTGGGTTCTGGATGTTCAAAGAATATTTTAATTTAACAATAAAGGATACATTACGTTCATGGTCAGTTATGGAAACGATTGTATCAGTTGTAGGTTTAGCCGGTGTGTTACTATTGGATATTATTTAGCATAATCTAATGTTCTGAATATTTAAGTACCGGATTATTAGTTCTACAATTTTATCAGGTTCATTTTTTATATCAATCCTAAAAGCGGAAGCAGGTATTTCCAGCGTTTCAAATTGTGAATGTAAAAGCTGTGCAGGCATAAAGTGATTTCTTTCCTTCATTCTTTTAAGAATAATTTCATAACCACCTTGTAAAAAGATCCAGATTGGTTGAATACCTGATGATAGAATGATTCGGTATTTTTCTTTCAGCGCGGAACAGGCTATAATAGCTCCTTTTCTTCCAGATTGCTCAATTGCTACTGCATTTACCTGGTGCAGCCATTGCTCCCTGTCTTCATCATTGAGCGGATGACCAGCTTTCATTTTCTCCACATTAGAAAGCGTATGAAAGTCATCAGCATCAAAGAACGGTATTCCTGTTTGGAGAGATAGTAATTTGCCGATAGTTGTTTTTCCCGAGCCTGAAACACCCATAATATAAATAACAGAATTCATTAGAATGCAATGTAATAAGATCAGAGTTTTAAGCTAGTGGAATAATATTGCTCATATTATTATGCCCGTAATATTAATTACCGAGGAAGTAACAATAACAACTCACATTTGAGCAAGACAGAACCGTTTTGTAAATTTGCTGAATACTATGGTACAATGCAATTGTGTGATCCTCGACGAGTTCTCTAAAGGAGTCCTTCAAACAGGACAGTTTGTTGGGTATTGCTCAATTGAATGAAGAAATTTGAACCGAGCGTGGCAACGGAAGACGATTGAAGTTGTACAGCTGGTAACAAAAAAAAATAGAAAAACAACATGCTTCCTGCAACACTAAAAAAAGAAAAGCTACAATCAGAAACAGATTTTTTACCTCTACAAGGAACTGATTTTGTGGAATTTTATGTCGGTAATGCAAAGCAGTCAGCGCATTACTATATAAGTGCATTTGGCTTTCAGCCGATTGCATATGCCGGCCCGGAAACAGGGATGAAAGAAAAGGTTAGCTATGTTGTTCGCCAGCATAAACTAACATTTGTTCTAACAACTGCATTGCGCCCCAATAACGAGATTGCAGATCATGTTTATAAACACGGCGATGGGGTTAAATGCCTTGCATTATTAGTAGATGATGCAACTGACGCATGGACACAAACAACATCACGTGGAGCAAAAAGTTACATGCAGGCTCAGCAGCTTCAGGATGATGAAGGTGAAGTAGTGTTAAGCGGTATTCATACTTACGGAGAAACTGTTCATTTATTTGTTGAGCGAAAGAACTATAGTGGCATATTTATGCCTGGTTTCAGAAAATGGGAAAATGATTATTTTAAAACTGCTGACACAGGTTTACAATATGTTGACCATTGCGTAGGAAATGTAGGATGGAACCAGATGAATGTTTGGGTAAAGTTTTACGAAGAGGTGATGGGTTTCCGAAATATTCTGACGTTTGATGATAACGATATTTCAACTGAATATTCAGCCCTGATGAGTAAAGTAATGAGTAACGGTAATGGGTATGTAAAATTTCCAATTAATGAACCTGCCGAAGGAAAGAAAAAGTCCCAGGTGGAAGAATACCTTGAGTTTTACAGTGGTGAAGGTGTACAGCACGTTGCGATGGCTACTAAAGACATAGTGGCTACGGTAACTGAATTAAGAAACAGGGGAGTGGAGTTTTTAAGGGTTCCTAATTCATATTATGATGATCTGCTGGACAGGGTTGGGCATATTGATGAAGACCTGGAACCACTAAAAGAATTAGGTATTCTTGTTGACAGAGATAATGAAGGTTATCTTCTGCAATTATTTACAAAACCTGTGCAGGACAGACCGACACTTTTTTTCGAGATCATTCAAAGAAAAGGTGCCAAAAGTTTTGGAAAAGGAAATTTTAAAGCTTTGTTTGAAGCCATAGAAAGGGAACAGCAGGCAAGAGGAAATTTATAATGTTTTAATAACTTTTGCGTTTTATTATTGAACCTGTCTGCCGAAACCTTTAAATTTGATTTGTTGAACCTGTGCCGACAGGCAGGCTTGCATCAAATCCAAATGTCCTCGATGAAAAATAAATTATTTTTCCTGACCATTCTAATTGCTATTAGTACATCAGTTGCATATTCACAGAGTGGGTCTTCAGCATCATTTATAGATTTTCAAAAAAGTTTACCTCGTCCGGGTGATGCCTTTAAACGCAAAGCAGATTCGCTGGAAATGCAGTTTAAACAGAAGGGGCTGGTGTGGCCTGCCAGGTATATATACATCCGTTCATTTAAGTATGACAGCCAATTGGAAATATGGGTAAAGAATGACAGGAAAGAGCAGTACAAATTATTCAAAACGTATAAAGTTTGTGCACTCGCCGGAAGTCTGGGTCCCAAAAGAATGGAAGGTGATTACCAGGTGCCGGAGGGATTTTATTATATTAATGAGTTCAACCCCCGGAGTACTTACCACCTTTCGCTTGGATTGAATTATCCAAACGCTTCAGATAAGATTCTGAGCAATCAAACTAAACCCGGAGGTGCTATTTACATTCATGGCAGTTGTGTTACTGTAGGGTGTATACCTGTTATGGACAATCAGATAGAAGACATTTATCTTATTGCTGCACATGCAAAAGACAAAGGACAGGATTTTATTCCTGTTCATATATTTCCAATCAGGTATAACAATAAAAAAAGCGTTGAGTATTTAGAAAAGCTTACAAAATTAGATCCCCAGCTAAAACTCTTTTCAGAAACACTTGAAGCCGTTTATGACCATTTTGAAATAACAAAGCAGCTGCCTGTAATTATGGTTGGTCAACAAGGTAATTATACATTTAGTGGATTATCAAAGAAAGTTCCACCACCGCCACCACCTCCAAAGGTTAAAAGAATACCAGATCCAACACGGTATAGAAATGTTACTAATGTTGCTGAAGTAGTAAATATATGGCCACAATTTCCTGGTGGAGGCGGCAAATTCCTGGAGTACCTTGCTGTTGTTGGTAAGGCATTGCAATCATCATTACCGGAAGGCATGAAGAAAGCTTTTGTTCAGGTAGAATTTATAGTAGATGTAGATGGCACACCTGTTAATTTTAAAGTGGTAAAGGGGGTGAATGAAGATTTTGATGATGAGCTACTTGGTTTACTGGAACAAATGCCAACCTGGGAACCCGCAACTATAAAAGAACAACCAGTTGCAAAAAAGATCAGGCAGAGTTTTGCAATTGAATAAAATTTTATTAACATCTTACTTCTATAAGAATCAGCTTCATTGCAGCAATACCTGTATTGTCTCAGGTGTTTGTTGTTTTAGAATAATTTTCCTGTTTTCTGTTAATTGCCTAACAATGGGATCGTTGTAATGACGTATAGTTAATAGGAGTAAATTTTTTATCACCTGCACGTCAAACTCTTTAGAAGACTCCAGGGCAAAATTCTCAACTTTTTCAGCATGATCATCTACTACACACAAGAAACTAATAGCCGCATTTTGTGTGAGGTTAGGTTTAAATTTTAACTCCTCAAATATTTCGTATACTCTTGTGGTTAATCCTTCACTTACAAATGAAAAGTCCTTTGATGCCAATTGTAGTAATACCTGGTTTTGTTTATATACAATTATAGAAGGCAGTTGTTGAAGGCTTTTATTATGAATAATTGTTCCTTCCTCATCAGGATGTATGAAAGATCTCACGTACAGTGGAATACTTTTATTTTGTAAGGGCTTAATAGTCTTCGGGTGAATTACCTGGGCACCATAATACGCCATTTCAATTACTTCACGGTAGTTTAATTCCCTGATCAATTTTGCCTCTGTATATTGTTTAGGATCAGCATTCATTACGCCTGGCACATCTTTCCAAATCGTTTGACTTTCTGCATTCAGAAGATTAGCAAATACAGCAGCAGTGTAATCACTCCCTTCTCTGCCAAGTGTGGTGCTTTCATTTTCATCAGTAGCTGCAATAAATCCTTGTGTTATAATAATATTGTTTGTAGAGAATAAAGGTTGAAGTTTCTTTTCAACATTTTCAGATGAAACTTCCCAGTCAATTGTTGCATCACGGAAATTGTTATCAGTGCGCAGAATATCTCTCACATCTATCCATTTGTTCTGGACAGAACTTTTATTAAGAAAACTGCTGATGATAAATGAAGAAAGTAGCTCTCCAATACAAACTATCTGATCATAATAGTAATCGTAACTGTGGTTTGGTTTATCGTGCAGTATCCATTCAACTTCTGTAAAGAAATCAAGTAATTGTTTTGTTGATTCTAATTCTAACTCTTCGCTTGTTTGAATATGCTGTTGTTTTATTTCATTAAAAAGATTCAGTGCAACATCCTTTTGGCCTGCATGAAATGCTTCTGTAACTTTCTCCAATGCATTAGTTGTTTTACCAATAGCAGATATAATGATCAATAATTTTTGATCTTGATAAACTTTTAAAATTGTTGAAAGATTTTTTATTCTTTCTGTTGTACTTACCGAAGCTCCTCCAAACTTAAAAACCTTCATGCTTCTATAAATTTTGCGCAAAGATGATATTTGTTATTAAATAGCAGGAAATCTGTTATAGATGGAAACATCATTAGATAAACTTTGGATGGCAGTTAAAACTAAGCGAAGTACCATTTACACTTAATTTTGAGCAGAAATCTTTTTTATGGTTAATGTGAATAGAACTATTCTTACACTGGATGAATTCACTATAGAATCAATCAGGCAAATTCCACATGCTACAGGTGAATTAAGCACTTTGCTTCGCGACATTGGATTAGCGGCTAAGCGGGTAAATGTTGAAGTAAACAAAGCCGGGTTGGTTGACATATTGGGAGATGCAGGAACTACAAACGTACAAGGGGAAGAAGTAAAAAAACTGGATGTATATGCCAATCATCAATTTGAAGGAGTATTAAGAAGAGGCTTCAGCTGTGCCGGTGTTGCCAGTGAAGAGCTGGATGATTTTGTTGCATTTGACGATGATGTGAGTAAACAATCCAAATACGTTTGCTTATTTGATCCTTTAGACGGCAGCGGAAATATAGATGTAAATGTTTCCATAGGTACAATCTTTAGTGTTTATCGCAGAGTATCTGAGATAGGAACAGTTGTAAATGAAGCCGATTTTCTTCAACCAGGCCGTAAGCAGGTTGCTGCAGGATATATAGTTTACGGCTCATCAACCATGTTTATGTATGCAACAAGACGAGGTGTTAATGGATTTACTCTTGACCCTTCTATAGGTGAATTCTGCCTGAGTCATCAGAATATGAAATGCCCGGAGAATGGAAAAATTTATTCTGTTAACCACGGTAATTTTTTTTTGTTTGACGAGGGAGTTAAGCGGTACATTAATTTATGCCAGCACAAGACAAGAAAAGAAGGCGGGCCTTATTCTCAGCGGTATATAGGAAGTATGGTTTCTGATGTACACCGAAATCTTTTAAAAGGTGGAATTTTTATGTACCCCGGAACTGTTGATAAACCAAAAGGGAAATTGCGTTTACTATACGAATGCAATCCGTTTGCGTTTATAGCAGAAGTGGCAGGTGCAAGAGCAACAGATGGCAAACAAAGAATTCTTGATATTGAGCCAACAGAATTACATCAGAGGACACCTTTTTTCGTTGGAAGCAGCAAAATGATGGATGAACTTGAAAGTTGTATGAGACCACAAGAAGAAAAGATTGCTTAATGAGAAAAGTTATTATCTCTGTACAAGAGCTTGTAAAAACCTATGGTAAATTCAATGCAGTGAAGGGGATAAGCTTTGAAGTTTATGAAGGTGAAATTTTCGGTTTACTAGGTCCGAATGGTGCAGGTAAATCAACTACTCTCGAAATAATTGAAACACTGCGGGTAAAGACAAGTGGAAAAGTAAAAGTTGATGAGTTTGATTTGGATTCACATCCAAATGAAATAAAAAAAATAATAGGTGTACAGTTACAATCCAGTGGTTATTATCCCGGCTTAAATCTTACAGAACTGATATCGCTTTTTGGAGGATTATATAATAGAGAAGTTGATCCTTTGCAATTACTGGATCTTGTTAATTTAAGAGAAAAAGCAAAAGCTAAATACAAGGAATTAAGTGGTGGCCAGAAACAACGTTTTTCCATAGCTACTACATTGATCAATGAGCCTAAAATTATTTTTTTGGATGAACCGACAACAGGATTAGATCCACAGGCAAGAAGAAATTTATGGGAACTTGTAAAAAAGATTCGTGAACGTGGTACAACGTTGATTATAACAACTCACTATATGGATGAAGCAGAATATTTGTGTGATAGGGTAGCCATTATTGAAGCTGGGAAAATTGTTGCTTTGAACAGTCCTGATAAGTTAATAGATGAGTTAGTGGCTACAGGTTTTGAAAGGATAAAAGAAGTAAAAAGAGCTAATCTTGAAGATGTATTTATTTCATTAACAGGACATTCATTAAGAGAAGAATAAAGCTCCTTCTAATCTCCCCCGGCAGGAGAGACTTATTATAAATTACCAGAATAGAAATACATTGATAATCCACATTCAACTTCCATTTTAAAATAACTCTTATGCCAGACCTGCGTTATCCGATCGGCGAATACGAACCTCAACAGTTTGGAGAAGTAATAAAGAATCAATGGATAGCAGATATTAAATTTCTACCACAGGCTATAGAGAATGCGATTATCAATTTAGATGAGCATCAATTACAAACTCCCTATAGGGAAGGAGGATGGACTGTACATCAGTTGGTGCATCATCTTGCGGACAGTCACATGCACGCATACTGCAGGTTTAAGTTGGGTTATACAGAAGATAACCCTGTGATTTGTCCATATGATGAAAATCTGTGGGTTAATACTTCTGATGTCCACAACCTTCCATTCAATATATCCATCACCTTACTACATTCTCTACATCAGCGGTGGCATGAATTTTTAATTCATTTATCTGAAGCTGATTGGCAGAAGACCATTTTTCATCCACAACATAATAAGCAATTTACATTATGGCATTTGTTAGGCACGTATGCATGGCATTCCCGCCATCATGTTGCTCATATAACAAGTTTACGGGAACGGATGGGGTGGTAATTGGCAGGTTGATAGTTAATAGTTAGTAGTTGATAGTTCATAGTAAATGGTTCATTATAAACTATAAATACCGAATCAGAAAAATTCGTGTGAATTACCATTCATGGAATAGTTAGAATTAAAATAGAATTATAAACAAAGGTTATGAAGTGGAAAGTTTTAGAATCAGAGTATCTGTATAAGGAAGAGTGGCTTACACTGCGAAAGGACAAGTGTGAAATGCCTGACGGTACTGTTATACCTGCATATTACATTAACGAATACCCTGAATGGGTAAACGCATTTGCATTAACAGAAGATAATAAGGTTATAATGGTAAGGCAGTACCGCCATGGAATTGGTGAAATAGGAATAGAGCTTTCCGGTGGAGTTGCTGAAGATGGGGAAGATATGGAAGTTGCTGTTGCACGGGAATTAAGAGAAGAGACTGGCTACGAATTTGATAAATTTCAATACCTGGGCAAAATATGTGCAAATCCATCAACCACTAACAATTACATGCACATGTTTTTAGCAACTGGTGGTAGAAGAGTAACAAAGCAGGAATTAGATGATACAGAAGAGCTCGTTGTGAAGTTGTATAGCATAGAAGAAGTAAAAGATCTCTTAACGGAAAACAAAATTGTCCAAAGCCTTCATGTTAACTGCATGTTTTACGCTTTGCATGAATTAGGGGAGTTGCGCTATTGATACTGGGTAAGCTTTTTCTTATCTACTTCGGCAATTAGAAATATACTTCCGGTTATTATAATTAGATCATTCACTGAAGCTTCTACAACTGCAGCTTGTAATGCAACATTCACATCATTATACACATCACCAATTAATTTATAAAATGATGCTTTTGCCGATAGCTCTTTTGCATTAAGCGCCCTTGGAATGTTAGCCTGAGTAAAATAGTATTTTGCATCTGGTGGAAGTAATTGCAACATCTGATCAGCGTCTTTATCTTTTACCATTCCAAATATTATATGCAGTTTATAATACTCAACACTTTGAAGTTGCTTAACTATTTGCGTTAAACCATCTTTGTTGTGTGCTACTTCCAAAATAACTTTTGGATTTTGATGAATAACTTCCCATCTGCCGTATAAACCTGTTATTGTACTTGTTTGTCTTAATCCTTCCTCGATAGCTTCTTTATCTATGTTAAAAACATTTTTGTTCAATTCTTCCAAAGCCTGCAGCACTGTAATAATATTTTTGGTTTGATAAATTCCCGGTAGATCAGTTTCTGCTGAAATATTCTGATTATACTTTTTATCAAGTACTTCAACTAATAATTTTCCATTATTCCAATTCCAGTTTTGTAATTTATAATTGTCTTCAGCAAAAGTTATAGGTGAATGCTTTTCATCAGCAATGTCAATAAATACGCTGTCTGTTTTTAGATTTCTTTGTCCAATTACTACTGGAACATTTTCTTTGATTATACCAGCTTTTTCAAAGGCTATTTTCTCTAAAGTTTCACCCAGCATATCTGTATGATCCAAACTTATGTTAGTTATAACTGAAAGCTCAGGAATAATAATGTTTGTACTGTCCAGTCTTCCTCCAAGTCCCACTTCTATTACAGCAACGTCAACATTATTATCAGCAAAATATTTAAAAGCCATTGCCACCGTAATTTCAAAAAAAGAAGGTTGAATTTCTTCGATCAGCGACTGTACTTTATGTGTAAAGTCAATAACATAATCTTCTTCAACTAATTTGCCATTGATCTTTATGCGCTCCCTAAAGTCATATAAATGCGGTGAGGTGTACAGACCTGTTGTATAACCGGCAGTCTGTAAAACAGAAGCTAACATGTGGCTCACTGAGCCTTTTCCATTGGTGCCACCAACATGAATACTTTTAAATTGCTTTTCCGGATTACCTAAATGATTACAAAGAAGAAAAGTGTTTGAGAGATCCTTTTTAAATGCAGCCTTACCAATTCGGCTGAACATAGGAAGCTTTGAAAAAAGATAATCTATTGTTTGCTGGTAGGTCACGCAGCAAATTTATCAGTTACAGGAGAAGAAACTTACCCTCTTACTTTAAAGTTGAAGATGACAGTTCCCTGTTGTCCACCATCAGAGGTACCTAATTTTAGTTGGAATGCAGAACGGCGTGCTATTTCTATATACTGACGGCTTGATGTTGTAGAACCTTTAGCCTGGTAGGTTGCAGATGTTACTTTACCATTTGCATCTGCTACCACATCCATGGCCACCTTGGCATTTTCGTTAAATTCATCTTCAAAGCTTTGATTGCTTATCTGTAAAACTTTTACGCCGAAATTTCTACGTGGACCATTATAATTTCTTGAGTTTGGATCACCACCAGGTCTTCCCTGGTCACCTGTACCACCTGCAATGCCTTCATTACCGCCTCTTTCATACCTGTCAGCACCGTTACCGCCATTTCCGGTACTGCCAACTGTTCTGCCTAAAACAGCTTTTGGCTGTGGGGGAGCTTGCGATACTACCGGCTGCGGATTGCTTGTTTTTACAACCTTATTATCGTTATCAATTTTTGTAGCATATGGCTTAGATACAGAAGGTCTTTTTATTGCAGGAGCATCATTTGTAGGCCTGTCATCTGTTTCAATATCTTTTGCATCACTAACGTTTGATCGGACAGGTACTGGAGGATTATATGCTGTTTGTACAGCAGGAGCAGGTTCTCCGGGTAGCATTGGTTGATCAGTACCAAATCCCTGGTCGTCACTACCTAAATTCACCTCAATAAATTCCTCAATTGGCATATCAGATACCGTAGGGATAGGCCATTTTATGAGTATGAAGAGTAATAAGAGTGAGGCTGAAATGCCAAATGTAATAGCAGAGGCTCTTACCTGTTTTTGTTTTTCAAATTCAGCGGTCATGAATATTAGATTGCTCATGCAAATATAATTTGGATTTCTTGGACTTAAAAACGCTGGAAAAGTTATGTAAATTGTATGATGGTGAAGTAATTATGGGATTGCTTTAACAGATTTCTAGAAAAAATCTGCTGTGATTGCGTATGCAAATGAAATTGTTCAATTAGTAGTTTAAATTGTTAAGGTAGTTTTCTCAGTAATGTATTTTCATTCCCATTTTCATAAATTGTAAACAAAGTATAGAATTTCGTTTTGTGTGTATTTTGATATTCCAGCAATATTTTAACTCCTTCTAATTCCTTTGGGAATTTACTGGTGTCAGAACGTTGAAAACCGGAACACTCTTCCATAGTTACAAATTCTGCTTTAAGTAAAATCTCAGAAGAATTTGTTATAGGATGTTTCGGAAGGGGATCTATATTGGTAAAATTATTACGATTAACATCTGCAATCAACCGTGGGTAGTATGCCACGTAATCTGAATTGTTTACAATCTTGAGTTCAAATCTATACTTCAATTCAAATACCCTAATTACGGTTATTGCATCCAACTCTCCTTTTGAGAAATCATTTTTTTGGCTAATGCCGAGTTGGTGACTAGATCCCCCTTTCTTCAGAAGCTGCATCTCTAGCCGTGGACGATTAGCATATTTATTTCTGAAGAAAGGAATTAATGCGAGTAATACTGTCAGAATTAGGCCAACTATAGTTAAAATAATTTCCATTATAAAATATTATCAATACGCTTGTGAACACCTGAAACGTGGTTAAGCATTACTCCACTGGAAAAACTTGTACAAATAAGTTCCTGTCTCATAGTAGTTATCATCGAAAGCTTTGAAGATAGTAGGGAGCCTAGTAATGAAGTCACTGGTATACATTAAAAATAAATCGGTTTGAACGTGGTGATCATAATTTGGCTTTGCTGCATGTACTACAGTTATCAATGAACTTGGAGATACAATGTTGTTTATTTTTTCATGTCTTTTCCAAATGGTTTTTTTCGCTTTGGAACAGGCGGATATTTGCTTAACTGTCTGTTCCATTCTGAGACCTTTCTTGAACATTGTCACCATTTCTTGCTGAGACGCATCACTAAAGAACCACCTCTCCAATAGCTTTATTTTTAACTGTTTGAAATCATCAGTAGTCCATTTATATTTCTTTGGCTTGACATCTGATGATATTATAGTTTTGTTTTCGTAGAAGAAAGGTGTTAAACAAACTAAATAATCAAAGAATGCATTTACGATTTTTTCTTCATTTTCTATTGAAATAGTCTTCTGGGAAATCCACTCTTCAATGAAATCATGAAAATAATTTGTAAAAAGATGGTCACACCATTTATCAATAAGCTCTTTTGGGCTTGGATATTTTTCTGGGTTCTGGCAAAGAGTACTTATTTTTTTTATTACTGTTGTACAGTTTTTAGCTCCTTCTGTAATCCCGAATACTAACCGCTCTAATGCTTCATCTCTCTTATGTGGTTTAAACAAGGATTTCATTTAAAAAAATTTCATACCCCTTGTAAGCAATATTAAAGTACAGTAAAAAATGGATGTGCAATCAATTTTTTAGTCTAAATGCACACCAGTCTTATTTACATTGCTATAGTATCTGATTAATTACACAAGCCTCTTATAAACAGAATAAGGCAACACCTTCAACACCTGCGCAACTAGATCGTGAGACAGGAACCAAAACGGGGAAAGCTGTAATTAGCTGATTGATAAAGATCTTTTTATCAGATTAAGAACTTCATCAGTAATCTGGTAATGCATGGAGTTTTCCAAGTTACCGAATTCAAAAACCCGATTTCCGACTCTGACGTAGAAGACTGATAGCTCTGATGAGCTACTGTCATAATAGTAAGCCTTCAAAAACATTTCGCCGCTTTCGAATTGGCCGACTTCCTCACTATCCGGCGTTGTACTTTTTGTTACAACAGGTTCTTTATAATATATGGTTTCTAAGAAAATAAACTTTTTAAAGGCACTTAAGTTATCGAACTTCTGTTCGATTCGCTCAATTTTTTCTTTATCAGTTAATGTGGAAAAATCAAATTGCGAATCGCATGCTTGCAACGTGTAGTAGAGAGCACTTTGGATATTTTTATTGTCCTCTATCATAGATTCTTCCTTGTGATTGTAAAACTCTATTTTAAAATTGTTATTCAGGTTGAACATGCCACCGTAAAAAGTTATAACTATAATCGAAGTATCAAGTCCATCTAATCTTTTAAGTTCTGAAAATCCCTTGTTGATTGAATTTTGTTTCACTACCGAGTTATTGACATAAAGCACGTCTTTCTGTGTAGAAAATTGGTATCCTCTAAAGAGGTCATGACTTTGACGCTTAAAATCATCTAAGGCAGTAAAATAGTGGGTGCTATTTATTTGACTTCTTATATTGCAAACAGCTTCGGTAAGACTGGAACTAGTTAGTTTCTGTTTTAAATTAGCAATCCTTTCTTCTTGTTTAGTTGAATTGGCTTGATCATTCTGTGAGTTAAAACATGAAAT
>MWVY01000224.1_pt1 | contig 13616 bp, 20 predicted proteins | sample 1047251 | NCBI WGS metagenome assembly MWVY01 (sample SAMN06349983, study PRJNA376086) | soil metagenome | isolation source: MS7-5 sample Antarctic (ecotone) soil | place: Antarctica | collected 2015-01-13
CTACGGCGCTTGTCGCGCCTCAAGACCGCGAACGCTTTATCGCCGCTCTAGAGGCCCTCGCCGTAAGCCGTGAACAGCCCCGTTCGGGGCATGTCGTGGTGAGTCTCGGAGAGAAGATTATGCTGACGCTCGTCGAGGCGTCGGCGCTCACGAACCTCTCGCGCAATCACTTACGTCAAGCCATTGAAGAGAAGAAACTCAAAGCGCGGATCATAGGCAGAGGGTGGCGGGTGAAGCGTGACGATCTGGATGCTTACGTGAAGAAACTCTAGCGCGCCGGGTGACTATTGACGCGCACGCGAGGCTTAGCATATCGTCTCGCACCTCTGAACTGTTTACAGGCTGGTCATGTACGATCTTAGCGCTTGCCACGCATCCATCTCCTGACCAGCTTTCCCCTTTCCGTGTGCTGTGTGGTGCGGCCGCAGCTTACTCTTGTAAGGAGCAACAAATGAACCACGTACTGACTATCACGAAGGGTGCGCTCTGTCTCATCGCTCTGGTAGTAACTTTGTCGGCGGTCGCGAAAGCAGACCCGGTCGTCCTCGGCCAAGTCGACACTTTCCAAACCGGGCCAGAAGGCTGGCTCATCGGCTTCGGTGCCGGCCCGCAGCCGCGGACCCCGCTGCCGATCGTCATCGGCGGCGGGCCGGGGGGCGCCGGCGACAACTACCTGCTCATCTCCGGCACCGGGGTGCGCGAGGTGGGCGGCAGCGTCTCGGCCATCAACGACACGCGATGGGCGGGCAACTACATCGCCGCGGGCGTCAACGCCATCACGATGGACCTGAACAACTTCGGCCCCTCGGACCTCTCGCTCAGACTGCTGGTGGCCGGCCCGTTCGGCCCGACGGGCCCGCCGGGCAATGTCGCCTTCTCGACTGACGCCATCTTCCTCGCGGCGGGGGGCGGCTGGACCAGCGTGACGTTCCTTATCGGGCCGGAGCACCTGACGGCCACGCTCGGCACCGCGGTAGGGGCGCTGACGAACGCGGGCGCGATGCGGCTATACCACAACCCGGCGCCCGGTTTCGGCGGCCGGGACAATGGCCCGCCGCCGGTTAACGCCCGACTCGGCGTAGACAACATCAGGGCGGCGGCCGTGCCGGAGCCGGCGACGCTGCTGCTACTCGGCACGGGCCTCGCGGGAGTCGCCGCGAAGGTGCGCAAGCGGCGCACGGCACAGAAGGGCAAAGCATCATAGTCCGTTATTCCTCTTCCCGACTTCAGTCGAATGGCGAACTATCACCACCTGCTGGCTCTTGTGGCTCGCGGGTGGTTTGCTTTGTGGATAGGTGAAGAGAAGTGATTTGGATGCTTACGTGCGGAAGCTGTGATAGCTTGCGTACCAAGACTAAGCCGGCCACGGAAGCGGCCGCACAGGGCCGCAAGACCGTCCATCGACCCGATGCTTATAGAAGGGGCTAGTGGAGGCCAGCACAAGCGTCACATGACGATAACAAAGTAGTGCCGCGCACTTCACACATTGCATCGAGACGCGCTCGCCGGCACCATCCTCACAGTGCGGGCACTTATCTTTCGGAGCTTTCTGGTGACGAGTGACCCCTTCCATAAATTAAATTCTAGCAAAATACCAAGACAGGACGCCATATCCGCAACGCGCGCCGTCATCTAGCGCAAAGTTCCGGCGACACAAGCAGAGAACTATGCGCAGAAGGGAAGGACTGTTGATTGTCCTAACCTGCGCTTCGGTTTTGAGAGTTTAGAGAGGCCCTTGATCGAGATAGAGTAGGGAAGTAAAAAGCGACGGAGCCGCAGTGCGCGACCCCATCGCTTCTTCGGTTCACAATGTTACTTGTGAGTCGCATCAGACTGTGCTTCCTAATCCGATGCGGTGGCGGACACATTCAGCACCCGCCCTTGTTGGTCGCGCACTATATGCCCACCGGCGGAGAGGCGTCAAACTCTTAAAAGTAGAAAGCTGGAAAGCTGGCTTTGGAAGTGAGGTCTGCCAAGCGGATCACGCCCGGCGGAAGATGTGAACGGTGTGTTCCGTGCGCGTCGCCCCAAACAGCGCCAGCCCCAAAGCTAAGACGATGTCATCGTGCTCGGACTCCCGCCACGCTTGATAACTGTCGTGCCCGGTCGCGATGTTGATGTTCATGCGGAAGTTCATCAACTCGTTAACAAGCGCGCCCCTCAAGGCGAGAGACGGCACGATCTTGAGCAACCCCGTCTGGAACGCCACCTGCGTCACCGAGACTAAATCCCGCTTCGGCACGTGCATCACATCGCCCGAGCGCGACACGGTAGCGCCCCCCGTAATCATCACGCCTATTCTTTCGGCTTGAAGCGGCTGGCGACGGAACATCTCAAGTATCGGCAACCCCAAGCCGGTGGCGTCAATAATGAGGGCGCGCCCCTGCGCATCCTTGAACGCCGCGCCGTTTACCATTGCCACCACGTCATCAACGATACGGTGGAAAGCCGTGCGCAGAGGCCACCGCTGGAGATGGCCGCACAGGTAAGTAGCATCCGCGCCGCGCCCCCTCTTTTCAACGATAGCCAACGCCGTCGAGTCGGAGACAAAGCCCATGTCGAGGCCGAAGTAGTAGCGAGGCAGTTTCGCGCGCTGCTCTGCGGCGAGGTCGCGCGGGTCGAGTAGTCTCACGTTATGCCACCTCCAGGAAGGGCAAGGCGTCCGTCTCGAACGCGCGGCTTATGTCGTCGTAACTAAACACTTGATCCGAGGTCTCGACAAATTCGACAAGATACTCGCTTCTAAAAACGTGCTCGGGAATCGAGAGCCGTTCCTGTTCTAACCACTCGCTAGAGATGCGCGGGCACTCGTATGCCGTGATCTTCGTGCGGTGCCAGTCTGCGCCGCCCTCCGTCCACTCGTGATGAAAGAATCCGCGCTTGCCGAACGGCGTCGAAAGCAGAAGGATGTCACCGCCACTGACCGCCAGCATCGGCCTCACCGCTTGGTACAACTCGTCGGGCACTCTTGATGCTTCATCAACGATCAAGAGCGACACGCCGGAGAAGCCTCTGATGGTCGCTTCCTTGCCGGGCAGGGCGACAATTCTTGAGCCGTTCGTAAACTCCAATTCGAGCGCCGATTCAGATGCCAAAGCCACAGAGAAGGGAAGCGCGGCGAGTGCGTCTTTCACCTTGCGGAATAACTCTTTCGATTGCCTGTAACTTGGTGCGAGAAGTAGGACGAGTGATGCGGGAGAGTAGAGTGCTCGGTGCAGAGCGCGGATTGATGAGACGGTAGACTTGCCCGCTTGACGACTTGCCAAAATAATCGTTGATGAGGCGTCGGAGAGAAGCACGGCGCGTTGCCAAGCGTCTAAGGTGAATCCGGCGTATGCGGCGAGCGTGGTGGGATCGAGCGTCGGGGTGCCGTGAGGACTCAACCGCTCGGCGCGCTGACGTAACTGGTTAAGCTCGCGCGCGAGTTGCACCCGTCACCCCTTCCCGCTCGGCGAGCATCTGCTTAATCTCTTCGACCTCCTGCCGCAGCCCGGTCAACTCGACGGCGCTCATTGATTGCTCGAGGATCGTCCGCGCCGCCGAGACACGCGCGCTCGCTGGCGCGTCTGTGTCATGCATCACGGCGGCAAGCGTTGAGACGGCGTTCGCGCACAACCGCTGCATGAGCGCGATGGCGGCGTCTACCACGCCCGCGCGCGCCTGACGATACCGGCGTTGAAACTCCGCGTCTTGCAGATACCTGAAGACGGTGGCCTCGGAGACGCCCGCTTCTTTCGCCGCCGACCTCACGGCACCATGATGCAGAAGGGCTGTCAGTACCTTCTCAGCTTTGGGCGGTAATTTCGGAATGTCTCGCAAAGTCATGCAAAACCTCTCAGCATTTCAATACCCATCTATGCACGCTTTATGCACCTTTTTCGCGTGATGAGTTTTTACACCATTGGTGTAAAACTACATTCCCTTGTGCGCGCCGTAGCTTTCGGGCAGTAGGATTTCAACAATCCATAATGGCTATAATCGGACGCGTCCCTTCACGCGAACGGCGCGCTTCCCATCGCATCACGCCGCGTGCGCGCGGCGTTGCGCGACGCCCTGCATCGCCTGCGCCTCGGCTTGAAGTCGCCTCACGAGCGCACGCGCTTCGTTTGCGTCAATGCTGGAAACCTTCGAGTCGGCGTGTGCGCCCTGCCACCCCGCGACCGCCGTTTGATAAACGGCACGCGCAGCGTCGTAGCGCGTCTGTTCTTCCAACATCGCTTCGTGCAGCTCAGGGAGTCGCGCCTTGTGCTCGGCGGCTTCGGCGTCAAACATCTCGACGCGAAGGCTGGCGTGCTTGAGGCGCGCCGCGTTCAAGTACAAAGGGAGTTCGCCTAAACGCTTTCGCAACTCGACGGCGAGCGCCGGGTTGAATACTGTTTCAGCGTCGCTCAGGATTGCCTGCGCCTCCCCGTGCTCCCGCTCCAACTCGGAAACTTCCAGTTGTGCCAGCGCAGCTTGACTGCGAAGTTCATCGCTTGATTTTGAGTTCGTTTCGTTCATCACTTTTTCGTCTCCTACCTTTAGTTTTGAAGCGGGGCACTGCCGGGAGAAATCTTCGAGCACCCCGCCTCGGTTTGCCGCCCTCTGACTCGCGCGGCAAAGTTGTTCATGCCGCCGGCTCGTTGCGGATCGCCTGTAATCGTGCGGCCTCGCGCTTCGCCGTCTCGTAAGCGAAAAGGCTCAACTTGCTCGCCGGTGAAATCTCACCGAACGCTTTCGGGTCCGTGCGTCGCAGGTCGAGCAATCGTTCGTAAAATGTGTTGACTTGGAAAGTGACGCCACTTTCGCGTGTCCTGCATGCATATTTTTTACGCTGCGACTTTCCTTCTGTGCGCGTCGCACAGCAAGTTACCTTCCGCCTTGAATCCGCAAGTCGGGCACACCCGAGTCATGCAATCCTTCCAACCCTCACGCCAGTCACATATGACAAATGGCACGCGCTCATCACAGCGGCGGCAACGCACTGCGCCGCGTCCCTGAAACGCATCCCACAGCCTGACGGCGCGCGGGTCAACCGGCCTGTGTCTCATGCCGCCTTTCCCATTTCTATGACTTCATCATTCTCAGGGCCACCCAGCCCGCCGGTGCTCTGCAAGTAATCCCAAAACTCGACGCAACCGAAATCTTCCAGTGCGCGGGCGTCCGCTTCGGTTTGGGCAAGGCCAGCGTCCATGTATGACCCGGCGCGCTCCGTCAATTCGTACTCGTACTGGGCGCGCGAAGCCTCAGAGACGACGGGTATCTGCACGGGGAGGCGCATGTGCGGAACCAATTTGGGCTTCCGTCTGCCGCTCTCGACCTCTTCACTCATCACGGCGTGACGGACGAGTGCGCGCCATGCGTTCACTGTGTGGTTAGGTGGCGGCTGTGGCATCACGACCACCCCCTTTCAGCCGGTCAAAGGTTGAATCCCACACTTTCACGCGCCACTTCTGCCAGTCTTCAAACTCGCCGATCTCGTTTTGGGCTTCAAAAAAGGCTTCCGCCTCGGTCCTCCCGCTCGCCTGCTTTTCGGCTAAGAATTTGCGCACCTCGCGCATGTACAAGGCCGCTTCGTCGGCATCAGTGCCGGGTGGAAACTCAGGCGGCGAAAAATTAGCATTCCCGTAAGTCGTTGATTCTGTTGAGTCGTTCCAGGTGGACACTTTGTCCACCTGCCCTGTTTCCACCTGCGTTTCCACTTCCATGCGGGAGGGTTCGGCGGAAGGTTCAGAAGAAGGGGAGGGCGCTTCGTTGTCCATGTAATCTTCTTTGTTCTTTACATGGACATCCGCTGTCTCGAAACCGAACGCTTCATCAAGTGCCTTGAGCTTCTCGGCAAGTTCCTGTCGGAGTTGCCACACCTCTTCAAAGTCAGGGTTGCGGACCATCCCGCGCAATCTGGTCGCTTGGTCGACCAGTTGCGCCGCCTGCTGAAGGTTGCGCCGCATCACTTCACCGTCACTCGCCTTCCGTCGCTTCTTCAATTTGCGCGGCGGGAAGCACGGAGCGCCCTCGGCGACGGTCTGCCCGGCCTCTTCCAGTGCCTTCCGACGGTTGCGATCCCACTCGGGCGAAAGGCGCGCGTCGAGAACAGTCTCAACCGCAAGTTGTGTGACGTGGCAGCGGTAAGCGTGGGCGTGCGATTCGTGCGTCTCAGGATGCCGCCAGTTATCTTTGATCTCGATAATCGCGCCGTGTTCGTTCCATGCCCGAAACTCGTCGCGGTATCTCTGGACGCTTTTAATTGACCGACCTAACCGCTTGGCTAAAACCTCGTCCGGTATTTCGACAAACTCGTTGCTGCCGCCGCTCGCGCCGATCACGGCATCAACGAAGCACCGGAGGTGTGGCGGCATATTCAGGTACGTGATGCAAAGGCTCGCGCCGTCCGTCGCGTCGGCGAAGTCTTGAGCGAGTGTGACGGCTTCATTCTCGGCGGCCTCAACGCCTCCCGCCATGTGATCACGCACAACTCTGAAATAACGCCGGCGCTCGTCGGCGTCCTGGTGCCGTTCATATTCTCGTGTGTCTAGGTCAATGAATGGTGTGCTCACGCTGCCACCCCCTTGACGTTGGATTGAGAGAACGCAAGCAGATAGTCATCTAACCCTTTGTATTCTGGCGGCCACGTGCGGACGCGCACCTTGAAGCCGGCACCGGAAAGTTCGCACATCAACTTTTCGAGTGCCACTTTCACTTGTGGCTTCACTCTGAAGTCACTATCGAAGGCGATGAAAGTTGTGCGGAGGTTTGGGAACTTGACCCTGAGGTCGGCGGGAAAGTCTGCGCCGAAACAACTGACGCCTGCCGCCGCGATCACCGGCGCGTCGAGTAGAAAAGCCGCAACGTCGGCTTTGAGCGCGCCCTCAGTGATTAGAACTTCTGAGGCATCGCGTATTAGGTGCGGACGGGCGAAGTGAACAGGCGAACCGCTGGAGGTGCCGCGCGGCTTCCCTGCCGACGAAAACCAAATATATTTTGACTGGCCGTCCGCCACATCATCGCGGCGAATCTGACAGCCGACGATGCGTAAATGTTCGTCACGTACGGGGACAAAGAAGCCCGCGCCGTAGTTGCGCATGTGCCACTCGCCGCCCTGTTTGTAGAAGCCGGGAACGCCGTCGAGTCCGAAGTCCGAAAGCTCGCGCGCGATGCGTCTGCCCTCTGAGGCATCCGGCGCACTGGCGTATCCGTTCTGCACGATCTCTTCGAGTGAGAGGCCACGCGCCATGAGTTTGCGCTCGTGCTCGTCGGATAGCGTCAGGTGTTCTCTGAGAAGCGTCGTCAGAACGGCGTCAACGTGCTCAACGCTCGCGCGCTCGACGGGCTTAGGCTTCTTGATCGTGATTTGCGGCGGCGGGTCGTTGAAAGAGTGGTAATGCCACCAGCCGCCGAGTCCGCCGCGCACGGGTTTGGCGCTCGGCTTCCTTAAACAAAGTGTCCGGTCATTGGCGACCATGCAGCCGCTTGCATGACTACATTCCGGGCACCGGCGCGAGGTCGTGACGCGCGCGAGGGGCGGGCGTGAATTGAAATTTGGGCTTCCGTTGCGGTGGGTTTCGTTGTATATTTTCATTGCCTGTTCGTCCTTTAAGCCTAAAAACAGGTTTAGCCCGCTTGGGAAGTTGTGCTCCCGGCGGGCTTTGTTTTTGTCATGCGGCTGCGCTCACCGTCGCGTTGCGTTGGAGAAATAATTGCGCGGCGTCTCGGCGCACGATCAAGCGTCGGCCGATTCTGTGTGCGGGCAACCTGCCGAACTTAATTAAATTAAAAATGTGTTGCGGCGTAACCCTCCATTGAAGGGCTAATTCTTGAATGGTGAAAAAGTCTTCGGAGGTCGGAGGATCAAAAGTCATGGCGCAAACTCCATTTTGGGGTTGCGCTACGCTGCGGCGGGCTATAAAATAAATTACGACATAGCCCGCACGCTGCACAGCGCGCGGTTTTTTATCGATGCAGATGCCGCCTGACCATGCAAAAAGTTGGCGGCATTCTGCGTTTAGGCCTTTAATTATTGACCTAAACTACTAGCAGTTTAGTAAAATATACCAATAAAAACAAGCGAAAATTTTCAATTAGGTGCCATAATCATTTCGCCTTAATAGCACTTTTTATAACCACCCATTCAACGTCATAGCGTCCGAGTAGCTTTTTCAGCGCGTTCTCGGTAATCGACCCTTCGGCTCCGTTCTGTTTATTGAACTCGCCCGCCACATTCGCCAGCGTCAAGGACGCGCCTTGCCGGCGCACGGCGCGCGCTGCTTTTTTCACGGCCTTTTCAAGTTTATTTTTTGTCCATCCTGCGGGGCGTCCGCGCCTCTCAATCCCTAAACGCGCCCGCGCAAACCCGCCTGCGTGTCTGAGTCCACGACGCTCGAGCTCTCTGAGGCGTTTTGCGTCCGTGCCGCTTTCGGACAAGAGCAGGTAAGGTACTTCTTCAAAAACTAGCAGGTAGAGGGCATCTTGAATGGCTCCGTTGATGTTCTCGCGCAGCAACTGGCGCATGCGGGTTAATTTCTCTTCGGCCTGCGGATCACCGTGGAGATACTTCTTTAATTCTGCCAGCGCCGTCTCCGGGTAATAGCTTCCTTTCAACTTGCCACCGAAGGCGTCGATCTTAATCTGCCATTCGTCTGCCTTGAACTCTTCTAGGCGACGCTTCGCGCCCTCTGTGAAGCGAGCATCAATTTTTGATGTGAGGCTGTCGCTCACTTCTCGCCGCCTCTCGCTCATACGTCAATGGATTCTGGCCACTCTTCATCAGGAAACTCCCGATCAATTAGGGGCTGTATGTGTTTAATCACTGCTATCAGCTTAGACATAGCGGTGATTAATTCAGGAGTGTCAGGGTGAGTTTTTAAATGCTCCTTAAGCGACGTCCACCCACGCACCGCCGCACGAAAAGCAAATAACAACTTCTGAAAGTCTTCTGGGTTGAGTTGCGTGCTCACTTCTTACCCCTCTTCTTACCGTTCGATTGTCCGGGCTTGGCTTTGGGCGGTCTGCCTGTCTTGCGATTCTCCACAAGTTTTAAGTCTGATTCTTTTATGAAGTAGTCGCGCCCCATCTTCTCGGCGGGCAAGCGTCCATCACGTATGAGCGCGTGCACGCGCGGGAGTGTTACGCCTAACCGCTCGGCAACTTCGTTAGTCGTTAGCAAGCTCATAGCCCATCTTATACCCCAAAAATAAATGTATATCAAGGTAAATATATATCTTGACATACTGTATATCTTGATATATAGTTTCACTTGTCGGTTAGAACACTTCAAGAGAGGAAAATCAAATGTTCATCCTGAGAAACAGAGAGCAGATCACGAAGGCAATTGAGAACGCGAAAGCCTTACACCCGAAAGTCCGCATGGTCGAGTTTGGCGAGTACGAAGTGTCGGGATCGAAGGGCAACACCTACACGGTGCTGTGCTACCGCGCGGGCGGCGAGAAGATCGTGGATTGCAACTGCCCGGCAAGAGTCCCCTGCAAGCACAGCGCGGCTGCTCTTGCCTTGCACATCTACATGGCCGCACGGCGCGGTCACTAAAACAGAAGGGCTAGGAAAGTGCCCCTAGCGCTCGCCTAGCCCCCACCCCTTCACCCTTTGACAGATGAAAGGACTAACATCATGAGTATGACAAAGAGATGGGCCGAGACACAAGAGAAGACGCCCGCCGAGCGGCTAGAGCAGGCTCGCCGCCGCGTCCACGTGGCGCTCAGGTGTGCCGAAGAAGGCCCGCTCGACTACCAGTCTTCTGACGACATTGCGCGCGCTCTCGTGGGCGTTCTGCGCGAGATGGACACACTCAAGATGCAACTGATGGTTGCGGAAAGGATCAGAGGCTAATGGTAACGAAGACACAAAAAGCTAAAGCCAAGCTCACCGGACAGCAGGACGCGGCGGCAGAGATTGCCGGGCACATCTCGGCGATTCTCAACAACCCGGCGACGCCCGTTTGTGTTTACAACGCGCTTGCCGACGCCCTGTGCGAACTCGACGCGCCGAAAGGCTTCTGGCACTCGGAGAAGTACATCACGCTCATCTTGAGCAACAACGTCAGGAAAGGGGGCGCACTCTAATGCCGGAAAGAAAGCCACGACTGACACGCGAACGTGCCGCACAACTCGCCGAGACGGTGTGCCCGCACAGCCTTTACCATCATGACGCGGACACCGTAGCACCGGCGCTCATCGAACTGATCGAAGGCATCGCCGCCGAACCCAACCGGAGCGAGCGCGAAGACTTGGCGCTCTCGGTTGCCACCGCCGCGTACAGCAACACGGAAGCTTTCGGCTTCGCGCTTGATGCTTACGTTGTGAGTGCGAAGGAGGGCGCGCGGGTGATTGACGACAGGTAGGCGCCGGCTGTATCGTCTGCCCGCTCGCTACATTCCCCCACAAGGAATTTAGCAAGTAACAAGGCCGCTGGAGAGCGAGGCTCCGGCGGCCTTGTTATGTCCGTGGCCAATCCGGGTGCGCCGCCGAGAACGTATCTACCCGGTGTGAATCCTTCTGCGGGGTGGCCGGCGGTAATCATTCGTTGTGAGAGACAGTGATTACCGCCAGCTTTTGTCTGCTCTCTTGCCGCACGCAAGAGTGCCGATGATGCTCCATCGCGCGGGGGATTCACGCAGGTAGATGATGATGGAAGCCCCCGGTTTTTAGTGATGTACTAAGCAACGTCTCAACCAGAAAGGATAAAACATGCCCCCCTCTGATACTCCGCCGGCGCCCACCGTTATGTGCGGGCGCCGACATCAACATTCCAGCCGTCAGCAGGCTGTCGAGTGTGACCAGCGCCGCGCCATCCGCGAGAAGATGAAGCGCGAGAACACGAAGCTCGAAGAGATGATGCACGAAGGTAAAGCGTAAGGGCTCACGCACACTGAGAAATGGAACCCACACGGCTTTGGCAATCTACTAAGTGACGTTAGATGTTCATGGGTCTCCTTATCATAGGAAAGGCCGACGGTGTTCTCTGGGGAGAAGGACATCGCCGGCCTTTTATCTTGTCTGCCGCGCTCGCACCCGGCTCGCTGTACGCTCGTTTCAAGGGTGAGTCTCTAACCTACTTCTGCTAAGAGGTGTGAAAAGCGAAACGGGCCAGATAGAAGCGTCACGCCCATCCAGCCCGCCGCGCATCTCTCTTTCACTGTTGCTGGTTAAGATGGTCAACAGTCTTTTCGGGAGGATGCGGCGCGGACTCTATCACCGAGGTCGATGCGGAGCAAGGTTAACAGGGGGCGAGTGCACAACACCGGCTCGCCTCTTCTGCTTTGGTCGCAAGCCCGGCGCACATTGCTGTTTATCAAGAGTTAAAAAAGTGCCCTCAAGGGCAATCCGCCTGCGTTGCCGAGAACGTATTTAAGATTGTGAATCCTCCTTTGAGGTGGCCGACGGTGTTCTTTGGGAGAGGGGTACCGCCGGCCTTTTATCTTGCCTGCCACGCTCGCACAACGAAGCTGTACGCTCGCTTTAGCCCTCAGTCCATACCGCAGCATACCCATTTCAGCACAGGGCAAATACGCACCACTTCTCAATATCTCGCCCACGCGCGCGGAATCGTTGACACATAACTTTCCCGACAATGCCGCCAGCGCTTGGCGGGTTTGGCGACTTATGATAGAAGGCGCGCCCCATGAACAAAGAACAGGCCGCCGACTTTCTCGGCTGTAGCGTCCGCGCGCTTGAGCGCTACACTCAGCAGGGCAAAATCAGCGCCACATACGTGAAGGGCAAGACTCGCCCGACCGTGGAGTACGCCGAAGAGGAGTTGCGCTCGTTCAAGTCGGAGCTTGAGGGCAAACTGTTTCCCAAGCGCCCCGCCGTCGAACCGCCCGCGCCTGTGAACCTCGCCAATCCCGCCCACGCTCTGGCGAGGTTTGGCGGGATACCCGAATTAGGCGACGCGCGGCAGATGGTTGCGGCCATCGTCAAAGAGAGTGTAGCGGCGGCGTTAGAGGCGAGGACGGATGCAGCGCCCGCCTCCGTCCCGGTCTTTGAGAAGTTGACGCTTTCGCTGATCGAAGCCTCGCAACTCTCCGGCCTCTCGCGCAAACACTTACGTCAAGCGATTGAAGACCGGAAACTGCGCGCGCGGATCATCGGCAGGGGTTGGCGGGTGAAGAGGGAAGACTTAGACGCTTACGTGAAGAAGCTGTGAAGAGTACTCACTGGCCTAGGGAGAGAATAGATCAATCAATACCCACAGCGTCATTGCTCCCGATGTGGCAGCAGCAAAGTGCAACGCTTACCCGCAGGGAATTTATTGGAGCGCCTGTTATCGCGGCTCTACGTCTTTCCGTATAGGTGTTTCAGTTGCTGGGGCAAATTTTATCTGAGGAGGCCCAAGGAAAAAGGTCGTGAAGTCGGCGCGGTGATGACAATTTCGCCGTTTCGACTTGGATGCTTTTGTTAAGAAACTCTAACGCGCCGGGTGACTATTGACACGCGGTCACATTAGGCATATCGTCTCGCACCTCAGATTAACGCGCTGGCCACTTGAGCCTGCACTTGCCCCGCAGACTCTCCTGACCAAGCCTTCCGGTAATTTTGTGTGTTGCGATTCCCACGGCAGTGCGGAATCGAACCTTTCGTTCGGGAGAAGATAGCCATGAGAACCCCACTGACAGTAAAAGTCGCTTCACTTTTGGTGCTCTTTGGTGTTTTGTTATTGTCACCCACGAGCGCTTGGGCCGATAACGTTTTAATCATCAACGGAGCCAGTGGCACCAGTGAACCCGGCACTACCGCGGCTATTACTACTAACCTGAATACGCTGCAGTTGGCTGTCGGTAACACCACCACCATAGTTAGTGATGTGCCGGCAAGCTTTGCTGGATTCAACCAGGTTTGGGACATCCGGTTCAGCAACAATCAGCCCCTCACCTCCGGCGACATATCGCAGTACGTTAGCTTTATGCAGGGCGGGGGCCGTATGTTCGTGATGGGTGAGAACCAAAATTTTCCTGCGCGAAACGACTCCGTGCTGGCCCTTATTAGTGCGGCTGGCGGCGGGTCTTTAACTTTCGTGATCCCGAGTTCTACCCAAACTGTACTTCCGCCTTTTACCGGGCCTAACCCGATTCCGGGCAATACCATTAACTACTCTGCCCCAGGGGGGGTTACGAGTCCTGGAACCGGACAGTTTATGACTGTTGACGGCGCCGGGAGAGGTACGGGGATAGCATTTGGCCCTGGCACCCTCTCGAACGCTCCGGCCGGAACCTTGACGGTCGTCTTCGACGTAAACTTTATGCAGGGCGATGTCAATAACCCCAACTTGCCCAACATACAATTTCTGAGGAATTTAATCGGATTCGTCCAGGAGCCGACTCCTGCTCCAATACCTGAACCAACCACGATGCTGCTGCTCGGCACGGGTCTAGCAGGAGTCGGCGCGGCGGTACGCAAGCGGCGCAGCGCAAAGAAGGGCGAAGAATCATAGTCCGTTATTGCTCTCCCCGACTTCTGTCGAATGGCGAACTATCACCACCCGCTGGCTCTTGTAGCTGGCGGGTGGTTTGCTTTGTGGATAGGTGAAGAGAAGTGATTTGGATGCTTACGTGCGGAAGCTGTGATAGCTTGCGTACCAAGACTAAGCCGGCCACGGAAGCGGCCGCACAGGGCCGCAAGACCGTC